>Ga0187777_10001510_pt1 | contig 15120 bp, 12 predicted proteins | sample 1015_Q2_SP5_10_M_FD_132416 | JGI IMG/M metagenome (GOLD analysis project Ga0187777, IMG submission 132416) | Tropical peat soil microbial communities from peatlands in Department of Meta, Colombia - 1015_Q2_SP5_10_MG | ecosystem: Environmental > Terrestrial > Soil > Wetlands > Peat | place...
GAGGTCGAAGACGGCGACCTTCTCGTCCTTCTTCTTGTCCAGGCCGTACGCCAGCGCCGCCGCCGTCGGCTCGTTGATGATGCGAAGCACGTCGAGGCCGGCGATGCGGCCGGCGTCCTTGGTGGCCTGACGTTGCGAGTCGTTGAAGTAGGCGGGAACGGTCACCACCGCCTTCTCGACCTTGTGACCCAGATAGTCTTCCGCGGTCTGCTTCATCTTCTGCAAAATCATCGCGGAGATCTCGGGTGGGGTGTAACGCTTCCCCTGAACCTCGACGACAGCGAGATCGTTCGGGCCGGAGACGACCTTGTAGGGGACGCGCTTAATCTCTTCCTGCACTTCGCTGATCTTGCGCCCCATGAAGCGCTTTATCGAAAAAATCGTATTTTGGGGATTCGTGACGGCCTGTCGCTTGGCCACCTGGCCCACCAGGCGCTCGCCGTCCTTCGTGAAGCCGACAACCGATGGCGTCACTCTCCCGCCTTCGGAGTTCGGGATCACGACAGGATCGCCGCCTTCCATGACGGAGACGACCGAATTCGTGGTGCCCAGGTCGATGCCTATGACTTTCTCGGCCATGAGTGCCTCGAGTGAGTGTTAGATGGACGCGCGCAGCCTGCTGCCATACTGCGCAGGGGTCGCGATAACCACATGCGGCTATAGCAAATGCAAGGCCGCCATTTTGCGCCGTTTTGGCAGAAGCCAGCAACCTTCTCTGAACGAGGTGGCAGCGTGATGGGAGGTGCGGAGGCGCGAAGCGGGCGCGTGGGCGCCGACTCGGCAGGGGGAACTCCATGATTCCGCTCAGCGACGACCTGCCCACCCTCAGGACGCCGGTGATGACCTATGCAATCCTCGGCGCTATCTGGGCTGTTTGGATCTTCTACCAGCAAGCCGGCTTCAACGATCAGGCGCTGGCGGCGAGCGTGTGCAACCTCGGGATGGTTCCTGGCGAGCTCACCCATCGTGCAGCCCTCGGCACCTCGGTGCCGATCGGGCCGGGGATGGCCTGCGTCGTCGACAACGACGCCGTCAACAAGTTCACGCCTATCACGTCGATGTTCTTGCACGGCGGTTGGGGGCACATCATCGGCAACTCGCTCTTCTTCTGGGTCTTCGGCAACAACGTCGAGGACAGCATGGGGCGGCTCCGCTTCCTGATCTTCTATCTCCTCTGCGGCTTGGCGGCGGCGGCGGCCCATATCGCGAGCGCGCCGGCATCGGCCGTGCCCACGGTCGGGGCATCGGGTGCGATTTCCGGCGTCATGGGAGCGTACCTGCTCCTCTACCCGAAGGCGCGCGTCAACATGCTCTTCATCTTCATCTTCTTCGTGAAGGTCATCCCGATCCGTGCGTGGGCGGTCCTGCTCTGGTGGTTCGCCTGGCAGTTGATTGCGGCCCTGCCGCAGCTTTCCTCCGTGAGCTCCGACGTCTCCGGCGTTGCCGTCTGGGCGCACGTTGGCGGATTCGTTGCTGGGCTACTCCTGGTCAACGTCTTCAAGAACCAATCGCTGGTCGACCAGCATCGTCGCGTATACCAGGCGCAAATGGCTGGAGGTGAGGGGCTCCTCTAGCGACCGCGACTGAGGGCAAACCCTCCCGCCCCGGTACGGCGGGGCGTACCTTCCCCCGCCGTTATCGGATCGTTACACAGCTGCCGAGGACCTCTCCCGGTGCGCCTCCTCCCGCGGGACCAGGGGTTTTTTCCGCTGTTCGCGGAGCTCGCCAAGCGTCTGACGGCTTCGGCCAAGTTGCTCCGCGACCTCTTCTCCGACCCGCAGCAGCTTGACCGCTTCGTGGCGGAGATCAAGCAGGTCGAGCACGAGGCGGACGGCATCACCCACGACGTGATCTCGCGGATCGACAAGAGCTTCGTCACGCCGTTGGATCGCGAGGACATCCACCTGCTCGTCTCGCGGCTCGACAACGTCATCGACCTGATCGACGGCACCGCGCGGCGCGCGGCGATGTTCCACATCACAGAGGTGCAGAAGCCGGCGCGGGAGCTCTGTGACGTGCTCGTTCGTGCCGCCGACGCCATCGAGTCGGCGGTGGCGCAAATGAAGGACTCGAAGGTCGTGGTGCAGCGCGGGCGCGAGATCAAGCGCCTGGAAGAAGCGGGGGATGCGCTCTACCACGACGCGGTCGGCGCCCTCTTCGCCGGCACGCCCAACCCGCTGCACGTCATCAAGTGGAAGGAGCTGTACGACACCCTCGAGCGTGCCCTCGACCAGTGCGAGGACGTGGCGAACGTGCTCGAGAGCATCGCGCTCAAGCACGCGTGACGTGATCGCGTATATCCTGGCGATCGTCGGCGTCGCCTTCCTGTTCGACTTCAGCAATGGCTTTCACGACTCGGCGAATTCGATCGCCACCGTCGTCGGAACACGCGTCCTCAAACCCTTTCCGGCCGTTCTCTGGGCGGCGACGTTCAACTTTCTCGCCGCCTTCATCGTCGGCACCGCGGTCGCGCGCACGCTCGTGAAGGGGATGATCGACATCACGATCGTGGATCCCGACGTCGTGCTTGGGGCGCTCATCGGCGCCCTCCTGTGGAACATCATTACGTGGCTCTACGGTCTGCCGTCGAGCTCCTCGCACGCTCTCATCGGCGGCTATGGAGGTGCGGCCGTCGCCAAGGCGGGTTTCGCTGCGATCATTCCGAGCGGGTGGACGAAGACCCTGATCTTCATCGTTCTCTCCCCGCTCATCGGTCTCGCTCTCGGATTCCTCCTCATGGTAGGAGTCTACTGGACCTTCCACCGCGTACCGCCGGGGCGCGTCGACCGTCTTTTTCGCGGCGCCCAGCTCGCGAGCTCCGCGTTCTTCTCTCTCTCCCATGGAGCCAACGACGCTCAGAAAACGATGGGCATCGTCGTGGGACTTCTCTTCTCGGTGCAGAGCAGGTTCGCGGCCGAGACGGGCGTGCTCCGTCACCTGTATCTGACCAGCGCCGACCAGATCCCCTACTGGGTGGAGATCACCGCGTACAGCGCGATCGCGCTCGGCACGCTCCTCGGCGGCTGGCGGATCGTACACACGATGGGGTCGCGGATTACGCGCCTTCGCCCGGTCGGCGGCTTCTGCGCGGAGACGGGGGGGGCCCTGAGCATCCTCATCGCCACAGGCTTCGGGATACCGGTGAGCACGACGCACGCCATCACCGGAGCGATCGCCGGTGTGGGGGCCACCCAGCGGCTCTCGGCGGTGCGTTGGGGGGTCGCCGGACGGATCGTGTGGGCTTGGATTCTCACCATCCCGGCTTCAGCCCTGATTGCCGCTCTGGTTTGGGCCTTTCTACGGTCGGTGTCCCCCAAGTGACCCGGGCGGCATCCCTGCGCAACTTCTTCTGAGTACCAAAGAAAAGCCGAAAATCGCTTGTGACAAACTCGTGACAGTCCGGCCATCTTCCGTGTTAGACTAGTTCGAGATAGTCACTAGCCTCTGAGAAGCCGTCCGCATCGTCCTGCGGGCGGTTTGCTTTCCGAACCCCTTTCATGTCCGACCTACTCAACACTCCCCAGCTCTACATCAATCGCGAGTTGAGCTGGCTCGAGTTCAACGCGCGCGTGTTGCACGAGGCGTTCGACCGGCGCAATCCGCTGCTCGAGCGGCTCAAGTTCATCTCGATCTTCAGCACGAACCTGGACGAGTTCTACATGGTCCGGGTGGCGGGGCTGAGGCGACAGGTGGCGGCGAACGTGACGGCGGGGGGGCCGGATGGGCTGACGCCGCAAGAGCAGCTCGACGCAATCGCCAGGCGCGCAGAGGAACTGCTCACGCTTCAGCGGCAGTGCCTGCACGACGAGTTGCTCCCTGAGCTCGCGTCGCACGGCGTGAGGCTCGTCTCAATGAGGGAGCTGGATCCGAAGGAGTGGTCGAGCATCGATGCGTTCTTCGAGACGCAGGCATTCCCGGTGCTCACGCCACTCGCCGTCGATCCCGGACACCCGTTCCCGTACATCTCCAACCTCTCGCTCTCGCTCGCGGTGCGTCTTCGCGATCCACTGAGCGGGCAAGAGCACTTCGCTCGCGTGAAGGTGCCGCGAAGCCTGCCGCGGTGGATTCCGTTCGGTCGGCCGCATTGCTTCGTCCCGTTGGAGCAGGTGATCGGCGCGAACCTCGGGGCGCTCTTCCCGGGAATGGAGATCCGCGATTGGCACGCCTTCCGGATCACGCGCAACTCCGACATCGAGCTGTCGGCGCAGGAAGAGCCGGATGACCTCCTGGCGACGATCGAGGAGCAGGTCTTCCGCCGGCGCTTCGGGGAAGTGGTGCGGCTCGAAGTCGAGGATGAGATGCCCGCGGAAATTCGCTCCCTCCTCATCGACGAGCTGCGAGACGACCGGCTGCCGATGAACGCGACCCTGAGCGAGCGCGATGTCCACGCCGTCGGATCGCTGCTCGAGCTCGGTGACCTGATGGAGATCGCCTGCCTCGACATCCCCGAGCTGCGCGACCCTCCATTCGTTCCGACGACACCGCCGCGGCTGCGCGATGTCAATGGAGGGATTTTCGAGGCGATCAAGGAGGGGGACATTCTCGTCCATCACCCCTTCGACTCGTTCGCGGCCACGGTCGAGCACTTCCTGCAGCGCGCAGCCCAGGACGACCAGGTACTCGCGATCAAGCTCACGCTTTACCGGACGTCGGGTGACACGCCGATCGTGCGCGCCCTCGTCGACGCCGCGGAGCGAGGGAAGCAGGTGGCGGTGCTGGTCGAGCTCAAGGCGCGCTTCGATGAGGCGAACAACATCAGCTGGGCGCGACAGCTCGAAAGCGCCGGCGTGCACGTCGTCTACGGCCTGGTCACACTCAAGACGCACTCCAAGACGTGTCTGGTCGTGAGGCGTGAGGCGGACGGCATTCGCCGCTATGTCCACTTCGGCACGGGCAACTACAACTCGCGCACGGCGCGGCTCTACACCGACCTCGGGCTCTTCACCTGTGCGCCATCGATCGGGGCCGACCTGAGTGACCTATTCAACTATCTCACCGGCTTCTCGCACCAGCGCGTGTATCGCAAGCTTCTCGTCGCTCCAGGCAACATGCGCGATCGATTCGTGAACCTGATCGAGCGGGAGACGCAGCATGCGTTGGCCGGCCGACCGGCGCGAATCATCGGGAAGATGAACGCGCTGGTCGATCCGGACGCGATCCGAGCGCTCTACCGCGCCTCGCAGGCGGGGGTCGAGATCGACCTCATCGTTCGCGGTATCTGCTGTCTGCGGCCTGGCATCGACGGTGTGAGCGATCGGATCCGCGTGATGAGTGTGGTCGGTCGATTCCTCGAGCATTCGCGCTGCTGGTACTTCCAGAACGGTGGGGATGAGGAGTACTACATCGGCTCGGCCGACTGGATGCCGCGCAACTTCGATCGTCGTGTGGAAGCGGTGGTGCCGATCGACGATCCGGCGCTGCACTCTCAGCTCCGTTCCCTGCTCGACACTTACCTCCACGACAATCGGCAGGCGTGGGTGCTCGACCCCGACGGCACCTACCACCAGCGGCTCGCGCTCGAGGAGCTGGAGCGCTCTGCCCAGGTGATCTGCCAGACCCGTACATGGGGAGAGATGCCAGCGGCGCCGGAGGTGGCTCCAGTGGAGCAGCCGCCAGTGGTGGAGCGGCAGGCGCAGATGGCGCCGGCCTAGTCCTTTCCTTCGACCTTCCCCTGCGGGCCCACGATCTCCACCGGGACGCCCGCCACTCGAGCCAGCAGCCTCGATTTGCGACTGGCTCCCCATAACTCGAGTCGGAGTGACCGGTGGGCGTTGCGCGGCACCGGTGTGAGGCGAATCGCTCGATCGAGCCATCGCACGCGGACGTGATCCACGGCGGCCACGTGGCCGCGATCGAATCCGTCCGCGACACGCAGGATCGCCGAGAGCCGTCGCACCTGTTGCCGCATCGCTTTGTCGAGCGCCGCGTACGCGCGATGCTTCCGTTTCGGCGGGGCGCCGCGGTGGTATCGCGCTACATTGGCCACCACGAGCTGCTCGGCCGGCGACATCCCGAGCAGGTCGGCGTGCGAAATCAGGTAGTACGAGTGCTTGTTGTGGCGGTCGTAGCTGATGTGGTAGCCGATGTCGTGGAGGAGAGCTGCGGCCGCGAGCGTCTGCCGGTCTTGCGGCTCGCAGCCGAGTCGCGCCCCGAGGGCATCGAACAGCTGCAGGGCGAGCTTCTGTACGTGCACCGAGTGTCGCTCCTCGAAGTGGCATGCCTCCGCGAGGCGGCGGATGGAGCGCTCTCGTGCCTCACCGGGGTTGGCGATCGAGGGCATCACTCGCGCCGTCTCCAGCAGGAGCCCCTCGCGGATGCCGTAGCCGGAAACGACCAGATCGTGCGAGTCGAGGCGGGCCATCACTTCGGCGATCACTGCCAGGCCGGCCACGATGATGTCGGCGCGTCCCGGATTGAGGCCGGCCACCGTCAGACGCTCGGTGAGGGACATTCCCTGCAGTGAATCGAGGATGTGCTCGACCTCGACCCGGGTGACGGTCGTTGCGTGGACGCTCGGAACGGTGAGCCCCTGCCTGGCCAACGCCATGCCGGCGAGGTTCGTAAAGGTGCCGCCGGATCCGATGATCTGGACGTTCCGCCACTCGCGCGCCGGCAGGTGGGTGCGGAGCTCGTCGCGCACCTCCTTCCGGAGCGCCTTCACCGCTCGACGTGAGTTGTCCTCGGTCAGGTATCGCTCCGTCAAGCGGATCACGCCGAAGGGGAGAGTGACGAGGCGGTCGACGAGACCGCCGGCGCTGAGGGCGAGCTCGAGCGACCCTCCGCCGATGTCCACCACCGCGGCTCGGCCGACGCCGAGGTCGAAGTGCGCGAGGGCGCTGCGAAAGCTCAGCAAGGCCTCGTCCTGACCCGTGAGGACGCGAACGCGAATCTTGGCGGCACGCTGCAGCTGATCGATGAACTGCTGCGCGTTCGAGGCATCTCGCACGGCACTGGTGGCCACGGCCTCGATGCGGCTCGCGCCGAGCTGTCTGGCGAGCGTTGCCATCCGCGTCACCGCCTCGATCGCGCGCTGGACGGCCGAGTCGGTGAGCAGTCCAGTCTCGCTTACCCCGGCGCCCAGGCGTGGCGCTGCCTTCATTTCGTCGACGACTCGCATGTCGCCGTTGGGGGCGACGTCGGCGACGATCTGGCGAATCGAGTTGGAGCCGATGTCGATGGCCGCGACCCGGTCGTACCCCGCTACCGGCGCACCGCGTACCGGCCGCGGTGCAGCCAGCTCTTGCGCGGCCCGCGCCACCTCAGGCTACCGGCGCGACCGGACGGTCCTCGAGGTGGTGCTTGATTGTCTTTCCCTCGGCGAGGTAGACGGCGTCCTCCGCGATGTTGGTCGCAAGGTCCGCCACGCGCTCCAGGTTCCGGCTCACCAGAAAGAGCTCGAGGGCGGCCGAGATCGTGGACGGATCCTCGAGCATGTGTGTGAGCAGGATTCGGAAGAGGGAGTCGTGGAGGGCGTCCACCTGGTCGTCGCGCATGCAGACCTCGCGCCCAAGGGCGCCATCGGCACGCACGAAGGCGTCGAGCGCGTCGCGCAACATGCCGCGTGCGCGGCGAGCCATGTCCTCGATCTCCGGATCGGGCGTGATGTCGGAGCGCATCTCGATCAACCGCTGAGCCGACTCGGCGATGTTGACGGCGTGATCTCCGACGCGCTCGAGATCGCTGGAGATCTTGATTGCGCTCACCAGGAAACGGAGGTCGCGCGCCATCGGCTGCTGCAACGCCAGCAGGGAGACGGCGAGCCCCTCGACTTCCACCTCGAGGCTGTCGACGACGCGGTCGCCGGCGATGATGGCCTCCGCCTTGCCGGCGTCGCGATTCAGGAGCGCGTCGACCGAGAGGTCGACCAGCTCCTCCGCGCGCTCGGACATATCGAGCAGCTTCTGCTTCAGCTGATCGAGCTGCTCGTGGAAGTGACGAAAGGTGGGGGCAGCGGCGGTCGTGCTTTCGGCGGTACTCATCCAAATCTCCCTGTAACGTAGGCTTCGGTTCTGGCCTCGCGCGGGCTGGTGAAGATCCTGTCCGTCGCGTCGACCTCGATCAACTTACCGAGGTAGAAGAAGGCCGTGAACTCTGAGACGCGGGCGGCTTGCTGCATGTTGTGCGTCACGATCACGATCGTGAGCTCCCTCTTGAGCTCGTACACAAGCTCCTCGACCTTTTGTGTCGCGATCGGATCGAGAGCGCTCGCCGGCTCGTCGAGGAGCAAGACCTCGGGATCATTGGCCAGGGCGCGCGCGATGCAGAGGCGCTGCTGCTGGCCGCCCGAAAGCCCGAGCGCGCTCTGTCGCAGCCGGTCCTTCACCTCTTCCCAGAGTGCGGCGCGGTGCAGTGACGTCTCGACGATCTCGTCCAAATCGGCGCGCCGAGTGGTTCCGTTGATACGCGGCCCAAAGGCGATGTTGTCGTAGATCGTCTTCGGGAAGGGGTTCCACCGTTGGAAGACCATCCCGACTCGTTGGCGGAGCGACACCAGGTCCCGCGTCGGGTCATAGATGTCGGAGCCATCGAGCAGGATCTCGCCCGAGTGGTGTGTGCCGGGGATCAACTCGTTGAGCCGATTGATCGAGCGGAGAAGAGTCGACTTCCCGCAGCCCGACGGCCCGATGAACGCGGTCACCGTCCGCGGCGGGATCGAGAGCTGGATGTCGTGAAGCGCGCGCTTCTCCCCGTAGAAGAAGTTAAAGTTGCGCACTTCGATCGTGCCCTGCGTCGCATCGAGCGCCGAGGACCTCTGGACGGGAGCGGGCGCTCGTGTCGAGGGTGTGGCGAAGACGGCTCCAACGTCGCTCATCCGAACCGTCCGGTGATGTAGGCCTCGGTCCGAGAGTCCTTCGGAGTCGTGAACATCGAGTCGGTCGCCCCCATTTCCACCATCTCTCCATTCAGGAAGAAGCAGGTGAAGTCCGAGACGCGAGCGGCCTGCTGCATGTTGTGGGTCACGATCACCACCGTCATGCTGTTCCGCAGCTCGTACACCAGCTCTTCCACCGACTGTGTGCTTATCGGATCGAGCGAAGCGGTCGGCTCATCGAGCAACAACACTTCCGGCTCGGTGGCCAGCGCCCGCGCAATGCAGAGGCGCTGCTGTTGGCCACCGGAGAGCGCCACCGCACCGGTCGATAGGCGATCCTTCACCTCATCCCATAACGCCGCGCGCCGTAGAGCGCGTTCCACGATCTCGTCCGCCTCCCGCCGAGATGGACGATCGCCGTCCATGACGCGGAGGCCGGCGGCGACGTTGTCGCGGATCGACATCGTCGGGAATGGTGTCGGGCGCTGAAAGACCATCCCGACGTGCTTGCGAACGGCCACGGCGTTCACGCCCTTCCCGTAGACGTCTCGCCCGTCGAGCAGGACTCTTCCTTCGACGCGAGCGTTGGGCACGGTCTCGTGCATCCGGTTGAGGCAGCGGAGGTACGTCGACTTCCCGCAGCCGGAGGGGCCGATGATCGCGGTGACGTGGCGGTCGAGAATTCGCATCTGGACGCCGCGAACGGCGTGCGTCGACCCGAACCAGGCGTTGACTTGCTCGGCAACCATGCGCTCCCGCTCCGGCACATCGGGCCGCGGCGGCTTCGTTCCGACCAGCGCGTCGGCGACCTTCACGCCGTCAATCGCCGCCGAGGACGAAACGCGAGCGGGTCGCGACGCGAGCGACGATGCTAAGGACGAGGATGAGCGCGATAAGGACGAGCGCTCCGGCCCAGGCAAGGGTGTGCCACTCATCGTAGGGGCTGATGGCGTAGGAGAATATTTGAAGCGGGAGCGCCGAAATCGGTTGCGAGAGCTTGGTCGACCAGAACTGGTTGCCGAAGGCGGTGAAGAGAAGCGGAGCGGTCTCTCCGGCGATGCGCGCCAGTGCCACGAGTGCGCCGGTCACGATCCCGGCGCTGGCCGTGCGCAGGACGATGGAGAGAGAGGTGCGCCAGCGCGCGAATCCGAGGGCGAGAGCCGCCTCACGGAGTGAGATCGGCACGAGGCGAACCATCTCCTCGGTGGTGCGGGCGACCATCGGGATCATCATGACTCCCAGAGCGACCCCGCCCGAGAGCGCGGAAAAGTGGCCGACGGGCCGCACTAGGAACTGCCAGGCGAAGATGCCCATCACGATCGACGGAAGTCCGTTCAACACATCGGAGAGGAAGCGAACGGCGTTGGCGAGCCTCGCCTCGCGATGCTCAGCCAAATAGAGTCCGGCGCCGATGCCGATGGGGAGCCCGAAAAGTGCCCCCGTTCCGACGAGAATGAGTGTGCCGACGATCGCGTTGGCCATGCCGCCGCCGCTCTCGCCGACCGGCTTCGGCATCTTCGTGAAGAAGTCGATGCTGAGCGAGCTCGCCCCGAGCTTGAGCAGATGGAAGAGGATCACCACCAGTGGCAACGCGGCCAGGATTGAGAAGAGCACCAGCACCCCGGTCATGATGCTGTTGACGACCCGGCGGCGTCCGATCGTCGTCGCCGTGCGCTCGGCGAAGGCGCGCTGGCGCCCGCTGGGGCGAAGCGGCGCCGCAGGAGGAGTCGGTGCAGCGGCATTGGGGGCGGTCGCGACGGGTTCACTCATGGCCGTTACTTGGCGGCGCTGCCGCGCGAGACCTGCCAGACCAGCCACCGCGCGATCGCGTTCACGACGATCGTGATCACGAAGAGGACGAAGCCGACCGCCATAAGCGCGGAGAGGTGCATGTCACCCGATGCCTCGCTGAACTCGTTGGCGATGAGCGATGCCATCGTGTAGCCTGGGGCGAAGAGCGACAGCGAGACCTCGTGGCGGTTCCCGATGAGCATAGTCACCGCCATCGTCTCGCCGAGCGCACGGCCGAGCCCAAGGATGATCCCGCCGATGACTCCCGATCTCGCATAAGGGAGAACGGCCCGCCAGATCGACTCCCATCGCGTTGCGCCGAGGGCGAGCGCCGCCTCGCGCTGGGAGCGCGGCACCGCCATCAGCACTTCGCGCGAGACAGCCGAGATATACGGCAGCACCATGATCGCTAGGATGACTCCCGCGGCAAGCATGCTCGGCCCGTACGCCGGGCCCCGGAAGAACGGCGTGCTCCCGAGGTGCAAGGTATCCCGCAGGAACGGCATGACTGGGTCTCGCAGCAGCGGCAGGAGGACAAAGACCCCCCAGAGTCCGTAGACGACGCTGGGAATGGCTGCCAGAAGGTCGATGACGAAGCCTCCCGGCTGGCGGAGCCAGCGTGGCGCGTACTCGGCCTGAAACACCGCCACGCCCACCGCCAGCGGTGTCGCTAGGAGAAGGGCGATCGAGGATGACACGATCGTGCCGAAAATCGCGGGCGCGGCGCCGAAGTGCTCGTGCACCGGATCCCAGGTGCTGGACGTGAGGAGCGACCAACCGGCACGCTGGAATGCGGGCCAGCCGGCGACGGCGATCTCCCACGCCAGGAGGATGAGCAGGATCGGGATGCAGAGCGCGAAAAACGTGATCGCGGCCTGATAGATCCGGTCCCCGATCGCGGAGCCGTGGATGCGGACGGTTACGCCTTCGTCGTCCCGCGTCTCGATGATGGGGGCGGCGCCCGATGCGCTCATGGCAGGGCTCCGCCGGGCCCGCCATCGTCGTGGCCGGCCAGGGGAAGCGTGACGGCGAGCACGAGCTCGCTCGCACGCGGCCGGCGACTACGCACGAGGCGTGGCATCGAACGCGGAAGATGCATGATCGCCACTACAGGAATGAGATCGGGCCTGTAACGACATCGTCACAGGCCCGATCTTGAACTACGCCAAGGAGTTGCCGCTTACGGGAAGAGCGCTTGCCAGTGGAAGAACCAGGTCGACTGCTGCGGCGTCTTGTTCCCGTTGGCGGGCGACATGTTCTGGTAGTCGATCGCCACTGCGGTCGTCTTACTCGGCTCGAAAAAGACGCCGAAGATATAGAAGTTCTGCGCCGAGCTGCTTGTGTTGTTCGGAACCCAGTGGTCGTAACGGAAGACGATTCCGAGGTTCGACGACCTGGTGGGGCTCTTGAAGGCTGTGGGGCGGACGATGATGAAGCCATCGGTCAGGTCACCCGTAACGTTGGTCACGACACGGGCATCCTCGGTGAGCGCGGCGTTTTCGTTGTCGTCCTTCTTCTGGGCGTACTCGAAGGCGAAGGTGAGCCGCGGGTCGCGGTTCCCGACGAAGATACCCCACCTGTTCTTCTCGAGCTTGTCGGTGATCGGCGGGGCGCCCGTGGAATCGCCGTTGAAGAACTTGCTCCGGTTTCCGCCGTCGGAGACCCAGGGCGTAATGGCGAAGGTCGAGAAGAGCCCATCGCTCCTGCCGAACGGTGTGATGGCGAAGCGGATGGCGAAGTCCTTGAACCGATCCGTTTCCAGGTTCGTGTAGCCATTTCCGTTGACGATCGTGGCGTAGATCTCACCGAGCTTGTCCACGATGGTGAAGTTGGCGGCCACACCAAGGTCCGATGAGGACATGAAGCCGTTCTTCTCGACCGCCGTCTGCTGGAGGTAGCGAGGCCAGAAGCGCTCCTCGTAGTCGATGATGACTGTGTGAAGAACGCCGATGCGGGCGAAGGCGGCCCAGTCGGTGGCCTTCTTCTGGTCGATGAAGTTCCAGTTCAAGTAACCGTACTTGATGCGGATGACGAGGCCCTTGCCGAAGAAGGGATCACCCGTGCCGCCGTACGCCTGCAAGTCCGTCGTCAGGCGCACGCTCAGGTGGGGTCCCACGGGCGCGACGACGGTGAAGTATGCGCGCCCGAGATCGAACTGATTGGGCGATTTCCCACCATTCGCGGCCTTGCGAGCGGAGTCGGTCTGATACTGGAAGTCGCCGAAGAGCCATCCGGAGAATTGCGGGCCGGGGCTCGGCTTCGGCGGAGGAGGCGGCGGAGGCTTGGTGGTGTCGGCCTTCGTCGTGTCCGGATAGACCTGTTGAGCTCCTGCGGCGCGCGACCACGTGCCTACGGCAGCCGCCAGCGCCAACGCGACCAGCGTCGAAGATCGGAGTGCCATGTTGTGGCTCGAGTGAGGGTGGTTGTCGGCGACTGGAGCCGGGGCCGAACAGCCCTGGCTCCAGTCAGGCGCGATCACTTCGCGGCGAGCGTGATGGTGTCGAGACGCTTCAGCAACTGCGCGATCATGTTGTCAGGCAGCGGCGCGTAGTCGAGCGATGCGGCCGACTTCTCGCCCTCCGACAGGTACCACCGGAGAAAGTCGACGAGCTTCTTCCCCTTCACCGGGTCCGCTTGGTTCTGCGCCACCAGGAGCCACGTGAACGAGGAGATCGGATAGGCACCCTTGCCCGGCGCACTGACGATCGAGATACGGTAGTCCGTGTTCGCCGGGAGCTTGGCGGCGGCACCCGCAGCCGCCCTGGTGGCCGACTCGGTCGACGGGGTGACGAACTCACCCTCGGCGTTCTGGACCTGCGCCATCGGCAGGTTGTTCTGCTTCGCGTAGGCCAGCTCGATGTAGCCGAGCGCGCCCGGTGTCTGCTTGATCAGACCAGCCACGCCCTCGTTCCCCTTGCCGCCCAGGCCCACCGGCCACTGCACATCCTTCCCGCGCCCTGGCCCTGAGCTCCACGCCGGACTGACGGAGGAGAGGTAGTCGGTGAAAATGTAGGTCGTCCCGCTCCCATCCGAGCGGTGCGCGACGAGGATGTCCGACGAGGGGAGCTTGACCCCGGGATTCAGCTTCGTGATCTGCGGGTCATTCCACTTCGTGACTTTGCCCAGGAAGATGTCGGCGATGAGCGAGCCGGTGAGCTTCAGGCTCCCGGTCACTCCGGGGATGTTGTAGGAGATGACGTCGGCGCCGAGAACGGTGGGGAAGTGCAGCGCCGGTCCCTTCAGCTTCGCCATCTCGTCGTTCGACATCGGCGCATCGGACGCGCCGAAATCGACGGTTCCCTCCGTGAACTGCCGAATCCCGCCGCCCGATCCGATCGACTGATAGTTGATCTTGACGCCCGTCTTGGCGGCGTAATCGCTGAACCACTTGCTATAGATGGGATACGGGAACGTGGCACCGGCCCCGTTCAGGTCCTGCGCGATCGCGGTGGAAGTCGCCGCAAGGAGAGCCGTCGCAGCGGCCAGGGTCAGTTGGCGCGTTGTCACGTGTGGGCTCCGTGGGAGTTTGATCCGCCCAAGCTGTTGGCCTCGGATCATCGATGCGCACGGAAGCGGTAACGATTGTGTCACGGCGGTCAGAACCGCACAGTTCGGCCCGTCAGGCGGGAGCCAAGACAGGGGGCTCGCTCGTCAGGCCGGCACTCGTTCCTGGCTCGCGGCGGCCGGCGCTGTCGGGAAGAACGCCGCGACGGTCGTCCCCTTGCCGATTGCGCTCTCGGCGCGCACGCGTCCCCGGTGCGCCTCCACCAGGTGCCGCACGATCGCGAGTCCGAGGCCGGTGCCGCCGTGGTCGCGGGAGCGGCCGATGTCCGCCCGATAGAACCGCTCGAAGATTCGCGGCAGGTGCTCGGCGGCGATCCCGATACCGGTGTCGCGCACGCCGACCCAGATGCCGCGCTCGTCCGGCGCCGAGAAGACGGTTACTGAGCCGCGGGGGTTGGTGTAGCGCAGTGCGTTATCGACCAGGTTCCCGATGACTTGGCGCAGGGCGGTGGGGTCGGCGTAAATCGTGCGCGCCGAGGAATCGATGTCGATGTCGAGGGCGACCTGCTTCGTATTGGCGTCGCGCTGGCGGGCGTTGATCACCTCGAGCGCCACGGTGCGAACGTCCTCGGTGGCCGGATTCGGGACCCAGCCCCCGGACTCGATGCGGGAGAGGTCCAACAGGTCGTCGACGATCTGTTGCATCCGGTAGGCGTTTCCGCGAATCGCCTCGGCGAACTGGCTGCGCTGCTCGAGGGGCACGTCGTCGGCCACCAGCGTCTCGGCGAAACCGCCGATCACCGTGAGGGGGGTCTTGAGCTCGTGCGAGACGTTGGCGACGAAGTCGCGCCGTACCGTCTCCAGACGTCGGGTGGCTGTGAGGTCGAAGACCGCGAGCACGGCCCCGCCGCCGGCGAGGGGTCGTGCCGTGAGCGCGAGCGTCAGTCCATCCACGGTGATCTCGGCGTGCTCCACGGGCTCGCCGGCGAGCGCGCTCGCGAGTGCCTCGCGGA
>Ga0187777_10001511_pt1 | contig 15117 bp, 32 predicted proteins | sample 1015_Q2_SP5_10_M_FD_132416 | JGI IMG/M metagenome (GOLD analysis project Ga0187777, IMG submission 132416) | Tropical peat soil microbial communities from peatlands in Department of Meta, Colombia - 1015_Q2_SP5_10_MG | ecosystem: Environmental > Terrestrial > Soil > Wetlands > Peat | place...
CGCGCTGGAGCGCGCCCGCGGCCCGCGAGGCGGCCGGCAAGGTTGATCTCTCGTGCGGCGCGGTGCTGCTTGGCTCGCGGGTGGCCCGCGCGTTCGGCCTCGCCGCGCGCGGGCCGTTCTCCGTGGTCGACTTCGACTCCTTTTCGGGATCGGGGCCGATCGTGCTGCTCCCGCACCCGTCGGGCCGGTGCCGCGCCTGGAACGAGCCCGGCGCCTTCGATCGGGCCCGCGAGGCGCTGAGCGATGCGTTCCCGGAGATCACGTTTGGGAGGGTGCCGGCGTGATCATCTTGGCCGTCGCCCCCGGGATCAACACGGGCTGGGCGCGCGTGCGCGACGGGCGCCTGTCGTCGTGCGGCCTGGTGCGCGCCGCGACGCCGCGCGCGCTCCGGCAGATGGTCGAGGAGCGCTCGCCCTTCGACCGGCTCGTGGTCGAGAAGCCGCAGGTCTACCGCAGCCGCAAGAGCCGGGGCGACCCGAACGACCTGATCGACGTCGCGGTGTTCGCGGGCTGCGTGCTCGGGGCGGCGGACGCCGCGGAGGAGCGGTTCGCGCACGAGCTGGTCGTCCCGCGCGACTGGAAGGGGACGATCGACAAGGACGTGATGATCCGGCGCGTCTTGGCGTGGCTCCGCGAGGACGAGCGCGGGGTGTTCGAGCGCGCCGGGGCGCCCGCGTCGCTCGCGCACAACGTGGTCGACGCGGTCGGGCTCGGGATCTGGTACGCGCGGCGGCTCGGGGAGCGAGAGTGAGCGAGTTCTCGAACAACGTCCCCTGCGAGCGCTGCGGACTCAAGGACTGGGTCGACGTCGGCGGCCACAGCAGGACCAGGGGCCTCTGCATGTCGTGCAGGGGGATCAAACCGAAGGGAGAGGCGATGGCGGACATGGTGCCGATCCAGAAGGCGGAGCTGGAGCAGGAGGGACTCGAGGCGATCGACACGCGCGACCTGTTCCGCGGATTCGAGATCGCCTCGCAGGCGGACCTCGAGGTCGCCGGCAAGGCGCTCATCGAGGTCAAGGCGAGGTGGGGGCAGCTCGAGGAGAAGAAGCGCGCCGTCGTCGACCCGATCAACAAGAGCCTGAAGGAGCTGCGCTCCTGGTTCAAGCCCCCGCAGGACTACTACGCGGAGTGCGAGCAGATCCTGAAGGGCAAGATCGCCGCCTACCACCAGGACCGCGGCCGGGACAACCAGGCCGCCATGAACGAGGCCGGCGAGGCGCACCGGGCCGGCGACGCGGCCGGCGTCTCGGAGGCCCTGGCGAAGATCGACCTGCCCGAGAAGACGGAGGGCGTCTCGCTCCGCGAGACCTGGGACTTCGAGGTCATCAACGCCGACCTCGTCCCGCGCGAGTACCTGGCCGTGGACCTCGCGGCGGTGCGCAGGGCGATGCAGGCCGAGGTCGCGGCGGGCCACGAGCCCGTGGTGCCGGGCGTGCGCTTCTTCAAGAAGACCGGCGTCGCGGTGAGGACGGGCACGTGACGCGCGCGGAGTCGAGAGACGACATCAGCACGCCGCTCTCGAAGCCGGGGAAGTGGGTCGGGCGGCGATCCGGGAAGACGATCGGCGTCGTCGTCGCGAAGACCTGGTTCGAGGCCCGCGCGAAGCTGATGCTCGTGCACGGTCTCGAGCCGTGGGAACTGGAGGTGCGTCTTGGTTGACGAAAAGGTATCGGACTGCTTCGACCAGTGCCTAGCGCTGATCAAAGACATCCACCCCGTGGATCGCGTGCGCGTCATCGAACACTTGATCGCGGTCATCGCCCTGAAGATGCCCAATCGCGAGGACGCCCACCTCATCCTGGACGGTATCCGCAAGCATACCGGACAGATCGTGGACGAATTTTTCAACTCGAGGCTTGAATGAGCGCGAACGTCCGTCACTCCTCCGAGACGAACGAGTACTTCACGCCCCGCGACATCGTCGAGGCCGCGAGGGATACGCTCGGCGGCATCGACCTCGACCCGGCGAGCTGCGCGAGGGCGAACCAGGCGGTGAGGGCCAATAACTTCTACGCGGCGCGCGACAACGGCTTCGTCCGAGATTGGCACGGCCGCGTCTTTCTGAACCCGCCCGGCGGTTCGTGTGACGATGTGGGGCGGCGCGTGCTCAAGAAGTCGAAGGATCACCCGTCATGCACCGAGAGCGGTGCGTGCGGTCTGCCGCCGGGCCACGAGCACCGCGGCGTACAGTCGGCGCAGAAGGCGTGGTGGCGCAAGCTCGCGCGTGAGTGGCAGCTCGGGGGGCACGTTTCCGCGGCGGTGTTCGTGAGCTTCTCGATCGAGCTGCTCCAGACCTCCCAGGTCGACTGCCCCGACCCAATGCTGCTTCCGCACCGCTTCCCGATCTGCTTCCCCCGGAGCCGAATCGCGTACGACGGGGTCGTGGACGGCGAGCGCGTGCGCGTCGGCTCGCCGCCGCACAGCTCGATGCTCGTGCTGTTACCGGACCACGAGGATCCGGACGGGTCGCTCGGGTGTTTCATCGAAGCGTTCGAGCAGTTCGGGGAGATCGTGGCCCCGTGAAAAAGGAGAGGAGCATGACAATGGACAGGAATAGGCGAATCCGCGCGAACCGGGCCGGCATCCGCGCGCCCATCGCGCACAAGAACGGGACGCAGGAACTCAACGCGGAGCTTTCGCGGATACTCAACCAAGCAGTCGAGCACGTGGTGAAGCAGCAGCCGCGGCAGTCACCGCAGTTGCCGCCGGGTGAGTACCCCGCGAAGACCACCTGCGTCGGCATCAGTCGGTACCAGGGCGAGTTGACCGTTTCCGTCGAGGTCCTGGTCGACGATCGGTACGGGACCGAGATGATGCACCTGCGCCGCCAGGCGCTGGCCGACTTCGCGGCCAAGGTCGGCTGGCTCATCCCGGTTACGTTCGAGAATGCAGGCCTGTTCGCGCAGCACGCCTTCGAGCGCCCTTTCAAGATCCAGGTCGTGGACATCGTGTGCAACTGCGGGTGCGGGAAGAAGGTGAGCGGGCTGTCTTGGGAGCGCGAAGCGGCGGCGGTGCCGTCTTGAAGATCGGAATCGAAGAACAAGACCTCGCGCGGCTCCTCCAGGAGAATGTCGCGCTCTCCGAGCAGGTGACCGAGCTTCAGCGCCGCGGTACGGAGCTGATCGACGAGGTCCGGGATCTCAGGGCAGGACGCTTGGGCAGCGGCGGCGGGATCCTGACCGGCAGCGAGATCGCCGAGCAGGTCAGGCGAGGGAGGATCGAGATCGACCCGTTCGACCCGAAGATGATCAACCCCGCGAGCGTCGACCTGACGCTGGGAGAAGAAGTGCAGGTTTTCGCAGAGCCGTTTCTGGACGTGCGCAAGAGTCACAAGACTCAAGTGAAAGAGTGGCATGAAGGGAAGATGTTCTTGCGTCCCGGCTTCGGCTACCTCATGCACACCCGCGAGAGGATCAAGACCGACCACTACGTCCCCGTCGTTGACGGGAAAAGCTCGAACGGCCGCTTGTTCATCCAGATCCACCAAACCGCGGGCTACGGCGACCCGGGCTACGACGGGCAGTACACGCTCGAGGTCACGGTCACGCACCCGGTCGTGGTGTACCTCGGGATGCGGATCGCGCAGATGCGCTTCCACACCAAGGTCGGCAGCGGGCCGCTGTACAAGGGCAAGTACCGCGGCGAGAAGGCGCGGGGCGCGGTGCCGAGCGCGGCGCACAAGGAGGAGCAATGATGACGAAAAAAGAGCAGTTCGACGCCATTGAGGTACTGCTCATGGCCGTTCTCACACAGGCGACGGCGGACACGAAGGATGTCAACCTCGTTGCTGCGGCTGCTATTCGAGCTGCTACTGGATACGCAGCTTCGGTCAACGTGCCGTTCGAGTCTTTGCTCGAAGCTGTGAAGACGTCTTTCGATTCAGCGAATAAAGCGATCGGGGTACTAGGAGGCGACAACTGATGATCCGTCGCTTCCTCACCTGGCTCTCGCGTCGCTTCCCCGAGCGCGTGATCCCGACGCGCGAGGGCGGCGACCCCTATCTCTCGCGCTTCTACTTGTTCGGCGGCCCTCGGAACTTCAAGGGCGCGTTCGATGCGGCCGGCGAACCCACGGTGGACGTCGAGTGGAAGGAGCTGCCGTTCAACCTGTACCTGCACAAGTTCCACCGCGGGGACGACGACCAGGCCCTGCACCGTCATCCTTGGCGCTGGGCGGTGAGCCTGATCCTGGCGGGCGGGTACTCGGAGGAGCGGCGCGTGCTCGCCGATCGCTCGCTGCTCCCGCCCCATTGCTACGCCGTCGAGCGCCGCGAGGTCCGGCCCTGGACCCTCAACTTCATCCGCGGCGATGACTTCCACCGCGTCGACCTGCTCGAGGAGGACTGTTGGTCTCTGTTCTTGGCCGGTCCCCGCGCGTCGAGCTGGAGCTTCTGGGACCGCGCGACCGGCGAGGAGACGCCGTGGCGCGAGTACCTCGCGAGGAAGGAGGCTACTTGAGCCCCTACGTCCGCCTCCCCTCGCCGCTCGACGTGTTCGCCGAGCAGCGCGACATCTCCGGCAAGCCGATCCCGGACAGCTACCGCCGCGCCAAGGAGCGGAGCAAGACGAACGAGAACGCGCGCCGGGCAAAGCGCGCCGCAGCCGCAGCAACGAAAAAGGAGAAGGGATGAACCAGGATCAATTCGAGGATGAGCTGGTCGTGTTTTGTAGCGAGCGAGCGTACCCCGAGGAGCTGATGTTCGCGTCGTTCCTGCGAGCGGCGGTACACCTTGGGATCAAGCACGGACTCGCGCGCGAGGAGTTGGTGAAGCTGATCGTCAAGTGCCACGACGCCTACGTGGAGCAGACCGCGCCGCGGGGGCAGGCTTGACCCGCCGGCTCTGCACCGCGGTCTCCGCCGATGGGCGCCGCTGCGTCCACTACGCGGGGCACGTCGAGCGCGAGGGGAATCCGCACCGCGTCGCGGCCGGGGAGAACGAGGGAAACAAGACGTGGCTCGACCGCGAGGAGTGGATCGAGCCGAAGGATATGAACTGATATGAGCAAGAATGACTCGATCAACCCGAAGCACTACAAGCACCCGAGCGGCGTCGAGTGCGTCGACATCGCCGAGCACCTGCCGTTCTGCCTGGGGAACGCCCTGAAGTACGTGTGGCGCGCAGGAGAGAAGGGCGACTATGTCGAAGACCTGAGGAAGGCGGAGTGGTACCTGAAGCGGTTCCTCAAGCACCCGGTCGTTCCCCCGAGTCGGTTCGTCCACGAAAAGATGATCAAGGAGGACGCGGCGCACTACGTGCGGTCGGAGACGTCCGAGTTCAAGCGCGGCGCGGTCGCGCTGATCGTGGCGGGGCGCTTCGATCTCGAGGGGCTATTCGATCTCAAGGCAGTCAAGCGCGCTGCTGCTCTGGTGGCGGAAGAGATCAAGAAAGTCGAGGCGAGGTCGTGAACGAAGAGGTCAAGCTGCTCGACCATGGCTACCTGAAGCTCGTGGAGACCTGGGGATCCGACGAGCGGATCGTCGAGGCGGCGCGGATGAGCACGGGCAAGGGGTTCCTCGGATGGGGGCCTTCTTGCTCGAAGTGCGGGATCAAGATGGTCGCGACGTTTGGCGGCGCCGAATCCAGCCCGGCCGACTACGAGCGCGGCGAGCAGCGCGGGTGCGACCACGACGCGGCGAAGCCTGGCGACGAAAAGCTCCTCCGGTACCTCTACGAGAACAAGCACGCGACGCCGTTCGAGATGGCCGGCATGACGATCGAAGTGCAGGCGCCGATCTGACGGAGCTGTCGGCCGCCAAGTACCGCAAGGCCCTCGAGTACCAGTACGAGCAGGACGAGGCGTTCTACCGCGGTGCCCTGAACATGGGCGTTCCGAAGGAGCTGGCGCGCGTTCACTTGCCCGTCGGCCGATACTCGCGCATGAGAGCGACCGCCAACCTGCGCGGGTGGCTCGGCTTCCTCGCGCTCCGGATGGCGCCGAACGCGCAGTACGAGATCCGCGTCTACGCTGAAGCTCTCGGGCGGCAACTCATCGCCGAGGCGTTTCCTCGGACCTGGGCGCTGTTCTCCGAGAAGAGGTAGTCTTGCCCGCGTGGCACGACGCAGCATCCCCCCGCCGCCGCGCGTTCCCCCGCCTCGCGGCGAACTCGAAACTTTGGATGTCTGTGCTGGATGCGGTGGCGACACGAGCAATGCCGAGCGCTTCACGTTCGAGTCCGACCGCGCCATGCGAGCGGTCGACCCGAAGCAGCCGCTTCCGCCGGGGGGCTACTCGATCATCAAGCGGGGGTGCCGCTGGTGCTCGGGCACGGGCGTCATGACGAAGGAGCAGCGCAAGAGGTACGCCGACTTCCTGAAGAGGAAGAAGGCGCGGCGCTCTTGACCTCCCGCCGCTTCGTCGCCACCCTTTCGCCCCCATGGAAGCACTGATCGCCTACCTCGTCTCCGCGATGCTCGCCTGGGCCCCGCCGTGGTGCTCGGAGGGTGAGCGCCCGAGCACGCACGCGTGCCGCGTCGGGCGCACGTACCCCGACGCGGTCGAGGACCGGGACGCCACGATCGCTCGGTACGAGCAGATCGCTGCTGACGTCGCGCTCGTCGTGCTCGAGGAGCGACCGATCGTCGGTGGTCGCGACGCGCGGGCGCGGACCGCGCTCCTGCTCCTCTCGTTCGGATTTTTCGAGTCGGCGTTCCGACGCGACGTCGACCTGAACCTAGGCAAGTTCGCTCGCGGCGACTTCGGGCACTCCTGGGGGATCTGGCAGCTCCGCCTCGACGCGCGCGGGATCAAGACGACGAAGGAGGGTTGGACGGGACCCGACCTCATCGCCGATCGCACCAAAGGCGCGCGGGCGGCCCTGCACAAGATGCAGGGGGCCGTGGGGCTCTGCCGCGGCTCCCTCGCGGATCGCCTGACGCTCTACCGCTGGGGAACCTGCCGCGAGGCCGACGACAACGCGAAGGCGCGCGTCGCCCTCGCCGAGAGGTGGGTTGCGTCCCACCCGCCTCCTCCTCTAGACTGACCGGCATGTCCCTCGCCGCCGTCTCGTTCGCCGCTCGGAGTCGCCGCCCGCCGCACCTGAGCCTCAGCTTCGGCCTCGGCGACGCGCTCGCGGACCTCTCGGCGTACGCGCAGCAGGTCGTCTCGGCGATCCAGAGCGCGCTCTCGCAGTACGGCCCGGCGATCGTGAGCGTGACCAAGCCCGGCACCGTCGTGATGAGCTTCACGGACGCCACGGCGCTTGCCGACCAGGCGAAGGTCGACGACATCCAGGCGAAGGCGACGGCCGCGGGCGCCACCGACTTCACCACGATCGACGTGCCGAACCAGCCCTCACAGGCGCAGTTCACCGTCCCCTCGTCCGCGCCCGCGAGCAAGGGCGCCGCGGGGAGCACGAGCAGCAACTGGGGTTGGTGGGGCGCCGGGGGCGTCGCGGCCGTGGGTCTCGGCGTCGCCGCGGCGAAGATGAGGAAGAAGCGATGACCCGCATCGCGCGCGACGGTACCGTCTTCGCCGATCCCGTTGGCCCGGGCGAAGAGGAAGAGGAGACCGAAGACGAGGACGAAGACGTCCGCTCCTTCGTCGTGGACTTCGAGAGCCCCGACTCCGACGACTTGGTGAGCATCGACGTCTCCGCCCCCGACGCGCGGGACGCGATCGACGTCGCCGAGGAGTTCCTCGAGGAGATGATCCAGTCCAAGGATCAGACGTTCTGGAACGAGAGCCTCGGGCGCCTGCCGAAGCCGGGCGAGGTGTTCACCCCGGTGGGCGTCGAGCAGAACGACGAAGAATGAGGCCGCGCTTCTCGCGCGCGCAGGACGTCTCCGCCGTGGTCGAGGCCGTCCTGCGCAAGTACGGCGTGACCTGCGAGGCGATGAGCGACCCGCACTCGGGCGAGGCGCTCTACAGCGTGATCGTGCCCGAGACGCCGAGGACGGCCGACCGCGCCGAGATCGAGGCGTTCGTGCTCGGCTACGCCACCGCGGTCGGGAGCCGCGTGCGGTGGATCTGAACGACCTGAGGCAGGAGGACTTCTCGGTCGCGGTGTACGAGGCGGCGCGGGTCGCGCGCGTGCCCCGGCCACAAGTCACGTTCGAGTCGTGCGGCAACGTCGCGGCCCTGGTGACTGATCAAGGGATCAGGACGATCGCGTGCGACTGGCCGTGGCTCCTCGAGCGGCTCGAGGTCGTGCCCGAGCGCGACCGCTTCCGGGCGCTGCTCGGCGTGGCGGCGCACGAGATCGCCCACTTCGAGAAGCTCGGGCACCAGCAGTCCCCGATCGAGAACGAGCTGTTCGCCGACCGCTTCGCCGGGGACGTGCTTCGCCTGATGGGCGTGCCGACGATGCCGATCAAGACCCTGCTCGCGCACCTGAAGAAGACGCCCGACCACCCGGAGGCGGCGGACAGGATCGCGGCGGTGGGCGTCGGTCAGGCGCCATCGCCTCTCTCGCGCTGCGTCTTTCGCGGTTGACGCGCCGTTATAACATCGATACAGTCCCCTTCATGTTCAAGGCCACGCTCAGGCGCATCGGCAACAGTGTCGGGGTTATCCTCCCCACCGAGCTGCTTCGGTACCTGCATCTCCAGGAGGGCGAGACGCTCGACGTGTCCGCCGACGCCCACCGGATCATCATGGCTCCCGAGATCGAAGGGGACGACTTCGAGAAGGTGCTCCGAGAGGTCATCTCGGAGGACGAGGAGATCCTCGCGTCGCTGGTCCATCGATGAGGAGGCATCTACGCTTCCTGACCACGCAGGAAGTGATCACCATCCACGACGCCGTGCTCGCGTACGGCGGGGCACCCGGGCTGCGAGACTACTCGTTGCTCGACTCCGCCGTGCATGCCCCCCAAGCTACGTACGGAGACCAGTACCTGTACCCGACTCTCTGGGACATGGCGGCGGCGTACCTCATTCACCTGACCATCAACCACCCCTTCGTGGACGCGAACAAGCGGACGGCTTGGGTCGCCACGCGGACTTTCCTGCGCCTGAACGACTTCAAGATGAAGCCGCGCAGGAGAGACGTGGAAGAGCTGATGGACCAGATCGCGGTCGGACAGCAGCGGGACTGGCACGTCGTGTCGAAGTGGATCCAGAAGCAGGTGAACGCGATGGTAGTGCGGAAGCCGTGAAGCTATCTTGACCGACGATGCCCCTCGATCACTGGAGCACGGTCCTGGCCGGCGGCGCGTCGGCGCTCGTGGGCGTCGCGTGGCTCTTCCTGAAGTTCTACGCCAACGCCCGAAAGCTCCTGGGGGACGAGGAGCGGATCCGCGAGATCGCCGACGCCCAGGCCGCCGTCGAGGTGGCGAGGGCCGAGGCGGAGGTGCGCCGGATCCAGAGCCAGCCCGACGTCGAGAAGATCGAGAAGATCGAGAAGACGCCCGACCACACCAAGAGGAAGAGCCTCTTGGAACTCGAGCGCTGGAGTCGCGAGAAAGAGAAACCGTAGGGCTGGACGCCGCCCCCCGGACCCTGCTACTCCTCTCTTCGTGGGCGCCCCCAGTCGCTCTCCGACGCTCTCCGCGCGCGGCCTGACGTTCAAGGACGTCTGGTTCGCGCTCGTGCTGATCGTCCTCGGCGGCGCGCTCATCACGAGCTACGCGCTCGCGAGCCACGAGAGAGCGGCGGTCAGCAAGGAGATCCAGCGATGAGCGCGATCAGCACGGCAGCGATGAACCGCGGGGCGCTTGGCGCTGCTGCATCAAGCGGGACGCTCGGCACGCCGACGCCGAACTGCCCGCAGTGCACCTGCACCCCGAGCTGGCTCTGGGCCCTGATGGGCGGCGGGCTCGCGTGGGGCGCGACGATCGTGGCGCCTGAAGTGTTCGGCAAGAAGCGAGGTCGGCGATGAGCGCGATGATCCCGGGGGCAAAGTGGCAGACGCGGACGCAGCGCCTCGCGCTCGGACTCGAGGGCGCTGCGGCGCCGAGCAACAAGAGGAACTGCGTTCCCGTCAAGATCGCGAAGGGGTCGCAGGTGGTTCTGTCCGGGGGCCCGCAAGGTATCCACGTCATCGTTGATGGCAGGGACGTCGGTCCCACGACCTCTTTCAGCCCGTACTCCTTGAGCGAGATGTACAGGTTCGCGTACATCCCGGCGGATATCCGGCGCCAGATGATCAACGCGGGCCTGCCCGGCACGCAGACGACGACGCCGTACGGGACGTCGCCGGCCGGGGCGCCGGGCACGAAGGTGGGGATCGCGCCCTACGACTTCTACCTCCAGCGCGCCGGGTGCGTGCAAGCGATGCAACCGTCGCCGTCGGTGCCGGTGTCGCCTCACCTGCCTCCGTCGCCGCACTCGCCGCCGGGCTCACTCGAGGGCGCCGGGGCCTCACGGCCCCCGACGGCGCCCCCGCCCCCTCCGCCCCCGCAGTACAAGCGCCCGGTCCCGCGCCCGCAGGAGCCTCCCGCGCAGAAGAAGATGGGGGTCGAGGGGCCGTCGGGGGCGACCGTCGCGGTGCAGCCCCCGCCGCTGCCACCTCCGCCTCCGCCGGAGCCGTTTTCGATTCAGCCTTCCTCCACATCGAACGCACCGGCGAAGTCGACGACCCAGAACGTGAAGACGTTGCAGGTCAAGGCACTTGTCGTGACGGTAGGCGACGAAACCGTCGTTTTTCAGTCCGGGCCGAAGGCGCTGCACGTGACGGTTTATCCGAGCGGGGCGGTGCCGGGAAAAAATTACTACGATCCGGGTGAGTGGTTTTTGATCAGGCCGCCCGGGTCCAACGTCGGCATGCAAAATGTACAAGTGGTTCCCCCTACGGGACCTGCACCGACTTTCTTTGGGGGGTTTCGCCTCGATGATTTGCTTTCACAGTATGGGGAAGTCCTTCTACAAGTGACCGCTCCGGGAGGGTCCGTAGGGGTGTATGCTGGCGGTTCTTTCCGAGGCGCTGCGGACTGGGCCAGTGTAAACGGGCCTCCGAAACCGTCACGCTCGTACCCGGGGGGCGCCCCAATCAATGCTCGGCCGCATCCCGGCCCTCGCGGCGCCCTCGCGGCCGACACCAACGCCACGAGCGACGCCGTCGGCACCTGCCCCGCGTGCCCGCCGTGCTCGTACAACTGGCTCTGGGCGATCCCCGGCGCGCTCCTCGGCTGGGGCGCGACCGTGATCGGGCCCGAGCTGATGAAGAAGCGGCGGCGGTGATGGTCTCGCCCCCCTACCCCACCCCCCTGATGCTCGCCCTCGCCGGTCTCGGCCGCGGGGGCGGAGGCGGCGGTGGTCGCGGTGGCGGAGGCGGCCACGGCGGAGGGTCCCGCGGCGCGAGCGGCGGCCACGGCGGGCGGATCGCGCCCTCCGGCGGTGGGCGCGTCGCGCCGCAGGCCGCAGCGGCGGCTCCCTCGGGTCACGCCCCCGCTGGCGCGGCGCCCGCGGGGCACGATGGCCGCTTCCGCGACGTCGTTCTCTTCGCCTGGTTCGGCGACGACTGGTGGTGGTGGCCCGGCTGGGTCGCCTACGGCGAGCAGGCGCCGATCCTCCCCTCCTGCACCGGCCCGGTCGTCTCTTTTGGAGCCTCCACCAAATCGACCCGGATCCGCGTCGCGAGCGACTACGCGGGCCTGCACTTCTACAAGCAGCTCCCGATGCCCGCCGGCCCCGCTGGCTCGCCCGGCTTGTGCGCGGTCATCACGGCCGCCTTCGCCGCCGCGAACGCGACGCAGGTCGTCGGCCCCCCGGACGCCGGCAACGGCGCGCCCGTCGGCAACACCGCGCACGTGCAGCTCGCCGGCAACCAGTCCGTCGCGCTGTACGCGGCGCAGTCGGGCGACGAGTGGATCACGTTCTTCAGCGTGGACGGCGGCGCGTGGGCCGCGGCCTACGAGGTCATCGTGGACGTCACGGCCGGCGGGATCATCGACAGCGGCGGCGGAGCGAGCACCACCACCGCAGCGGGGGCGCTCCAGGGTGGAGCATCGCCGAGCAACAAGCGGAACTGCGTCCCGGTCAAGGTCTTGAAGGGGTCGAAGGTCTGGGAGTCGCTCCTCGAGACGGGCGGGACCTCCTACGTCTATGTGAACGGCATGAACGTCGGCCCGGCGTCGGCGTTCGACCAGTCTTCCCTCCGCGCGTTGCTGGCTCTCACCCGCGGCGTTTCTTCTGCCGGGGGTAAGCCCGGGACGCAGTCCGGCGTTGCGCCGCACGACTACTACCTCCAGCGGGTTGGTTGTGTACCTGTTGCCCAAGCTGCGGTCTCGCCGCACCCGGCGATGAGCCCGAGCCCGCCGTTCTCGCCGAGCCCGGTGATGGTGCCGCACCCGAAGGGGAGCATCGGCGATCCGCTCGATCAGGCTTCGGTAGGTACCAGTTCGGTGCAGCAGTTCTCGACGCTCGAAGCAGCGGCCATCGCTCAGGCGATCAACCAGTGGGCGGTGACGCCCAAGAACTTCGGAAGCGGCTACCAGATTTTCGAGGTGTCCAACGTAGACGTCGTGCCGCCCGTTCAGGCTGGATCGGCGTGGCTCCAGTCTCTCTCGGGGCAGTACCTGCTCGCGGACACACAGGCGATGGCGAAGGCTGGCGCGACGCCTCCGCAGCCGTTCCAGGTCGAGATCACGTACACGCCGGATCAGGTGGCGAAAGATGCAGCTCCCGGCGCGGCGATGGCGCTCGTCGCTCCTCTACAAGCGGTAACCGGCAGCGGAGGCGGCGGAGGTACTGGAGGTGGAGCTGCTTCACCTCCCGCGAAGCCCGTGTGGCCCTGGCTCGTCGGCGGCGCCACGGCCGTCGGACTGATCGCGCTCGCCGCTACGACCGGCGGCAGGAAGAGGAAGAAATGACCAGCCCGCTCAACTCCGCCGAAGAGGCGGCCCTGCTCGACTACTCGAACTTCGGCGTGTTCAACTCCGACGTCGCGCAGTTCAAGTCGAGCGCGGACCAGGACACGATCAACTCGCTCTCGAACCCGGCCTGGAAGGTCAGCCTCGCGCCGAACAGTGGCTCGGACTTCCAGGACTACTTCGCGGCGTACAACAACCAGGACGCGGCGGCGCTCTCGTGGCCCGAGTTCGTCGCGCAGCTCCACTCGGGCACCATCGTCCTAGCCGAGAAGGACGCGGCGAGCCGGATCGCCGCCGGGGAGAACGTGCCCCTTCGCGTCGCGACCGACTACCCGGCCGTCGCGGCTGCCGCGGGGCACGACGGCGAATACGCCGTCCTCTACCCGTACACCACTCCGCCAGGCGCGCTGGCCACGACCGCATCGACTTCAGAACCTGTCTCGAAGGTGAGCGGCGCGCTAGTGGGCGGGGGCCTGCTCGGCATTTTCGGGGCCGCGGTCGGCGGCTTGGCCGCCGGACGCAAGGGCGCAGGCACGGGCGCCCTGGTCGGCGCCGCCGCGGGCGCGGTCGCGGGTGCTGTCATTGCTTCCGCAGCGACCAAGACGACACCGAGCAGTTCAAGCGGCAGCGGATCGTGAAGAAGCTCATCGCGTTCGTCAACAGGTCCCCGACCCTGGGGATCAAGGAGAACCCGACGCTCGTCCGGGTGGCGCAGGCCATCAGCTTCCAGCTCACGCATCACCTATCCCCCGCGTGGGGCATGACGGGCTGGGAGGCGGAGTTCTTCGCGGACGAGACCAAGGTCCCCGCGGGCTCGATCGTGTTCGCGTACGCCGACGACGACCCGACGCCGGGCGCGCTCGCGTACCACGACGAGGCGTACGGCCTGCCCTACGGGCGGATCCTCGTGCCTGTCATCCTCTCGAACGGCGGCAAGATGGTCGACGGGCCCGACTCGGTCAGCTCCGCGGCGAGCCACGAGGCGTGCGAGACCGCGTGCGACCCGAACGTCGACCGCTGGGTGATGCGCCCCGACGGCTCCGCGCTCACGGCGCTCGAGGCGTGCGACGCGGTGCAGGGGGACAGCTACCCGATCAAGGCGCGCGGGTTCGCCGTCGCGTGCTCGAACTTCCTCCGGCCCGAGTGGTTCGACGGCGAGGCGAGCGGCAAGTTCGACTGGCTCGGCTCGTGCTCGGCGCCGTTCGAGCGCCGGCCGGGCGGCTACACGATCGAGCTGGGCCCGGACTTCAACGTGACCAACGCCTTCGACGCGAAGGTGAGCGAGGCGACGAGGAAGTACAAGGAGCGCGCGCTGTCAAGGACGAGTCGTCGCGCCGCGAAGCGAGCCGCTTGAAGTCGGTGCTGATCGCCTACGCGGTGTGCGCGACGGTGGCGGGCGGCTACCTCGCCGTTCGTTGGCTACGTGCGTGGAAGCGCCTCGGGATGACCATCGTGAGTCGGGCCGCTGCTGCCGGCGGCGCCGTTTCTCTCATGCTGGCGACGGTCATGTACGGGATATCGTGGCCCGTGTCGCTGACGAAGCTCCTGCGGTTGTCGAGGGGCGCTACGATCACCGTGGCCAACGTGCTGCACAACTCCTGGGCGCACCTGTACTTGGGAGGTGCGGTACTTGAGCCGTCGCCTGGTACAGAAGAAATCTTGCGCCGCCTCAACGCCGATTAGATCGGCTGACCTCGTAGCCCGCGAACGCGCACGCGCCGAGGAACGCGAAGATCCCCCAGAAGCTCGGCTGCTTCGGTGCGGGTGTCGTAGCAAGCTCAGGCGCCCCCGGCTGCGGTGCGTCGGGCGGCGCGGGCGTGGCGGCGAAGATCGGTTGCCCGGTCGCCTGGTCGAAGCGGGTCCAGGCGTAGCCGCACCGCGGCGCCGACGGGAGCTGCGGGAGCTGGGCCTGCGCCCGGCAGAAGGCGTCGTACACGTCCGCGGTGGTGAAGTACCCGGCGCAGTCGCACGCGGTGTCGAGGCCCGAGTCGATGTCCTTCACCGCGGCCTTGATCACGTAGTAGTTCGTCGCGCCGTTCGCGTCCTGCGGCACGCAGCTCGGGCACTTCTGCCTCCAGCTCTCGACGATCAGGTAGGCGCGCTGGTGCATCGGGTCGGCGACGCCCAGATCAGAGAGCGCCTGCTTGACCTGGTCGTTGACCTCGATCCAGTCGATCGCCATGCGAGCGATACTACACCGCGCGCCGCTTCTCCAGGTAGTCCGCCGATCGGTAGTACGTCGATCGGCACCTGCTCCCGCAGGTCATCTGCGTGCCCGACGGGCCGCCGCACACGCAGCACTTCTTGTCCGTCTCGGTGGCGTGGCGCGCGTACTCGAGCGGGTCTAGGCCGAGCAGGCACCTGA
>Ga0187777_10001512_pt1 | contig 15115 bp, 12 predicted proteins | sample 1015_Q2_SP5_10_M_FD_132416 | JGI IMG/M metagenome (GOLD analysis project Ga0187777, IMG submission 132416) | Tropical peat soil microbial communities from peatlands in Department of Meta, Colombia - 1015_Q2_SP5_10_MG | ecosystem: Environmental > Terrestrial > Soil > Wetlands > Peat | place...
ATCACGTCCGCCGCCGTTCTCGGGATCGACGCGTACCTGGTGAGCGTCGAGACCGACATCGCCAACGGCCTGCCGTCGTTCGTGACCGTCGGCCTGCCGCAGGGCGCGGTGAAGGAGGGCCGCGAGCGGGTGAACGCCGCGATCCACAACGCCGGCTACGAGTTCCCGCTCAAGCGCGTCACGGTGAACCTCGCCCCGGCCGACGTGCGCAAGGAGGGCTCGGCGTTCGACCTGCCGATCGCGCTCGGCGTGCTGGCCGCCACCGGACAGATCCGGCCCGACGCGCTGGCCGGCTACGTGGTCCTCGGGGAGCTCGGGCTCGACGGCGAGATCCGGCCGGTGCGCGGCGCGCTGTCGATGGCCGTGACGGCCCGGCGCACCGGCTGCGCGGGCCTCCTCCTGCCGGCCGCGAACGTGCGCGAGGCGGCGGTCGTGGGGGACCTGGACGTGCGGGGCGCCGGCACGCTGGCCGAGGTGCTCGGCCACCTGGACGGCGGGCCGCCGCTGGCGCGCGCGTCGGTGGACGTCGCGGCGCTGTTCGCGGCCCGCGCCGAGGCCGACGTGGACTTCGCGGAGGTGAAGGGCCAGAGCCACGTGAAGCGGGCGCTGGAGGTTGCCGCGGCCGGCGGCCACAACATCCTGATGATCGGGGCGCCGGGCGGCGGCAAGACGATGCTGGCGCGCCGGCTCCCGACGATCCTGCCCGCGACGTCGCTCGCCGAGGCGCTGGAGACCACCAAGATCCACTCGGTGGCCGGGCTGCTGCCGCCCGGCGAGTCGCTGATCGCGGTGCGGCCGTTTCGCGCGCCGCACCACACGATCTCCGACGCGGGGCTGATCGGCGGCGGGAGCTATCCGCGGCCGGGCGAGGTGAGCCTGGCGCACAACGGCGTGCTGTTCCTCGACGAGTTGCCGGAGTTCCGCACCAACGTCCTCGAGGCACTGCGCCAGCCGCTCGAGGACGGCATGGTCACCATCAGCCGCGCGGCGACCTCCCTGAGCTACCCGGCGCGGTTCATGCTCGCGGCGGCGATGAACCCGTGCCCGTGCGGGTACCTCGGAGACGCCGCGCGCGCCTGCGTCTGCACGGCGGTGATGGTGCAGCACTACCGGAGCCGCCTCTCCGGGCCGCTGCTCGACCGGATCGACATGCACATCGACGTGCCGGCGGTGCGCTACCGCGACCTGTCGGCGGAGCGGGGCGGGGAGCCGAGCGCCTCGATCCGCGAGCGGTGCGCGCGGGCCCGCGCCGCCCAGATGGAGCGGTTCGCGGGCCGGCCGGGCGTGTTCGCCAACGCGCACATGGCGCCGCGCGACATCCGCGCCCACTGCGCGCTCACGGCGCCGGCCGACGCGCTGCTCCGGACGGCCATCGCGCGCCTCGGCCTGTCGGCGCGCGCGTACCACCGGGTGCTCAAGCTGGCGCGCACCGTCGCCGACCTGGCGGGCGCGGCGCGCATCGAGCCCGCGCACGTGAGCGAGGCGATCCAGTACCGCTCGCTGGACCGCCCCGCGCGTTGAAGCCGGATTCGGGAAGGACGCCTAGCGGCAGGCCTGCTGCGCCCTGGCGCTGTCCGACGGCACGAACACCGGAAATACCCTGCGGCGCACGATCAGGCCGCCGCCGGGCCCCATCTCGGATTCCTCGTCGATCACCACGCCGGTCGCGCCCACGGAGCCGGCTCGCTCGCGCACCGTCCGCTCAGCGGCTTCGGCCTCCGACGGGTCCTGCACGCGGATCGGCGGGCCGGGCGGCATCGCGAGGCTGTCGTACGGCTTGGGGACCTCGCCGACCCCCTGGTAGGTGCGCACCCCGCTGGCGCACACCCTGGGATGACGGGGAGCCGGGGTCCCCGGCGCGGGGGCCTGGGCGAGGGCGTCGGCGTGGGACAGCACGGGCGCGAGCGCGAGCACCGCCGCGATGCGGGCGGCGAGCGTGTACCGGGACATGTGTTTTCGGCCTCCGCGTGGGGGAGCGTGCCGGCCGTCCGCCAGGAGCGCGGCGCCGCCGCCTGCAGGGGCGGCGACGGGGACGGGCCGTGCACATGGGGATGCCCTGCCGCCCGGGGCCGTCGCAACCGACCCGCGATCCTGAGAGCGGGCGGAGGGATTGGCGCCGCTGCCCTCTCCCCAGCCCGTGCGGCGCGGTTAGGTTAGAGCGCGTGGGCGGAATGCGTTAGCGTGCGGCTCTTCGTGGCCGTGAATCTCCCCGCCGAGGAACGGCGGAGGGCCTGGGAGGCGGCGGCGCCGCTCCGCCGCGCGCACCTCCCGGTCCGCTGGGTCGCGGAGGACGCGCTGCACCTCACGCTCAAGTTCCTGGGCGAGGTGGAGCCGGAGCGCGTCGCGCCGATCGGGCAGGCGCTCGGCGGCGCGGTGCGCAAGGCGCGGCCGTTCGCCCTGTCGCTGGGCGGGATGGGCGCGTTCCCGAGCCTCGCCAAGCCGCGGGTGGTGTGGGTGGGCATCGAGCGCCATCCGGCGCTCGAGCTGCTGGCCAACGACGTGGAGCTCGCGCTGATGGGGCTCTCCTTCGAGCCGGAGCTGCGGCCGTTCAGCCCGCACGTCACCCTGGGCCGCGCGGAGCGGAGCGCGCGGCCCGCCGCGTTCAAGGAGTTCGCGCGCCTCGTCGGGGCGGTCGACTACGCGGGCACCACGACCGTCGAGAGCGTGGACCTGATGCAGAGCACGCTGGGGCCGCAGGGCGCCAGCTACGCGGTGCTCTCGCGCGCGTCGCTCGGCGCGGGCGCGGAGGCCTAGCCGATGGGCTGCCTCCGCAAGGCGCTGGCCGGGGTCGGGTGCCTGGTGGTGCTGGTGGCGATCGCGGCGGGCTACCTGTACCGCGAGCACCTCGCCGCGCTGTGGCGGCGGGTGCGGGGGACCCCGGCGCCTCCGCCGGTTGTGTACGTCGCGCCGGCGCCGGGCGCGGCGCGGGACGCCGAGGCGACGCTGGCGCAGCTGGCGCGCCCGGTGACGGGCGGCAGCGCCTACGTGGACCTCACGGCCTCCGAGCTGGCGGCGCTGATCCAGCGGCAGCTCGACGGCACGGCGCGCGGCGTGGTGGACTCGGTCGCGGTCGCGCTCGGCGACCAGCGCATCGCGGTGCGCGGCTCGCTCGACATGTCGGTCCTCCCGCACCGCCTGCTCGGCCCGCTGTCGGAGGGGCTGGGGTCCCGCGAGCCGGTGGTCGCGGGCGGCGTCATCTCGGCGCGGCGGGACGGCCGGGTGGTGTGGACCATCGACCAGCTCCGGATCCGGGAACTCGACTTCCCCCGGCAGGTGATTCCCTCCATTCTCCGTGCCATGACCGTGACCGGCGCCGAGGGCGCGTCCGTGCCGATCCCGCTGCCGGCGGGCGTGGGCGACGTGCGCGTGAGCCCGAAGGGCGTGCGCGTGTACCGGGCGTCGAGCAAGTGACGCCGCTGCGGCCCCACCCGCGATGAGCCACCGCATCCTGGTCGTGGACGACGAGCAGGGCGTGCGCGAGGCGCTGCGCCAGCTGCTCGAGTACGAGGGCTACACGGTGATGCTGGCGAGCTCCGGCTCGGAGGCGCTGGACGCGCACGCGGAGTTCAAGCCGCACCTCGTGCTGCTCGACGTGAAGATGGCGGGCATGGACGGGCTGCAGGTGCTCGCCCGGCTGCGCGAGACCGACCCGCAGGCGCTGGTGGTGATGATCTCCGGCCACGGGACGATCGCCACCGCGGTCGAGGCCACCCAGCTCGGGGCGCACGACTTCCTGGAGAAGCCGCTCGACACCCACCGGGTCCTGCTCACCCTCAAGAACGCGCTGCAGCACGTGGTGCTCGCGCGCGAGGTGCGCGCGCTCAAGGCCGCGGTGGAGCAGCGGCACGAGATCGTCGGGTCCTCGGCGGCGATCCGGCAGGTGATCGAGCGGATCGAGAAGGTCGCGCCGACGCCGGCGCGGCTCCTGATCACCGGGGAGAACGGCACCGGGAAGGAGCTGGTGGCGCGGGCGGTGCACCGGCTGTCGCCGCGCGCCAACCACGCCTTCGTGGAGGTGAACTGCGCGGCCATCCCCTCGGAGCTGATCGAGTCGGAGCTGTTCGGCCACGTGAAGGGCTCGTTCACGGGCGCGTTCGCCGACCGGGTGGGCAAGTTCGAGCTGGCCGACGGCGGGACGCTGTTCCTCGACGAGGTGGGCGACATGAGCCCGGCCGCGCAATCGAAGGTGCTGCGCGTGCTGCAGGAGGGCGTCATCACGCCGATCGGCTCGGCCCGCACCGTGAAGGTGGACGTGCGGGTGATCGCGGCCACCAACAAGAAGCTCGAGGACGAGATTGCCGCGGGACGGTTCCGGGAGGACCTGCTGTACCGGCTCAACGTGGTGCCCATCGACGTGCCGCCGCTCCGGGCCCGGCGCGAGGACATCCCGCAGCTGGTCGAGCACTTCGCGGCCCAGCTGGCGACCCAGCAGGGCCTGGGGCCCCGCTCCTTCGCCGGCGAGGCGATCGAGCGGCTGCGGCGGCACCAGTGGCCGGGCAACGTGCGCGAGCTCCGCAACACGGTGGAGCGGCTGATGATCCTGGCCGTCGGCGACGTGGTCGGCGAGGCGGACGTGGTGCGGATGGTGGGGCCGGCGGCCGAGGAAGCGGGCCTGGGCGACGCGCTGCTCGAGTCGGCGACCTTCGAGGAGTTCAAGCAGAACGCGGAGCGGGCCTTCCTGCTGGCGAAGCTGAAGGAGCACGACTGGAACGTGAGCGAGACCGCCCGGCGGCTCGACATGCCGCGGTCCAACCTCTACAAGAAGATCGAACGCTACCGACTGTCGAGGACCTCGTGACGGCCGACCAGAAGGCGCGGGACTGGGACAAGGAGCTGGCGCAGATCGACAAGCTGATCGCGTCCGGGGCGGGCCAGGCGTCGCCGCCGGCCGCGGCGCCCGCGGGCGCCCCGGCGCCCGCGCCCCGCGGGGCCGCCCCGCCCGCGCCGGCGGGCCCGCGCCCGCGCGCCGTGGTGTTCACCTGGCTGCGGCTGCTGCTCGGCCTCGCGGTCGGCGTGGGCATCACGCAGTGGCCGTACGCCCGCGGGTGCGGCGTGCTGCTGTTCGGCTATCTCGGCGCGGTCGCTGGCGTGATTGTTGCTGGCCTGTGGAGCACGATTTCGTCGTGGCGGACGCGGTCGGGCTTCGCGCACGTGCTGTCGCTGGCGCTGGTGTGCTGGGGCGCCGTGCTGGGCGCGCGCGAGCTGCTGCCCCGGGTGGGCTACGCCCGCGCCCGCGCCACCTGGCTCTGCCCGGTGGGCGGCACGACGCCGCCGTCCGCCCCGGCCGCTCCGGCGGCCCCGGCCCGGACCCCCGCAGCGACGCAGCCTCCAGGAGCCTTCTGACATGGCGAAGACGTTCAAGAACTTCATCGACGGGCAGTGGGTCGCGCCGTCCACCGGCGAGTACATGGACAACCGCAACCCGGCCGACTGGAGCGAGCTGATCGGGCGCTTCCCCAAGTCGGGCCCGCGCGACGTCGCGCGCGCCGTGGCGAGCGCGGTCGCGGGCTTCGAGCTGTGGCGGAAGGTCCCGGCGCCGCAGCGCGGCGACGTGCTGCGCCGGGTGGGCGACCTGCTGGTGGAGCGCAAGGAGACGATCGCGCGGGCGATGACGCGCGAGATGGGGAAGGTGCTGGCCGAGACGCGCGGCGACGTGCAGGAGGGCATCGACACCGCCTACTACGCGGCGGGCGAGGGGCGGCGGCTGTTCGGCCACACGGTGCCCAGCGAGCTCCGGGACAAGTGGGCGATGAGCACCCGCCGGCCGATCGGCGTCGCGGGCATCATCACGCCGTTCAACTTCCCGATGGCGATCCCGACCTGGAAGATCTTCCCGGCGCTGCTGTGCGGGAACGCGGTGGTCTTCAAGCCGGCGAACGACGTGCCGCACACGGGCACGCTCCTCGTCGAGGCGCTGCTCGACGCGGGGCTGCCGCCGCAGGTGATCCAGCTGGTGCACGGCCGCGGCTCCGCCGTCGGCAACGCGCTGCTGGAGCACCCGAAGGTCCCGCTGCTCTCCTTCACCGGCTCGACCGAGACCGGCGCGATCCTCGCCGAGACGTGCGGGCGGCTGAACAAGCGCCTGTCGCTCGAGATGGGCGGCAAGAACGCGATGATCGTGATGGACGACGCCGACCTCGACCTGGCGCTCGACGGCGTGCTGTGGGGCGCCTTCGGCACCACCGGCCAGCGCTGCACCGCCACCTCGCGGCTGCTGCTGCACCGCAAGGTCCACGACCGGTTCCTGCGGATGCTGTGCGACCGGGTCGAGAAGCTGCGCCTGGGCGACGGGCTGGAGCCCTCCACCGACGTGGGGCCGATGATCAACGAGGGCGCGCTCCAGACCACGATGAAGTACGTCGAGATCGGCAAGCAGCAGGGCGCCTCGCTGGAGGTCGGCGGCCGGCGGGCGGGCGGCGAGCGGCTGGGGAAGGGCTGGTTCTACCGGCCCACGGTGTTCGCCGGCGTGAAGGCGCGCTCGCGCCTGGAGCAGGAGGAGGTGTTCGGGCCCGTGCTCGCCGTGACGCGCGTCGGGTCGCTGGACGAGGCGATCCGCGTCAACAACGACGTGAAGTACGGCCTGTCGAGCTCGCTGTACACGCGCGACGTCAACGCGGCCTTCAAGGCGGTGCAGGACATCGACGCCGGCATCACCTACATCAACGCGCCGACGATCGGCGCCGAGGCGCACCTGCCGTTCGGCGGCGTGAAGGACACCGGCAACGGCCACCGCGAGGGCGGGTGGACCGTGTACGAGTTCTTCTCCGAGATCAAGACGGTGTACGTCGACTACTCGGGGACGCTGCAGCGGGCGCAGATCGATACGTACGGTGAGCCGTAGGGACGGAGAGCCGTGAACGGGTCACTTGCCGTCTCGTAACTGCTTGACTAGACTAACGGTGACCGCACCCTAGCGGAGCGCAATGGCAAGGCATTTACCCTCCGTGAGGAAGACGTCGGTCGACGAAGGCTCGCTGGATCAGTACCTCCGCGAGATCAGCGCGTACCCCCTCATCTGCCGGGAAGACGAGATCGACCTCGCGGTCCGCATCCGGCGGAGCGAGGCGGAGGCGCTCGACAAGCTGGTCCGCTCCAACCTCCGCTTCGTGGTCTCGGTCGCGAAGAAGTACCAGAACCAGGGCGTCTCGCTCGCCGACCTGATCAACGAGGGCAACCTCGGCCTCATCCGCGCCGCCCACAAGTTCGACGAGACCAAGGGCATCAAGTTCATCTCCTACGCCGTGTGGTGGATCCGCCAGGCCATCCTCCAGGCGCTCGCCGAGCAGAGCCGCATCGTGCGCGTGCCGCTCAACCGCGCCGGCACGCTGCACCGGATCGGCAAACGTTCCTCCGCCCTGCAGCAGGAGCTGGGGCGCGAGCCGACGGTGGAGGAGATCGCCGAGGGCATGGACATCAGCGAGGAGGAGGTCGCGAAGACCCTCTCGATCTCGCAGAGCCATCTCTCCCTCGACGCCCCGATGAGCCCGGGCGAAGACAACAAGCTCCTCGACTACATCCCCGACACGCTGAACCCCACGCCCGACGAGCAGACCTTCGAGCACGCGCTGAGCGAGAGCATCGAGCGGGTGCTGGGGACGCTCAAGGAGCGGGAGGCGAAGATCCTCCGCCTCTACTTCGGGCTCGACGGCCAGGAGCCGATGACCCTGGAGGAGATCGGGAGCCTGCTGGGCATCACCCGCGAGCGCGTCCGGCAGATCAAGGAGAAAGCGCTGTCGCGCCTGCGGCACATCTCCAAGGCGCGCGCCCTCGAGAGTTTCCTCACCTGAGTTGAAGCTCGGCGTCATTTCGCTCGGCTGCGACAAGGCGACGGTGGACACGGAACACCTCGTCGCCGGCCTCGTCGGGCACGGGGCCCGCGTCACGCCCGCGCTCGAGGAGGCGGACGTGATCCTGGTCAACACCTGCGGCTTCATCGACGCCGCCAAGCGCGAGTCGATCGAGGCGATGGTGCAGGCCGGCCGCTGGAAGACCGAGGGCCGCTGCCGCGCCGTGGTCGCGGTGGGCTGCCTCGTGACCCGCTACGGCGCGGAGCTCAAGGCCGAGCTGCCCGAGGTGGACTACCTGCTCGGGTTCCGCGACCTGCCGGAGCTGGTCCCACGGCTCGTGGGCGCCGGCCTGCTCGACGCCGCCGAGACGTCCCATCCGGGCCTGCGCGCGTACCTCGGCACCACCCCGCACGTCCGCTACCTCAAGATCAGCGAGGGCTGCGACCACACCTGCGCGTTCTGCGCGATCCCGCTGATGCGCGGGCTGCACCGCTCCCGCCCCCTCGCGGAGCTGGTGCGCGAGGCGCAGGAGCTCGAGCGCGCCGGCGCGCGGGAGATCAACCTCGTCGCGCAGGACCTCGGCCACTACGGCCGCGACGTGCCCGGCGGCCCGCGGCTGCCCGAGCTGCTGGCCGCGCTGCTCCGGGAGACGGGCGTGGCCTGGTACCGCTGCCTGTACGTGTACTCGGCCGGCATCACCCCGCCGCTGGTGGAGCTGATGGCCGCCGAGCCGCGGGTGGCGCCGTACCTCGACATGCCCATCCAGCACGCCACCGAGCGGATGCTGGCGGCGATGCGCCGGCCCGAGCGGCCGGACACCATCCGCGCCAAGGTGCGCTGGCTGCGCGAGGCGGTGCCGGACCTCGCGCTCCGCACCACGGTGCTGGTCGGCTTCCCCGGCGAGACCGACGACGACTTCCGTGCGCTGCTCGACTTCCTCGACGAGCTGCAGTTCGACCGCGTGGGCGCGTTCGCCTACTCCGAGCAGGAGGGGACGCGCGGGGCCGCGCTGCCCGACGACGTGCCCGAGACCGTGAAGCAGGAGCGGCTGGCGGAGGTCCTCGAGCTGCAGCGCGCCGTCTCGGCCGAGCGGCTGCAGCGGCTCGCGGGCCGCGACGTCGCGGTCCTGGTGGACGGCCCCGCGCACCCGGACGATCCGGGCGTGGCCGTGGGGCGCACGATCTGGCAGGCGGACGACGTGGACGGCTGCACGCACCTGCGCGCGGCCGCGAAGCCGGCGGCGGGCAGCTTCGTGCGGGCGCGCGTGGCGGAGACCCTCGACTACGACTTGGTGGCCGAGGTGCTGCCGTGAGGCGCCGCGGCCTCGCCGCGGCGGCGCTGCTCCTCGCGGCCGGCTGCGCGCGGCCCGCGCCGTTCGGCCCGGTGCAGGGCATGCCCGTCGTCCGCGTGGGCATCGTGGTCGATCAGGGCGCGGCGGAGCTGAGCGCGACGGGCCAGTACCGCGTGCTCGGCCCCGACGGCGGGATCGTGGCGGTGGTGGATCCCGGCGTGACCTGGCGGGTGGAGCCGGGCGACGACCCGGGGAGCCTCCGGCTGGTGCGCCCCGACCGCCCGGAGCCGGTCCTCCTGGCGGCGCCCGTCACGGTGCGCCCGGACCAGCCCGCGGACCTGGTGGTGATCGGCGGCCGGCGCTTCCGCGGGGAGGCCGCGGTGGTCCGGGGCTCGACCGGCGTCACGGTCGTCAACCGCGTGCCCCTGGAGTGGTACGTGGCGTCGGTCACGACGGCCGAGCTGGGGATGCGCGCGCCCGAGGCCCGGCAGGCGGTGCTGGCGCAGACCGTCGCCACGCGCACCTTCGTGATGCACTTCCGCGGCCGGCGCGAGGCGCTGGGCTTCGACGTCTATCCCACGGTCGCCGACCAGGTGTACCCCGGCGCCGACGCGGAGAAGCCGGAGATCACCTCGGCCACCCGCGAGACCTACGGGCAGGTCCTGACCTGGCGCGGCCAGCCCGTCGAGGCGGTCTACCACTCGGTGTGCGGCTGGTCCACCGAGGCGGCCGACCAGGTCTTCCGCAACGGGCCGAGCCTGCCGTACCTTCGCGCGGTGTCGGACCGGTACGGGCCCGGCCCGCGGGACTACTACTGCAGCGGCGCGCCCAACTTCCGCTGGACGGAGACCTGGGACGGCGCCGCGCTCAACGCGGTCCTGGCCCGGACGCTGCCGGCGGCGCTGGGCGCGGCGGCGGCGAGCCCGGGGCGGGTGACGGACCTCACGATCACGAAGACGATGCCCTCGGGCCGCGTGGCGGAGATGGTGGTGACCACGACCACGGGCAGCTTCACCGTCGCGTCGTACCAGGTGCGCGACGTGCTGCGCCCGGCGCCGGACCGCCAGCTGCTGTCCACGCTGTTCCAGCTGCACGTCGACAAGCAGGGCGGCGAGGTGACGCAGGTGGTCGCGGCCGGGGCGGGCGCCGGGCACGGCGTCGGCATGTGCCAGTGGGGCGCCGTGGGCCGCTCGCGGGCGGGCGAGGGTTACGCGCAGATCCTGGCGACGTACTATCCGGGCACCAGACTGGAGCGGCTCTACTGATGGCTGGCGGCGGCGCGGTCTCGAACATCCGGGTGGGCGTGGTCGGCGGCGGGGCGATCGCCCAGGTCGCCCACCTGCCGGTGCTCCGCAAGCTCAAGGGCGTGCAGGTCGTCGGCATCTGCGACAACGACGGCCCGAAGGCGAGCGCGCTGGCGGCGCGGTTCGAGACCGGCGCCGCCTACGGCGACATCGAGGAGCTGCTGGAGCTGGCGAAGGTCGACGCGGTCGTGATCTGCACCCCGAACCACCTGCACGAGGCGCACGCGGTCGCCGCGCTCGCCGCGGGCGCGCACGTGCTGGTGGAGCGGCCGCTGGCGCTGTCGCCGACCGGCGCGGCGCGGGTGGTCAAGGCGGCCGAGCGCTACCGGCGCACGCTGCTGGTGGCGATGAACCACCGCTTCCGCGCCGACGTGCAGGCGGTGCAGGGCTTCCTCAAGGGCGGCGAGCTGGGTGCGCTGTCCACGATCCGCTGCGGGTGGCACGTGTTCCGGCAGCTGCAGCACAGCATGGGCTGGCGCTCCCGGCGCGCCGAGTCGGGCGGCGGCGCGATGATGGACCTCGGCCTGCCGATGCTGGACCTGGCGCTGTGGATCGCCGGGAACCCGGCGGTCGAGCGCGTGTCGGCGTTCCTCGACCGCGCGAGCGGCGGGAAGCAGGTGGACGAGGTCGGTGCGGCGCACCTGTTCTGCGAGGGCGGGCTCTCGATCTTCTGCGACGTGTCGTGGCGCCACGTCGGGGAAGGGGAGCGCACCTGGCTGGACCTGCAGGGCGCCCGGGGCTCGGCGTCCATCTCGCCGCTGCGCGTGTTCAAGGAGCTGCACGGCGCGGCGGTGGACGTGACGCCCACGGGGGCGGCGGGACGCGAGAACCCGTTCTCGGCGTCGTACCGCTCGGAGTGGGCGTACTTCCTGGCCGGGATTCGGGGCGAGATCGACGTCGAGGCGCCCGAGGACCAGGTCCACCTCAGCAAGGTGCTCGAGGCGATCTACAAGTCGGCCGACGAGCAGCGCGACGTCAAGCTGTGACGATCCGCGGCTGGCTTCCGGACCGGAAGGACTTGACGGCGGCCGCGACGACCGCCGTCTTGCTGTTCGTCGCCTACCCGCCGTACAGCCTCGTCCTGCCGTCGTTCGTCGCGCTCGTGCCGCTGCTGTGGCGCCTCGAGGACCGGCTCGATCCCGCGGCGGCCACGGCCGGCGCCGCGAAGCTCGGGTTCTGGGCCGGCCTGCTGGCGAACGGCCTGGTGCTGTACTGGTTGGTCGTGGCGCTGTGGCACTTCACCCCGCTGTCCGCGGCCGGCTACCTGGCCACCATCCTGATCCTGGCGGGCTACTGGGCGCTGCTGTGCTGGACGACGGTGTGGGTGCGGCGCCGGACGGGCCTGCCGCTGTGGGTGGTCTTCCCGCTGCTGTGGACGACGGTGGAGTGGTGCGTCGGCCACCAGGGCGAGATCGGCTTTCCGTGGCTCGGCCTCGGCACGTCGCTCACCTCGGTGCCGTTGCTGGTGCAGTGGGCGGACCTCGCGGGCGCGCGCGGGGTGACGCTGTGGCTGGCGGCCATCAGCGCGGCGCTGGTGGTGGCGCTGCGGGCCCGCCGCTGGCTGCCCACGACGGTGGCGGGCATCTCGGTGGTCGCGGCGCTGGCCTACGGCGCGTGGCGCGAGCGCAGCCTGGCGCTGCGCCCGGTGACGGTCGTCGGCGTGGTGCAGCCGAACGTCGGCTTTGACGAGAAGCGCGCGCGGCGCGACGAGGACGCGCTGGTCGAGGAGCTGCTCGCCCTGACGCGGCGCGCCGACTCGCTGCCCGGCGTGCGCCTGGTGGCGTGGCCGGAGGCCGCCGCCGAGGGCTACTTCGTGGACCATCCCGACTGGCCCCGCTGGATCGGGGACACCGTCCGGCGCACCGGCATCCCGATCCTGGCGGGGTCGCTCGACGCGCAGTTCTACCCGAACGGCACCGTGGACACCTACAACGCCGCTTTCTTCTTCGACTCCACGGGCTCGGACGAGCGGTGGCCGTCGTACCGCAAGACGTATCTGGTGCCGATCGTGGAGCGGGTGCCGTTCGTGAACCCGCGCTGGTTCGGCAACATGAAGTGGTTCGGCGGCTTCGGCCACGGCGACCGGTTCCCGGTCTACCGGCTGCGCGAGGGCGGCTTCGGGGTGCTGATCTGCTACGAGTCGGCGTTCGAGGACCTGGCGCGGCGCTACCGCGCCGAGGGCGCCGACTTCCTGGTGAACATCACCAACGACGCGTGGTTCGGCCGCACCGCCGCGCCCTACCAGCACGCGGCGCACCTGGTGATGCGGGCGATCGAGACGCGGATGGGCGTCGCGCGCGCGGCCAACACCGGCATCAGCGAGTTCGTCGATCCGCTGGGGTACACCCACCGGCGCACGCCGCTCGAGGTCCGGCGCATCGAGGCGGACACGGTGTGGACCACGGCGGGCCGGAGCGTGTACGTGGCGCTGGGAGACTGGGTCGGTCTCCTCTCGCTTGTCGGCACGGCGGCGTTGGTGGTGGCCGCGGCTGTGAGAAGCAAGACGTGAGAGGTGAGACGTTCACGTGAGAGGTGAGAGGCAAGGACGTGAGAGGTTGTGAGAGGTGAGAAGCGAAAGGCGTGAGAGGTGAGCTCCCTCTCACGCCTTTCCACCTCTCACGTCTCACTTGAACGTCTCACTTCTCACGTCTCACCTCTCACGCTTCACCCTCACGCCTCACGCCGTCAGCTTCTCAAACACCTTCCCCTCGATGAACAGCCGGAACAGGTCCTGGTCCAGCGACCCGGTCTTGACCTCGTCGCTCATGATGTCCAGCGCGCGCTGCAGCGGCACCGCGCGCTTGTACGGCCGGTCCGCCGCGGTCAGCGCGTCGAAGATGTCGCTGATGGTCATCATCCGGGTCTGGATAGGGATCTCCGGCGCGTGCACCCGCCGGGGGTAGCCGTGCCCGTCCAGCTTCTCGTGGTGGCCGTACGCGATGAGCGGGATGTGCGACAGCTCCTTGGTCCACGGGATCTGGAGCAGGAAGCGGTAGGTGTGGGTGACGTGGCTGTTGATCTCCTCCCGCTCCGCGTCGTCGAGGCTGCCCTTGCGGATGGTGAGGAAGCGCACCTCGTCGTCGTTGAGGTACGGCTGCGCCGCCCCGTCGATGTCGGTGTAGCGCCGCTGCGCCAGGGCCAGCAGCTCCTCGAAGCTGCCTTCCGGCAGGACCGTGGGCTCGTTCGACTGCATGACCGTCTGCAGGAACCGCTCGCCGTCCTCCAGCTCGCGGCGGTGCTCCTCGTCGAGCCCGGCCAGGAACCGCTCGTAGCCCTCGCGCGGGTTCGCGAGCAGCCACTCCGCCCGGCGGCGGTGGTACTCGGCCTCGGCGGTGCGACGGATGAACGCGTAGCGGCTCTTGAGGAGCGCGAGGTCGGGCGGATAGAGCTTCTTCGCCTTGACCAGCACCTGCTCGCGCACGCCGACCTTGCCGAAGTCGTGCAGCAGCCCGGCGTAGCGGATCTCCTTGAGCTGCTCGCGGGTGAAGCGGATCGCGCGGTACGGCCCGTCGCCGGAGCGGTCCACCACTTCGGCGAGGCCGACGGTCATGGTCGCCACCCGGCCCGAATGGCCGAAGGTGGTCGGATCGCGCTGCTCGATGGCGGTGACGGCGGCGGTGACGAACCCCTCGAACAGCCGCTCGATGTCCTCGTACAGCAGGCTGTTCTCGATCGACACCGCGGCCTGGCCCGCCAGGGCGGTGACGATCTCCACCGTGCGCCGCGAGAACGGGATCACCTGCGCGTCCACGGCTGCCGGCGTGTCGAGCACGACCGCCGGGTCGCGCTTGCGGTTGATGAGCTGCAGCGCCCCGATGATCTCGGCCTTGTGGTTCTTCATCGGGACCGTGAGCATGGACTTCGAGCGGTAGCGGTTGCGCTCGTCGAAGCTGCGGTTGAACGAGTACTCGACGTCGGGCGGCAGGAAGTACGTGTCGTCGATGACGACGGCCTCGCCGGTCGAGCACACGTAGCCGCCGACGCTCGCGTGGTTGAGCGGCATGGTGAACTCGACGAACGGCGCCTTCGGCACGGTGTCGTTCTGCGCCAGCTTGAAGCGCACCCGCGGATTCGGGGTGTCGCGCCCCTCCACCAGGTACAGCGAGCCGCCGTCGGACTGGGTGATCCGCCGCGCCTGGGTGAGGATCATCTCCAGCAGCACGTCGTAGTTGCGCTCGGTCGTGAGCGCGACCCCGATCTGCGTCAGGTCGGTGATCTCCTTGGAGCGCGCGGCCACCTCGGCCCGCGCCCGGAGGCCCTCGGCGCGCGCGGCCGCCTCGCGGAAGCCGGCGCGGATCGCCGCCAGCAGCTGCCGCGCTCCCACCGGCGCGGTGAGGAAGACCGGGGCGAGCTCGGCGCCGGGCAGGTCGGCGGGCAGGTCGGACTCGCCGGGGGCGCCGAGCGCGATCAGGGCCGCGCCCGCGTCGGCCGCGGCCCGCACGCCGTCGCCGCCCAGCGAGCGCCGCAGCGACTCGTCGAGCAGCAGCACCGTCGGGCGGTCGTCGATCAGGCCGGCCGGCGGCCCCACCACCACCTTGCGCTCGATGGGCTCCGCCTCGAGCGCGGCGCGCGCCGGGCCGCCGTCCCAGGCCGGCCCGTGCAGCAGGACGAGCTTGTTCACGGCTTCGGCGGCCTGGCGGCGGAGTCCGGCGCCGTGCCGCCGTGCGCCGTGTCGCGGTGCGCCGCCGGCGGCGCCGCGGGGGCGGGGGCGGGGGCGGGGGCCGCGGGCGCCC
>Ga0187777_10001513_pt1 | contig 15115 bp, 14 predicted proteins | sample 1015_Q2_SP5_10_M_FD_132416 | JGI IMG/M metagenome (GOLD analysis project Ga0187777, IMG submission 132416) | Tropical peat soil microbial communities from peatlands in Department of Meta, Colombia - 1015_Q2_SP5_10_MG | ecosystem: Environmental > Terrestrial > Soil > Wetlands > Peat | place...
CGCGGCCTGGCCGGTGCAAGGCCTGCTGCGGCATTTTCGTCCGGAAATCGAAAGGCGCATAGACCGCTATACCGCGAACGCCGATGCTGCGGGCGTGCTCGATCCGCCCGTGCCGGCGGCGGCGGAGTAGGAACGGTATGACAAAGCTCATCGTCGACGGCAAAGAGATCGACGTCCCGCCGGAATACACGCTGCTCCAGGCGTGCGAAGCCGCTGGCGCAGAGATTCCGCGTTTCTGTTTCCACGAGCGTCTGTCGATTGCCGGCAATTGCCGCATGTGCCTCGTGGAGCTCGTCGGGTCGCCCAAGCCGGTCGCGAGCTGCGCCTGGGGGGTGCGCGATTGCCGTCCGGGTCCAAAAGGCGAGCCGCCGGAGGTGAAGACCCGCTCGCCAATGGTGCGCAAGGCGCGCGAAGGCGTGATGGAATTCCTGCTGATCAACCACCCGCTTGACTGCCCGATCTGCGATCAAGGCGGCGAATGCGATCTGCAAGACCAGTCCATGGCCTATGGCATCGATTCCAGTCGCTTTGTCGAAAACAAGCGCGCGGTCGAGGACAAGTATCTCGGCGCGCTCGTCAAGACGTCGATGAACCGGTGTATCCAGTGTACGCGCTGCGTGCGCTTTGCCACCGAGGTCGCCGGCGTGCCGGAACTCGGCGCCATCGGACGCGGCGAAGATATGGAAATCACGACCTATCTTGAGACCGCCATGCGCTCGGAGCTGCAGGGCAATGTAGTGGATATCTGTCCGGTCGGCGCGCTCACATCGAAGCCGTATGCCTTCACCGCGCGCCCCTGGGAACTCAACAAGACCGAATCGATCGACGTGATGGACGCGCTCGGATGCGCGATCCGCGTCGATACGCGCGGCAGCGAGGTCATGCGGATCCTGCCGCGCACGAACGACGACATCAACGAGGAATGGATTTCGGACAAGACGCGTCACGTGGTCGACGGGTTGCGCACGCAGCGCCTCGACCGGCCGTATCTGCGCGAGGGGGGGCGCCTTCGTCCCGCGACGTGGAACGAGGCGTTCAAGGCCATCGCGGCCAAACTTGCCAAGATCAATCCCAAGCGGATCGGCGCGATGGTCGGCGATCTCGCCGCGGTCGAAGAGGTATTCGCGCTCAAGGATCTCATGACGCGTCTGAAAGTCGGCAATCTCGATTGCCGGCAGGACGGCGCCGCGGTTGATCCGGCGTGGGGTCGCGCAAGTTACTTGTTTAACGCGGGCATCGCCGGCGTCGATGCTGCCGACGCGCTCCTGATCGTGGGCGCCAATCCCCGCAAGGAAGCGCCAATCCTCAATGCGCGCATCCGCCGACGCTGGCGCGCCGGGAAATTTCCGATTGGCCTGATCGGGCCGAAAGCCGACCTTACCTACGCTTACGACTATCTCGGCGCGGGACCGGAAACGCTCGCTGCAATGACCCGGCATTCGTTCGCCGCGGCGATCCGCCAGGCTGAGCGTCCGATGGTGATTGTCGGCGCAGGCGCATTGGCACGCGGCGATGGCGCCGCCGTCGCTTCGCTTGCCGCCAGGGCTGCCCTTGATCTTGGCGCGGTCAAAGACGGCTGGAACGGCTATTGCGTGTTGCATTCCGCGGCGTCGCGCGTCGGCGCGCTCGATGTCGGCTTTGTTCCGGGGCAGGGCGGTCTCAACGCGCGCCAGATGGCAACGTTTGGGACGCTCGACATTCTCTTCATGCTCGGCGTAGACGAAATCGACATCGCGCCGGGCGCCTTCGTCGTCTATATCGGCACGCACGGCGATCGCGGCGCCATGCGCGCGGATGTGATTTTGCCCGGTGCCGCCTATCCGGAAAAATCCGCCATCTATGTGAACACCGAAGGCCGCGTGCAGATGGCGACGCGCGCCTCGTTCCCGCCCGGCGATGCGCGGGAAGATTGGGCAATTCTGCGAGCATTGTCGGACGTGCTGCAGAGCCGGTTGCCCTACGATTCGCTTACCGCGCTAAGGCAGGCGCTGTTCAAGGCCTATCCGCATCTGATGAAGATCGGCCAGATTGCGCCAGGCGATCCGGTGGATCTCGGCAAACTTGCCGCGTTGGGTGGCAGCGCCGACAAAACGCCATTCGCTTCGAGCGTTGGCGATTTTTATCTGACCAACTCAATCGCGCGCGCCTCGGCGGTCATGGGCGAATGCTCGGCGCTGGCGCAAGGCCGAGCGGCCATGACGGCGGCGGAATAGGGGGCGCGGCGATGGCGGCATTTTGGTCCGATTACATTTGGCCGTTCGCCGTCATGGTGGCGGAAAGCCTGCTCCTTCTCATCATTCTCCTGATCGCGGTTGCCTATGTGCTGTTGGCGGATCGAAAAATCTGGGCCGCCGTGCAGATCAGGCGCGGGCCGAACGTGGTCGGGCCGTGGGGTCTGTTCCAATCTTTCGCCGATTTGTTCAAATTCGTGCTCAAGGAGCCGGTTATCCCGGCGGGCGCCAACAAGGGCGTGTTTCTGCTGGCGCCGCTGGTCACCTGCGTGCTGGCTCTTGCGGCTTGGGCCGTCATTCCGGTCAATGCCGGCTGGGTCATTTCCAATATCAATGTCGGGATACTTTATATCTTCGCCATTTCTTCGCTCGGCGTGTACGGCGTGATCATGGCGGGCTGGGCCTCGAACTCGAAATATCCATTTCTCGCCGCTCTGCGCTCAGCTGCGCAGATGGTGTCCTACGAGGTCTCGATCGGCTTCGTCATCATCACGGTGCTGCTCTGCGTCGGTTCGCTCAACCTGACGGCGATCGTCGAGGCGCAAAACGGAAAATGGGGAATGTTCAGTTGGTATTGGCTGCCGCTGTTTCCGATGCTCATCGTATTTTTTGTTTCGGCGCTGGCGGAAACCAATCGGCCGCCGTTCGATCTGGTCGAAGCGGAATCGGAGCTGGTGGCCGGTTTCATGGTCGAGTACGGCTCCACGCCCTACATGATGTTCATGCTCGGCGAATATGTCGCGGTCTGCACCATGTGCGCCATGTGCACGATCCTGTTCCTCGGCGGCTGGCTGCCGCCGTTTCCGGTCGCGCCGTTTACCTGGCTCCCCGGCGTCGTCTGGTTCGTGCTTAAGGCGTGCTTTGTTTTTTTCATGTTTGCGATGGTGAAGGCCTTCGTGCCGCGTTATCGCTACGATCAACTGATGCGGCTCGGCTGGAAAGTGTTCTTGCCGATTTCGCTTGCCATGGTCGCCATCGTGGCGGGCGTTCTGCAAATCACCGGGTGGGCGCCGAAATGAAGGGAGGACGGCATGGACTATTCGCTGCCGGCCTGGCTCGGCGCTCTTGTTGGGACGATCGTCGCCGTCGCGATCTACGCGCCAGGCATCCGGATCATCGAGCGGGGCCTGCGCGCGCGAAGCGGGCCGCTAACGCTCGAACGGCGCCGCGCTTTCGAGGAGCGGCTTTCACTCATTCGCCGCATGATTTTGGGCGCCGACATCGCCATTCTGGCGATTGGCGGCTATTGGATCGGCAAGGTGCTCGGCGGCATGCGAGGTTGACATGAGACTGGATCAAGCCGCCCGCTCGCTGTTTCTCAAGGAATTCGCGCAAGCCTTCTTTTTGTCGATGCGCTACTTCTTCAAGCCGAAGGCGACGGTCAACTACCCGTTCGAGAAAAATCCGATTTCGCCGCGATTTCGCGGCGAGCACGCACTGCGGCGATACCCCAACGGCGAAGAGCGCTGTATCGCTTGCAAATTATGCGAGGCGATCTGCCCGGCGCAGGCGATTACGATCGAGGCCGGTCCGCGCCGCAACGACGGCACGCGGCGGACGACGCGTTACGACATCGACATGGTCAAATGCATCTATTGCGGCCTCTGCCAAGAAGCTTGCCCGGTCGACGCCATCGTCGAGGGACCGAATTTCGAGTTTGCAACCGAGACGCGCGAGGAACTTTACTACGACAAGGAGCGCCTGCTCGCCAATGGCGACCGCTGGGAGAGCGAGATCGCTACTAACATCGCACTCGATGCGTCTTTCCGCTGAGACCCGCCAACAATGGTTTTGCACGCCGTCTTTTTCTATCTGTTTGCCGGAATAACCGTGGCCTCGGCTGTCATGGTCATTGCTTCGCGCAATCCGGTGCACTCGGTACTGTTTCTCATTCTCGCCTTCGTCAATGCGGCGGGACTCTTCGTACTGTTGGGCGCAGAGTTTTTGGCGATGATCCTCATCGTCGTCTATGTCGGGGCGGTGGCCGTCCTGTTCCTGTTTGTCGTGATGATGCTCGACGTGGATTTTGCCGAATTGCGCCGCGGCGTTCTGTCCTACCTGCCGGTCGGCGGCCTCATCGGCGCCGTGCTCTTGGCGGAACTCTTGGTCATCGTCGGGGCGTGGGCCATCGGGCCGGAGGCCGTCAAAGCGATCGCCTCGCCGATACCGCCCTCGGCCGACATCCCGAATACGCAAGCGCTCGGCCTCGTGCTCTATACGCGTTACGTCTACTTCTTCCAGGCCGCGGGCGTCATTCTTCTTGTTGCGATGATCGGCGCCATCGTGCTGACGCTCCAGCACAAGCCCAACGTGCGCCGTCAGATCATCGCCGATCAGGTTGCGCGCCATAAAGTGAGCGCCATCGAGATCGTCAAAGTGAAATCGGGGCAGGGGCTGTCATGATCGTCGGGCTCGGCCATTATCTTTCGGTTGCCGCGATCGTGTTCACGCTCGGCGTTCTCGGCATCTTTCTCAACCGCAAAAACGTGATCGTCATTTTGATGTCGATCGAACTGATCCTGCTTTCCGTCAATATCAACCTGGTCGCGTTTTCAAGCTTCCTGGGCGACATCGTGGGGCAGGTTTACGCCTTGATCGTGCTGACGGTTGCGGCGGCGGAAGCGGCGATCGGCTTGGCGATCCTGGTCGCCTATTTCCGCAACCGCGGATCGATCGCGGTCGAAGACATCGATCTGTTGAAGGGCTGACCATGATCCCGAAAAGTGGAAACCGGTTTTCGGATGAGATCATGCGTCAAGAAAAAATCGCGTGTAGTCGTTTGAGCGAAGGGGAACGGGGCAAGTTCTAGAATGTATCAGGCTATTGTCGTTCTTCCGTTCCTTGGCGCGATCGTGGCGGGCGTGATTGCGCTCGCCGGCGCACGCAACCGCTTTCCGGGCGAAGACCCGCCGGAGCCTCTCGACGCTGCCGCCCATCGTTCGGATGCGCATAGTTCCGACGTCGATCGCTCCGATCCCCATAGGTCCGACGCGCATGGCGAGGACGAGGGGCACGAGCCCTCGGCGGCCGGATCGCTCCTTGCGGAACTCGTCACGTCTACGTTCCTCGTGATCTCATGCGTGCTGTCGTGGATCGCGTTTTTCGACGTCGGCTTCGCCGGCCACGATGCGCACATTCCGCTGTTTTCGTTTATCACCTTCGGCGACCTTCATTCGGAATGGACGCTGCGGATCGATCCTTTGACCGCGGTGATGCTGGTCGTCGTGACGACGATATCGTCGCTCGTGCACATCTACTCCATCGGCTACATGGAGGAGGATCCGTACAAGCCGCGCTTCTTCTCCTATCTGTCGTTCTTCACCTTCGCCATGCTGATGCTGGTTACGGCGGATAATTTGCTGCAGCTCTTTTTCGGGTGGGAGGGCGTCGGGCTCGCAAGCTATCTGCTGATCGGTTTCTGGTACCATAAGCCCGAAGCCAATGCGGCGGCGATCAAGGCCTTCATCGTCAATCGCGTCGGCGACTTCGGCTTTTCGCTCGGCATTTTCGCCGTCTTCTATCTGACCGGGGCGATCGACTTCGATACCATTTTCGCTCAGGCGCCGGATCTGGTCGGCAAGAGCTTTCATTTCCTAAGCTGGAACGTCGACGCGCTTACGGCGGTCTGTCTCTTGCTGTTCATGGGCGCCATGGGCAAGTCGGCGCAGTTTTTGCTGCATACTTGGTTGCCCGACGCCATGGAAGGGCCGACTCCAGTCTCGGCGCTGATCCATGCCGCCACCATGGTGACGGCGGGCGTATTAGTGGTCGCGCGCTTGTCGCCATTATTCTCCTTGTCGGCGGACGCATCCGCGTTCGTAACGTTCATCGGCGCGACGACGGCGATATTCGCGGCAAGCGTTGCACTGGTCCAGAACGACATCAAGCGCATCATCGCTTATTCGACTTGCTCGCAGCTCGGTTACATGTTCGTCGCGATGGGAGTCGGCGCGTATTCGGTTGGGATGTTCCACCTGTTTACGCATGCTTTCTTCAAGGCGCTCCTGTTCCTCGGCTCCGGCTCGGTCATCCTGGCGATGCATCACGAGCAAGACATCCGCCGTATGGGCGGCCTTTGGCACAAGATTCCGTTCACTTTCGCGGTAATGGTGATCGGCACGCTGGCGCTGACCGGCTTTCCCTTGACCGCCGGCTTCTACTCCAAGGACGCGATCATTGAGGCCGACGTTACCGCGCAAAGCGCGGCTTCGAGCTACGCCTTTGTCATGACCACCTTGGCGGCGGCGCTGACCTCATTCTATTCCTGGCGGCTGATCTTCAAGACGTTTTTTGGCGAACCGCACGATCGCCATCATTATGAAACGGCGCACGAAAGCCCGAAAGTGATGCTCATTCCGCTCGCCGTATTGGCTTTCGGCTCGATCGCCGCGGGCTGGCCGTTTCTCCAGGTGTTTATAGGTCATGGCGCCGATGTGTTTTTCGGAGCGTCTCTGAAGCTCGCGGAGGCGGACACGATCTATGAGGAGACCGAAAAGCTTCCTCTCTACATCAAGCTTGCTCCGACGATCATGATGGCCGTTGGATTTCTGGTTGCCTTGCAATTCTATATCCGTAGGCCCGATCTTCCCGCCGCTTTGGCCCGGAGCCAAAGACCGCTCTATGAGTTCCTGTTGAACAAATGGTACTTCGACGAAATCTACGACTTCCTTCTGGTTCGCCCCACGCTCTGGCTCGGCCGGCTGTTCTGGAAGGGAGGCGACGGCTTTGTGATCGACGGGTTCGGGCCTGACGGCGTTTCGGCGTGGGTGCTCGACGTGACGCGCAACGTGATACGCCTGCAGACAGGGTACCTCTATCATTACGCCTTCGCGATGCTGATCGGCGTCGCCGCAGCCGTCACCTGGTTCATGTTCACAGGGCTGCACTGATGACGAGTTGGCCGATCCTTTCCGTTGTGACGTTCCTGCCGCTGGTCGGCGCGCTGTTCATCGCCTTCTTGAACGAGGACGCGGCCGGCGTGCGCAATGCTCGCTGGGTGGCGCTGTGGACGACGCTCGTCACTTTCGTCATTTCGTTGATCCTGATCTGGCGGTTCGACCCGAGTTCCTCGGATTTCCAATTCACCGAAAGGCGGCCATGGCTCGGCGGCTCCATAACCTATGCGATGGGAGTCGACGGTATTTCGTTGCCGTTCGTGATACTGACCACGGCGTTGTTGCCGATTTGCATCCTGGCGAGCTGGACCGCCATTCAGCGCCGCGTGCGCGAATACATGATCGCGTTTCTCGTCCTGGAAACGCTGATGGTCGGGACGTTTTGTGCGCTCGACCTGGTCCTGTTTTATCTGTTCTTCGAGGGTGGGCTGATCCCGATGTTCCTGATCATCGGTGTGTGGGGCGGCCCGCGCCGCGTCTATGCGAGTTTCAAGTTCTTTCTCTACACGCTGCTTGGCTCGGTGCTGATGCTGCTTGCCATCATGGCGATGTATTGGCAGGCCGGCACCACCGACATTCCGACGCTGCTGCATCACCCGTTTCCGCTGACGTTGCAGACCTGGGCATGGTTCGCCTTCTTGGCTTCGTTCGCCGTGAAATTGCCGATGTGGCCCGTTCACACCTGGCTGCCCGATGCGCATGTCGAAGCGCCCACGGCGGGCTCGGTAATCCTAGCGGCGATCTTGCTGAAAATGGGCGGTTATGGCTTTCTGCGCTTTTCGCTGCCGATGTTTCCGGAAGCGTCCGCGCATCTGGCGCCGCTGATTTACGCCCTTTCGGTCGTGGCGATTGTCTACACTTCGCTCGTGGCGCTGGTGCAGGAGGACGTCAAAAAGCTCATCGCCTATTCGTCCGTCGCGCATATGGGCTTCGTCACGATGGGCATTTTCGCGGTGACGGCGCAGGGAGTGGCCGGCGGCATATTCCAGATGATCTCGCACGGCATCGTCTCGGCCGCTTTGTTCCTGTGTGTCGGCATCATCTACGACCGCATGCACACGCGCGAGATCGCGGCCTATGGCGGTCTCGTCAATCGCATGCCGCTTTACGCCTTCGTCTTCATGGTGTTCACGCTGGCGAATGTCGGATTGCCCGGCACCTCGGGCTTCGTCGGCGAATTTTTGACGCTGATCGGCACCTTCCGCGTCAACACTTGGGTGGCGAGCCTGGCGACGCTCGGCACCATTCTTTCCGCGGCTTATATGTTGTGGCTCTATTGTAAAGTGATTTTCGGTAAACTTGAAAAGCCGAGCCTTTTCACCATCAGGGATATCGGCTGGCGCGAAATTGCGATCATGGCGCCATTGGTGATCTTGACGATCGTCTTTGGCGTTTATCCGAAGCCCATTCTCGATATTTCGTCCGCTTCGGTAATGCAGCTCATCGACAATTACCAGCATGCGGTCGCCGCCGTGCACACCGCGGCGCTTACGAGGTAGGGCGATGACGGCCGCGCAGCTTCAAACGCTAGTTCCGCTCCTGCCGGAATTCGTGCTCGCCGTCGGCGCGATGATGCTGCTGATGCTGGGGGTGTACCGCCCCGCCGGCAACGGCCGCGTCCTCGACGCCGCCGCGATCAGCCTTCTCGTCATTGCCGGCGTCATTATCGCGCTATTGCCTTCGGGAAAGCTGATCGCATTCGGCGGCAGCTTCATTGTCGACGACTTCGCGCGCTTTCTGAAAATTCTAGCGCTGCTCGGCTCGTCGGCTGCAATCGTCATGTCGCTTGACTATCTCGATCACGAAAGGCAGCAGAAATTCGAATATTCCGTTCTTATCGTTCTTTCGACGCTCGGCATGCTGATGCTCATTTCAGCCGCCGACCTCATCGCGCTTTATCTCGGCCTCGAACTGATGAGCTTGCCGCTCTATGTCGTGGCGGCAAGCCACCGCGATTCGCTGCGTTCGACCGAGGCCGGGCTCAAATATTTCGTGCTCGGCGCGCTGTCCTCGGGGATGCTGCTTTACGGCGCCTCCTTGATTTACGGGTTTACCGGCACCGTCAGCTTCACCGGCATCGCGCATGCGGCCGGGCAGGGCGGGATCGGCTTGATTTTCGGCATTGTTTTTCTGTTCGCTGGCTTCTGCTTCAAGGTCTCGGCTGTGCCTTTCCATATGTGGACGCCGGACGTCTATGAAGGTGCGCCGACGCCGGTGACCGCCTTTTTTGCCGCGGCGCCCAAAGTGGCCGGCCTCGCCATGTTCGTGCGCGCGGCTGTCATGGCATTCCCTGGCATCACGCCGCAGTGGCAACAGATCGTCGTGTTCGTGTCCATAGCGTCGATGGGTCTCGGGTCGTTCGCAGCGATCGGTCAGCGCAATATCAAGCGCCTGATGGCCTATTCGTCGATCGGCCATATGGGCTTCGCGCTGATCGGGCTCGCGGCCGGAACCAGCGAGGGCGTGCAGGGCGTGCTGGTCTATGTCGCCATTTACGTCACCATGACGCTTGGCGTTTTTGCCGTGATCTTGTCGATGCGGCGCTCTACCGGCATGGTGGAATCGATCGACCAGCTGGCCGGGCTCGCGCGTACCCATCCGACCATGGCGTTCTTTTTGGCCATGTTGCTCTTTTCGATGGCCGGCGTGCCGCCGCTGGCCGGATTTTTTGCCAAATTTTACGTCTTTCTCGCCGCGATCAAAGCCGGCCTCTACGTGCTTGCCGTGCTCGGGGTGCTCGCGAGCGTTGTCGGAGCCTATTATTATCTCGCCATCATTAAGGTGATGTACTTCGACGAACCGGTCGAAAGCTTTAATCAGATGCCTTACGAGCTTCGCGTGGTCCTCGCACTCTGCGGTCTGTTCAATATTTTCTTTTTCCTTTATCCGGCGCCGCTCGTTGGGATGGCGAGCGCCGCTGCGTATTCTCTGTTCTAATGCAGCTAGATCCCATTGCGGTCGACGCCGGGGTGCGGCTTGAGGCTCTCGCCGCAACGGGGTCGACCAATGCGGAAGCGCGCCTGCGGGCGCGATGTGGCGAAAACCGACCGCTCTGGATTACGGCTGCTGAACAGACACAGGGGCGCGGCCGCAGGGGCCGGCCTTGGATTTCGCCGCCTAGCAATCTTTATGCGAGTTTGCTCCTTAGTGATCCTTCGCCACACGAACGCGCGCCGGAATTGGCCTTCGTCACTGCCTTGGCGGTGCGCGACGCGATCGTTGCGCGAGCGCCTGCGCTGGCGCCGAAGCTGCGGTTCAAATGGCCGAACGATTTGTTGCTCTCGGCCAATAAGTGCGCCGGCATTTTGATCGAAGGCGAAGTCGGCGTGAAAGGCGAGGGCGGCTTAGAGGGGCGACTAACGGTCATCGTGGGAATCGGCGTCAATTGCACGACGCATCCGACGGCGCTTCCAGGCGCGACCGATGCGCGAGAAGCTTGTTCTTCGGCTGGCGATGCGATGGTTGCCTTTCCCGCCACCGATCTTCTCGCCCACGGCGCAAACGTGACGCCGCCGCAACTCTTTCAAACCCTTTCGGCGAGCATGTGCCGGCGCATTGCACAGTGGGATCGCGGCGCCGGCTTCCCTGCTATTTTGGGTGACTGGCTGAGCTTCGCGTCGGGTATCGGCGAAAAGATAACCGTGCGCGACGGCACTGCCGCGCTGCAAGGTCGCTTCGTGGGTCTCGATCGGTCGGGCTGCTTGGTGCTCGGTCTGGCCGATGGCGGCCTGAAAAAGATATCGACGGGCGATGTTTTTCCACTCAGCGTCCGCGGTTGGCGGCGCATCTGGAGCGCGTGGACCTAGCCAATGGCGCAAGGCGAACTGGTATTTGCGCCGCTCGGCGGCATCGGCGAGATCGGGATGAACCTCTCGATCTACGGCTTCGGCGACGCGCGACGCCGGCAGTGGATCATCGTCGATTGCGGCGTGTCGTTCGCCTCGGAAGATCATCTGCCCGGCGTCGATCTCATCCTGCCGGATATCCGCTATTTGATCGAACAGCGCAAAAACATTCTCGGCCTCGTGCTGACCCACGGCCACGAGGACCATATGGGCGCGCTGATCGACCTTTGGCCGCGGCTCGAAGTTCCGATCTATGCCACGCCCTTCACGGCGGCCTTGTTTGAGGCGCGGCGCGCTTCGGAGCCGGGCGCGCCCGAGATTCCGATACAGATCGTTCCCGTGGGCGGCGGCTTCGCGCTCGGACCGTTCGCCGTCGATTTCATCAATGTCGCGCATTCGATCCCGGAATCGAATGCGCTTGCAATCCGCACATCCGCCGGAACGGTGCTGCACACCGGCGACTGGAAAATCGATCCCACGCCCTTGGTCGGCGCGCCGACCGATGCGGCTAAACTGACCGCCCTCGGCGACGAGGGGGTGCTTGCGCTCGTCGGAGATTCCACCAACGCGATCCGCGACGGACGATCACCGTCGGAATCCGAAGTGGCGAAAACCCTCGCTGAACTCATCGGCACGGCGCCACGCCGTGTGGCGGTGACTACCTTTGCCTCCCATGTCGGGCGCCTGCGCGCCGTAGCGGAGGCGGCGCGCGCGGCGGATCGCGAAGTTGTGGTGGTCGGCCGCGCGATGGAGCGTGTCGTGCAGGTCGCGCGCGAGACCGGCTATTTCGATGGAATACAAGACTTTCGCAGCGTCGAAAGCTACGGCTATCTGCCGCCGGAGAAAGTTTTGGCGCTGTGCACCGGCAGCCAAGGCGAGCCGCGCGCCGCGCTGGCGCGCATCGCCGAGGACGAGCATCCGGACGTCACGCTGTCGCCTGGCGATCGCGTGATTTTCTCGGCGCGTCCAATACCGGGCAATGAGAAGGCGATCGGGCGCGTCATCAATGGTTTGATCGAGCAGGGCGTCGAAGTCATCACCGATCGAACGCACCTCGTCCACGTTTCCGGCCACCCGCGGCGCGACGAGTTGCGTGAGATGATCGGCTGGGTACGTCCCCGCATCCTTATCCCAGCTCACGGCGAAGCCCTGCACCTTGCCGAACATGCCGAAGTCGCTCGCCGCGCCGGCGTGCCGAAGGTTCTGGTCTGCCGGAATGGCGACCTCGTTCGCCTGGCGCCCGGCGCCGCCGAAATTATCGACGAACTTCCGTCCGGCCGCCTCTATAAGGACGGCGCGCTCGTCATCGATGCCGAGGCGCGCACGGTCGCGGCGCGGCGGCGCCTGAGCTTTTCCGGAATGGTTTGCGTCGCGCTCGCAATGACCGACAAAGGCGCGCTCGCCGCCAACCCGGTGGTCGAACTTATCGGCTTGCCGGAAGCGGATGCCAGCGGCGCCTCGATGACCGAGATCGCACTGCACGCGGTCGAGGACGCAGTCGAGGCGCTGCCGAAGCCGCGGCGGCGTGATCCCGACGAGGTGGCCGAGACGATACGACGGGCAGTGCGCGGCGCCATTGCCGAGCGCTGGAACAAGAAGCCGGTCTGCCATGTGCACGTGCTCATGGTTTGACCTTGCAAGAGCCGTAATCTAAGGCCCGTTCTGTGGGGGTCATGTGCCGCAAAAAAGGACCAGCGAATGATCGGCCGGCTCAATCACGTTGCGATCGCTGTGCGTGATCTCGCCAAGGCGACCGCGATTTATCGCGACGTCTTAGGCGCCGAAGTTTCGGCCGCGACGCCGCAGCCTGCACATGGGGTCACGACGGTCTTCGTCGCGCTGGCGAATACGAAGATCGAACTCCTTGAACCGCTCGGACGGGACTCCCCGATCGCGCGCTTTCTCGAGCGCAATCCCGAGGGCGGCATCCATCACATTTGCTATGAAGTCGACGATATCCAGGCGGCCCGGGATAGGCTGAAGGCCTCAGGTGCGCGCGTGTTGGGCGGCGGCGAGCCGAAAATCGGCGCCCACGGCAAGCCGGTGCTGTTCCTGCACCCGAAGGATTTTTCGGGCGCTTTGATCGAGCTCGAGCAGGCCTGAAATGCCCGTCGCAACGGCGCTGGCTATTTTCTTTCTGATCTGGTGGGTCGTGCTTTTCGCCGTTCTGCCATGGGGAATTCGCAGCCAACACGAGACGGACGATATGGTCCCCGGTACCGATCCCGGCGCGCCCACGAGCGTGAGTGTGGTGCAAAAACTCCTTTGGACGACTGTCGTTGCGATTGTGGTCTACGCAATGACTTATTTCGTTTATTCCGAACATTGGATCACGATTGACGGTCTCGTAGACGCGTTCGTGAAACATTAAATATATCAAATAGTTATCTAGATCGTCTCTCATTTCGCTTTGAGTGAGAGGCGAAAAAGAAAAAGGCAGGACCAAGGGCCCTGCCGTGAAATTCTTTAATACCTCCGCTGCGCTTTTATGAGGCATTGCCACGCGCGGTTAAGGTCGCAGGTCATCCTCCCGAGACTTGGACCGCCGGCCCGGAAGATCATCGAGATCGCTCGCGATCTTGGGCCCGCGCATTATTCCTAATTGATCTCAAAGCCGTTGTCATCATGCCGCGGCGAGCATCTCAAAAAAATTGATATCCGACTTTTGTCTACGATTGAGACACCGGCCCCTTGTGTTTTTCTTGCGCATGCGGCTTCACTGCGTGCCGCCGTTGCCGCCTAGCGAGAATCTATGCGCCTTTCCCGTTACTTCCTGCCGATTTTGCGCGAAACACCAAAAGAGTCGGAAATCGTCTCGCATCGGCTCATGTTGCGGGCAGGCATGATCCGTCAAGAAGCGGCCGGCATTTACTCATTCCTGCCGCTCGGTTTCCGCACGCTCCAAAAGGTCTGCGCGATCGTGCGCGAGGAGCAAAACCGCTCGGGCGCCATTGAGCTTTTGATGCCGACGATCCAGTCGGCCGATCTATGGCGGGAGAGCGGCCGCTATGAGGCCTACGGCAAGGAAATGCTGCGCATTCGAGACCGCCACGAGCGCGAAATGCTTTATGGCCCGACCAACGAAGAAATGATCACCGCGATTTTCCGCAGCTACGTGCACTCGTACAAAGATTTGCCGCTGAACCTCTATCACATTCAGTGGAAGTTCCGCGACGAGGTGCGGCCGCGCTTCGGCCTTATGCGCGGGCGGGAATTTCTCATGAAAGACGCTTATTCGTTCGACCTCGATTTCGCCGGCGCCAAGCACGCCTATAACCGCATGTTCGTCGCCTATCTACGCACCTTTGCTCGCATGGGCTTGCAGTCGATCCCAATGGTCGCGGAGAGCGGACCGATCGGCGGCAACCTTTCGCACGAATTCATCATCCTGGCAGATACCGGGGAGAGCGAAGTGTTCTGCCACAGCCACTATCTCGGCTTCGAAGTCCCAGGGCCGGATGTCGATTTTTCCAACGTGCCCGGCTTGCAGGCGATCGTGGACAAATGGACGTCGCTCTATGCGGCCACCTCCGAGAAACACGATGGGGCAGTCTTCGCTAAACTCGGCGGCAAGGGTATTTCCGCGCGCGGCATTGAAGTCGGCCACATTTTCTATTTCGGCACGAAATATTCCGAGCCGATGAAGGCCGTGGTCGCCGGCCCGGACGGTGTGGAACGTCCGGTGCACATGGGTTCCTACGGCATCGGCCCGAGCCGGCTGGTCGCCGCTATCATTGAGGCGTTCCACGATGAGGCCGGGATCAAATGGCCCGAGGCGGTCGCGCCGTTCAAGGCCATGATCCTCAATCTCAAGCAAGGCGGGAGCGAAACCGATCCGGTCTGCGAAGGGTTGTATGCGGAGTTGACCGCCAAAGGCATCGACACGCTTTACGACGATCGCGATGAGCGTCCGGGGGCGAAATTCGCCACCGCCGATCTGATCGGCATTCCCTGGCAAATTCTCGTTGGTCCGCGGGGCCTTGCCGAAGGCAAGGTCGAATTGAAGCGCCGCGCCGACGGCGAGCGGGAACTCTTGTCGCCAGCCGACGCCCTAGCGCGGCTTTCCGCATGAAGCTGTGCGTGGTGACGGTTTGACGCGATTTCAGCGGCTTGAAACGGCCAGAATCGTGTGAAACTCGGAACA
>Ga0187777_10001517_pt1 | contig 15085 bp, 13 predicted proteins | sample 1015_Q2_SP5_10_M_FD_132416 | JGI IMG/M metagenome (GOLD analysis project Ga0187777, IMG submission 132416) | Tropical peat soil microbial communities from peatlands in Department of Meta, Colombia - 1015_Q2_SP5_10_MG | ecosystem: Environmental > Terrestrial > Soil > Wetlands > Peat | place...
ATCGTCTTCGACGGAGCGTTCAGCTTCGTCTTCAGTGCGCGCCCGGGAACGCCCGCAGCGGAACTGCCGGAACAGGTTCCGGGCGCAGTCGCGCAGTCGCGCCTCGAGCGGCTGCAGGCCGTGCTCGACGCGCAATACAAGTCGTACAGCGAGCGCATGGTCGGCGGCGTCGAGAGGGCTCTGGTCACGGGGCCTGCAGCACGACGCGAAGGCGAGCTCGCCGCCCGGACGGAGAACAATCGCGTGGTCAACTTCCCAGGCGATGCCACGCTCAACGGGCGCTACGTCGACGTGCGCATTACTGCCGCGCAGCCGCATTCGCTGCGGGGTGAGCTTCAGAACGTTTAGATCGCCTTCGCCGGCGCCCCATCTCACGGTGCTCTGCACTGACGACAACGAGGTATTAAATATGCACGACCACTCGCATTCTCCGCTGAGAACCCTCTCTCGCCGTCGAGTCGGAGTCATCTTCGTCGCGGGCCTCATCCTCAGCGGCTGCGCGACGCTTCCGGATCCCAAGACTCCCGAGGCCGCAGGGGTGCAGCCCGCCGCAGCGACCGGTGCAACCCCGGGCGCCGGAGCGGCTCCTGCCCAGGCCCCGTCGGGCGCGACGCCTGCAGCGGCCGTCCCACCGGCGGCGGCAGCAGCGGGGCAGCCCAAGCCCTTCGCCGAGGTCGTCAAGGAGGCCAAGGAAACGCCCGGGTTGTTCCCCGTCTGGCAAAAGGACGAGAAGGTCTGGATCGAGGTCACCCCCGAGCAATTTGGGACGCCGTTTCTCTTCACCGCCAACCTGAGCCGTGGCGTCGGCGAGCAGGGCATCTACGGCGGCATGATGTTGATGGATCAGATCGTCGAATTGAAACGCATCGGAAACACAGTGCAGCTGATCGCGAAGAACTACGCCTTCACCGGCGGCAGCAACGCGCCTATGGTGCAGGGGGTCAAGGAGGGCTTCACCGACAGTCTGCTCGGCTCGACGACAGTGGCGAGTCAGCCTCACCCCGAGCGCAAAACGATCCTCATCGACGCCAACGCGCTGCTCCTCACGGACATCCCGGTCGGCGAGCAGTTCACGCTCGGCATTCACATGCGCAACTACACCTTCGACGCGAAGAACTCGAGCTTCGAGGCGGTGCACGGCACGCCTGACCAGTCGTCGTTCGTCGTTTCAGCCCACTACCAGAACCCGAAGGCGACGCTGCCGCCAGCGCCTTCGCCGACGCCCGCGCCTGTCCACTTTCCTCCGCTCACGACGCTTCCTGACGCACGCAGCCTGTTCCTCGGCTATACGTACAGCCTTGCCAAGCTCCCCGAGCCGATGCCGGCGCGCCGGGCGGACCCGCGCATCGGACATTTCCAGGACACGGTCTGGGATTTTTCGACGGACACGAAATACACGGCGATGACGCACCACGTCCAGCGCTGGCGCCTGGAGAAGAAGGACCCCGACGCCGCTCTTTCCGAGCCGAAAGAGCCGATCGTGTTCTGGATTGACCGCAACGTACCCGAGAAATACCGCCCCGCGGTGCGAGAGGGCATTCTCGAGTGGAACAAGGCATTCGAGCGAATTGGCTTCCGCGATGCGATCGTCGTCAAGCAGCAGGAAGCCGACGCGCCGTTCGACACCTACGATGCGCGCCACTCCACGGTGAGATGGTTCGTCTCGACCGACGCGGGATTCGCGATAGGGCCAAGGCTCTCCGACCCGCGCACCGGCGAGATCCTGAATGCGCAGGTGGGCATCCCGGAGGTTTGGTCGCGGCTCAATCGGACGTTCATCGTCGAACAGGCTCCTACGCTAGCGCCGGCGCCCGACGCGTACGCGCCGTCGACGGGTCTCGAAGGCGAAAACTGTACCTACGCTACGGAGGCCTTCGCCGAAATGCAGTTTGGCCTCGACGTTCTCGCCGAGCGCGGCGAGATCGAGCCGGGCAGCCCCGAGGCAGAAGCTTTCGTCGCCGAATCCCTGAAAGCGGTCGTCATGCACGAAATCGGACACGCGCTCGGGCTGCGCCACAACTTCCGCGCCTCGACGGTGTTCTCGCTCACTCAGATCTCCAATCCTGCGTTCAGCAAGGCGACGGGCATATCCGGGTCGGTCATGGACTACAACCCGATCAACATCGCGGTGAAGGGCGAATCGCAAGGCGCATATTTCGAACCGACGATAGGTCCGTACGACTATTGGGCGATCGAGTATGCGTACAAGCCCCTGCCCAAGGAAACCGAGAACGAGGAGCTCGCGAATATCGCGGCGCGCGGCGCGACAGATCCGCTGCTGGCATTCTCCTCCGACGAAGAGGCCATCGCCGCGCTCGATCCTGACGCGAGCCAGTTCGACCTGGGCACCGACCCCCTTCTGTATCTTCAGAAGCGGCTGGTGATCTCCGTGGAACTGTGGCAGCGTCTGCAGAGCAAGCAATTGAAGCCCGGCGAATCCTACGATCTGCTGCGTCGCAGCTTCGACGCCGGATTCCGGCAAGTGAACCGCGCCGCGACGCTGACCGCGAAGTACGTCGGCGGGGTGTACTACGTTCGCGATTTCGCGGGGACGCGCAACCTTCCCCTGACGCCGGTGCCGCCCGAGAAGCAGCGCGCAGCGCTGAAACTCCTCGCCACCCGTGTGTTTGCCGCCGACAGCTTCCAGTTCAAGCCCGAGTTCCTGCGCAGCATGGGGATCGACTATCTGAACATCGGGGGCGTGGGCTTCACGGCGAGCCGTTTCGATCCCGACTTCAGCCTGAGAAGCCGTGTACTGGTGTTGCAAACGGCGCTCCTCAACCAGCTCCTGAGCGACACGGTGCTCATTCGGCTGCTCGATTCCGAGCTCAAGGTGAAAAACGCAAGCCAGGCTTTGACGCTGAACGAGCTCTTCTCCGCCCTGCGCGAATCGATCTGGAGCGAGCTCAAGACGGGGGGCTCGATCCCGGGGCCGCGTCGCGATCTGCAACGCGAGCACCTGCGACGCATTGCGAACGTGTTGACGCGCCCGTCCGCAGCAACGCCGGCAGACGCGATAGCGCTGTTTCGTGCAGAGGCGAAGCAGCTCTCGTCGCAGCTCAAAACCGCAGCGGCGAACGGCAACCGCGACAGCGTGACGCGGGCCCACCTGCTCGACTCGGCGGGCGCCCTCGACGAAGCGCTGAAAGCTCCGATCATGCGGCAGGGCATCTGACGGGACCGAGGTTTCGCGCAGAGCCATTTCGAGACATCGCATGAGCATCACGCGCTCGCAGGCGACCGTCGTCTCCCTCTCGCCGCTCGACAACCGCGCGCTGGCGAACCTCTGCGGGCCGCTGGACGCGAACCTGCGTCAGATCGAAGCCGCTTACGACGTGGCCATTTCCCGCCGAGGCGCGACCTTCACCGTGCGCGGTGCGCGAGCGCAAACCGAGGCAGCCTCGGTCGCGCTGCAGCGCTTCTACGCGCAGGCGAGCGAGCCGCTTACGCTTGACGATATCCAGCTCGGATTGATCGAGCTTGGCGCTCAGCGCGCTGGCACTCCGGCCGCAGAGGAGCAGCCGGGCGCCGAGGGGCCGCTGCTGCGCACGCGTCGCGCCGATCTGCATGGACGAACGCCGAACCAGATCGCCTACCTCAGGCACATCCAGGAGCACGACATCACGTTCGGCATTGGACCCGCCGGTACCGGCAAGACCTATCTCGCTGTCGCTTGCGCGGTCGATGCGCTGGAGCGCGACGCGGTCAAGCGGCTCGTGCTGGTGCGCCCGGCTGTCGAGGCGGGCGAGCGCCTCGGCTTCCTCCCCGGCGATTTCGCGCAGAAGGTAGACCCTTATCTGCGCCCCCTGTACGACGCTCTCTACGACTTGATGGGCTTCGACAAGACAGCCAAGTCGTTCGAGCGCAACACGATCGAGATCGCGCCGCTCGCCTACATGCGCGGGCGGACGCTCAACCATTCGTTCATCATTCTCGACGAAGCGCAGAACACGACGCCGGAACAGATGAAGATGTTTCTCACCCGCATCGGCTTCGGTACCAAGACAGTGATCACCGGGGATGTCACGCAGATCGATCTCGCGCGGGGGCAGAAGAGCGGATTGATCGAGGCGCGCCGCGTGCTCGCCGACGTGCGCGGAATCGCATTCACGGATTTCACGAGCGCGGATGTCGTACGTCATCCGCTGGTCCAGAAGATCATCAGCGCGTACGAGAAGCACACCCGCAGCGAGCGCATCGACGCGCCTGGCTCCGATCGTCAGGGCAGACGCTGAGCGGCGTTCGCGCGATGAAGACCCGGCGCCCGCGGCTGTCGTTGGCGGTGCAGTATGGCGTTCGAGACGATGCTCTCCCGAAGCGAACATCGCTGCGTCGCTGGGCGCGCGCAGCGCTCATGCGCGACGCCGCCGTCACTTTGCGCTTCGTCGATGAGAGCGAGGGGCGCGCGCTCAACCGCCGCTACCGCCAGCGTGACCGCGCCACCAATGTGCTTGCGTTCGTGTACCATGACGGGTCTGGCGCGCGACCCATCGATGGTGACATCGTGCTCTGCGTTCCCGTCATGCGACGCGAAGCCGAGGAGCAGGGCAAGTTGCTGACGGCCCATAGCGCACATCTCGTCGTGCACGCCATCCTGCACCTCCAGGGTTACGACCACACGCGACCCGCGGACGCAGCCCGCATGGAGGCGCGCGAGGCGGCGATCCTTGCGCAGTTGGGGTTCCCCGACCCGTACCGCGCATCCGCTGCTCGGCCGGGTCGCCGGCGACGCACCGGCCGATGAGCCACAACGCGACCGACGGGCGCTCGCCGCGGCCGAGGCTGCTCGACCGACTGTCCGCGTTCCTGATCCGCGAGCCCGAGGATCGTGAGCAACTCCTCGCGGTGCTTCACGGCGCGTACGAGCACCGTCTTCTCGACGCCGACGCGCTTTCGATCATCGAGGGCGCGCTACAGGTTTCCGAAATGACGGTTCGCGATGTCATGATTCCGCGAGCACAGATGGACGTCGTTTCGATCGACGACGATCCGGCGCAGTTCATTCCGTTCGTCCTCGAGACACGGCACTCGCGTTTTCCGGTGATCGGTGAGAACAAGGACGACGTCGTCGGGATTCTTCTCGCCAAGGAGCTGCTGAATTACTACGCGAGCCCAGACTCGTTCAACCTGCGCGACACGCTGCGGCCGGCCGTGTTCGTCCCGGAATCCAAGCGGCTCAATGTCCTCCTGCGTGATTTCCGCGCCAACCGGAACCACATCGCGATCGTCGTCGACGAGTATGGCGGCGTATCGGGGCTGGTGACGATCGAAGACGTGCTCGAGCAGATCGTGGGGGACATCGAAGACGAGTACGATTTCGACGAGGCGCAAGACAACATCATCCCGGAGGCGAACGGCCGCTTCCGGGTCAAGGCGCAGACAGAGATCACCGACTTCAACCGGGCATTGCAGGCGCAGTTCGCGCATGAGGAATTCCAGACGGTCGGAGGGCTCGTGCTGCAGGCCTTCGGCAGGCTGCCGAAGCGCGGCGAGGCGACCACGATCGGGAACTTCCGCTTTCGCATCCTGCGCGCCGACAGTCGCCGCATTTACACGCTCGAGGTCGAGCGCCTGGTGCCCACGCCCGAGGAAGAACCGGTTTCAGGCGCTGCCTGATGCGCCTTCTGCTCTCCGCCGGCGCGTCGCTGCTGCTTGGTGTCGCGACCGTTTTCGGATTCGCGCCGTTCGGCTTTTCCGCCTTGCCAGTGCTGACTGTGGCGGCGCTGCTTCTTCTATGGCGCGGCTGCGCCTCGGCGCGTGAAGCAGCGTGGATCGGGTTCGCCTTCGGGGCAGGGCTGTTCGGCACGGGCGCATCCTGGGTCTACATCGCGCTCGCCATGTTCGGCGGCATGGAGGGTGTCCTCGCGGGGCTGGCCACTGCCGCCTTTTGCGCCTACCTCGCGCTGTTCCCCGCGGCGGTCGGCTGGGCGAGCGCGCGGCTCGCGCCCGTCGGGTCGGGCGTCCGACTCGCCGCTGCCGCCGGGCTCTGGACTATCGCCGAATGGCTGCGCAGCTGGCTGCTCTCAGGCTTTCCCTGGCTTTCCGTGGGGTATGCGCAAGCACAGGCGCCGCTCGCGGGCTACGCGCCGGTGGGTGGGGTGTTTCTCGTCGGTCTCGCAGTCGCGGCATCGGCGGCGCTGCTCGCCCATGGTGTCGCGAGCGCGATGCTGCGCCGCGGGCGGTCGTCGCTCATCGCCGTAACCGGCCTTCTCGCGATATGGATCGTCGGCGCGGCACTGCGAACCATCGAGTGGAGCACTCCCGCGGGGAGTCCCGTGTCGGTGAGCCTCGTGCAGGGAAACGTCCCGCAGGACGTGAAGTTCGAAGCGGCTTATCGCGACGAGACACTCCAGACCTATGCCGCGCTCGTCGCGCAAACCAAGGGGCGTCTCATCGTTCTGCCGGAGTCGGCGCTGCCGATGTTCGCCGACGAGGTACCCGCAGACTACGTGGCGGCCTTGCGTAACGTCGCGCAGCAGCGCGACGGAGACCTTCTTCTCGGCCTCTTCTTCGTCGAGGCGCGCAATCCGGGCGAGGACGACGATCATTACTTCAACAGCGTCGTGAGCGTGGGCAGCGCCACGACGCAGAGGTACAGCAAGCACCACCTGGTGCCTTTCGGCGAGACGATTCCAGCCAAACCCCTGGTCGGCTGGTTCATCCGCCGCGTGCTGCACATACCGCTCGCGGATCAGACGCCGGGGGCCGCCGACCAGGCGCCGTTCGAAGTCGCCGGCCAGCGCGTCGCGCTGAACATCTGCTACGAAGACGCGTTCGGCAGCGAGCTGCTGCACTACCTGCCCGAGGCTACCCTGCTGATCAACGTGACCAACGACGCGTGGTACGGGCGCTCGCTTGCGGCCGAGCAGCACGAACAGATAGCGGCGATGCGCGCGCTCGAGACCTCGCGACCGATGCTGCGCGCCACGAATACAGGCATCACCTCGATCATCGACCATCGCGGCAGGGAGTTGGCGCGCCTCCCGTGGTTCACGTCCGGAATTCTCGAGGGGAGCATCGCGGGCCGCAGCGGCACCACGCCCTATGTTCGTTGGGGCGATGCGCTGGCCGTCGTTCTCGCTCTCGCACTGGCCGCGACCGCGTTCGCCTACGCACGCAGCGTCCGCTCGGATTCGGCCTGAGCGAGGCTGCGCCGCTTCGGCATCGGAGTGTTACCGCATCGCGCTGGAGCAGATGGACGCCTGGTGGCGCCGTCCGTTCGTCTTCCAGTAAAATCAAGCCCTTCGCATTGCGCCCGCTCGGATGCTCACGTTTCAGCAGGTCGTTGCTTCGCTCCAGCAATACTGGGGCGGGCAGGGCTGCGCCCTGCTGCAGCCCTACGATATCGAGGTAGGTGCCGGAACCTCGCACACCGCGACGTTCCTGCGCGCGCTCGGCCCCGAGCCGTGGCGCGCGGCTTATGTGCAGCCCTCCCGCCGGCCGAAGGATGGCCGCTACGGCGAAAATCCGAACCGCCTCCATCAGCACCACCAGTTCCAGGTCGTGCTCAAGCCGTCGCCCTCGAACATCCTGGAGTTGTATCTCGGTTCGCTCGAAATGCTCGGACTTGACCCGAAGGTGAACGACGTTCGCTTCGTCGAGGACGATTGGGAGAACCCGACCCTAGGTGCCTGGGGTCTCGGCTGGGAAGTCTGGTTGAACGGCATGGAGATCACGCAGTTCACCTACTTCCAGCAGGTCGGCAGCCTCGATTGCGACCCGATCACAGGCGAGATCACCTACGGGCTCGAGCGGCTGTGCATGTATCTGCAGAATGTCGAGTCGGTCTTCGATCTCAGGTACGTCGAGGGCATGACGTATCGCGACGTTTTCTTCCAGAACGAGGTCGAGCAATCGCGCTACGCGTTCGACGAGTCGAACGTTGCGAAGCTCTTCGAGCAATTCGCGCTGTTCGAGGCCGAGGCGAAGCGGCTGCTCGAAGCGAGGCTCCCGCTGCCGGGCTACGAGATGATCCTCAAAGCCGCGCACACCTTCAACCTGCTCGACGCGCGGGGCAGTATCTCGGTTACCGAGCGCGCGGGCTACATCGGTCGGATCCGCACGCTGTCGCGACTGGTCGCGCAGGCGTACGTCGAGTCGCGCGAAGCGCTCGGCTTCCCGATGCTCCCGGACGCGCAGCGGAGAGCGGCGTGAGCGCGGTGCCGGCCACGCTGGTCGTCGAGATCCAGACTGAAGAGTTGCCGCCGAAGGCGCTGCGGCGGCTGTCCGACGCATTCGCCGACGCGCTGGCCGGCGCTCTGAGGGGCGCGGGCTTCCTCAGCTCGGAGAGCGGAGCGGTACCTTATGCCTCGCCGCGGCGGCTTGCAGTGTCGATCACGCACGTGCTGCCTCGCTCGCCCGATCAGCCAGTGCGACAGAGATTCCTTCCGGTCAGCATCGCGCTCGACGCCGCTGGGCAACCGACCGCTGTGCTGCGTAAGAAACTCGAAGCCGCGGGTATTGCCGACTGGCACATTCTCAGGCGTGAATCAGATGCCAAAGGAGAGGTGTTTGTTCACGAAGCCCTTCGGGAGGGATTGCCGCTGGCGAACGGTCTCCAGGTTGCACTGGACGAGACGATCGCTGCGCTGCCGATTGCGAAGGTGATGAGCTACGCCAGCGCCGGTAGCTACTACAACGACGTCAAGTTCATCCGGCCCGCGCACCACCTCGTGGCTCTCCACGGCGCCGAGATCGTCCGGGTATCGGCGCTGGGGCTCGAATCCGGCAGGACGACGAGCGGCCATCGCTTCCTGGCCAAGCAGGCGTTGGACATCGGAACGGCGGACGCCTATGTCCCGACGCTGGAAGCCGAAGGCAAGGTGCAGCCGGATTTTGCAAAGCGCCGCACGATGATCGTCAGCGAGCTGCTCACTGCGGCCGACGGGGCGACGGTGCTCATGCCGGAGGCGCTGCTCGAGGAGGTCACCGCGTTGGTCGAATGGCCCAAGGTCTACACCGGGGGCTTTGCCGCCTCGTTTCTCGAGGTGCCGCAGGAGTGCCTGATCCTCACCATGCAGCACAACCAGCGCTACTTCGCGCTGGCGGGCGCCGACGGCAGGCTGCAGAACCGTTTCCTGCTCGTAAGCAACATCGACCCCCGCGACCCCGACGCGATCATTCGCGGCAACGAGCGCGTGCTGCACGCGAGGCTCGCCGACGCCAAGTTCTTCTTCGACCAGGACCGCAGGCAGACTCTCGAATCACGCGTTGGGCAACTCGACAGCATCGTCTACCACCACCGCCTCGGCAGCCAGGGGCAACGAGCCGTGCGGTTGCGGGTGCTCGCGCGGCGGATCGCTGAAGAGCTCGGCTCCGACCCGGCGCTCGCCGAACGCGCCGCAATGCTCGCCAAGGCCGACCTTGTGACCGAGATGGTGGGGGAGTTCCCGGAACTGCAGGGAACGATGGGACGCTATTACGCGCAGCACGACGGCGAAGCGCCAGCAGTGGCCGAAGCGATCGCCGAGCATTACTGGCCGCGCTACGCGGGCGATACACTGCCTCAGGGCGCAACCGCGCAGACGCTCGCGCTGGCGGACAAACTCGAGGCGCTGGCGGGGCTGTTCGGCGCCGGCCAGGCACCGAGCGGAGACAAGGACCCCTTCGGGCTGCGCCGGGCGGCGATCGGCATCGTTCGCATCCTGATCGAGAAGAAGCTCGACGTCTCGTTACCCAAACTGGTTGCGCTTGCCTTCGACGTCTTCTCGGGAACCCCGGCGGTGCAGAGCGCACACGCGGATGTCGAGAGCTTCATCTACGAGCGGCTTCGGGTGTACCTGCGCGAGCTGGGCTATACGGCGAATCAAGTCGCTGCGGTTGTCGATTCCCGACCTGCAGCGATTCACGCCACGCCGGCACGCCTGGAGGCGGTGAAAACCTTCGAACAGCTCCCGGAAGCCGAGGCACTGGCGGCAGCCAACAAGCGGGTGGCGAACATCCTGCGCAAATCGGAGAGCGAGGCCGCCACGGCCGTGGATCGCTCTTTGCTGGGCAACGGGGCCGAGCACGATCTGTACGCCAAGGTGCAGGCGCTCCTGCCGGTCGTGCATGCTCACGTCGAGCACGGAGAGTATGCCCAAGCGCTGTGCGCTCTCGCATCGGCCAAGACCAGCGTCGACCGCTTCTTCGACGACGTGCTGGTGATGGACCAGGATTCCGCCCTGCGGGCGAACCGACTGGCACTGCTGCGCGGCCTCGCCGAAGTGATGAACGGCGTGGCCGACATCTCCAAGCTTGCGGTCTGAGGAGCCGCCGTGGTCCAGTTCGCCTCCGAACCCGTACCGCATACGCGCCAGGTGAAGCTCATCATCCTGGACCGCGACGGCGTCATCAATTACGACAGCAACGAGTACATCAAATCTCCGGAGGAATGGCGGCCGATCCCCGGCAGCCTGGAAGCGATCGCCCGGCTCAACCACGCCGGCTTCCGCGTCGTCGTTGCCACCAACCAGTCCGGCCTGGGGCGCGGGCTCTTCGACATGGCCGCGATGATCGCGATCAACGAGAAGCTGCACCGGTCGCTCGCGCATGTCGGCGGGCGCGTCGACGCCGTCTTCTACTGCCCGCACACCGCGGACTCCGACTGCAACTGCCGCAAGCCGAAGCCGGGGCTTCTCATGGAGATCGGCCAACGCTTCGGCGTCGAGCTGACCGGCGTGCCCTGCGTGGGCGACTCGCTGCGCGACTTACAGGCCGCACAGGCGGTCGGCGCCCAGCCGATCCTCGTGCTGTCGGGCAAGGGCGAGCTAACCCTGCGCCAGGGCAACTTCCCCAGCAACACGGTGATCTTTCCTGACCTCGCCTTCGCGGCCGCAGCACTGTTGGCCGGAGATTGACCCGAACCGCCCGATGTCGGCGCTGCGCTCGCTCTTGTTCGCACTCTTCCAGCTCGTCGTCACGCCGATCTACGCTCTGCTGGTCCTGCTCGCTTTCTGGGTCCCGCCCCTGCCGCGCTTCAGATTCATCACCGGCTGGTGCTGGCTCAATCTGCTCGCCGCGCGCTGGGTCTGCGGGATTCGCCATCGACTCGTCGGTGCCGAAAACATTCCTCCGCGCAACGTCCCTCACATCGTCATGTCGAAGCATTCGTCGACCTGGGAGACGCTCGCGCTGAATTTCATCTTTCCCCCGCTGGCATTCGTCGCCAAGAAGGAACTGCTGTCGATACCCTTCTTCGGCTGGGCATTCACGCTCGCCTCGCCCATCACGATCGATCGCAAGGCGGGCAAGGACGCGATGGAGCAGATCGTCGAGCAGGGGCGCGAGCGGATTCGCGATGGTTTCTGGATCGTCGTCTATCCGGAGGGAACGCGGATTCCGGTCCACAAGCGGGCACATTACAAGACCGGTGGCGCGCGGCTCGCGCTCGCGCTCGGTCTGCCGATCGTGCCCGTAGCCCATAATGCGGGCTACCTGTGGCCGAAGGGCGTCCGCGGCAAGCGGGCCGGAACGGTGACGGTCTCGATCGGCGTTCCGATCCAGCCCGCCGGCAAGGACATGCAGCGGTTGACCAGCGAGGTCGCAACATGGATCGAGGGCGAGGTGGCGCGACTGGGTAACCCCCTCGAAGAGGCAGCGGCGTCGCCCGTGTGAGCCGGCGGCGCGCGGCGATGGACGCAGGCAGCCTCCGGCGTCTGGTTCTCGGTAACCGCGTCGTTGACTATCGGCTCATTCGCTATCGTTGTCGCTCGATCAACATGCGGATCGACCACCGCGGCCTGATCGTTCGTGCCCCACAATGGGTCACCCTCCGCGACATCGAGTCGGCGCTGGGCGAGCGTGCCGAATGGATCGCCAAGACACTGGCGCAGTGGCGGGATGGGAATCGCTCATCCTTACCGGCCGAGTGGCACACCGGGGCGACGCTGCTCTACCAGGGTCGATCGCTGACGCTGCTCCTGGTCCCCGGACGACGCAGCTCGATCGCGGCCGATCTGCTGGATCTCGTCGTCGTGCATCCTGCGCCGGCGGACACGGCGCAGGTCGGCGCCTTCATCGCTCGCTGGCTCAAAGATCAGGCACTCGCTCAGCTCACGGCGCGCGTTTTGCACTTCGCACGGCGCCTTGATGTCACGCCGCCGAGTGTCAAGCTCTCCGAAGCGAGGACGCAGTGGGGCAGCTGCAGTCACCGCGGCACGATCCGCCTGAGCTGGCGGCTCGTTCAGCTGCCTTCCCGCCTCGCTGACTATGTTGTAGCGCACGAGGTTGCCCATCTTGCAGAGCTCAATCATTCGCGCCGCTTCTGGGCGTTGGTGGAAGTGCTTCTGCCCGGCCATGCTGACGCACGCCGGGAACTCGACGCGCTCACGCCGCTCCTCGCCTGAGCGCAGTCGCGGCGCCGCAGCTCGCTAGGCTGCCGGGAGGGCCTCGAAGTCGATGGCGGCGCTGCCCTGCAGCTGCAGCAGCCGCGTCAGTGCGGCCCTCAGCTCCTCGCCGCTGCGCGAGTCGCGCCACACAGCGCCATCGCTGCGGAAGTGATAGCCGCCCGAGCGCGCGGCCACCCACAGCTCCCGGTTGGGCAGGTGCCGGTTCACGATGACGCGGCTGCCGTCAGGACATTCGATGGTGAGCACGCCGTCGTTTTCCGACCAGTCGAGCTCCCCGCCGCTCCCGTCGAGCGCGCGGCCGATCACCTCGAGAACGCGCTCGGTCAGTGCAATGAACTCGGATTCGCTCATGGGTGCGTTGCGCGAGCGTGATAGACTTTGCCGAATCGATCTCTTCGCGATCTGCAGCGATGGTACGCCGTTCTCTTACCGCTTTCATCGTCTGCGCGAGCCTGCTCTCGGCGACGGCCTGCGGTATCAAGGGGCCGCTCAAGCCGCCGGCGGGCGCCGCGCCTCCGCCCTTGACCGGCGCACCACCGGGAGTGATTCCGCCTTCGACAGCCGACTCTTCGCTCGTGCCCGGGAGCGCCGCGACATCCGAGGCAGGGAAGGAAAAATAGGACTGATGCTCGCGTCGGGACGCGACGGCGTTCTTCGCGTCGAGGATGTTTCGCTGGCCGAGATCGCGGCGCGCTACGGCACGCCCTGTTATGTGTACTCGCGGGCGGCGCTCGAGGGGGCTTTCGGCGAATTCGACACGGCGTTCGCGGGGACGCGGCACCTCACCTGCTACGCCCTGAAAGCCAACGCGAACCTGGCCGTGCTCGACGTGTTCGCGCGCCTGGGCAGTGGCTTCGACGTCGTGTCCGGTGGCGAGCTCGCGCGCGCGATCGCCGCCGGCGGCAAGGCGGAGCGAATCGTCTTCTCCGGCGTCGGCAAGACCGAGGAGGAGCTTCGCCAGGGCCTCGAGCTCGGCATCCTGTGCTTCAACGTCGAGTCGGCGAGCGAGCTCGAGCACGTCGACCGGGTCGCCGGCCGGATGGGGAAGACGGCACCGATCAGTGTCCGCGTGAATCCCGACGTCGATCCGCACACGCACCCGCATATCTCCACCGGGCTTAAGGAGAGCAAGTTCGGCGTTGCCCTCGACGATGCGCTGCCGCTGTATCTTCGCGCGGCAGCGCTGCCCAATGTGCGGATTCGCGGCATCGATATGCACATCGGCTCGCAGCTCACCGAGCTCGCGCCCTTCCGGGAAGCCGCCGCGAGGCTGTTGACCCTGGTCGGCAAGCTCGGCGACGCGGGAATCGTTCTCGAGCACATCGATCTCGGCGGCGGCCTGGGTATACGCTACAAGGATGAGGTTCCCCCGTCGCTTGCCGACTACGCGGCGATGATTCGCGACCTCACGCGGGGGCGGCGCGAGTCCGTGCTCCTCGAGCCGGGGCGCAGCCTTACCGGCAACGCCGGGCTCCTGCTGACCCGCGTCACCTATCTCAAGCCCGGTCGGGAGCACAATTTCGCGATCGTCGACGCGGCGATGAATGACTTCCTTCGCCCTGCCCTCTACGACGCGTGGCACGAGGTCCGGCCCGTGATGGCGCGTCGCGAGTCATCGCGTCGATGGCAGGTGGTCGGTCCGGTCTGCGAGAGCGCCGATTACCTCGCCCGCGATCGCGACTTGGCGCTCGCGGAAGGTGACCTTTTGGCCGTGCTCTCGGCGGGAGCCTACGCCATGAGCATGAGCTCCAACTATAACTCGCGCCCACGCGCAGCCGAAGTGCTCGTGGACGGCGCGACGTCGCAACTGGTCCGCGCCCGGGAAACGATCGCGGATCTCTTCGCGCACGAATCGCGTCTCGCCCCAGGAAAGTAGCGCGGCGCAGTGCTCCTGCTTGCGCGCAAAACGATGCCTTCGTGACCTGCGCGCAGCATTCGAATTGTGATTTGCGAAATCGCAACAGTGACGCTGCGCGTCACCCCAAAGCGCACTCGCATCTTGTAATTCAAGAAAAAATGGCTAGAATTCATCCAGCAGGTAGCAAAGGATTTGTCAAGAGGGTCGAGCAGAGCAGCGCGAGACTCGGTGATCGAAGCCGGCGCGACCTGCCATGAAGCAAACGCAGTAATAACAGCATTCGGCAACTCAGACAGGAGAATTGAAGATGGCTGACATGATGACCATGGCGTCTCCAACGATGCCGCCAGCGCCGAAGAAGGCCGCCAAGAAGAGGAAAGCGGCGAAGAAGAAGAAAGCCGCCCCGAAGAAGGCTGCGAAGAAAAAAGCGAAGAAGAAAGCCAAGAAGACCGCGAAGAAGAAAAGCAAGAAGCGCAGGGCGGCGAAGAAGAAGCCCGCGAAGCGGAAAGTGGCCAAGAAGAGGAAGGCCGCAAAGCGGAAACCGGCCAAGAAGAGAGCCCGCAAGGCGAAGAAGTAGCTTCCTTGGTCCGATGGCCGTCCCGGGAACGAGACGGCCTCCAAGACAGGCGGCGCGAGAGCGTCGCCTGTTTTGCTTTGAGGGCTGCGCAGGCGGGACGATCGACCCTGCTCGGCTTCAGCGCGAGCGCTAGGTCAGCCCCCGGTCTCGCGAAACGCCTTCAGGGCGATGGATGGTGCGCTTGCGGGGTCGACTGGGTTGCGTCGCTTGCTTGGACCGGGTGGCGCTCGCGGTCAACTTCGCGGGCGTCGCCGGGCTCGGGTGGCGGCGGTTCGATTTCTTGCCGGCGGCTGGCGCCACGTCGCTCACGACGCGCAGCCG
>Ga0187777_10001519_pt1 | contig 15077 bp, 12 predicted proteins | sample 1015_Q2_SP5_10_M_FD_132416 | JGI IMG/M metagenome (GOLD analysis project Ga0187777, IMG submission 132416) | Tropical peat soil microbial communities from peatlands in Department of Meta, Colombia - 1015_Q2_SP5_10_MG | ecosystem: Environmental > Terrestrial > Soil > Wetlands > Peat | place...
GTCGATTGCTTTGACGCGAGCGGCGACCACGGGATCGCTGGGAACTGCGAATGGCAGGCGGTCGATGATGACACAACTGAGCTGCTCGCCCCGAACATCGACACCTTGCCAGAACGAGGACGTTGCGAAAAGGATAGCGTTCGGCGTCAGGCGAAATTCCTCGAGCAACGCGCTTTTGGGAGCGTCCCCTTGTAGCAGCATGGGAAATTCGATTTCCCCGAGCAGTCGCTGATAAGTGTCCTTCATTTGCGAATAGCTGGTGAACAGGACGAACGCTCGTCCTCGCGTGATCTCAAGCACACGGCGAATGCGCTCGGTTGCTTTGGCGGTGAATTGCGGCGTGCGCGGATCTGGCAGATCGGGAGGCACATAAAAGAGCGCCTGGTTCTCATAATCAAAATGCGATGGCAAGACCAGTTCTCGGGCGTGTTCGAGCCCAAGACGCTTTCGCACGTATTCGAATCCATCGCCAACGGCCAAGGTCGCGGAGGTCAACACGGCACATTCCAACTTGTCGAACAGGGACATCTTGAGAATTGGGGCGACGTCGATGGGGGTGGCCTGGAGAAAGACACGCGATTTCTCACGGGCGAGGCCCGAGCCTCGCGAACCTCGACGCTCGATCCAGAAGACCGTGTTGCGGTCGTCGGATTCCATCAGGAAGCCAAGCTGAACTTGCAGCTCCTGGGCCCGCCGAACAAAAGTGAAGATTTCGTCCGGCTTTGATGGCAAGTTTTCCAGTTCGGAGCTCAGCCGTTGAAGAGATTGCTGCAGTCCGAGAAATTCATCCCCATTCTCTTCCAGAAAATCCTGCCGATTCTCAAACGCGAAACGTCCCTCCCCGGGAGGTAACAGAGTGAAGAAGAATTGAGAGTGATCGCGCAACGACTTGATCGCTCCGGACATTTTGCCGTTATACATGCGGTTGCGCTGCAGCGCGGCTTCCGCATCACGACACAGTTCTTCCACACGCGAATTGCTGACGGAGACTCCGAAATAGCTGCCGGCCACGTCTTCGAGCTCGTGTGCCTCATCGAAGATAACGGCGCCGACTTCCGGCAGGATTCCGGCATCAGGCGCGTATTCGGATTGCTGCTTGATCGCGAGGTCAGCAAAAAAGAGGTGGTGGTTGACAATGATGATGTCGCTTTCCAGTGCGCGGCGATGCATTTCGGTGATGAAGCACTTGTCCCAGGAACTGCACTTCTGGCCAAGGCAGGTGTCGGAGCGCGCGTCCAGCTTGTACCAAAGTGCGCTGGCTTCAGGTAGAGAAGAAAGCTCGGACCGGTCTCCGCTTAGAGTCGCTTTCTCCCAGGCGGCGATTGCCCGGTAATGCTCGATTTCATCGAGACCGCTGAGGACAGGCTGGCCGGTCAAGTCATATAGCTTCTTGCGGCAAAGATAATTGCTTCGGCCTTTCATGTAACAAACGCTCAGTTTTCGGTCGCCGCTGGGGAAAAGCGCCTGCTCGAGAAAGGGAATGTCTTTCAGGAAAAGCTGTTCCTGAAGGTTCTTAGTGTTCGTGGAGATGATGACGCGCTTGCCGCTACGAATGACCGGAAGCAGATAGGCAAGAGTTTTACCGGTACCTGTGCCTGCTTCAACAATGAGGTGACGTCTTTCTTCAAGGGCCTGCTCGACGGCTAGCGCCATCTGAAGTTGTCCACGGCGGAATTCGTAAGCTGGGTGCGCGCGCGACAGGAGGCCGCCACTGGCAAAAAAATTGTAAAGAGAGATCTCACTAGGCTTCGCAGTTGCTGGGGGGTGGGAGGTAGAGGCCACGGAGTCTCTATAATAACCAGTTCCGAGCAGGTAGTAGCGAGTACCTGGAAAACATAGTCATCCTTGACCGGTGCGCCATCGCCGGAGGATGCCATTGCCTCTAGTCACCCGCGCCGGGTTAGAACCACGCCCCGCAGATGCCGCCACTTATCGCCATTGTCGGTCGACCGAATGTGGGCAAGTCCACGTTATTCAATCGCATTGTGGGTTCACGACGGGCGATCGTGGGAGATGAACCCGGCATTACGCGCGATCGTTTATATGGGGAAGCGGAATGGCGTGGCCGACAGTTCCGAGTCGTGGACACAGGGGGGATCATCCCCGCAGAGAATGAGCTGATTCCTGCAGAAATTTTTCGCCAGGCCAGAGTTGCGGTGGAGGAAGCGGCCGCGGTGATCATGGTGGTGGATGGGCGCGCCGAACTGGCAGCGCCGGACATGGAGCTGGCGCGCCTGCTGATCCGAACCGGGAAACCGGTGTTTCTGGCGGTAAATAAAATTGACACCGACAAGCAAGAAGGGCTGAGCAATGAATTTCATCGGCTTGGTATTCGTGGGCTATTCCCGGTGTCCGCCGAGCACGGTCGAGGCGTAGATGATTTACTGGACGCCGTGCTGGAGGTCTTGCCTCGTCCGGAGGTGCAATCCACGGAGGACACAGGGAAAACACAAGAACAACTGCCAGAGATCAAGGTCGCCATCATCGGCCATCCCAACGTTGGGAAGTCCACGCTACTGAACCGGCTGACCGGGACGGCGCGAGCGATAGTGTCGCCGGTTCCAGGAACGACGCGCGATGCGGTGGATGAAATCGTCGTGCGTGATGGCCGGCGCTTCCGGTTTATTGACACAGCTGGGATCCGCCGGAAGGGGAAAACTCGGCTGATGGCGGAAAAGTTGTCGGTCATTATGGCACGCAAGCACCTCGAGGCTGCGGACATTGCGCTGCTAGTGATTGATGCCACGGAGGGCGTGAGTGCGCTGGATGCGGCGATTGCGGGCTATGCTCATGAAAGTGGACGATCGGTCATTATTCTGGTGAACAAATGGGACTTGATCACCAGCGGCGAGAAAAAACCGGTCAGCCAATCTAAAGCGGCGCGGATTCAGGAAAGCAAACGGCCTGCGGACAGGGCCGCTTATGAGCAAAGGCTGCGATATGCGCTGAAGTTTCTCAACTACGCCCCGGTGCTGTTTGTGTCTGCCGAGACGGCCAAAGGAACGGAAAAGATCATTCCCATGCTGGAGAAGGTTGCCGCAGAACGTCGCAAGAGGATACCGACGGGAGAAATGAACCGCTTCCTGCAGCGTATTGATTTCGAGCGAGCTTCCGTGCCGATGCGGCAGCGCGTAAAGATTTATTACATGACGCAGGCAGCCGTGGCGCCTCCCACCTTCATTCTCTTCACGGACCGCAACGTAAAGCTGCACTTTTCCTACCAGCGATTCCTCGAAAATCAGATCCGTCGCGCTTTTGGATTCGTCGGGACGCCGATCTGGATTAAGAATCGCGCGCGTGAGTAAAAGCGTGCGACTATCCAGTTGCTCCGGTCGGTGATGTCGCTGGAGAAAACCCTTGCGGTACTGGCGGTGCCGGACTTACCAGGGCGCTAAGTGCGGGATATCGCGAGGCAAAGAAGTAGATCGAGTAGGCGGGGAAAAAGACGATGGCGGGAACAGCGACGAGCGAAACTACGTAAAGAATCGCTGCCAGCACAGCACATCCTACGACGACGGCCACAGTGATGGTGTAAAGATTCCAACCAAAGCCAGCCGCTTTTCCCGCGAAAACGAATAGCGCTCCCAGACCGCCGATCGGAATCAGAACTAGCAGGATCACAATGGTGGTTATGACTCCCAGGACAATGCCCACACCGAGCGTCATGACGATCTTCATCAGCACATAACCCAAATACGGCCCCTTCTCCGAGTCCAGCATATGCAGGAGACGTCCCCATGCCTCGAATGCGGAGATGTTGTCGATCGCCATTTGCGGAATCACAAAGTCTTTGGTGAAGACATGCACGACGGCGGAGATCACGAGGAATGCCATCAGAACCAGAAATAGAGCGATGCCGAAGAGGATCAACGGCGCGAGGTGCTCTTTCGGTTTTGTCAGCCAACCGGCAGCCAACGCCAAAACAGCCGGAACTCCAATCAAGATCGTGAACCCGGCACCGACGGCGAGTCCGAAGACAATTTGCCACAAGAAATATTTCAAGCCAGGGCCTTGCCGCCGATTCCATCCATCCCGGATCGCGCAATTTCTTGCGATTATGCTATCGAACAGAATAAAGCGCATCACGCTATTGATGTAGAGGATAAAAATCCAGAAGAAAAAACCGATCACAAGCAGAAGAGCGACCAGGAGAGCCAGAAGCATCGGGTCCATTTTGGGGAAGGCAGCGTCCATGAAATGGTTGGGATTTCTGGGAGCCTGAAAATTGCCGTTGAAATTTCCACAGCTCCCTGTGGTCAGTTCTCCGGCCAATAAGCCGACAAACGCGAGCTTCACCCATTGTCCGGTCCGGAAAGGTTGGAAGAGCTGTTGCTTCGTATGCTGAAACGCCGGGCTGATAGCATCGATAGCGGAAATGGGCAAATCGGCCTCCGCAATTCTTCAGATGGGAGCAAGGTACTGCGAACCCACGGTAAGGTCAATGGGAATCGCTGACCAAGATCACAGCGTCACGCGCAGCTTCCGGGTAAACTAACAGGGAACTTTTCTTCGAGGTAACTTCATGTTGCGCAAGAACCGTCTTTTTACACCGGGCCCAACGCCGCTTCTGCCCGCAGCGCAGACAGCGATGGCTTCGTATGCTGCTCATCACCGCACGGCTGATTTCCGCGGTTTGTTCATACGCGTGCTGGCTGATCTGAAGGAATTCATCGGCACGAAGAACGATGTGCTGGTGTTGGCTTCTTCCGGCACTGGAGTGATGGAAGGGGCGGTCTCGAACCTGACGTCCCCTGCTGACAAAGTGCTGGTTCTGACTGCTGGGAAATTCGGTGAACGCTGGCGCGATTTGGCGAAAGCGTTCGGCTGTGCGGTGGAGACGATTAGTGCCCCCTACGGCGCAACGTTTTCGTTGGATGAGATTCGGACGAGGCTGACTCCTGAAATCCGAGCAGTTTACGTGCAGGCTACCGAAAGCTCAACCGGAGTTCGTCACGACATACAGTCGATTGCTGAATTGGTACGTGGGGCTGGGGACGCCCTGCTCGTAGTCGACGCAATTACCGGTCTGGGGACGACGGAGTTCGACGTGGATGGTTGGGGAATTGACGTCATCATTGGCGGATCGCAAAAGGCGCTGATGATTCCGCCGGGTCTGGCCTATTGCGCAATAGGCGAAGGCGCGTGGAAACGCATGGAAACAGCGAAGTCGCCCAGGTACTACTTTGATTTTCGGAAAGAACGCAAAGCTGCGGCGAAGGGTGAATCGGCGTATACGCCCGCGACTTCTCTGTTCGCGGCGTTGGCGGCGGCGCTGGACTTTATCCGCCAAACGGGCAGTGGCGGCTTAGCGGCCGGACGCGATGCACTGATTGCAAATGCTGAGCTTGCGGCGGAGATGACGCGTGCGGGGGCAAAGGCGCTCGGGTTGAATCTGTTTGCTCCTTCATGCCCGGCGGCGGCTCTGACGGCGATTCAGAGCCCGAATGGTCTGGATTCGAGTGCGATTGTGAAAGAATTTCGCGACCGGTTTGGCGCAGTGGTTGCCAACGGACAGGGTGAGATGAAAGGAAAGTTGTTCCGCATTGCGCATTTGGGGTATTACGACTATCTGGATACGATCGGCGTTCTGGCGGCTCTGGAGCAGATTGTGGCTTCCATGGGCCTCCCGGTGAAGTTTGGTGGTGCGATAGCTGCAGCGCAGGAGGTATGGGCGGGAAAGCAGCGCCAGCAATCAAGGGATGAGATCCTGGTTGTGCGCTAGTGTCGAAGTTGGAGTCAATTGAGAATGAAAATAGTGGTGTCGGAGAAAATATCGAAGTCTGCGGTTGATTTGCTGCGCGAACCGGATTGGGTCGTGATTACGCCTGAGGAGATGAATGGCGACCTGCCGGGAAATCTGCAGACAGCGGATGCATTAATCGTGCGCTCGGCGGTCCAGGTGGATGCTGAATTACTCGCGAAAGCGCCGAAGCTTCGAGTGATTGGACGCGCCGGCGTGGGAGTCGACAATATAGAGCTCGAACGGGCCACGCGCCAGGGAATTGCGGTGATGAATACTCCTGGCGCAAACGCAGTCGCCGTGGCTGAACACACACTGGCCATGATGCTGGCGATGGCGCGCCATTTGTGTCGCGCGAACGAGCTGACTCACGCTGGCAAGTGGGAGAAGAAGTCGCTGCAGGGTACGGAGTTAAGGGGCAAGACATTAGGGATCGTCGGCCTGGGAAGAATCGGAATGGAAGTGGCACGGCGGGCGCGCGCGTTTGGCATGACGGTAGTCGCGCATGACCCATTTGTTTCGACGGCAGTCGCGAAGGAGCAGGGGATTCGGCTCACAGATCTGGACGATGTCTATGCAGGGGCAGATTACCTTACGCTGCATGTCGGACTCACGCCGCAGACTGTCGGTATGATCAACCCTGAATCACTCGATAAAATGAAGCGCGGAGTGCGATTGGTGAACTGTGCGCGCGGAGAACTCATTGATGAACGCGCCTTGGCCGAGGCGTTGAAGCAGGGACAAGTCGCAGCGGCTGCGCTTGACGTGTTTGCCGCAGAGCCGCTAAAGGACTCGCCGCTTGCAGCCTTAAACAACGTGATTCTGACGCCCCACATCGGCGGCTCGACGCACGAGGCGCAGGAGGCGGTCGGCTATCAGATCGCCTTACAGGTGAAGGAGTATCTGAAACACGGCGTAATTCAAAATGCTGTGAATGTGCCCTCCGTGTCGCATGATGAATACATTGAACTGCAGCCATACATTTCGCTGGCCGAGAGGCTGGGGTCTTTTCTGGCGCAGATCAGCGAAGGCGCACTGGAAGAGATTTCGCTGCGCTATGGTGGACACATCGCCGAACGAAAAACTGAATTGATCCGGAATGCGGCGATCAAGGGTATGCTGAACCAGGCACTGGAAGAAAAAGCTAATTTGGTAAATGCGGCGACCATCGCCGAATCACGCGGGCTGCGCGTGCACGAATCGCGTAAAGCGAAAGTCTCGAGCGGAGGCGCGGGCAGCGTGCTCTCCATCATGGTCAAGACCGATAAGGAAGAGCACCTAGTCAAAGGAGCGGTGTTGCACCAGAATGCGGCTCGACTGTTGCATGTGGACGGAATTGAGGTGGAAGCGCCCCTGGAGCGTAATCTTATATATCTGCGGAATCGTGATGTGCCCGGAGTTATCGGAAGAGTGGGGACGATTTTGGGAGATCACAAGATTAATATTGCTGACTTCTCGCTTGGACGGCGAAGCGAAACCGCTGGCGCCGTGAGAGAGGCCATTGCGGTCGTTCACGTCGATGATATTGTGCCGGAAGCTATCCTGGCTGAACTCAGAAAGATTCCTGCGGTAGAGAAAGCAAAAACCGTGAGGTTGTTCTGAGAAATCTGCGGCGCAGCATCAAATACACAGAGAGGACATGGATGCTCAGGAACCTGGGAATTGTGGCCACACTGTTTTTTGGGGCGACGCTTTGCGTTGCCCAGGACAGTCGCTTCGATTTTGCCGCCAGCGCAAACGGGCTATTTACGAATAAGGTCAGCGGCAACCAGATCGTCCAGACGGCAACCGACGGTGGAGGCGGGTTCGGCACGATCCGCGTCAGATTCAGCCCTATGCACTCCTTCGCTTTCAATTATGGGAGGGAGAAAAACTCGCAGATTTATCGCTCGATCGAAGATTTTCATATCCTGGCAAACATTTCTGAATACAGCTTTGATTACATGTTTACGCCTTTTCGGAAAGGGCGATTTGAGCCGTTCTTGTTGGCGGGTGTGGGGGTGCTGCGATTTTCTCCTCGCACCACATGGGTTTTCCTGCCGCCATTAGAGCCGCCACTGGGAAACAATACCCCCGACAATATCCAGATCAACCTACACGCGGCCAAACAAACCCAACTGGCCTTTCTGTATGGGCTTGGGGTTGATTACAAAATTCCCAAGCTGAACCGGTTTGCGGTCCGCCTGCAATATCGGGGATTTGTCTACAAGACGCCCGATTTCAAGATCGACGCGAATTCGGGCAGCGAGATCAGTTTCTTCACCGGGACCCGAAGCCACATGGCTGAGCCATCGGCCGGAATAGTTTTCAGGTTCTAAGAACTGGGGTAGTGTCTGGGGTGCCGCAGTGGCGTTTTCCTCAGGAGAGTGCAGTCTTCCGCAGTTTGCGGCTCTCGGCCAGTAGCGCCATGGAGTGCATCAGGTTTTGCAATGTCACGATGCCAACCAGGTGCTGGTCTTCGACAACCGGAATAATGCTTAGATTGCGAGCAGTAAGTTTGCGAAATGCCGAGGCCAGGGATTCTTTCTTCTGGGCAACCTCGAAAATGCGGTTCATTACGGACTGCACATAACCATTGCCTTCGGCGCGCAGAGCTTGCAGGATCTTCTGCCTGGAAATCACTCCGACCATATCGCTCCCGCGGATCACGGGGAAATCATCCTGAAGTGAATGGACGGCCTTCTCCAAGGCGTCTTCTAACGTGTCGGCCGGAGACAGGGTGGCGAAGTCGGTCAGCATAATGTCTTCCAAGCGCACGGTCTCAAGCACAGACTGAAACACGGCCGAGCGTTCTTCCAGTTGCGCCGCGATAAACAGGAAAAAGCCGATCATCGTCAGCCAGATGTTCCATAACATGCCAACCAGCATGAAGGCCGTTGCGAACGCCTGGCCGATGGTAACTGCTCGCCGGGTGGCGCGGACTGAATCCATGTGGCGGCTGAAAATCGCACGCAGGACCCTGCCGCCATCCATTGGGTAGGCCGGCAGAAGGTTCAAAGCGCCAAGCCAGAGATTTACCCAAACCAGGCTGCGCGGAAGATTGCCGGAATGTACCCAGGGCCTTTGCCAGAGATGAATCTCCGGAGCGACGGAGAGCAGGATACTGCCGGCGGCAAAGGCGACAACGAGGTTTACCAGAGGAGCAGCCAACGCGATGCGGATGTCGCGTTTCCAGGTTAGGACGCCGGGTTCGATTGGCTGTTGGGTTTCGTCGAGAACAGAAACACCGCCGATAGGGAGCAAGATGATGGCTTTCGCCGGAACTCCTGCGTGCATGCTGATCAGTGCGTGGCCAAACTCATGCAACAGCACGCAACCGAGAATGATTCCTACCAGGGCGAGGCCACGGCCTGCGCTGACATTGCCGTGCGGGGCGGACTCGGTCAGCCAAACAAAGATCAAGAGAAACAGGAATGTGAGATGGATGCGAAGCTCCACCCCGAATATGCGCCCCGCTGGAATTGACCAGTTCCGCATCCGAAGATTCTGTGCCTCCTGCTCTATTATAAAGTTTTAGACGCTCACACCTGCTCGCGAGTTGCGGATTGCCTAATCGAAGGTGCAGCGACGTCTAGCAAAGAGAGCATTGCCTGAACGCATGAGAGTGATCGCCGGTAAATACCGAAGCAGGCGGCTGCGATCGCTGCCAGGCTTAAAGCTTCGTCCCACCGCTGACCGGCTGCGCGAAACTCTGTTCGATGTTCTCTCAGCAGGGAATCCAGATTCGCTTCAGGGGACCGTCTGGCTTGATGTGTTTGCGGGAACAGGGGCGGTTGGAATTGAAGCTCTGAGCCGCGGGGCAGGCATGGTGTATTTTGTGGAATCGTCAGCGCGCTACGCAGAGTTGATCAGAAGTAATCTTCAATCGCTCCCGCTCGAAACCGGCTTCAAAATTCTAAGGAAGGATTCGATCCATGCTTTGCGGGAACTAAATCTAAGCGCGGTTCGAGCCGACTTCGTTTTTCTCGACCCTCCCTATGACATGGAACGATCTTACCGGGAAGTACTCAGCTTTCTGGCCACATCGGAACTGCTGAAGGGCGAGAGTGCGGTTATAGCCGAGCACCAAAAGAAGTTTGATCCGGGAGAGGCGTTTGCGAATTTGCAGCGATATAGAAATTTGGTGCAAGGGGATGCGGCGTTGAGTTTCTACAGGTTGTCGGGATAAGCGATCAGCTTCGACGCTGCGGATCGCGGCTTACATCAGGAATTCGGTAGCGCGACGCGCAATCGGATGCTGCATCTCCCGCAGATCGTTCTTGACGCGGTTCAACCCGTATACGCACTGTTCAAAATGGTTGGAAAGGCTGGCGAACAGGGGCGCGACTTTGGTGTACTCAAAGCAATCAAACTTCGAAACGATGTAGTAGCTTTCCTTCCCGGCCTTCATCCAGTCAACAAAGTTCTCAAGGCGATTACGCCGGAGACGAAAGTGATTAATGCTCTCCGGGAACATGCCGGTGAAGAAGAGCGTGTAATCCCCTATGTGTTTGCGGACCTGGCGTTCGCGGTCGAAGGATGGGGCCGGCCCATATACAGGGTTAGATTCCATCAGCATCTCGCCGACGTCGGTAAGTGTGCGGCCAGCGGCGTTACGGATCTTGAACAGCTGCTCTACGTCGCAGAACTCGGTCATCAGGTGGGCGACATAGCTGACGATTTGGGGATCGCGAAGACCGATCTCTTCCGCGTAGTGCCGACCCACGAGCTCCATGAAGAGCTGTTGCAATGGATGCGATTCTGGAATCATCCCGGGTCTCACCTCCAAAACCCGCCTCCCAGGCGGAACCCCCACAGTTGCCTGAATAATTACCGCACCTTTCTACGCAAGGCAAGTGACTTTCGTGTGTCGATGATCTCTCGACTGTAAGTTAGAACACGATCCTCGACCAAGGGTTTTACTTAGTTGTTGCCGACAGTCACTGTAGCTGGCAATCGATGCAGCTGAGTGCCAAACCGCGAAACTTCTGTGGCTGCAGATAAAATATCGGCCACGGAGGTATGAAGCTCGTGGAACGAAAGAACATATCGAGTGGCACCCTTTGGGAACCTATTGTCGGCTATTCGCGGGCGGTGCGAGTGGGTGACTATGTCCACGTCTCAGGGACAACTGCTACCGACCCGGATGGAAAAATCGTCGGAATTGGCGACTCATACACGCAGGCGGTGCAGACTTTGCGCAATATCGAGTCGGCTCTGCATAAAGCTGGGGCCACAATGAAGGATGTCGTGCGCACGCGCATGTATGTCATCAATATTGCTGATTGGGAGAATATCGGGAAGGCGCACGGCGAGTTCTTTCGCGAGATCAGGCCTGCGACCTCCATGGTAGAAGTCCGTAAACTCATCTCGCCTGAGATGCTGGTCGAGATCGAAGCCGAAGCAGTCGTAAGAGAGTGAGATTACCTGGCGATTATGGTGCGACTGGCTGCTCTTTCAGTTTGGTTAACGCTTTCTGGGTTTCCTTCCATTCATGTCCTAGGAAATATCGACGATTTCTTCGTTTGAAAGAACGCCATAAGCCGCAACAGAAGGTGGGCCGATCAGGGCTGCAAGAATGAAGGTGACTGGCAGAAATTGTGGTTTCATTCACATTCGTCCTCGAGAAAACTCTCGGCGACGACGAGACTTGGATGCGCAAATGGCAATGCGCGGTTCGCGGGCGGAAATTCATCCACTCAAGGTCGCGAAGCGGTCATTGGAGCAGCTCAACCAATTCCTGAGGGGTGTCGACCGTAACATCGGGAGGCGCTTCGCAGAGTGTGTGGGGGGCAAAGCCGTAGGTTACGCCGCAGGTCCACAAGTCGGCGTTGCGGCCTGTGATTACGTCCACCGCCGAGTCGCCGATCATCAGGGTTTCATTGGCATTCGCCTTGGTGTCCCTTAGGATCGTCTGCACTCCGTGGGGGTCAGGCTTCTTGGTACGGAAGCTGTTGCCGCCGTAGACGTGGACGAAGAATTCCGCCAAGCCGAGCGCTTCGACGATCGCTCGTGAAGGAATCACCGGCTTGTTGGAAAGAACCGCCATCTCGCGGCGTACTCCATTAGAATTTTGAACAGCCTTGAGCATTTCGGTTATGCCCGGATATAGATGCGTGTGGTCGAGCTTGTGGACGCGGTAGTAGGCGAGGAAATAGTCCAGCGCTTCCTTCAGTTCATGTTCATCCTTGGGATTACTGAGGGCCCGGCGAATGAGTACGGGCGCACCATCACCAACGTAGGAAGCGATTACGTCATCCGCAAGTTCGGGGCGGTTAAAGTGACGAAGGGTTGCGTTGACCGAGTGCACCAGGTCCAAACGAGAGTCGATCAGGGTCCCGTCAAGGTCGAAGACCAGGAGTTTTATTTCCTGCGGATGGAAGCGGCGATTGAAACAAATCATGCCCATGGTCAGGATAGCATCCAGGAATTCAAAGCCGATTGACGGGAAGACGGTGGTACAGTTTGAATCTGCGCAGCGGTCGGGAGGCAAGAGATGAAAGCGTCTATCTTTTATCGAGTCGCTGCTGTTCTTCTACTGCTTTTTGGTGTAGGACACACGCTTGGATTTCGCCAGTCCGATCCCAAATGGGGAGTCGATGCCCTTCTTAACTCAATGCAGTCAATTCACTTCGACGTCCAGGGGTTCAGCCGGTCATATTGGGATCTCTTTCTCGCGGCTGGATTTTCGGTCGGTGTGTTTTATCTGTTCTCGGCGATACTAGCCTGGCAGCTGGGTGGCCTTCCGGCAGAGACTTTGGCGCGCATCCGCGGGATTGCGTGGGCGTTCGCGCTTTGCTTTGCCGCTATCACATTCGTGAGCTGGAAATGCCTCTTTGTCCTGCCCATCGTTTTCTCGGGCGTGATTACAGCGTGTTTGATTACGGCTGCGTGGCTTTCACCCAGATAGGTTCCATGCGCTCGGTGGCGCCAAAGCCAAGAGTGAAGCATTTAAACTGCACTACTACCGGCGCGAAAGAAACGATTTGACAGGCGTGGGCCCAGGACGATTCGCTAGAAAATGCTTAGTGAAGCTGATAAGTAAACAATTGATTCTGAGTTTTCCTCTTACTCTCGGTCTATCGTTGTGAACCCCGTTCAGAGCTCAATGAGCATCTCAGCCGAAAAGCGGCGACTCACACCGGAATCTCGGTGAAGAAGAGCCTTGGGAGACAATTTGGCACTTTCGCAAGATCCCCTCTGGTACAAAGACGCGATTATTTACCAGGTCCATGTCCGCGCCTTTTACGACAGCAATGGCGATGGAATCGGGGACTTTGTTGGCCTCGCCCAGAAACTCGACTATTTGAAAGACCTTGGGATAGATACGGTGTGGTTGATGCCGTTCTTCCCGTCGCCGTTGCGGGATGATGGTTACGATATCGCCGATTACCGCTCCGTCCATCTGAACTATGGCACTTTGGACGATTTCAAGGCGTTTCTGGACGCAGCACACCAGCGCGGGATTCGCGTCATCATCGAAATGGTGCTGAACCACACTTCGGACCAACACCCCTGGTTCCAGGAATCGCGAAGCTCGCGGAATAATCCGCGTCGCGATTGGTATGTATGGAGTGACACAGATACGAAATTCCGCGGAACTCGCATCATTTTTCTCGACACCGAGCTGTCGAATTGGGCGTGGGACCCGGTGTCCAAGCAATACTATTGGCACCGTTTCTTCAGCCACCAGCCTGACCTGAACTACGACAATCCGGCGGTTCGTGAGGAAATGTGGGACGTCATGCGCTTCTGGCTGGCCATGGGAGTGGATGCCTTCCGCCTCGATGCAGTTCCCTATCTGATCGAACGGGAAGGAACGAACTGCGAGAACCTGCCGGAAACGCATGCCATCATGAAAGACTTTCGGGCGCGCCTGGACCGAGAGTTTCCGGGAAGAATGTTTCTCGCCGAAGCGAATCAGTGGCCGTCCGACCTGCGCCAATACTTTGGAAGTGGCGATGAATTTCACGCCGCCTTCCATTTTCCGTTGATGCCCCGGATGTTCATGGGTCTGAAGCTGGAAGACCGAAAGCCGATTACAGAAATTCTGCAGCAGACTCCGGAGATTCCCGAGACCTGCCAGTGGCTCCTGTTCCTGCGTAATCACGACGAACTGACGCTGGAAATGGTCACCGACATGGAACGCGACTACATGTACGACGAATACGCGCGGGACAAGAGCATGCGGTTAAACCTGGGTATTCGACGCAGGCTCGCGCCGCTGCTGGACAATGACCGCAGGCGCATGGAACTGATGAATGGAATACTTATGTCGCTGCCGGGCACTCCGATCATTTATTACGGGGACGAAATTGGAATGGGCGACAACGTAAACCTGGGTGACCGCAACGGAGTGCGGACTCCCATGCAGTGGGATGGAGGCTGGAACGGTGGCTTCTCGAGTGCGGATCCTGAGAAGCTGTATTCCCCTCTGATGTTGAATCCCGTGTACGGGTTCCAGGCAGTAAACGTAGCTTCCCAGAAAAGGTTTGAGCATTCACTGCTTTCCTGGACGAAGCGCATGGTCAAGGTCCGGCGGTCTACCCCGGTGTTCGGAAGGGGTTCGATTGAGTTTCTTTATCCAGCCAACCACCGCGTGCTGGCCTATGTACGGCGGTGGCAAAAGGAAACTATCTTGGTAGTGAATAATGTTTCCAGCGCAGCGCAGGCGGTGGAACTGGATCTGCGGCCCTACAAGGGAAATATCCTCATTGAAATGTTTGGACGGAACATTTTTCCTCGCATCGGAGACTTACCCTACCTGCTAACGATGGGACCTTATCAGTTCTATTGGTTCCGTCTCAGGAAGATCTGACAGCAAAGCGGAATGGAGAGGTTAGAATGCAGAAAGGACAGCTCCGCATTCTGACTTCTTCTACTAGCTTTAAGGGATCGAGGGGTTAATTTTGGCCGAAGAAACCATTCTCACGGATGATTCTCTTCGCGAGTTAATGAACGTCGGCGAAGTTGACATCCTGGTGGGGGTGCCGACCTACAATTCAGCGAACACGGTTGGCCCCGTTGTGCAGGCGATCCGGGCCGGCTTGTTGAAATATTTTCCCCGCCAACGTGCAGCGATCATCAACCCTGACGGCGGCTCGAACGATGCCACGCAGGAACTGGTGCGAGCGGCTTCGATCAGTGACATGCAACATGCGGCTCACCCGCAGGCCCTGCGCACGTTGCATTCGATAAGTACGCGCTATGAGGGAAATCCTGGGAGCGCCAAGGCGCTATACACCATATTGGCTGCGGCCGATCTCCTGCATCCTACAGCCTGCGCCGTGATCTCCGCCGATTCCAACGTAGAGCCAGATTGGATTCCGCGTTTGCTGCAACCGGTCTATCGGGACAA
>Ga0187777_10001520_pt1 | contig 15072 bp, 10 predicted proteins | sample 1015_Q2_SP5_10_M_FD_132416 | JGI IMG/M metagenome (GOLD analysis project Ga0187777, IMG submission 132416) | Tropical peat soil microbial communities from peatlands in Department of Meta, Colombia - 1015_Q2_SP5_10_MG | ecosystem: Environmental > Terrestrial > Soil > Wetlands > Peat | place...
CTCCCGCAGGCACGAGTCGTATATGGCACATACGGCCATCTGAACCCAGCCAAAGACAACGTCGTTCTGTTGCCCTCTCACTACATGGCTGACTATCACGGCTATGAGTGGTTAATGGGCAAAGATCATGCGCTCGACGACCCGGGTCTTTTCCTTATTGCCACGGAACTCTTTGGCAACGGGCATTCATCTTCTCCCAGTAACACGCCCGAGCCGTACCACGGTCCCCGCTTTCCCGTGATGACCATCCGTGACAATGTTGAAGCGGTTCATCGGCTGCTCACCGAGGAACTTCACATCACCCACGTTCGCGCCATCATCGGATTCTCCATGGGCGCGCAGCAGGCGTTTCAATGGGCCGTCAGCTATCCGGATTTCGCCGACCGCATTGTCGCTACCTCCGGGACAGCGAAAACCTACCCACACGGGTTCGTGCGGCTGGAGGGGCAAATCGCTGCGCTGACCGCCGACGCCGCCTTTCAGAACGGAGACTACACTGGTCCACCCAAGAAGGGCCTGGAAGCGTTCGCCTTGGTTTGGACCGCATGGCTGTTTTCTCAAGAATGGTGGCGGAGGGAATTGTGGCGTGAGACCGAAAAGCCGGGTACTACGTTTGAGCAGGTGTTGAACAATTTTCGTACTGACTTCATTCCTGGTGCCGACGCCAACGACCTGATCGCGCAGATGCGGACTTGGGAGAAGCACGATGTCGGTGCCATGCCGCAATTTGGCGGAGACGTGGAAAAGGCGCTGCGCTCGATAAAAGTGCCACTTCTCTATATGCCTTCAGAAACTGATCTCTACTTCCCGGTCGGCGATGCGCGTTACGAGGCGCAGTTTATTCCCAAGGTTTCCCTGGTACCGATTCCTTCGCTTTGGGGCCATACCGCGGGCGCTGGCAGCAACCCGGCTGACGAGAAATTTCTCAACGAGAAAATTGCCAGTTTCTTGTCCAGAATTAGGTAGTGGCTATCACGGTCTGGTTTACTGTTGCTCAAGATTTACGAACAGGCGATTTATCACTAACAAACCGACCGAGTTGAGTCATGACTCCCGGCGCGGTTGTGGTCATTACCTTATGGATCAGACTCCTCGCGCCGCTGCATTCGCCGATTTCGCCTCCATCCGCTCAAACACTTCTTCGGCACGACGCAAGGCTTCCTGAACATTTTCGCAGATGTTTTCGGCTCCGATTACATCCTGAAACTCTGCTTGGCAAATGAGTTTGGCAGGCTGTTCACGGGCCCCGCACAGAATCAGTGTGCGCTTATTGGCATGGAGTTGCCTCGCTACTTCTTCGATAGCATAAATGCCAGTTGCATCGAGCGCGGTCATATTGCGTAACCGCAAGATAACCACCGGCGGTAACCGGTGCAGTTTTTCGGTCACTACCGCTATTTTGTCGGTCGCCCCGAACAAAAAGGGCCCATGAATGCGGAAAATTGTCGCGTAATAAGGAATGTCCTTGTCTTGCAGAATGTGCACGCGACCATCTTCTATGTAGTCGTCGGTAACCTGCGATACGGTGGTGGTTGCGGCGACGCGGCTGATGAAAAGCAGGGCAGCCAGGATCATGCCTGCTTCGACGGCTACGGTGAGATCTGCAAAGACAGTTAAGCCGAACGTGACCAGCCAGATGCTGATATCGGTTTTGGTCAGTTTCAATAATTGCGGGATCTCCGGCCACTCGCCCATGTTGTAAGCGACCACCATCAAGATTCCCGCTAGTGCGCACATGGGCACATAGCTCACTAGCGGTGCCGCAAATAACAGAATGCATAAAAGCGTCAAAGCGTGGATCATCCCCGCTACGGGCGACTGGGCCCCGCTGCGAATGCTGGTCGCGGTGCGTGCGATGGCTCCTGTCGCCGGCAACCCTCCGAACATCGGCGACACGATGTTAGCCACCCCCTGTCCTATGAGTTCAACGTTGGGATTGTGGCGATCGCTACTCATGCGGTCGGACACCACGGCTGACATGAGCGATTCAATCGCGCCTAACATCGCCACGGTGAATGCCGGGCCCAGCAGTCCGTGGATCAGGTCACTCCGGAATTTCGGAATCTCAAGATGGGGCAGACCGGCAGGGATTCCCCCAAACCGCGTTCCGATCGTCTCTACAGGCAATTTCAATGCGACAACCACACCCGTGGCGACTACCAGCGCAATAATCGGACCGGGAATACGGTTGGAAATGGCTCGGCATGCCACAATCACCAGCACCGTGCCAATCGCCAACAGGGTTGCGGTCAAAGAGAGGGTGTGAAAACTCTTGGAAAGCGCCTCCACGCGGAGCCAGAAAACACCAGGTACTTTTTCTAAGCGCAATCCGAAGAAATCTTTCACCTGGGTACTGGCGATTAAAACAGCAATTCCGTTCGTGAAACCAATGACCACCGGCCGCGGAATGAACTTAACTGCCGTTCCAAAACCCGTGATCCCCATTACTACTAAAAGCACACCCGCCATCACGGTGCACATAAACAGACCATCTACTCCGTGGGCGGCAACGATTCCTGCCACGACGACAACGAAGGCCCCGGTCGGTCCACCAATTTGAGTGTTCGATCCACCCAGTGCGGAAATCAGGAACCCGGTCACGATTGCGCAATATATGCCAGCTTGTGGAGTAAGACCGGAGGCAATGGCAAACGCCATTGCCAGCGGCAATGCCACCAAGCCAACCGTTACACCGGCAATGCAATCGTGCGAGAATTTGTTGAGGTTGTAGTCTCGCAGACAAAGAACAGACTTCGGGAGCCATCGCTCTTCAACGAAAAGAGTCACCATTCTTGCATTATGCGCAAAGGTTTAGGTTATGGGCAGTGCGATTTACCGACGGAAGTATGTACTTTAGCGATTCCACTCAAAATGCCCGTTCCCGCACCATTCGGAGCGAACTACTTTCTGGGCCGGGGCCACCGCGCCACGATCACCGTCGACAGACCGCCTCTGGGCCGAAAGTCGCCTTTCACTTCAGCCCACACCGGCTTCGCCCAGCGGACCACATCCTCCAAAACCCGGTTTACGATGTTCTCCTGGAAAATCCCTAGATTCCGATACGACTGCAGGTACTCCTTGACCGATTTCAGTTCGAGGCAAAGCTTGTCGGGCATGTATCGAATCGTGAGTGTCCCAAAATCTGGCAGGCCAGTCTTTGGACACACCGACGTGAATTCCGGATCGTCGACTACGATTTCATAACCAGGGAACTGATTGGGCCAGGTCTCGATCTCCGGAAACTTGTGATTAAGTCCCGCTTCCGCGTGCTCGCGCGTGTAGTGGCGCTGTTTTGGCATGTCTCATTCTAACCAGCCACTGCAGCCAACGACCACTACGGAAGTTGCGCCTTTTTCACTCAATTAATTGGCCACGGCATCCGCGTCGTGCGAAGTACTCTCGCCGCTGCGCGCACGCCGCAATTCCTCGAAACTGGAGAGGAGGTTGTTGGCACACCCCAGGCAACAAGAACCGCTCAGTTGCTGGAAAGTCGGTTCATCGCTGTCTATGTGGTACTGAAACGAGGCTGGTTTCACGCTGCACAGCGAACATGGATACGGTGGTCGACTATCTGCCAAGTCCACAACCGAGAAGGCTAAGGTATCCGCCACCAGAACACTCGTAAAAGGCCACACTACAAGAGAAAAGTTTATCAATCGGTTGCTTGATTCTCAGTGATAGCAGTCAAACCGCGCTGTGATAAGGGAATCCGAGGGGGCTTTACCTCTTCAATTGCTTCAGAATCTCCCGCGCCGCGTTCGCTCCCGAAGCACCGGTCAATCCCGATCCGGGATGTGTGCCCGAGCCACACAGAAACAAGTTCTTGATCGGAGTCTGATAGCGGGCCCAGTCGAGCAAGGGACGCATGGTGAAGAACTGATCGAGCGCCAGCTCGCCATGAAAGATATGTCCTCCGGTCAGCCCGTAGATGTCCTCCAGGTCTTGCGGGGTGATGATCTGATGGGTCAGAATCAGCTCCGGTAGGTTGGGTGCGTATTGAGCGAGAGTCTTTACTACGGTGTCGCCCAAAGCCACACGCTCCGTCTCCCAGTCGCTGTTCTTCAGCTTGAATGGCGCATACTGAGCGTAAATCGATATGACATGTTTGCCCGGAGGCGCAAGCGAGGGATCGCTGAGCGACGGAATCGTCGCTTCGAGATAAGGCTGCCTGGAGAAACTTCCGTACTTGGATTCATCGAAAGCGCGCTCCAGGTAATCGATCTCCGGTCCGATATGGATGCGCCCTCGTAAAGCGTCGCTGTTGCCATTGATGCCGGTGAAATTCGGAAGTCCCGAGAGGGCGAGATTCACTTTTGCGACCGTGCCCGGCATCCGGTAGTGTTGCAGCTTCGTGACGAAGTCCGGTGAAAGGTGAATCGGATCGACCAGCTTCAGCAACGTCCGCTTGGGATCGGCGTTCGAGATGATCGTTCTTGCCGTGATCTCCTCGCCATTGGACAGCACCACGCCACTGGCCACTCCATTTCCGACTGAGATTTCGATGACTTCAGCTCCGGTACGAATCTCGGCGCCCACCTCTTGCGCCGCAGACGCCATCGCCCGCGTCACGGCGCCGATCCCGCCTTCCGCCAAACAGGCTGATCCCGCAACGTGGGCGTCCGCTGCGGCGCGCATGAGGAGGACCAGGCTGCTCCCGGCAGACCAAGGTCCCAGAAACGTGCCAAAAATCCCGCGTGCGGCGATAGTGGCCCGCAACAACTCAGTCTCGAAGTACTCGGCCACCAGGTCCGCAACCGCCATTGGTCCCCATCGCAGCATCCGGTACATATCCTTTTTGCCCAGTTTGCGCATGGAGCGCCCCGTCCGCAGCATGCCCCACAGATCGCCGCTCGTCGGGTGATCAATGTTAGGAGGTGCCAAAGCGAAGGCCTCAGCGATAACCCTACTGATTTTTTCCAGCGACCGCTGGAATTCGGCATACTTGACGGCGTCCTTCTTGGAAAACTTCTCGATCTCTTGTGCCGACCTTGTCAGGTCGTTGTACAGCGTGAGAGCGCGCCCGTCAGGCGAGAAGGAAGTTACAGCGACATCTGGCGTGATCAGTTTTAACCCGTGCCTCTCCAGTTGCATGTCGCGAACAACGTCCTGCCGCAGTGGGCCGGCAGCATGCGCCAGGATCGAGCAGCGGAACCCGGGGTGAAATTCTGCCGTAATCGCCGCGCCGCCAACCTGCGATTGTCGCTCCAGAACCACTGGCTTGAATCCTGCTTTTGCGAGATAAAAAGCCGTGACCAGGCCATTGTGGCCGCCTCCAATGATGACGATGTCGCGAGTCACGGCCATGCTTAAGCAACTCCCTTGGCGTCTTTAAGAATCTCCAGCGCAGCCAGACGGCCCGGCGCGCCCATGATTCCGCCGCCGGGGTGGGTGGCCGAGCCGCACAAGTAGAGATTTTTGATCGGGGTACGAAACTGCGCGTATCCGGGGACGGGCCGCAAGAAGAAAAGTTGTTCCAGCGAAAGTTCGCCCTGAAAAATGTTGCCCTCGCTCAAGCCCCATTCGCGCTCCAGGTCAAGCGGGGTCAACACCTGCTTGTGCCGAATGATGTCCTTGATGTTGGGCGCGTACTCCGCAATCGTATTGATCACGTTGTTGCCGAAAGCCTCTTTCTGCTCATCCCAGTTCAGGCCCGGCCGCAGCTTATAAGGAGCGTATTGCACAAAACACGACAGAATATGCTTGCCCGGCGGCGCAACCGATGGATCGGTCAGGGTGGGGATGACCATATCGATGTATGGGCGCCGTGAGAAATTTCCATATTTGGCATCATCGTATGCGTGTTCCATGTACTCAACACTCGGCGAGATCGAAATTGCCCCACGTAGATGAGCTCCCGGCCCGGGCATGCACTTGAAATTCGGCAGTGCGTCCAGTGCGAGATTCACCTTTCCCGACGACCCGCGGAACTTGTATCGCTTGACTTCCTCGACGAATTCAGACGGAAGATCGTGGTTGTCCATCAAGTTTATGAAAGTCTGCCGCGGATCAACACTCGAGGAAATGACCTTCGCGGAAATCTCATCACCATTCGCCAGTACCACTCCACGCGCTCTGCCACCTTTGACGATAATTTTGGAAATTCCGGCTTGCGTGCGAATCTCCACTCCTGCTTCGCGCGCCGCGTCGCCGATCGCGTTGGAAATCGCGCCCGTCCCGCCACGGGCAAACCCCCACGATCGAAACGCGCCGTCAATTTCTCCCATGTAGTGATGCAGCAGAACGTAAGCCGTCCCGGGCGAGCACACGCCCAGGAACGTACCGATAATTCCGGACGCCGACATCGTCGCTTTGAGCACATCGGTCTCGAACCACTGATCAAGAAAATCGACCGCGCTCATCGTCATCAACTGCACCTGGTTGTACTTGTCATCGCTGGTGAGGCCTTGAAAACGGCGGCCGATAAACAGAAGCTTCATCAGCTCTCTGGGATTGAGCGTCGCTGGGTCCGGTGGGATCATACCGAGAATTGGCTTCACGAAGCGGCACATCGCCTGCATCGCCTTGCCAAATTCGTCATAAGCCTCGGCGTCGACTTTCGAGTGGCGCGCAATTTCGCGGTGGGTTTTGCCGTGATCATTCACGCGCCACAAATAGTCGCCGTTAGGCATCGGCGTGAACGTTCCATCCAGCGGCAGGATTTCCAGGCCATGACGTGGGAGATCAAGATCGCGAATGATCTCCGGCCGGAGAAGCGACACGACATACGAGCACACTGAGAACTTAAATCCGGGGAAAATCTCTTCGGTGCAGGCTGCGCCTCCGAGCACGTGACGGCGCTCAAGCACCAACACCTTTTTCCCGGCACGCGCGAGATATGCGGCATTCACCAGGCCGTTGTGGCCTCCGCCAATCACGATCACGTCGTATGCATTCGCCATCAGCTCTCAGCCCTCAGCGGTTAGCTTCTCGGTCAGGAAAGGGAATGATACTCGCAGACGATACTTTTCTGCCGCAGAAAGCGGATCAGAGTCCGCTAGGTAGAACGGCCCATTGGAGCAGGCGGCACATGTGGGTAGCCAGAGCAGTATTGTATCCGACGGGTCGACTTGTGACCAGCTGGGACGTTTCCCTGCCGGTGAGCTGCGTGAAGTGAGGCAGTCTTCTTCCCGGCGTCCACAGAGCTGGTATTCCGCCGAAAATGATCGCTCCCTAACCTGCCGGGTTGCTCCTGATGCGTGCGCCTAAATATAATCCGACTTCAACCACTGATCCTAGAGGTCACTACCTTGCCCGTCGGAACCGCATTTCACGAACGAACCTTCGCCCTCTGTCAGAGTCTGAATTACCGCGAGTGGTCTGGCTATTACACCGTCAGCGTGTACGAGGTGCATCCCGAGCACGAGTACAACGCCATTCGCAATGCCGCCGCGCTGATCGATATCACGCCGCTTTACAAGTACCTGGTCACCGGCAAAGACGCCACTAAGCTCGTGAACCGGGTCATCACGCGTGACATCACCAAAGTCGGCATCGGCCAGGTGATCTACTGCTGCTGGTGTGACGAAGAAGGTAAGGTCATCGACGATGGCACCATCACCCGCCTGGAAGAGAACAAATACCGCTGGACTGCCGCCGATCCCAGCTTGCGCTGGTTTCGCCAGAACGGCAACAACATGGATGTCCAGATCGAGGACATCTCCGAGAAAGTCGCTGCTCTGGCGCTGCAGGGCCCAACTTCGGGCAAGCTGCTCAAGGCCGCAGCCGAAGCTGACATCGCTAACCTCAAATATTTCCGCATGACCAGCGGCAAGATCGCGGGCGTCTCCGTCGACATCTCGCGCACCGGCTACACCGGCGATCTCGGCTACGAGATCTGGGTGCCGTGGAATGATGCCGTAAAAGTCTGGGACGCGCTCGTGGACAAGGGCAAGCAGTTCGACATTCATGCTGCTGGCATGCTCGCGCTGGATGTGGCCCGGGTTGAAGCCGGTCTTCTGCTGATAGAAGTCGACTACATCAGCAGCAAGAAGGCGCTGATTCCGTCCCAGAAATACTCTCCCTATGAATTGGGTTTTGGGAAGATGGTGCACCTCGACAAAACTAATTTCGTGGGAAAGAGTGCGCTCGAGCACGACCAGAAGTCCGGGGTTCCGAGGCAGTATGTGGGGCTCGAAATCGATTGGACCGAAGTGGAGCAGAGATACGACAAGTTTGGTCTGACCCCTGCGGCACCAACCCAGGCCTCGCGTGTCGCGGTCCCCGTTTATTCCGGCGAGAAACAAGTCGGCAAAGCCACGACTACAACCTGGTCACCGGTCCTGAAGAAGATGATCGCGCTGGCCAGCATTGAAACCGCGCACTCGAAGCTCGGCAGTCGGCTTCAAATGGAAATCACTATCGAAGCCATTCGGCATCGGGTTACGGCCAAAATCGTGCCCATGCCATTCTTTAATCCCAAGCGCAAAACCGCCGTGCCGGTATGAGTCTGTGTGGGGAGTCGATGACCCGGTCAGGATGAGCTCAGCTCACAGCATAATTTCTGTTAGGATGCCTGACCATGAAACCAACCAGAATCGCCTTACTCATCGCCTTGTCGACATGTTTCCTCGTGACTTGCGCAGCCGCACAATCTGCCCCGCAGGCGGCTCCCGCTGAGTTCGATCATGTCACCCGCAACGTGCGTGACTTGCAGAAAAGCGCAGAGTTTTACGATAAGGTCATGCAGCTTAACCGGATGCCCGACCCGTTCAAAGACGGTCAGCACGTTTGGTATCGCGTTGGCGCGCACGAGCAACTGCACTTGGTCGGCGGTGCCACTGCTGTGCCTCCGCAGCCAACGGAGCTTCACGTTGCTTTCCGCGTATCCTCACTTGCCGACTTCATGGCCCATCTCGATCGCATGAACGTGAAATACGGTGGGATCAGGGGTGGGAAGGTTACAGACCGTCCCGATGGGGTTCGGCAAATCTATTTCCAGGATCCCGATGGCTACTGGATCGAGGTCAACGACGATAAGTTCTGACGCGCTTGTCATCCCGAGCAAGCCTCTTTTGCGCCGCGAGGGATCTGGGCGAGCCGCTCGAAGTGTCGCGGTTTTTTGCGACACAAGGATCGCGCGTTTGGCTCGCTTCCTTATTAGACTGCACCATTAACCGGGCTTGTCTGCAGAGCAGACAACTGCAACAACCCAACCACCTCATCTCGCAGTCTTCGGCGCGCCCTTCTTCCAATACAAGTATCCCGGCACCCCTAGTAGCACGATGGCCGTTCCCCAGAACGCTTCCCCGGGACGCGTAATGATCGTGTTCAGCGTCCATGCGGCCCCAACCAGAATATAGATCATGGGGATCCAGGGATATCCAAAACAGCGGTACGGCCGCGGAATGTCTGGCCGCCTCCAGCGCAAAATGAAAAGCCCGATTACCGTCAGCGTGTACGACAGCACCATTCCGTAGATCACATACGTGTAAAGCTGGTCATAGCGTCCGCTCAAGGTAAGAACCCCCGCCCAGATCCCCTGTCCGATCAAACTGAAGGCCGGGGTGCGCCACTTCGGGTGAATCACGGCCATGCGCCGGAAAAAAGCCCCATCTTGCGCCATCGCCAGGTACACTCGCGCTCCTGACAAGGTACATGTTGCCGCTGCGCTAAAGCAGGAAATCGCAATCGTCGCCGAAAGCCAGATGGCAGCACCCGGCGAAAACAATACGGCTGCGGCCGCATGCGCAATCGTTTCATGTTTGGCGACCTCTGAGATTGGCATGGCATAAACGTATGTGACGTTCATCGCAATGTAGATCACGCCAACAGCGACAATCCCCAGTACCATCGCGAGCGGAACATTGCGGCGTGGATCTTTTACTTCGCCCGCCACCCAGGTGACGTAGACCCAACCGTCATAGGCCCAGAACACGGCGATCAGAGCAATTCCCATCGCGGAGATAAATGGCCCGGGACTCAAGCCCAGAGTCAGGCTGGTCCCATGCGAACTGAAATTCCCCCAGAAACCTTTGCCCACGAGGATCCCGAGGACAACGAAAGCCGCCATGGCCGCGAACTTCGTCCAGGTAGATACGTTCTGCAGCAGCGCGCCCCAGCGAAGCCCGACAACATTGACGTAGGTCAGCACCGCGATGAGAACCAGCGCAACCAGATGAGCGCGGGTCAGTGTGATACCAAGCAGTGAGAGGACAACGCGCTGCTGCGAAATGACGGGCACAACTTCGCCCGTATACGCCGCCGCGGCCACAGCCAGCGCCGCAATGCTTCCTCCATTCGCGACGCTGAACAGCATCCAGCCATACAGAAAAGCAATTAAATCTCCATAAGCCTCTCGCAAAAACACGTACTGGCCGCCGGAATCGGGAAACATCGAACCAAGCTCGGCAAAAGCTACGCAGCCGAAGAGCGACACAATTCCCCCGAGCACCCACACTCCCAGAAACAAAACGGGTTGCGGCAATGGCCCGGCGATATCCTTCGCTGTCAGGAAAATTGATGACCCGATGATGCCGCTCACCAGCAGCAGAACGCAATCAAGTAGCGACAGGCCGCGAACGAGGGTCGGCTGCGCCTCAGGCTTTGTGGCTGCCGCTGCCTGCGCTACCGTGGGCGGCTCCATGGCTTATCCGATTCCCAGTTCGTCCGGCGATTCGAGCGGAGTTCCGCAGCGTCGGCAGATGATGGCCGAGCAATCACCACATATCAGGGGATCGGCCACCTCTGTCCCGCACTTGGGACAATAAAACGGTTCGGGCTTGGCTTCGGCTGGAGGCTGCGGGTTTGAGGCCATGAGGAAGCCAAATGCTAGCACAGAACGAATTCGTGTAGGGCGGACATTCTTGTCCGCCAGTTTTTTCGCGGGCAAGAATGCCCGCGCTACACCATGGGTTAGTGGCGTAGCTCACAGCGAGGGCCCGTTCGCATAAGTTACACTCGCTTTCTGGGAGAAACAGTCATGCGGCGTCATTTTTCGTTACTTATTGTTTCTTTGCTTCTGTTCAGCTCGGCCTTCGCTCAAACCAGGCATCCTTTCACCTTCGAAGATATGATGGCGCTGAAACGTGTCGGCCAGCCCATCGTCTCACCCGACGGCAAATGGGTGCTCTTCAGCGCCCTCGATGTCGATCTCGCGGCAAATACAAGAACCCCGCACATCTGGGTTGTCCCAACCGCGGGCGGAAAGGAACGTGAAATTATCTCGGGTCAGGACGCAGACCGCCCACGTTGGTCGCCCGATGGCAAACGCTTTGCCTTTGTCTCAACAAAAGAAGGCGGGTCACAGATCTGGATTGCTGACTTCGATGCATCAGAGGGCACAGTCACTCGCGTACACAAGTTGACCTCAATTGCCACCGAGGCCAGCGGCGAACTTTGGTCGCCCGATGGCAAGAACATTGTGTTCAAGTCGGATGTGTACGCGGAATGCGATGGCGAACCGGAAACCGAAGTGCCCTGCAATGCGAAGAAGGTTGAGGAACATGAAAACTCTAAAGTAAAGGCATTGATATTTGATCACTTGCTCTATCGCCACTGGAATGTCTACAAGGAAGGGAAGCGTACCCACCTGTTGGTGATCTCCCTGGCGCACGAAGGCGAGGTCATCGCAGGACAACTTCCCGTGCCGCCCCGCGATCTCACCCCCGGCGACTACGACGCTCCGGTCTTCAGCCTCGGCGGTCAGGACAATTACGCCTTCTCACCCGATGGCCAGGAGATTTGCTACACCTCCAATCACGATCCCGAACCCGCGATTTCGACAAATAACGATTTGTGGATTGTGTCGGTGAATGGCGGTCCGGCAAAGAACATCACTGCCGAAAATAAAGCCAGCGATTCCACGCCGCTCTACTCGCCCGACGGGAAATACATCGCCTATCGCGCCCAGCAGCGTCCGGGCTACGAAAGCGATCGCTTCCGGCTGATCCTCTACGATCGCAAGACGGGAGAGAAGAAAAATCTGACGGAGGACTTTGATCGCTGGGTCGGATCGATGGCTTGGATGCCGGATTCTCGGGGACTCTATTTCACTTCGGAGGACAAAGGCGAAGCCCCGATCTATCACATCGGTCTTTCCGACAGCGAACCGAAAGAGGTTGTACGCGGGTTCAATGATGACTTAGCGATCAGTGCCGAGGGACAGCTGTTCTTCACGTCCATGTCACTACAGAGGCCAAATGAAATTTCGGAGCTCTCGCACGTGCCCTGCTTCGGCAAGAAGGTCGAGGGGTCATCCATGGACGAACGGGCGTTCGATAAGCTTGTTTGCCTGATAAACGAGGGGACACACGTCAACGATCTCGTCCTTTCGCAAGTCGCGATGTCCCCGCTCGAACCGTTCTGGTTCACCGGCGCTTACGGCGACAAAGTGGAAGGTTTCCTTCTTCGACCCCCAAACTTCGATCCGAAGAAGAAATATCCGTTGAAGTTCATCGTCCATGGCGGGCCCGAAGTGCCTATGGGTGACGAATGGAGTTACCGCTGGAACTCCGAGCTTTTCGCCGCGAGTGGATATGTGGTCATCGAAATCAACTTTCATGGTTCGCCCGGCTACGGGCAGAAGTTTGTCGATGCCATTAACGGCGACTGGGGTGGCGCGCCGTTTGAAGATTTGATGAAGGGTCTCGACTACGCGGAGCAGCACTATCCCTTCATCGACAAAGATCGCGAATGCGCGCTGGGCGCGAGCTATGGCGGATACATGGCCAACTGGATTCTCGGCCACACCAATCGCTTCAAGTGTATCGTCTCGCACGATGGCATGTTCAACTCGACTTCTGCCTGGGGCACAACCGAGGAACTCTGGTTCAATGAATGGGAGTACAAAGGCACGCCGTACACGAACCGTGCGATGTACGACAAATGGTCGCCACACCTGAGCGCCACCAATTTCAAGACTCCAACGCTCGTCATCCATGGGCAGCTTGACTATCGGCTGGATATATCCGAGGGGTTCCAGCTTTTCACGACTTTGCAGCGTCTGGGTGTGCCTTCGAAGATGCTCTATTTCCCCGACGAAGGCCATTGGGTGCTCAAGCCGCAGAACAGCCGGCTCTGGTACAAGACGGTGAACGATTGGGTGGATCAGTGGACGAAGAAGTAACGCTTGTCAACCCGAGCGTAGAAGATCGTTCGCTGGCGAACGATCCTCGCAGTCGAGGGACCTGCTGTTCCGTGCGGGAGATCAGCCGATCGCAATCTCCACGAACACGTTCTTCTTGCTCCAAAAGGGAAGTCGCGCCAGCCAGTATTTTCGATTGATTGTCTTTTGTGCTGCGGGCCAGTCCGGCGCCGGCAAAATGCGGGCTGTGCCGTCGAATTGCGGGCCGGTGATCTTGCCGCGCATGGTGCAAGGCGCCACCTGCACATGGGAATTGTTCCTCATCCGCTTGTATTTTCCCGAATCGCTGCGCGTCTTGACGTAAAGCTTGCCATTTTCTTCTCCGAACCAAATCGGAGTTGGCACGCCGACGCCGCTCTTCCGAAATGTTGTAAGCGAGATATATCTCTGGTCGTGAATCGCAGCCGGAACTGTCATCCCACCATTTTAGTCGCGGGCTCGGCCACCCTTCCCGTTTTTCGAAGGGTGGGACACGCCAGAACTGTGGATCCCTCGTTTACTCGGGATGACAAATAGGAGGTTGATGCCTTACGCGCTGGCTTTGTCGGTCAATGGGAGCGGTTCAGCAGCGGTGTTGGCTTCGGAGTCCAGATCCAGCTGCTCCTGCCCGCTAAGTGCGGACACCCGTCCACGGTAGGTTCTCAGATGCGTGGAAGCTTTATCGAAGGCTTCTTGCGCCTTGCTCAAGCTTTTGCCGACGTTTTCAAACTGGCTCTGGAAGTAGTCGAACGACTTCTGCGCTTTCGCCAGTTCCATCCTGCTCCTTTCGAACCGCCCCGCCATTTCGTACCACTTGTGTACCAGCGCAATCGTCTTCAATGTCATCAGCAGAGTATTCGGCGAGACGGGGAAAACATGCTGCTGGTTGAGCCAGTCGGCCAGCTCGCGGTTGCGGATCGCCTCCATATAAAGCGTCTCGCTGGGCAGATACATGAGCGCGATATCGGTCGTGCCGTGCTCCGGCTGAATGTAAGCTTTGATCCGCTTGGCTTCCGCCTTCATCACTCGCACAAATTCCCCGCGCGCTTCTTCGATCTCGCTCTTATCCGTGCTTTCAAACAGCGCCAGCACTTGCTCGCGGGGAAATTTTGCGTCAATGGGCAGCCGCCGGTCGGGAAAATGAATGATGGCATCGGGACGGCCGCCGCTGTCGGGCAGGGAAGCCTGCATATCGAACATGTGCGCGGGAAGAAAATCAGCCAGCAAACGCTCCAGGCTGGCCTCGCCGAATTGGCCGCGCAGGTGCGGCAGCTTCAGCAGATTGTTCAAGTCATTGATGGAGTGTCCCAGCGCGCCAACCTCGCGCAGCTGTTCCTCGGCAGCCCTCAGATGTTGCTGCACTTTTTCGAACTGCGCAAATCCCTCTTTGATGTTCTGATCCAGCTTCTGCTGTACCTGGTCGGTGATGGCGAGCAGCTTGGCATCTACCCGATCGCGAATGGACTCGAGGCTCTGAACCGTCGTTTGGTTTAGGCCATCAAATTCGGATTTCAACTGCGATGTCGTTAACGCTAGTGAATTCGTCAGCTCCGTTCGTGCTTCCGCCAGCCTCTCAGATTGCTCCTTTCGTCCAGCCTGAAGTTGCGACTCAACGGCAGTGCGAATTTCGCCAAACCCGGCAAGGAGCCGGTCCGCGACTTGCTGCCGCAGATCTCCTTTCGTCCGCTCCAGACGCTGGGCCATGTCCGCCGTCGCCGAACTGAACTGATTCGAGAGGGTTCGCTGAAGCGATTCAGCACCCGACGCAAGCTTACTGAGCTCTTGTAATTGAGGAGAATTGTTAATTTTCTTCTGGAAGTTTATTGCCAGGACAACCAGCACCCCATTCAGGACAAGTATGAGAACAAGCAGAAACGCAAGCAACGCCAAATGCAATCCCCTTTTGAATTTCCTTTAGCCGGATTCTAGAGGGGATCGTCCCAGAAGCAAAGCAGTAAGTTGGAGTCGCTCGCACCTGGGAAGACCAAATCCCGAGAATTGACTTACCTAAA
>Ga0187777_10001523_pt1 | contig 15066 bp, 15 predicted proteins | sample 1015_Q2_SP5_10_M_FD_132416 | JGI IMG/M metagenome (GOLD analysis project Ga0187777, IMG submission 132416) | Tropical peat soil microbial communities from peatlands in Department of Meta, Colombia - 1015_Q2_SP5_10_MG | ecosystem: Environmental > Terrestrial > Soil > Wetlands > Peat | place...
CATTGGCTTTTCCGGCCGGCCGGTCGTCTTGGCGTACGTTGTGTTTTTCGGTGTGATCCAGGTTGAAGCGGTCCATGGATTCCAACAGGTCGCGCGACATTTTCGACATCTGCTCGGCCGATGCGGCCAACTCGGTGGAACCCGAAGTCGTTTGCTGAACCAGTTCGCGCATCCGCTCCATGGCCTTGACCACGGCGTGTGCGCCCGAGGCTTGCTCTTCGACCGCAGAGTTGATCTCGTGAGTGATTTCGTTCAGCCGGGTAGTGGCCCGGGCGATTTGCGAAGATCCGTGAGACTGCTCATTGGTGGCCGCGCCGATTTCCTGGGCGAACTTATAAACTTCAGTGACCACGTTGGAGATCTTGCGCAGTGCCGTATTGAGCTCGCCGCCCAAGCCGAGCCCTTCGTTGACGATCGAGGTGCTACGATCCATGTTCTCGACCGCCTTGCGGGCCTCTTTCTGGATGCTCTGAATCAGCTCGGAAATCTCTTTGGTGGACTGCGCCGATTTTTCGGCCAGTTTGCGAACTTCATCGGCAACCACCGCGAAGCCTAATCCGTGTTCACCTGCCCGGGCCGCTTCAATGGCGGCGTTGAGCGCCAGCAGATTCGTCTGCTCTGCAAGATCATCGATGACTTCAATGATCTTGCCGATATCATCGGCTCGCTGTCCGAGCACGTCGATGATCTCGCCGGATGCGTGAATCGTGCTGTTGATCTTGTTCAAGCCATCGGTGGCTTTGTCCATGGTGGTGATGCCGCTGTGCACTTCTTCTCTTGAGCGGTTCGAAATGTCGAGCAACACTTTGGCCGTGTCTGCGACCCTCTGGATGGAGGCGACCATTTCATCGATAGAGGCTGAGGTCTCGCTGACGCTTGAGGCCTGCACTTGTGTGCTCTTGACCATGTTTTGCACGTTCACGCTCATCTCGTGCATGGTGCTGGTCACTTCGTCAATCGCAGAGGAGGTTTGCAGGCTGATCTTGGCGGATTCATCGGAGGCGCCGGCGACCTGGTTGGACGCACTGGCGACTTGCGATGATGCGTCTCTCACGCTGCGTACCAGATTGCGGAGACCGGTGGTCATACGCGCGAAACCATTGCCCAGAGTGTCATTGGCGGAGCGGGGTTGTACGTCAACCGTAAGATTGCCTCCCGCGATCGCTTCGGAGACCGTGGCCATTTCTTTCAGGTAGATCACCATGTTGGCGAAGGTCTTGGCGAGTTGGCCAATTTCGTCGTTGCGGCTGACATCGATATCGTGGTCGAGATCGCCAGTGTCGCCAATCTGTCGCGCGACCTTCATCAGGTTATCGAGAGGCTCTGTGATGGAGTGCGCGGTGGTGAAGGCGATTGCAATGCCTAAGGCGAGCGCAAGTAGAGTACTGACTAAGGCGATACCGATGGTCGCGGTGGCCGCGGTTTCATCGGATTTTCGGCGTTGTTCGAGGACTTTGGAATTTTCCTGGTCGGCAGTATCGAGATGTTCGGTCGCATTCTTCACCCAGGAGGCAGCATCCTTCTGCAGATAGAAAATTTGAAGTTCTGCCACTGTGGCATTGCCACCATCCACGTCTTTGCGTTTTTCGATCAGAGGGGTGGCAAATTCCCGGGCCCAGTTCTGCTCGTTTTCCTGAACTTTGCCGAGCGCGGTCTTCTGTTGATCTGAAGTAGATAAGTTCTGGGCGGTTTGTAAGGATTCCTGGAGCGTTCGTTCTCCATCGTTAAGCCGCTCGACTTCTCGCGTATCGCCGCTCAACAGGTAGTTGCTCAGATAAAGCCGGTTTTGCATGATCTGGAAGCGCACCCGATCGGTGGTTTCGGCCATTTTCAGGGCTTGTGATGCTGCGGCCTTGGCGCTGTGCTCGCGCTGGACGGCGACCCAGTTCACCAGGAACAGCACGACGACCATCGCCAGGACAGCTCCAAAATTCACGTAGAGTTTGTTGCCGATCGACATACCACTTCTCCCGCTGCGAGTGTTCATCCGATCACGTCTCATGGTTTGCTGTTCCTAATCCAGCCTCAATCTGTAGGCTCGAATTTGAATTCAATCGTTCCCGAAGTCTCATCCGGGCTTGGTTCAAACTTCCATTTTTTCAGGGCATCGATGGCGGCGTTTACTAAAATCGGATTACCGCCCATTACTTTGGTGTCTTTCACGTTCCCATTCGGCAGGACCACCACGAACAATTTCACCGAACCACGCAGATTGATGCGTCGTGCCAGTTCTGGATAGCTGGGTGCGATCTTGCTCCGCACCTTGCGATTCAGTTCTGCTTGAGCAGGGGAAAGCGTGGGGGATAGCAGCAGGGATCCGAGCAAGGTGATTGCACTCCAGTTCTGAAGCGCTCGCAGACGCACAGGTCTCCTCCGATGGACAAATGTCCCTGAATCGTGGGTGCAACACCGGTGCCAAGAAGTAATTCCTGACTAATCCAAAGTAACCAGCATTGTTTTCAAGTAGATGGGGCCGCATTGAACGGGAGGGAGGTGGGGAATGCCGGAGGAACTGCGTGTTGCAGGAGCCGTGCTCTCAGCTTGAGACTGGCTTCTATTTACAGCCTTCAACTTGTGCAACTTGGCACGTATGCGCGGCATTGCTCTTGACTCAAATTGAGATCGCAAGCTACTTTCCTATATATCCAACGAGTTGTAGGCAATCTGAGAGGCGGTGTGGATTGAGCCTGCCGGTTGGTGATAGGGCGCTGCAGCAGCAAACCAGTTTTGAGACGGATGTCGCGAATCTGGCGACCCTAGCGCCTGCACCAGATACATGTACGCTGGCCGAAGCCTTTGCCGAACACCTGCGCGTGTTGCTTCGCACCAATCTGGTGGCGGTTTTCTTCTCCGAAACCGGTAACGTGCAATTGCATGCGATGGCAGCCCACTCGGTTCCACTGGCCAACCTGGTTCGTGCGAGTTATCGCCGGCACGGGCTGCAATTTGCTGCGGACTTGGTGCGCCGAGCTGCGATGGCGAGAGAGACTATTTCAGCCACGATTGATCCTGCCACTCACGGCCTGGGAAATGCGATTCCAACGGGGATGCTGCTGGTTGGGCCATTTCGGACGTCGCAAGTGCACGGGGCAGTCCTCATCTACCCGCGTGCTGCTGGCCCATTCTCTAATCAGGAGAGATCGTTGGTCTCCACGGTTTGCGGCTTTCTGGCGGTAGCAATCGCGAATGCGGAATTGTATGCCTCAGCCCGCCGGGAACTCCGTGACATGCGACCAATACGGGAGCCAGGGGAGCAGGCGAGTCGAACTGAGGAAGTCGAAGCGGGGGAGCAAATCTTCGATGCCATTACCGATTTGATGGTAGCGCACGACGATAGCGGGAAGATTTGCCGTGTAAATCGAGCGCTGGCTGAATTTGTCGGTGTCCAATCGCAAGAGCTTCTCGGGCTGGCAACGTCGGCGCTGTTTCCGATGGGCACGGCTGTGCCGGATCGTGCATGCCCTTTTTGCATAAAAGGGGCTGCCCGCAGTTCTCAGGCTGATGCAATTTCTGTTTTGGACCGCACCTATCTTGTGTCTACTTGCCCCCTGCGTGCGGGGAGTGGCCAGAGTTCGCAAACTGTGCATGTTCTCAAAGACATCACTGACCTGCAGGATGCGGAGCGGCGGTATCGTGAGGTGCTAGACAACATTCAGGAAGGTGTCTTCTTTGCGATTCCGGATGCGCGCTTCATTGAGGTCAATGATGGCCTGGTGCGCATGCTGGGCTATGGTGGTCGTTCTGACTTGTTGCAGGCCGATCTCCGCACGCGCGTGTTCTCTTCTCCTGAGCAGTACGATGAGTTTGCCGGCTTGATGCGGGAGCGTGGTGGGGTGCAAAACCACGAACTAACGTTACGCAGCTTGGACGGAGCGCTGATTCACGTTCTCATTAACGCGTTCGCGGTTCGGGATGCGCGTGGAGATGTGCTGCAATATCGCGGCGCAATCCAGGACATTCATGGTTTGAAGGCGTCGCAGGCTGAACTGTACCGGGAGCGTGATTTTTCCGGCAAGATTCTTGACAACACTCAGAGCCTTATTCTGGTGGTGGATGTCAACGGCAGCGTTACCTATGCGAACCGCCGCTGGAGTCAGATGGGTTATCAGCGTCATCAACTGCTGGGTCGACCACTGCAAGAGTTAATCGCGCCGTCGCGCCGGCAGGCGCTTTGCGATGCGTTTGCGTCTACAGTAGCCGGCGAGCAGATCGACAATTTAGAGCTGCAGATCGAGCGTGGCGAAGGACGACTGGCGCATTTTGCTGCGAATCTTAGCCCGGTGCGCGACGAAGAAAGCAAGGTGGCCAGCATTGTCGTAATCATGAGCGATATCACCGACGCCGCGACCCTACAATCGAAGCTGATGCATGCGGAAAAGATGGCGGCGGTTGGCCAATTGGTTTCCGGTGTCGCCCATGAGGTCAATAATCCGCTGACGGCCATTCTAGGGTTTGCCGACCTGCTGATGGAAAATCCTGACATTCCGGACAGCGCGCGCAAGGATCTACGCGTCATCCTGCAGGAGGCACAACGCACGAAGCAGATTGTTCAAAATCTATTAAGCTTCGCGCGCCAGACGCCGCCACAGCGTTCGCCAGTGCAGCTAAATACAATTCTCCGTCGAACTATTCAGTTGCGCGCGTACGATCTGCACAGCCGGGGTGTGGAAGTCGTCGAGCAGCTCGATAAGGAACTGCACCAGGTGATCGGGGACCCGCACCAGCTCCAGCAGGTATTTCTCAACATTCTCAACAACGCGTACGATGCCGTGCGGGAGAGCGGCCGACCCGCGCGCATCGAGGTAAAGACTGCAAATCGGGATGGTACTGTTGAGATCCGGTTTCGGGACAACGGCAAAGGTATCGAATTTCCAGAACGAATCTTCGACCCATTCTTCACTACAAAGGAAATTGGTAAGGGAACCGGTCTCGGGCTGAGCATCTGCTATGGGATTGTGCGGGAACATGGCGGAGAGATCCTGTGCCACAACAATAAGGACGGCGAGGGCGCTACCTTTATTGTCCGTCTTCCTGTGGTTGCGCAACTGGTCCCAGCAATCGCCGCTGTCGGAGGGGCAGCATCATGAGCCTCCCCGCGATCAATCGGGCCGCTGTGCCTGAGCCATTACCGGTGTTGCTGATTGAAGATGAGTCAGCGGTGATGGCGTACGTGCGCACCGCATTGGAACGTCACGGCTACACAGTTGTGTGCACTCATTCTGGAGCGGAAGGGTTGCGACTGCTTGCCTCGAGAGACTTTCTTGGCGTTGTCTCGGATATGCGCACACCGGGGGGTGTGGATGGAGCGGGTGTGCACGCCTGGGTCTCAAGTCACAGGCCGGAGCTTGCCGGAAGGATTGTCTTCATCACCGGAGATATCGCGAACGAAGATACGGCCGCAACCCTGCGGAAAACCGGTGCTCCCTGTGTCGAGAAGCCATTTCGTGTACAGCAGTTCATCGAAGTAGTGGAAAAAACCATCGGGAAGGCGCTGTGAACGAGGATTTTCGAATTCGGCTTTTGATTGTGGACGATGAGCAGAGCATCCGGAAACTCTGCATGACGGTCGGAGAGTCGCTGGGGTTTACCTGTCTGGAGGCCAATGGTGCGGAAACTGCACTGGCGCTGCTGGAAGAGCAGCCGGTTCACATGATCCTGACCGATATGGTGATGCCGAACATGTCGGGATTGGACTTTCTCGGAAAAGTAAAAAAGCTTTTTCCCCGCACTGAGGTTGCGGTCATGACGGGGCACGGTTCGGTCGAGACCGCAGTGCAGGCGATGAAACTCGGTGCCTACGACTACATCAGCAAGCCGTTTTCTCCGTTGGAGGAGCTGCGGTTATTCTTGCGCCGCATGGCAGAAAAAGTCCGCTTGGTTGACGAAAACCAGTTTTTGCGGGATCGCGTAGGTACAGAGACTGACCTTCACGGGATCGTCGGATCATCGGCGAAAATTCAGGACGTTCTGCGCATGATCTCGCGGCTGAAAGATACGCGAACGCCGGTGCTGATCACGGGCGAAAGCGGAACCGGAAAAGAGCTAGTTGCGCGGGCCATTCATTTTCGCGGGTCGTACGCCAAACAGCCTTTTGTGGCAGTGGATTGCGGATCCCTGGTGCCCACTCTGATCGAAAGTGAGTTGTTCGGATACGAAAAGGGAGCATTCACGGGAGCGATCAAATCCAAAGCGGGTCTGTTTCAGGCTGCTGATGGAGGCACGATTTTTTTGGATGAAATCGGCGAACTGCCTCCGGAGTTGCAATCCAAGCTGCTGCGAGTTCTGCAAGAGAAGGAGATTCGACCCGTTGGAAGCAATCAGAAAATCAAGGTGGATGTTCGAGTAATTGCGGCCAGCAATCGTGATTTGGAAGTGGAATACCAGAAAGGGACATTCAGAAAGGATCTGTATTTCCGGCTAAACGTAGTCACCGTCCGCCTGCCGCCGCTTCGTGAGCGGCGGTCGGATATTCCGATGCTGGTGCATTGGTTCCTGGACCGGTATGCCGCGGGAAGCTCGATCCAAACAACCAGTTCTGCGATGAAATGCCTTCTGCAATACGGGTGGCCCGGCAACGTTCGCGAACTGGAGAACTGCATTGAGCGCGCAATTGCATTGGGGGACCGTTGCACCATTGACATTAGCGATTTGCCCGCGAGCATAGCATCAGGACGGCAGGATACGGATGGTGCTGGGAATTTGGCTGCGACTTCTTCGACGGACCTGGAGGATATTGAGCGCGCGACCATTCAACGTGTCTTCGAACAAGTGAAGGGGGACAAAACGCTCGCCGGGAGAATGTTAGGAATCAGCCGGGCTACGTTGTACCGAAAACTTAAGCGCTACAACATCGAACTTCGTCCAGGATCGTCGCCGAGTCAGGCGCTGCAGTAGTGGAGCCGGTGTTCAAATCCGAGTTCTGGCTGTGGAGCCAGTCTTCGACAGGCTGCATTCCGACCCCCGCTTTCAGGATCTTGTGCATCGTGTGAGTCTCCCGCACTAGCCCGATGAGGCGTGCTTATTCTTAGCTTGAGACGCTGTGTCACTCTTATACATGGAGTTAGAGTTCAGGGCAAGCAGTATCAGAAGCCCCGATGCCGGAATTGAAAACAAATGGCTTACCTAAGGTAATGTCAGCACGAACTTTGGTTGCTGTCGTGCACCGTGAATAGGCGCGATGCGGTCGGGGTGCTTAAGCCATGCTAACCGGCAGACTGAGGGACCTCGACCGCATTGGTCCGCACTTCGAGGCTACCGTGTCGAAAACTGGCGCCGCGACTGCCTCCTCCCATCGCGCAAGCTCGACCAGCAAGCTCGCCAAGTTTTTTCCTGAGGCGACGCCGGTCCGGATTCCTGTCCGCCTTACCCGGCTCGGCACTGCCAGCAATACATTCAGTGAGAGTACGATGATAGAGTTTGGTACGCCGCGAGAGGTGCTGTTTACTTCGACATTGCCTCTGGAATTTGCCGATCGGGTGAGAATACGGAATTCTGATGGCTCTCTGGACGCGGAAGCATCGGTAGTGGCGCTGCAGTACGACGGAGCTCAAACTGCGGTGGCCGCGCGGTTTGCAAGGGAAGTCTCCAACTGGATCGTAAAAGCATGAACTCTTCAGAAGCGTTATCTGAACTTGCCTCGCAGTGGCGTCAAGCCCGATCCCTTTACCCGCTGTACGTGGCCTTAGCCCGGGAATTCGTGATCGAGTTGCCGCCGTGCCATGATCTGGAGTCCGGGGTCGAGGCTCCGCCGCAGGAGTCAATAGCTCAGGCACGGCAATGGTTTCTCGATGTTGACGAGCGGATTCAGGTGCACCAGCTTCGGCAATTCCTGCAGACCACGTCCCTAAATAGCGAAGAAGCGCTACACAACCTGCTGAAGCATCATTTGGAGAAGCAAAAACACAGTGACGCGGACCGTGACAAAGTGGATTTTCTGCTGGTGCAGTATTTTTCGAATTGTGCCACGTCGGGCTTGCAGGACGACGATATAGATTTCCAATATGTTGCCCAAGTTCTTGAGCCCGTCCTCGGGCCTGTAGATTTGCCGGTGCCGGAGAGCCTTTCGCTGGCTGATCAGCTTATCGAGGAAGCAAATGCGTGTAAGGATCTGAACGAATTATTCACCAGCCAGATTATGGAGAAGGGGCGAAAGCTCAAGGCTTCGATAGGGGACAATTATTTTGCTCCTGCCGCGATGGTTGCCTTTGCCCGATTCAGTTTCTTGTTGCGCCGCATTTTCTTCCGATTGATGCACCAGGATCTGAACGGAATTTTGGATGGGCTTCGCGAACTGGAATCGCGCGGTGTTACCAGCCTGGACTGCCGGCGCGCGCAGTTTTCTGCCGAGGAACCGATTAGCCGTCTGCGCATGATTTGCCAATCATGGAAGGTGATGTTTCATGCGGAGTATTCTTCCGGGCAGCCGCTCCGGATGCTGGCGGACCTTCGTGCTGCAGTTGACGCTGCGTTGGCTCGTAGCGCGAAAGGGCAGGCACGCGCTGCCCGCGGAGCTGCGGCGAGTACGAGCGGGCAAGATTCTTCGGGCTTTAGCGAAGGCGCGGTTGATCCCGCCATGCGGGACGAGTCCTAACTGCTTAACCACATGCATCAACCAACGGTATTGATTGTTTCTGACGATCCGGAATTCTCGCGTTCGATAACTGGGCGATGGCAGTCGGAACGCTGCGTTCCTACTTTCACGCTGATGAGCAGCGATATTCAAATGGGACTGGCTCCGGAGAGTCTTCTCCTGTCGATCGTAAGCCGGATTCAGCCACAGGCGTTATCGTCGGTTCTGGAGGTGCTCAGTGCGATCGGTAAACGAGTGATCTTCGTTTCTGACGGGGCCAGCACGCTGCAAACTGTCCATGACCGTTGGCCCGGAGTGATTGCCTTTCGGCAGAAGGACAACTGGCTGGATACCCTGATCCTGCTTGCCTCCGAGGCCCTCTGCCATGCCGAGGCGGAAGCTCGTGCCGTTCGCGCCGAGAAGGCAAACGCGCTGTTGATGCATGAAGCCACGCTCGGTCGTTATATGCTGGAGATGCGGCACTCCCTCAACAACATGCTTACCGCGACATTAGGCAATTCTGAACTGCTGTTGCTGGAGCCGGGATCGCTGTCGGCCGAGGCGCGGTCGCAGATCGAAACCATCCGCAATATGGCCCTGCGAATCCATGAAATTCTGCGGCGGTTCTCTTCTCTTGAGCAGGAACTCAGCGTTGCGGGGTGGCAAGGCAGGACGGAAGGTCAGGCTCGTTTGGCAACCCCAGGAAATTGAAACGAAACAGCGTCAGGGTACCAGGGCAAATATGCGCACTGGCGATCCCGATCCGTGCGCCAGTTTCATCGGAGCGACGAGCACGGTTGCGCCGCTCGCGGGAACCTGTTCGAGACCGGCAACGTTTTCCAAGTGATAGAGGCTGTGCGACAGAGCGTAGTGATGAACCGGGAAATCCTTTGAAGGGCCGTAATCAATACTGAGGGTGTCAATACCCAGGCCTAATACATTTCGGCCTTCAACCAGGAATTTCACCGCATCGAGAGAATATCCAGGGAAGTGCATCACTCCGTTTGCATCCGGATTGCGATAATCTTTGGCTGAGTTCCAGCGGTAATCCCATCCCGTATAGGCGATGAGGACCGCGTTTGGTGGAATCTGGCCATGAGCTTCCTCGTACTTGGCAACGTCTGCTACGGCAACCTGATAATCAGGATTTGCTTTTGCGCCTGAAGTGACGTCAACAACAACCAAGGGCGCGATAAAGCGTTCAACCGGGATCTGGTCGACGGTCCACAAACCGGGCGCAAAGTGAGCCGGCGCATCGAGGTGAGTGCCAAAGTGCTCCGGGAGGGAGATCTCGCGCGCGAGGTATCCGTCCTTATCGATCGTGGCGACTGTTTTTGCCTGATATACGGGCTTGCCTGAAAGTTCGTAGGTCGGAGTTTGAGCATCGAGCGAATGCGTCAAATCGACGACGGAATGGAAGCTCAATGCATGCGCAGTGTCCTGATGCCGCTGCGCAAACAGCAACAGCGCCAAGGCTAATGCGCAGCCAACGATAAACGTCTTGATCTTCATGAGCCTACAAACAATGAGATGCCCCGCCGTCTGGCAAGGTTCTCCAATTTTCAGGGGTTGCAGCGTTGCACACAAGGAGCATGTGAAGGTGCAGCGTTACGATGGTTTAGCCGACGGTTCCCACCAACAAGATGGGCGAGGTTGGTTTGTCAGAACCCGACTCATTCTCCATTGTGATGGCAAATGCTTTCGCGACTACGCCCTCCGGCAGTTTCTCACCCATAATCATTCCATTTCCGTGCTCGTCTGGCTTGAACATGCCAGCAGGCATCGGGGGCCCGGCGCTGGGGATAATCCACAGTTCATAAGCTTTCCCCGCTGGTACGGGGAGGAAATTGGTGGCCATGAACATCAATCGCTTTTCTGAAGGACTGAAAATTGCCGTGCCAGTCGGATGCCGGGGGGCATTCTGCGGATCGAGAGAAACGTGGACAGCATCGGGGGCGGACAATAGCCGGACTTCCTCATTGAGCCGATCCAGTTCAGCCGTCAAATCACGATTGTGAGTGCGAAAGGTCGCAACCTGATTTTGCAAATCAGATCGGTTAAGCAACAGGGCAGCCGCCAAAACGAGAAGAGCAAGCGCCGCGAAGGCTGGAATCAAGGTAGCCCATAGGCTGCGCTGGAGAGTCCGCGCAGCATGTAACCCGGTCCGGGGCTCAGCCGCGATTGAGCGCATCAGCCGCTCTTTATTGCGAGCGGGAGGTTGTGGCCCGCTGCTAGAAAGAGCCAGCAGCCCAAGATCACCGCGCAGCATCTGCAGTTCTCGCCGGCACGCAGCGCATCCTGCGATATGTTGCTCGAGATCATCTTGCGTCGCACCCGTCAACTCCCCAAGTGCGTAAAGCGCGAGATCATCCGCGAATTGTTCGTGCGTCTTCATCCTGCAAATCTCGTACGAAGTTGCTGCAATCCGGCCCGAATCCTGGTTTTGACGGTGCCCAGAGGTTGACCGGTTTTCTTGGCAATATCATTGTGGGTCAATCCCTGAAAGAAAGCGAGTTCCAGAACATTGCGATAATCAGGATTCATCTCTGCGAGCACCTGTCGAACTTTCTCAACGACCAGATTGTGCTCGGTCTCTTCCGCCAAGTCATGTGCACATGCGATGACGCAGTCCTCGATATCGGTTTCCGGGCGCCTTTGCCGCAAGCGGTCAATTGCCCGATTTCGCGAGATAACGGCCAGCCACGCTGCCATGCTGCCGCGACTGGCGTCGAAGGCGTCGGGATTGCGCCATAGTTGTAAAAAGACATCCTGTAACAGGTCCTCAGCAGCTTGAGCATTTTGAAGAATCCGCAATGCAACCGCATATACGACCTTGGCGTACCGGTCGTAGAGCTCCGACATCGCAGGCTGATCGCCGGCGCGGATGCGTGCAACCAAGTGCATGTCGTTCACCTTGGTCAGACCGATTTCGGTCGGCTGCATACTTAATACGTCCCTGGGTTGCGGATCAGATTGCCGTTTCGGCATTTTACAGATTTCCGGCTGCCAGGAATTGTCTTTTCTGGAAAATCCAGTGTCGGTTGTGAGCCGTAAGTGAGATAGCAAGTGCCAGGGCGTGCTACCAGATTTTTGCTGGGAGGATTCTCGGCCTAGCCTTGCCAAACCGACTAAAAGATGAGGACAAAGATGAAAAAGCAACTCTTGGCAGAAATGTTGATGGGTTTCGCAATACTCGGCGGCTTTCCCCCTTACGTCGCAGCGCAAGCCACCGGGCAAAGCGCTACAGCGGCTCAGGGGAAATCGCTGTATGCACGGCTCGGCGGATATGATGCGCTAGTCGCGGTCAGCAAGGATTTTATTGGGCGTCTGGCGACAGATCCCCAACTTTCCCGATTCTTCGTTGGGCTGAATGACGCATCCAAAGCGCGCGTCGAGGCGCATGTAATTGATTTCCTGTGCGTGGCCACTGGCGGGCCGTGCATCTACACTGGGCAAGATATGAAGACTGCACATACTGGCCTGCACATCACCGAAGCTGATTGGAGTGCTTCGGCGGCTCATCTCACGGAAACGCTGAATAAGTTCAACGTGCCTCAAAAAGAACAGAACGAGGTCATGTCGGCCATCAGTGGACTGAAAGGTGACATCGTCGGAAGGTAGAGGGAGTCGTAGAGCTTCTCCGCTGGGGTTCCGCAGCAATGCTTGGCTGGCGCGGGACCCCTTTGTTCGCTTCGTGTGACCTCAGTTAAACTTGAACTGGGGGAAACCTATGACATTCGCCAAGAAAGTAGGTTCGCTCGATCTTGCCCTGTTCTCGATCATCATGATGCTCTGCGCTGTAGCCTACGCGCCGGGACAAACCGCACCGACCGCGTCAGCGGCCAAGCATACCTATCAATTCGACGTACCCGGTACCAAGGAATGGGTGGACACCAATGTTGATCTGCGTGGCGGCGCAAAGATACGCTTTACCGCGACAGGCCAGATCACGATTCCCACGGACACTTCGTCATTTGCAGGGAAGACAAGAACGTCAGGAACATTCGGGCCCAGCGGTATTCCGCGAAATTTTGCGGACCTGATTCATCAATATGCGGTCACCGATGCTGGTCACGGTGCGCTGATCGGCCGCATCGGTTCTGCGGATTATGCACAGGCGTTTCTCATTGGCGAGAGCAAAGAATACGACGTGCCCGTGGCGGGCCGACTGTTTATCGGCCTGAACGAAAGCCAGAGCGACGCTTCTACCGCTCAGGGCAGTTTTCATGTCACAGTCGATATTCTGGCTGAGGGTTCGGGTGAAGCTGCCAATGTCGGCGGCCCGCCAGATAGCAAAGTCCCCGGTATCACGACGGATCTGTTGAATAAGATCCCACGCCGGGTGAGTGACCCAAATGGACACCCGGGCGATATGGTGAATGTTCTGATCGTCGGTACGCAGGACCAGGTAGTAAAGACCTTCACCAGTGCCGGGTGGGTGCAGGTAGATAAGACGGTGGGCAGTACTGCACTGAATGCCGCGCTGGAATCCTTTGAGAAAAAAGATTACCTGACGATGCCGATGAGTATTCTTTATCTCTTTGACCGGGCGCAGGATTACGGCTTTGCCCATGCCGAGCCGGTCAAAGTGGCGATGTCGCGCAATCATTTGCGTGTCTGGAAATCGCCTTACGAAGTCGATGGACGTCCCTTATGGTGTGTGGCCGCTACTCACGATATTGGTTTTGAGCGCGACCAGCGCAACAATGGTATTACCCACAAGATTGATCCTGCAATTGATGGCGAGCGGGAATATGTGGATGGCACGCTGTCCTCGACTGGACTCGTCATTCAGCGGGACCATGTCACGCCGCCCAATCCGCTGACGACCGCAAAGACTGCAACCGGTGGCGAGTTTCATTCTGACGGCCGTATTGTGGTGCTCGTGCTGAAGAACTCAGCTACGGGCAGTTAGATCCGGGTCGGCAATTCTTTTTGATTTGAATGGAAATCGGAGATATCGGAGTGACAAGCTGCTTGGTCAACAGCAATTAATTTTTGCGAAACCTTTCATAGCCGAGTGCGGTGAGGCGGACGACGCCGCGGATCTGTTCCTCGAGATAGCCGTCATTCCTGAGCTCCGCCATGGCTAAACGCGCGAAGGAATCGTCCAGAATGGGTTTGGGCAGCGTAACGAACTGTTGCGGATCTTCCTCGTAACAATGCGCGAGGGTATTAAGGAGTTCGTTTTGGACCATTTCCTGATACATAACTTCTCCTTATCCGATTCGTATCGTATTTGCTTGGTGAGCTGTATGGAATGGCTCCCGTAGGCCATTGAAGTGGCCCATTGGTAACTCTGTAAGAATCTTAGAATGTGTGAGTTGCGAGAGAAGCTGGAAGGTCACGGCAGCAGGTGGGCGATGGCTTGGAGCAGGGGCTGAAAATCTTTGGCGAGGCGTTCCTTTTCCAGAAAGGCGGCTGCGCCAGCAGCGACAAGCTTCTCTTCGTTTCGTTGGGAAAGGCTCGTAAGAACCAATACGGGAATTTTCCTGGTTTTGGAGTCGGCCTTGAGCTGATGCAAAACGGATGGGCCATCGAGTTTCGGAAGCAGCATGTCAAGCAGGATCAGATTCGGAGTTTTTTCACAGGCGACGCGCAGGCCCTGCTCGCCGTCGGCGGCGGTGATCACGGTATAACCCGCTTTAGTGAGAGTTCTTTCGGTAGCAGTTCGGAAGAACTTGCTGTCATCTACGATCAGCACGGTTTTGGTGGCTGATTGAGGCATTGCGAACGTGCGATCAGTTCACCCACCCATTCTGACACAGAGTCACAAACGCTGACTGTGATATCGGTGTAATGGGTCGGCACTATCTTATAAAATGGTACTTCTCTCACGAATGAAGATGCATGTCGTTATCAGGAGATGCGGCTTGCGGTCTCATTCTGGGCTGACAACCGGAGTGATATTTCAGGAAGGTCTGAATGGCGCATTTTGCCAGTAAAAAAGGGGTAATTGGAATTCTTACCGGCGGTGGAGACGTGCCCGGGCTGAATCCAGCAATCCGTGCAGTCACCATTCGGGCGTTGCGAGAGGGGTATCAGGTAGTCGGGATTCGCCGCGGATGGGGAGGATTGGTCGATATCGTTCGCGAGCATGATTTCGATAACAGCGACAATTTTCAACTGTTGACCGAGGAGGTCGTGAACCGGGCGGGACGGACGGGCGGAACATTCCTTCATAGTTCCCGGACGAATCCCGCCAAGGTAAAAAAATCTGCTGTCCCTCCTCATCTTCAGCCGACGTTCAAAGATGAAAAAAATGATCTCACGCCGGAGGTGCTGAAGAACCTCGAATGGCTGGGAATGGAGTATCTCATTCCGATCGGTGGAGATGACACGCTTAGCTATGGCGTGCGCCTTTATCAAGAGGGAGTGAAGGTGGTCGCCATTCCGAAAACCATGGACAACGATGTGCCGGGTACGGACTATTGCATCGGCTTTAGCACTGCGGTGACTCGCACGATTCAGATGACAAATGATCTTCGGACATCCGC
>Ga0187777_10001524_pt1 | contig 15057 bp, 14 predicted proteins | sample 1015_Q2_SP5_10_M_FD_132416 | JGI IMG/M metagenome (GOLD analysis project Ga0187777, IMG submission 132416) | Tropical peat soil microbial communities from peatlands in Department of Meta, Colombia - 1015_Q2_SP5_10_MG | ecosystem: Environmental > Terrestrial > Soil > Wetlands > Peat | place...
ATCGGCGACGGCCGCGGCGGCGCCGGCTCCGGCCAGCAGCGGTTCGCGCCGCTGAACAGCTGGCCAGACAACGTCAGCCTCGATAAGGCGCGTCGGCTGCTCTGGCCGATCAAGCAGAAGTATGGCCGGAAGATCTCATGGGCCGACCTCTTGGTCCTCGCGGGCAACGTCGCGCTGGAATCGATGGGGTTCAAGACCTTCGGGTATGCCGGCGGGCGTCCAGACGTCTGGGAGCCGGACGAGGACGTCTACTGGGGCGCCGAGGACAAATGGCTGGGGGACAAGCGCTACTCGGGCATCCGGGACCTCGAGGCTCCGCTCGGGGCTGTCCAGATGGGGCTGATCTACGTCAACCCGCAGGGCCCGAACGGCAATCCGGATCCGATCGCGGCGGCCACGGATATCCGCGAGACGTTCAAGCGCATGGCGATGAACGACGAGGAGACGGTGGCGCTCATCGCCGGCGGCCATACCTTTGGCAAGACCCACGGCGCCGGCCCCGAGTCCCACGTGGGGCCCGAGCCGGAAGCGGCCGGCATCGAGGAGCAAGGCCTCGGCTGGAGGAGCACGTTCGGCACGGGCAAGGGCGGTGACGCGATCACCAGCGGTCTGGAGGTCACGTGGAGCAGCACGCCCACGAAGTGGAGCAACAACTTCTTCAAGAACCTGTTCAGCTACGAGTGGGAGCTGACGAAGAGCCCGGCGGGCGCCCATCAGTGGAGACCGAAGGGAGGCGCAGGAGCCGGCACGATTCCGGACGCCCACGACAAGTCCAAGCATCACGCGCCGGCGATGCTGACCACGGACCTCTCCCTGCGGTTCGACCCGGCGTACGAGAAGATCTCCCGGCGCTTCTACCAGAACCCGGCGCAGCTCGCCGACGCATTCGCCCGGGCCTGGTTCAAGCTGACTCATCGAGACATGGGCCCGCGGGCTCGCTATCTCGGCCCGGAGGTGCCGGCCGAGGAGCTCATCTGGCAGGACCCCATCCCCGCGGTCAATCACAAGCTGATCGATGCCAAGGACATCGCTTCCCTCAAGGGCAAGATCCTGGCGTCGGGGCTGTCCATCGCCGAGCTGGTGTCGACCGCCTGGGCGTCGGCGTCCACGTTCCGCGGCTCCGACAAGCGGGGCGGCGCCAACGGCGCACGCATCCGCCTCGCGCCGCAGAACGGGTGGGACGTCAACCAGCCGGCCCAGCTGGCGAAGGTGGTCAAGACGCTGGAAGGCATCCAGGGTGAGTTCAACCGCGCACAATCCGGCGGCAAGAAGGTCTCTCTCGCTGACCTGATCGTCCTCGCAGGGTGCGCCGGCGTGGAGCAGTCGGCGACGAATGCCGGTCACTCCGTGACGGTGCCCTTCGCGCCTGGTCGGATGGACGCCTCGCAGGAGCAGACCGACGTGGAGTCGTTCGCCGTCCTCGAGCCGTTGGCGGACGCCTTCAGAAACTACCTCGGCGGCAAGTACCCGGTCTCGTCCGAGGAGCTGATGATCGACCGGGCGCAGCTCTTGACGCTGACCGCGCCCGAGATGACGGTACTCATCGGCGGCATGCGCGTCCTGAACACCAACGCCGGAGCGACGAAGCACGGCGTCTTCACGAAGCGGCCGGACGCGCTCACCAATGACTTCTTCGTGAACCTACTCGACATGAGCACGGAGTGGAAGGCGGCATCTGAAGCCAAGGACGTCTTCGAAGGCCGGGATCGAAAGACGGGTGCGCTCAAGTGGACCGGCACCCGCGTCGACCTCGTCTTCGGCTCGAACTCCCAGCTCCGGGCCCTTGCGGAGGTGTACGGAAGCTCGGATGCGCAGGCGAAGTTCGTCCAGGACTTCGTCGCGGCGTGGACCAAGGTGATGAACCTCGATCGCTTCGACCTGTGATCCTCGGGAGTAGATATTGAGGGCAGGGTGACGATGAGCCTCGGCGTGGCACCGGTCATCTCGGACCACGCCGGGGCTCTCGCCGGCGTGCTACGGTAGCGCCCTATGTGGCCGGATCGGGTCGCGATCGTCACCGGCGCGGGTCAGGGGATCGGCCGCGCGACCGCCGTCGAGCTCGCCAAGGCCGGGGTCCACGTGGTGGCCTGCGGCCGGCGCCTCGCGCCGCTCGAGAAGGTCGCCGCGGACGTGCGCGGCCTCGGACGGCGGGCCCTCGCCTTGTCGTGTGACGTCGGGGACGCCGCGCAGGTGGACCGGGTGGTGGGGGAGACCGTGCGCGAGTTCGGCCGGATCGACGTGCTGGTGAACAACGCGGGTTACCGGATCCGCGCCCCGCTCGACCGGCTGCCCCGCCGGGAGTGGGATGCCATGCTGGCGACCAACCTGACCGGCGTCTTCCTCTTCTGCCAGGCGGCGGGCCGCGTCATGATCGAGCAGCGCGGCGGTAAGATCGTCAACATCACGTCGGTCGCCGGTCGCACTGGCTCACGGGGCATGGCGGCCTACGCCGCGACCAAGGCGGCCGTCACGGCCCTCACCCAGAGCCTCGGGGCGGAGTGGGCGAAGCACGGGATCACGGTCAACGCGGTCGCGCCAGGGCCCACCGAGACGGAGGGCGTCCTCGAGGTCTGGAAGACCGAGGCGATGATCGCGCAGGCGGCGCGGGAGGTCCCGCTGCAACGCCTGGGCCGCCCCGAGGAGGTCGCGTGGGCCGTCCTCTTCCTCGCCTCGGAGCGTGCGAACTTCATCACGGGTGAAACGCTGTACGTCAGCGGGGGTCCCCGCGTCAGCAACCGGGAGGATTGAGACATGACGAACGCGAGGATGGGTCTGCAGCTTCGCTCGACCGTGAAGACGGGCGGCACCCTCGAGCTGACACTGGTCAGCGTCCCCACCCCCGAGCCCAAGCCGGAGGAAGTGATCGTCCGCGTCGACGCTTCACCGATCAATCCCTCCGACCAGGGGTTGCTCTTCGCCGGTGCCGACATGAGCACCGCGAAGGCGTCCGGCACGGCTGACCGGCCGGTGGTGACGGCCAGCCTGTCGCCGGCGGTGATGAAGGCGATGGCGGGTCGCCTCGATCAGTCCCTGCCCGTCGGCAACGAGGGGGCGGGGACGGTCGTCCAGGCGGGCGCCTCACCGGCCGCGCAGGCGCTGCTGGGCAAGACCGTGGCCATCCTCGGCGGGGCCATGTACTCCCAGTACCGCTGCATCAAGGCCGCGCACTGCCTCGTCCTGCCGCCGGGGACCACGGCGGCGGACGGCGCTTCCTGCTTCGTGAACCCGCTCACGGCGCTCGGCATGGTCGCGACGATGCACGCGGAGGGTCACACCGCGCTCGTGCACACGGCGGCGGCGTCCAACCTCGGCCAGATGCTCAACCGGATCTGCATCGCGGATCGCGTGGGCCTGGTGAACATCGTGCGCAAGCCGGAGCAGGCCGAGGTGCTCAAGAAGATCGGCGCCACGCACGTGTGCAACTCGAGCGCGCCGACCTTCATGGACGACCTGACCGCGGCGCTCGCGACCACCGGGGCGACGATCGCCTTCGACGCGATCGGGGGCGGCACGCTGGCCGGGCAGATCCTGACCGCGATGGAGATCGCGGCGAACCGGAGCGCGAAGGAGTACAGCCGCTACGGGTCGACGACGCACAAGCAGGTCTACATCTACGGCAGCCTCGATCGCGGGCCGACCCAGTTCAATCGCACCTTCGGCATGGCCTGGGGCATCGGCGGCTGGCTGCTCACGCCGTTCTTGCAGAAGATCGGATTCGAGGCGGCCCAGAAGCTCCGCGAGCGCGTGGCCGCGGAGATCAAGACCACCTTCGCGAGCACCTACACGAAGGAGGTCTCCCTCGCCGGGGCGCTCCAGCTCGACGAGATCGCGATCTACGGCAAGCAGGCGACCGGCGAGAAGTACCTGGTCGACCCGAACAAGGGCCTTCGCTGAGAGACGGCGGCCGCCCGTTCGCCGGCGGCCGGGCTACCGGTTCGAGCTGGACGGCTCGTAGGCGCCGGCGCGCTCGTCGCGGTCCGTCGGAGCCAGCTCGGTGGCCGGGTCGCCGGCGACGCGGGTGTGCCGCATCACGCGCGGCTCGTCGTAGTCGTAGGGGCGAGCGCGATGCAGGACGCAGCGGTTGTCCCAGATCACCACGTCGCCGGCCCGCCACCGGTGCGCGTACGTGCGCGGGGGCCGGCACGCGAAGTCGACCAGCTCGGCGAGGAGCCGCTCCGACTCGGCGGGGTCGAGGCCGGGAATCGCGTGGGCGTGGCGGCCGATGAACAGGGCGGGGCGCCCCGTGACCGGATGCACCTTCACCAGCGGCCGCAGGGGCGCGCCCTTCGTGTGGAATCCGTAGCCGGCCCCGGGCTGCACCGTGTGCCCGATCATGGCCTGCGAGTGATAGAGCGAGTGGTGGGCCGAGAGGCCGGCGATGCGTCGGCGCGTGGTCTCGTCGAGGGCGTCGTACGCCGCCCGCATGTCCGCCCACTCGGTCTCGCCTCCCGCCTGTGGCACCACCTGGGCCGAGAGCACGGAGGCCTTCGCGGCCAGCGGCATGTACGAGCTGTCGGTGTGCCAGCCCTCGTTGCCACGCAGTGACTTGAACCGGTGCTCGTCGGGAGCCAGGACGGTCCCGTCCGGCTTCTGGTTGCTGATGGCCACCGCCTTCTGCTCCGGATCGGTGGCGAGCAGCTCGATGTCGCCGAACCGGTTCGCGAAGGCGACCTGCTCCGCTTCGCTCAGGTGCTGACCCGGGAACACCAGGAGCGCGTACCGGTGGAAGGCTTCCTCGACCGCCTTCCAGGTCGGAGCGTCCATCCGGGCGAGCTCGAGGTCTGTGACGACCGCACCCAGCGTGGCGGCGATCGGTTCGATGCGGGGAGCCCTGGAATCGTTCACGTCGGCCTCCTCACCGGAAGGATATGGAGGATGGTAGAGCACCCGAGCGGTGCGGTGCAACTCCGCGTCGCTTGCGTTTCGCCCCTGCCGAGGTGAAGATCCGTCCTCGTGGCGGGCGATTCGGACAACAACTTCACGGCGCGGCTCGTCGCGGCGGCCCGCCGTCGCCCCGAGCATCCCGCGCTGGTCTGGGACGGCGGGGCGCTGACCTGGCGCGAGCTCGAGGGCCGCGCCGCCGCGGTCGCGCAGGACCTCGAGCGGCGCGGCGTGAGATCCGGCGACGTCGTCGCGCTGCTCCTTCCCAACAGCTGGGCATTCGCCGCGGCCGTCTGGGGCGGGCTCGCGCTCGGAGCCACGGTGGCTCCCCTCAATCCGCTGCTCTCGGAAGAGGAGCGCGGGCATATTCTCGGCCACCTCGGGCCGAAGGCGGTGCTCGACTCGGTTCCCGCGGAGGCGGCGTCCGCTCGCCCGGCCGCGATCGTGGCGCCGACCGCGCCCGCGATCGTCCTCTACACGTCGGGCAGCACTGGCAAGCCCAAGGGGGTCGTGCTGTCGCACGCGGCCCTGGCGGTCGCCAACGAGTCGTGGGCGGGGCCGGTGATGGCGCTGTCGGAGTCGGACCGGGTGCTGGCGGCGCTGCCGCTCCAGCACTCGTTCGGCCTCAACGGCGCGCTCCTGGCCCCCCTGCTCGCGGGTGCGACGGTGGTGCTCCAGGAGCGGTTCGCGCGGGTCGCTCCGGCGGCCTTGCTGCAGGCGATCACGAGCCATCGGGTGACGGTGTTCCCGGGCGTGGCGACGATGTTCAGCCGGCTCCTCGAGTCGCCCGGGCTCGACGAGGCCGATCTCTCGACCTTGCGCATCGCGGTGTCGGGCGCGGCGCCCTGTCCCTGGCCGCTGGCGCGCGAGTTCCGACGGCGCACCGGCGTGCGGATCGTGCGCGGCTTCGGCATGACCGAGCTGTTCCGCCCCATCTCCTACCTCACCGACGAGCCCGGCGAGGTGCCGGACTCGATCGGCCGAGCGGTCCCCGGCGTGGCCGTGCGCGTGGTGGACGACGAGGGGCGCACGCTCGGCGCGGATCAGCCGGGCGAGCTGCTGATCATGAGCCCGGCCGCGATGACCGCCTACCTCCGCGCGCCGGAGGAGACGGCGGCGGTGCTGGTCGACGGCTGGTTCAAGACCGGTGACCTGGCCACGATCTCGGCGGACGGCTTCGTCACCATCGTGGGGCGCAAGCGCGAGCTGATCCTGCGCGGCGGCTACTCGGTCGTGCCGGGGGAGGTGGAGACCGCGCTCCTGGCGCATCCGGCCGTCGCGGAGGCCGCGGTGGTTGGAGTGGCCCACCCGGAGCTTGGCGAGGACGTCGCCGCGTTCGTGACCCTGCGCCCCGGGGCGCAGGCGGAGGCCGAGGAGCTGATCGCGTTCTGCCGGGCCCGGCTGGCGGCATACAAGTACCCGCGGCGCATCGCGATCGTTGCCGAGATGCCGAAGAGCGAGACCGGGAAGATCCTCAAGGCGCAGCTGCGCGGCTGAGCCTCACCTTGCGCGTGCACGCGGTCGAGGTCGGCTTGACAGGCCTTCCATCATATTGGATGATCCATCCACCATGAAGGAATCAGCGATGGAGCCGGCGGCCACCCCCGACATCAACCAGCGCATCGCCGCCCGCGTCCGCGACCTGCGGGGCGGCCGCGCTCTCTCGCTCGAGGCCCTGGCCCGGCAGAGCGGCGTGAGCCGCTCGATGATCTCGCTGATCGAGCGCGGCGAGAGCAGCGCCACCGCGGTCGTGCTGGAGAAACTGGCTGCGAGCCTCGGCGTCTCGCTGGCCGCCCTGTTCGAGGACGGCCGGGTGCCGGGGAGCCCGGTCGCCCGGCGGAAGGCGCAGGCCCAGTGGCGCGATCCGGCCTCCGGCTACGTGCGCCGCAACCTCTCACCGGCCGGCGTCGCCACGCCACTGCAGCTCGTCGAGATCGAGTTCCCGCCCAGGGCCCGGGTGGCCTACGAGTCCGGCCTGCGCGAGGTGCCGATGCATCAGCAGGTCTGGGTGCTCGAAGGCAGCATCGAGGTGACCGTGGGCGACGAGCAGGTCCGCCTGGAGGCCGGTGACTGCTTCGCGATGCAGCTGGTCGGCCCGACCACGTACCGCAACCCCGGGCGACAGCCCGCCCGCTACCTGGTGGCGATCGTGAGCGCCCCGGCCGCCCCCCGGAGGAGACCATGAGCCCTGTCGCTCGCGTGCGTCGCTCGCGCCCGACCGAGGCCGCCTTGCACGTCCCCGTGCTCGCCCAGCTGCTGATCGACTGCGTCGACGCCGGGGCGTCGGTCAGCTTCATGCACCCGCTCGGGCGCGACCGCGCCGAGGCGTTCTGGCGCGGCGTGACCGACGGCGCGGTGCGGGGGGACCGCATCCTGCTGGTCGCGGAGGACGCGACCGGTGCGGTCGTCGGTACCGTGCAGGTGCTGCTGGCCATGCCGGAGAACCAGCCTCACCGCGGCGAGATCGCCAAGCTCCTGGTGCATCCGCGCGCCCGGCGGCGGGGCATCGCGGCGGATCTGATGGCGGCGGCCGACCAAGCCGCGCTCTCCGCCGGCAAGACCTTGCTCGTCCTCGACACCGTCACCGGCGGGGACGCCGAGCGGCTCTACCCCCGTCTGGGCTGGCAGCGCTGCGGGGTGATCCCGGACTTCGCCCTGTGGCCGCGGGGTGGGCTGTGCAGCACCACGGTGTTCTACAAGCACCTGGCGGACGGGCCGGCATCGTCCTGAAGCAGCCGACCGGACGTGGCCCGGAGGCCTCGGGGGCTCCGGGTGGAACGGTTGGGGCGGTCGGGCGTTAGCAGGGACGATGAAAGCCATTGCGAGGTCCAAGCCCCGGGCGCGGCGAGCCATCCTGGCCTCGGTCGCGGCGCTCACCGCACTGGTGCTGCTGGTCACCCCGGGCGCGGTGAGCCGAGCCCAGTCGCCCGTCTCGCCCGTATCGGTCGTCTCGATCGACATCAAGGATTCGAAGTTCATCCCGCCGGCGCTCACGGTCCCGGCGGGCACCACCGTCCGGTGGACGAACCAGGACGAGGAGACCCACACCGTGACGTCGACGACCAACCTCTTCGCGTCGGCCGGGCTCGACCTCGGGGAAGCGTACACGTACACGTTCGCGGCGCCGGGCGTCTACGTCTACACGTGCGACCTGCATCCGTTCATGCAGGGCACGATCGTGGTCAAGTAGCTCACGAGAACAGGAGGAGACGCATGGATCGCATGAATCGTCGGGGATTCCTGGAGTGCATGGCCTGGGCGGGGACCGGCGTGGTGTGGACGGCCACCGGAGGTATCCTCTCCTCCCGGGTCCTGCCCGCCTCGGCGGCCGCGCCGGCGGGCGGCGGCAGCTTCAGCTTCGTGCAGGTCAGCGACACCCACGTGGGGTTCAAGGGCGAGGCGAACAAGGACGCGACCGTGACGCTGCAGCAGGTCGTCGCCAAGATCAACGCGCTGCCGACTCCGCCCGCGTTCGTCATCCACACCGGTGACCTGACGCACGGCCAGAAGGCGGGCGCGTTCGATACGGTGACCGAGGTCCTCAAGGGCGTGAAGACGGACAACGTCCTCTACGTCCCCGGCGAGCACGACGTCTTCGTCGACGGGGGCAAGGAGTTCCTCGGCCGCTACGCCAAGGGAGGCCCGGGCTGGCAGAGCTTCGACTACAAGGGCGTCCACTTCGTCGGCCTGGTTAACGTGCTCAAGTACAAGGGTGAGCACATCGGCGCACTCGGCGCCGAGCAGATCACGTGGCTCAAGCAGGACCTGGCGGGGCTCTCGAGCAGCACGCCGGTGGTCGTCTACGCGCACGTCCCGCTCTGGGCCGTCTACCCGGCGTGGGGCTGGGTCACGGAGGACTCCCAGCAGGCCATGGCGCTGCTGACGCGCTTCGGGTCGGTCACCGTGCTCAACGGCCACATCCACCAGGTGCTCCAGAAGGTGGAGGGCAACGTCACGTTCCATACCGCCATGTCGACCGCGTTCCCCCAGCCGGCCCCCGGGACGGCGCCCGGCCCTGGCCCGATGAAGATCCCGGAGGAGCAGGCGCGACCGATGCTCGGTCTCCGGGAAGTCCGGTACACGGTCGGCACCGCCCCGCTGGCCGTGGTCGATTCGACCCTCGCCTGAGCCGCGGGCGACCGCGGGGACGGCGGCCACCTCGCGATGCACGAGGTGGCCGCCGTTCTATCTCCGCTACTCGATCTTGTTCTTGACCGGCGGGATGCTCTTGAGGAACTGAGCGATCGCGTGCAGGTCGGCCGGGGTCAGGTCCTTGTAGCCGGCCAGCGTTCCCTGGATGTTCTCGCCCATGAGCCCGCCGGCCACGTCTCCGTCCGGTCGGTTCCCGGTCGCGAGATAGGTCGCGATCTGCTCCTCGCTCCAGGTCCCGATGCCGGTGGCCGCGTCGGGGGTGATGTTGGGCGCGGCCTGGCCCTCGGGGCCAGTGCGCTTGGAGTTGCCCGCGAGGAAGCGCGAGGTGTCCACCGCCATGGTGAGAGCGGAGCGGGGCGTGTGGCACTCGCCGCAGTGCCCGATGCCGCGCACCAGGTACTCGCCGCGCGCCAGCCCCGGCGTGGGTGCGGCCGGCCTCGGGGTCTCGGTGGCCGCAAAGGTGGAGAGCCAGACCGGCAGGAAGACGCTCTCGAACATCGGGACCGAGATCTTCTTGGGCGTATTGGCGCGACGGACCGGGGGAACGGTTCGTAGGAAGGCGACGAGCGCCCTCACGTCGTCGTCGGCCATGCCGTTGAAGGACGTGAAGGGGTGCACCGGGAGGATCCGCTCCCCGTTGGGGCGTCGGCCGTTCCGGATCGCCGTGATGATCTGATCGTCCGTCCACCCGCCGATGCCGGTCTGCGCGTCCGGCGTGATGTTGGCCGAGTAGACGGTCCCGAACGGCCCCACGAACTTCCGGCCGCCGGCGTTCACCGGGCCCTTGGGCTCGGTGTGGCAGCCGCAGCCTCCGGCCGCGCCGAAGACGTACTTGCCCCGGGCGACCTCCGCCGGGGTGGCGGCCGCGGCGACGCCGGTCGAGAAGACCACGAAGCACGTCACGAGGACGAGTCGGATCACGGCACTGGTGCTAACGTCAGGTCGTGTCGGATCGTTCCCTCTCCATGAGCTTCGCGGCCGCCGCCTCGGTCCGGTTGAAGGGGGCCAGGACCTCAGCGTATAGTCCCGCCTGAGCCGCCGCCACCCGACGACTCGGAGGATAGCGCGATGGCCGATTTCCCGAACTGCCTTCTGATCGTGACCGTCGAGGTCGACGCGGCGGTCGAGGCCGAATGGAACCACTGGTACGACACCGTCCACCTGCCGGACGCCCTCGGGTGTCCGGGCGTGCTCCGCGGCCGGCGCTACCTCTCCTCGGGTGAGATCTCGGAGACGACGGCCGGCCGGACCGAGAAGGTCGCGCGGCGTATCTACACCACGATCTACGAGCTGGCGAGCCCCGCCGCGGTCGCCACCGCCGAGTTCCAGGCGATGCGCGGCTGGTACCAGTTCGCCCCGCACGTGCGGTCGCGCACCCAGGTCGTGGTCCCGGTCGGGGAGGGGCGGCCGTGATCCGGGGGATCGACGTGAAGGCGGAGCTGGCCGCGCTGACGCCGCTCGACGGGCGCCGGCCGGACACCTCCGCGGCCGAGGTCACCGCGGCCTTCGCGCGCCTCGCTCCGTTCCGCGACGGCGCGATCTTCCTCGGCGCCTTCTCTGGCGAGAGCCCGTGGGAGCGGCACGGCGGCGGCGACGAGCTCGTCTACGTCCTGGACGGTCGCGCGACGCTCACGATCATGATGGACGACGGCCCGATCGCGTGCGCGCTCACCGCGGGAATGGTGATCGTCGTTCCGCAGGGCCGCTGGCACCGCTTCGACGCGCCGGACGGGATCAGCGTCCTGAGCGCCTCGCCCCAGCCCACCGAGCACCGCGCGAGTCTTTGAGCGACGCGGCTGCGGGGGACCCGCCCGCGCTGATCCTGGGCGGGCCCTGGGTCTGGCCGCTCAGCATGATCCGCAGCCTCGGCCGCCACGGCGTGCCTCTCTTCTCCACCGGAACCGCGGCGAGCTTCGTGGCAGCCTCGCGCTGGCATCGCGCCGCGCCGCGGGCCTGGGGGGAGGATCCGACACCGGAGACGCTGGCGCCCTACCTCGCCGCGCTCCCCGTCGGCCGTATGGTCGTGATCCCCTCGACGGACGAGTGGGCGCTCGGAGTCGCCCGCCTTCCCCGGGAGCTGGCGGCTAGATTCCCATCGAGCCTGCCGCCGCTCGACAGCCTCGAGATCCTCACCGACAAGGGGCGCTTCGCGGCGACGCTGGCCGAGCTCGGCGTGCCGCATCCGCGGACGGTCTGCGTCGGGCCCGGAGGCGACTGGTCCCGGATCCCGGACGAGGCCTTCGCGAACGCGTTCCTGAAGCCGCGCAACTCCCAGGCCTTCCGGCGCCGGTTCGGGCTCAAGGCACTGCGCTTCGGCAGCCGCGCGGAGGCGACGGCGCTCGCCGATGATGCGCGGGAGGCGAGCCTCGAGGTGATGCTGCAGGAGTACGTGCCGGGGCCGCCCACCGGCCACTACATGGTCGAGGGATTCGTGGACCGGGCGGGGCGCGTCCGCGCGCGATTCGTCCGGCAGCGCCTGCGCATGTTCCCGCCGGACTTCGGCGACAGCACCTGCATGGTCGGGGTGCCGGTGGACCGGGTCCGGCGCGCCGTCGAGCACCTCGATCGGCTGCTGGCGCACCTGTCCTACCGCGGGGTCTTCGAGGCCGAGTTCAAGCACGACGAGCGCGACGGGGAGTTCAAGCTCCTCGAGGTGAACGCGCGACCGTGGGGCTTCATCGGGTTCGCGGATGCCTGCGGGGTCGACTTCTGCGGGATGGCGTATCGTGACGCGCTCGGTCACACGGTCGAGGCGGTGACCACGTACCAGGTCGGTCGCCGCTGCGTGGTGGGCGCCGACCGGTTCGCCTGCTGGCGAGAGCTCCGCGCAGGCCGGCTCACCCCGTGGGCGTCGCTGCGCTCGTGGCTGGGGGCGCGGCAGCTGCTCTTCGCGTGGGACGATCCGCTGCCCGGGTTCGCGCGGCTGCTGCTCCACCTCTGGATCGTGGCCCGGCGCGCCCTGGCGCGGATCGCCGGGAGGACGGGCCAGACCTCTCAGGAGTGATCGGACGAGCCGCGCTTGTCCGAGACGATGCGCCCGTCCTTGAGCACGAGCCGGAGCCGGCGCAGGTTCGTGATGTCCTCCAGCGGGTTTCCGTCCACCGCGATCAGGTCGGCGAGCTTGCCGGGCTCGACCGTCCCGAGCCGATCGCCCACGCCGCACAGATCGGCGGCGTGGCGCGTGGCCGCGAGCAGGGCCTGCCACGGTGTCGCACCGTTCCGGACCCAGAGGCCCAGCTCGAGCAGTGCGGCTTCCTTCAACGGCCGGATGTCCGAGCCCAGCGCCATCTTCACGCCCGCCGCGAGCGCCATCTCGAAGCCGCGGCGATGCTCCTCGGCCGCGGCGTCGGCGCGGCGACAGAGATCGGGCGCGAGGTTTCGCTCCTCCACCCAGCGCTTCTCCCAGGGATCCCTCGCCTGGTCCGGCGTCAGGTGCGAGATGGCCAGCGTGGGGACGTACCAGGTCGGGCCCGCGCGCAGGCTCTCGATGCACGCGGGGTCCATGATGTAGCCGTGCTCCACGCTGTGCGCGCCGAGCCGCACCGCGGCGAGGACGCTCTCCGGGTTCGTGGCGTGCGCCACGACCGGGAAGCCGCGCTTGCGGCAGATCGCGAAGGCCGCCTCCAGCTCCTCGTCGAGCAGGAACGACTGCGAGTGACGGTCCCACGCGGGGCCCATGATGCCGCCGGTGAGATTGAGCTTGATGTGGTCGACCCCGTTCTTGATCTGCTCGCGGATCGCGCGGACGAAGCCGTAGGGCCCGTCGCACTCGCGCGCGTGGCCCGAGGTGAGGAAGTGCCCGCCGGTCGTGGTCAGGAAGTAGCCGGCCGCGAAGACGCGCGGGCCGACGTACCGGCCCTCGTCGAAGGCACGCTTCCAGGCCACGTCCATGAAGTGCGCGGCGCCCGCGCAGCGCACCGCGGTGACTCCGGCCTCGGTCAGCGCCTCCATCAGGCGGTGGCCGAAGGTGGCGGTCTGCTCGGCGATCGACGCGCCGGTGGAGGCCAGGTAGTCGGGATGGACGTGGACGTCCCAGAGCCCGGGCAGCAGGTACGCGCCTCGCAGGTCGACGACCTGGGCGCCCCGGGTGTCGGGGGACCGGTTCCCGGAGAGCACCTCGGCGATGCGGCCGTGCTCGATGACGACGCTCGCGCCCGCGATCGGTGTCGGCGTGACGCCGTCGATCAGCTGAGCGTTGAGAAGCACCCGCCGCGCGGTCGGATTCATCCCACGCGCATCGAGATCCGGAGCCGGAGCGCCCGCTTGAGGCGCAGCAGGGACCACCAGCCGCGGTGGCCTGCGAGGGTCGAGGCCAGGAGCAGCGCGCTGCCCAGCCGCGGCCTCGCCCGCAAGCTCGCGACCAGGTGCTGGCGAGCGCGCGGGAGATCGTCGCGCTCGAGCGCGAGCCGCCCCAGCCGCAGGAGCGACACGGCGCGCTCGGCCCCGAAGTAGCGGGTTGCTTCCGCGGGGTAGAGCTCGGGATGGCCCAGCACCTTGTGGCCGATCTGCAGGCGCCCGCGGATCATCGCCTCGAAGTCCTTGGAGAGGCTGCCGCTCCATCGACGATACCAGACCAGCCGCTCCTCGACCGACGCCGCCGGCCACGTCCGCAGCAGCCGCAGCCAGCACTCGATATCCTCGCAGACGCGGAAGGCCTCGTCGAACCCGCCCACGCCGACGATGGCGTCGCGCCGCACCAGCGACGCCGACGGACAGATGAAGTTGTAGCGCATGAGCGCCTGGCCGGCCTCCGGGGGCAGCCGATAGGCTCCGTCGCCGAGGGACACTCGGGCCAGGCCGGCGTACTCGGGCGTCGTTCGCAGGTAGCCGTCTTCCTCGACGTGGAAGTCGCCCGAGAAGACGACCATGTCGGTGAAGGCGAGGCCGATGTCGGGATGCGCCTCGAGGAGGGCCACCTGCCGTGCAAGCTTGCCGGGACGCCAGATGTCGTCGGCATCGAGAAAGGCCAGGTAGGGCGCCGTCGATTCCGCGATGCCCCGGTTGCGCGCCGCGGCCAGTCCGCGGTTGATCTGTGAAACCACCAGCACGGCGTCGCCGTACGAGCGCGCGATGGCCGCGGTGTCGTCGGTCGATCCGTCGTCGACGACGATGACCCGGAGCGACGGACCCTGCTGGGCCAGCGCGCTCTCGATCGCCTCCGCGAGAAACTTAGCGGCGTTGTGGGCGGGAATGATCACATCCACTGTCGGTGAGGATCGCACACCGGGATCGCCGGCGAGCGTGGGCGCCATCGGGGACGCGGTCATGGCTGACCTCCTTGAGCGCTGGCCGATGGTACTTCGAATCGCGACGCAGGAACAGTCTCCGGTTGCATTCCGACCCTCGGGAGCGAGCTGGTGGCGAGTCCGACGCCGGAGAAATCACGCAGAATCTGCATCGCGGCCGCGCTCCGCGCGGAGAGTGTCGAACCCGTGACGCGCGAAGGAAGAATGCGCTTGACGTTGCTCTCGGATGGTCTCTACTATCCAGAACTCGACGCAGGACGCACGGCGTGGAGCAGAGGGTGACATGAGTTCTCGCCGGCCGGCGGTGACGCGATGACCCCCGACGTGCCCGCTCCGGGCTGCGCCCTGGCCGCGGAGCTTCGCGACCTCGCGGAGCGCGACGCGCGGCGAACGCCGATGGACGCCGTCCTCGACGCGGCCGAACGCGGCGAGGTTGGTGAGGAGCAGTGGTTCCGGCTCCTCGGACGGCTCTGGACGCTCAAGCGGATGATGTACTACGTCTACGGGAGCTGGGCGCTGGGGCTGAGCGTCAACGAGTTTCCGCCGACCGTCGCCTATCTCTTCGGCAAGCAGATCTACGACGATTCGACCCACGAGATGCAGTACGTCGACGAGATGCTTCGACGCGGATGGGTGCGCACCCAGCGCGAGGCGTTCCGGCATCCGTATTGCGCGTTCACGCCGGCCACACGCGTCGCCTACTACGTTTTCGCGCTGAGGGCGCTCACGAACTACCGGCAGAACATCCGGATCGCCGCGCTGAACCTGGGCGCCAAGG
>Ga0187777_10001525_pt1 | contig 15053 bp, 15 predicted proteins | sample 1015_Q2_SP5_10_M_FD_132416 | JGI IMG/M metagenome (GOLD analysis project Ga0187777, IMG submission 132416) | Tropical peat soil microbial communities from peatlands in Department of Meta, Colombia - 1015_Q2_SP5_10_MG | ecosystem: Environmental > Terrestrial > Soil > Wetlands > Peat | place...
CTGCAGCGGCAGTTCCTGGACGCCTTGACTGCGAGGCCTTTACCTGCGCTTCCGTTGGACCACCTCACGCCGCCTCGGGGCGCGCCGCGCGGCAATTTCCTGACGTTCGCGCTGCCTTGGGCCAGCGAGGCCGAAACCGCGCTGACCAAACATCATGTGAGCGTCGACCGCCGCCGCGATCGGCTGCGCTTCGGTTTCGGTGTTTATCACGACGACGGGTTCGTCGAGCAGCTCACGGAACGGTTGCGCGAAGCGCTCGCGAACGTGCATGAGCGATAGGCCCTACTACACCGCCCACATCGACACTTTTGCGCGCGACCATCTGCCTCCGCGCGACCAGTGGCCGGAGCTGGTTTTCGAGACCCCCGACCTGCGCTACCCGGATCGTCTGAACTGCGTCGTCGAGCTACTGGACAAGGCGGTGGAGTCCGGCCAGGGGCAGCACCCCGCGATCCGCTCACCCTCTGCGACGTTGACCTACGCGCAGCTGCTGGCGCTCGTCAATCGCATCGCCCATGTGCTGAGCGAAGAGCTTGCGCTCGTGCCGGGGAGCCGGGTGCTGTTGCGGGGTCCCAACAATCCGATGATGGCGGCGTGCTGGCTGGCGGTGGTCAAAGCCGGCTGCATCGCGGTGGCGACCATGCCGCTGCTGCGGGCCAAGGAGCTGAAGCCGATCATCGAGAAGGCCCAGTGCACCGCTGCGCTGTGCGACGTCAACCTGCGCGACGAGCTGGAGCTCGCGCGCGCGCAATGCCCGGTGCTCGCCTCCACGCTTTACTTCAACATCGACACGCCCGGTTCGCTCGACCGCCTCGCAGCAGACAAGCCAGCCCGGTTCGCGGCAGTGGACACGGCGGCTGAAGACGTGTGCATCATCGCCTTCACTTCCGGCACTACCGGGGTGCCCAAGGGCACCATGCATTTTCACCGCGACGTGATGGCGATCTGCGATTGCTTCCCGCGCTCGTGCCTCCACGTGGGGGCGGGCGACATCTTCTGCGGCACGCCGCCCTTGGCCTTCACGTTCGGGCTGGGCGGGCTCCTGCTGTTTCCTCTGCGCTTTGGCGCATCGACCCTGCTGCTGGAAAAGCTCACGCCCACCGGGCTGCTCTCTGCAATCGAGCAATACCGCGCGACGATCTGCTTCACCGCGCCCACCTTCTATCGCCAGATGGCGGGCGTGGCGTTCGATTACGACATCGCGAGCCTGGCGAAATGCGTCTCGGCCGGCGAAGCGTTGCCTTTGTCCACGCGCGAGCTGTGGGAGAAGGAAACCGGGCTTCGCTTGATCGACGGCATCGGCGCAACCGAGATGCTGCATATCTTCATCTCCGCGGCGGGCGAGGACATCCGGCCCGGCGCCACAGGCAAACCCATACCGGGGTACAGCGCCTGTGTGCTCGACGATCAGGGTAATCTCGCCCCGGCCGGAGTTGTCGGCCGCCTCGCGGTGAAGGGTCCGACCGGCTGCCGCTATCTGGCGGACGAGCGCCAGAAGAACTATGTTCAGCGAGGCTGGAACCTTACCGGCGACGCGTACTCGATGGATGAGGACGGCTATTTCTGGTATCAGGCGCGTACCGACGACATGATCATCTCCGCCGGCTACAACATCGCGGGTCCCGAAGTGGAGTCCGCATTGCTGCTGCACCCCGCTGTCGCGGAGTGCGGTGTGGTGGGAGCGCCGGACGCGGAGCGCGGCCAGATCGTCAAGGCGTTCGTCGTCCTCAAGAAGGATTCGGTGCCTGGACCTGAGCTCGCACAGGAGCTGCAGGAGTTCGTCAAGCAGACTATCGCTCCATACAAGTATCCGCGAGCGGTGGAGTTTCTGAAGGCACTGCCTCGCACCGAAACCGGCAAGCTGCAGCGCTTCAAGCTGCGCGGATGACAGGTCGATCGCAGCGCGAAACAACAGAGAGGTTCTCATGCAAATACTGCAGCCACCGGGCTGGGCCCGTCCGCGCGGTTACTCGAACGGTATCCTCGCCCGCGGCCAGGTCGTGTTCGTCGCCGGGCAGATCGGCTGGGATGCCCAATGCCGCTTCCAGACCAGCGATCTGGCCGGCCAAGTGCGGCAGGCGCTCGAGAACATCGTGGCCGTGCTGGCGGAGGCCGGGGCGCGCCCCGAGCACATCGCGCGCATGACCTGGTACGTGACGGACAAGCGCGAGTACATCGCGGCGTACGGCGCGATCGGGGCGATCTATCGGCAGGTGATCGGTCCCCACTATCCGGCGATGACAGCAGTGCAGGTCGCCGCACTGCTGGAGGACCAGGCCAAGGTCGAGATCGAGGCGACCGCGGTCATCCCCGACTGATCTGAGGAAGCTCAGGCCAGAGCTTCCCCAGACGCAAGTCGTTGTTTCCCGCCGCCATTGAAATGGCCGCAACGGCCCCGATATCGCCTGCATGGCGGTTGGGTCAGTTCCAACCAGTTCTGTATGAACTCTAATCGCTGCGTACCCCGAGGGAGAAGATGACAGGACGCAATTCGGGAAACTGGATGTGGGAGCAGGCGCTCGAGCTGCTCGAGGAGGCGACTCGCCTGCAGCGGCAGTTCTTCGAGCCGCGCACGCCAGGCTCGGGCGCTCCATGCTGGGAGCCGCCGGTCGACGTGATCGAGGCGGACGGCCAGCATTGGATCCTGGTCGCCCTTCCGGGTGTCTCGCCGCAGCGCGTGCACGCGGCGATCGACGGGTCCGCTTTGATCGTGCAAGGCGAGCGGGCGATGCCGGCGAAGTCCTATCCCGGTGCGATCCGCCGCCTGGAAATACCGTATGGCCGTTTCGAGCGGCGCATCCCGATTCCTCCTGGCCGGTTCGAGCTGCGCGAGCAGCGCTTCGAGAACGGTTGCCTGGTGATCGGTCTGCGTCGCATCGTCTGAGGAGAGGCTTCGATGAGCATGGAGATGGAACGTAAGCAGAGCCAGCCCGAACCGGGGGCCGCCGCCGGCTCGCCTTCTGCGCCGCCGGGCAACGGTACGGTGCTGTCGATTCCCGCTGACGCGCTGATCGTCGTTCCCGTGCGCAATATGGTGCTGTTCCCGGGCATGATCCTGCCGCTGAGCATCGGGCGGGAGAACTCGATCGCCGCGGCACAGCAGGCGGTGCGCGGCGAGCGTCCGATCGGGCTGCTCCTGCAGCGCGACCGGTCCCTCGAGAACCCGGGCCCGGACGACGTTCATCGCGCGGGCACGGTGGCACAAGTGCTGCGCTACGTGACGACACCGGACGGCGGGCATCACCTCATCTGCCAGGGGCAGGAGCGCTTCGTGGTGCAGGAGTTCCTTCCAGGCTATCCATTCCTCGTCGCCCGCGTCGAGCGCATCACCGATGGCGGACAGGCCACCCAGGGCATCGAGGCCCGCTTCATCCAGCTCAAGCGGCGCGCTGCGGAAGCGCTCGAGCTGCTGCCGCAGACGCCGCCGGAGCTCGCGTCCGCCGTGCAGGGCATCACTTCGCCCGGCGCGCTGGCGGACATGGTCGCGGGCTTCATGGACATCAATCCGGCCGAGAAGCAGCAGATTCTCGAGACCTTCAACGTCGAACTGCGCCTGGACCGGGTGCTGGAGTTGCTCGCGAGCCGCATCGAGGTGCTCAAGATCTCGAAGGAGATCGACGACCGCACCAAGGCGAACGTCGATCAGCGCCAGCGCGAGTTCATGCTGCGTGAGCAGATGAAGACCATCCAGAAAGAGCTGGGCGAAGGCGAGGAGGGCAGCGGCGCCGAGATCGCCGAGCTCGAGAAAGCGCTCGGCGAGGCCGGCATGCCGGAGGAGGTCGAAGCGCACGTGCGCAAGGAGTTGAAGCGCCTGTCGCGCATGTCCGAGCAGTCGGCGGAGTACTCGATGGCGCGCACTTATGTCGACTGGCTGATCGAGCTGCCCTGGAAGATCGAGGCGGAGGAAAAGATCGACCTCGCGGAGGCGCGGCGCATCCTGGACGAGGATCATTTCGGGCTCGACAAGATCAAGAAGCGCATCCTGGAGTTTCTCGCGGTGCGCAAGCTGAATCCGGGCGGCCACAGCCCGATCCTGTGCTTCGTCGGCCCGCCGGGCGTAGGCAAGACCTCCCTCGGCCAGAGCATCGCCAAGGCGCTCGCGCGCAAGTTCGTGCGCGTAGCACTGGGTGGCGTACACGATGAGGCCGAGATCCGAGGCCATCGCCGCACGTACGTTGGCGCACTGCCGGGCAACATCATCCAGGCCATCAAGAAGGCCGGCAGCCGCGACTGCGTGATGATGCTGGACGAGATCGACAAGCTCGGCCAGGGCTTCCACGGGGATCCGTCATCGGCGCTCCTTGAGGTGCTCGATCCGGAGCAGAACTCCACCTTCCGCGATGCGTACCTCGGCGTCCCGTTCGATCTATCGCGCGTGACGTTTATCACCACCGCGAACGTGCTCGACACGATTCCAGGCCCGCTGCGCGACCGCATGGAAGTGATCCAGCTGCCCGGCTACACGGAAGAGGAGAAACTGCAGATCGCGAAGAAATACCTGGTCAAGCGACAGCTGGAGCGCAACGGGCTGGCGGCGGAAAAGCTCGACATCACCGACGCTGCGTTGCAGAGCGTGATCCACGATTACACGCGGGAGGCGGGCGTGCGCAACCTCGAGCGCGAGATCGGCTCGATCGTCCGCAGCGCCGCCGTGAAGATCGCCGAGGGCAGCCTGGACCGGGTGCGAGTCGATCAAACGGAGCTGCAGGACATACTCGGCCCATCTCGCTTCGAGGGTGAAGTCGCGCAACGCACCAGTGTTCCTGGCGTCGCCACGGGTTTGGCGTGGACGCCGGTCGGCGGCGACATCCTGTTCATCGAGGCGAGCCGGACGCCGGGTAACGGCAGGCTCATCTTGACAGGCCAGCTGGGTGACGTGATGAAGGAAAGCGCACAAGCAGCGCTGACGCTCGTCAAGTCGAGAAGCGAAGGCATGGGCGTCGACGCGGCCGCGCTGGAGAAGTCCGACATCCACGTGCACGTTCCTGCGGGGGCGATCCCGAAAGACGGGCCGAGCGCGGGTGTGGCGATGTTCATGGCGCTCGCATCGCTGCTGACCAATCGCGTGGTGCGAAACGATACAGCGATGACCGGCGAGATCAGCCTGCGAGGATTGGTGCTCCCGGTGGGGGGCATCAAGGAGAAGGTGCTGGCGGCGATGCGAGCCGGACTCACCACCGTCATGCTGCCCAAGCGCAACCAAAAGGACCTGCAGGACGTTCCCGAGGAGGCGCGCCGCAAGCTCGAGTTCGTCTTCCTGGAGACGGTCGACGACGCCGTCAAGACAGCGCTGGTCGGTCGGCCCGAGCGAGAGCCGCTGCTCGCCGACTAGCGTCGAGTTCCCTCTCCCTCCGGGAGAGGGCGGAGGGTGAGGGCAACGCAATCCGGGGTGATCGGTGTGAATTTCTCACACCCGCCCCGGTAATGCGTCAACGAGCTGAGCCGTCCGGCAGCCGTAAAGTGGTATCAACGGAAAACGCTTTACGGACGGGACCGGATCATGACAACCAAGACCTTCGCCAACCTGCTGATCGGAGCGCTGCTCGTGGCGAGCGCTTCCGCTCATGCCGCCGAGAGCAGCATCCAGGTCGCGATGGAAGACGGCAAGACCCGGGCGCAGTTTACCGTCGGCGATTCGCGCTGCGTGCTGATCGACGATCAGATTCGTTGCACGCGCGTTGCCAAGTAACCGCTAACGCGAAACGACGCACAGTTTTTCCTCCTCCCCTGACCCTTTCGGCCCGCCGCTTTGGCGGGCCTTTTCTTTCCAGGCAGCCCCGAGTAACTCGGGGGCTTGAGTTACAATCCGCGCCTACATCAGCAGTTGCCCGATAAGATCCACGAGGAGAACTCGGCATGGAAGAGCAGCTCAAGACTGCTGCACTCGAATACCACCGGCTGCCCACGCCGGGCAAGATCTCGGTTGTCCCGACCAAGGGTCTCATCAACCAGCGCGACCTGGCACTCGCCTACTCACCGGGCGTTGCGTATGCGTGCAAGGTGATCGAGGCGAATCCGGCCGAGGCCGCGACGCTGACATCGCGCGCCAATCTGGTCGGCGTGATCACCAACGGTACCGCGGTGCTCGGGCTGGGTAATATTGGACCGCTCGCCGGCAAGCCGGTCATGGAAGGCAAGGGCTGCCTGTTCAAGAAGTTCGCCGGCATCGACGTGTTCGATATCGAATTGAACGAGCGCGACCCCGACAAGCTGGTCGACATCATCGCCGCGCTCGAACCGACGCTGGGCGGCATCAACCTCGAGGACATCAAGGCGCCGGAGTGCTTCTACGTCGAGCAGAAGCTGCGCGAGCGCTTGCAGATCCCGGTATTCCACGACGATCAGCACGGCACCGCCATCATTGTGGGCGCCGCCGTCACCAACGGCCTGAAAGTGGTGGGCAAGCGCTTCGACAAGGTGAAGGTGGTCTGCTCCGGCGCCGGCGCCTCCGCCATTGCGTGCCTCGATCTGCTCGTGCGGCTCGGGCTCAGCCGCGACAACGTGATCGTGTGCGACAGCAAGGGCGTGATCTACCAGGGTCGCGAGCCGAACATGGAGCCCAACAAGGCGCGCTACGCCCGCAGGACCGATGCGCGTACGCTCGCCGATGTGATGCCGGGTGCGGATATTTTTCTGGGCCTGTCCACCGCCGGGGCGCTAAAGCCGGAAGCGATCAAGAAAATGGCCGATCGGCCGCTGATCCTGGCGCTCGCTAATCCCACGCCCGAGATCATGCCCGAGGAGGCCAAGGCGGTCCGCCCCGATTCGATCATCGCTACCGGGCGTTCCGACTATCCGAACCAGGTCAACAACGTCCTCTGTTTTCCCTTCATCTTCCGCGGCGCGTTGGACGTAGGGGCGACTCGCGTAACAGATGAGATGAAGCTCGCGTGCGTCAAGGCCATCGCCGAGCTCGCCCAGGCCGAGCAGTCGGACGTCGTGGCGCTTGCGTACGAAGGGGAAGAGCTCAGCTTCGGTCCCGAGTACATCATTCCGAAGCCGTTCGACCCGCGCCTGATCATCAAAATTGCGCCCGCGGTGGCCAAGGCGGCCATGGACAGCGGCGTTGCTACCCGTCCCATCGCCGACTTCGACGCCTATCGGGATCGCTTGACCCAGTTCGTGTACCACTCCGGCCTCGCCATGAAGCCCGTGTTCGCGCTGGCCAAGCAGCACCCACGCCGCGTCATCTTCGCCGAAGGTGAGGACGAGCGCGTGCTGCGCGCCGTGCAGCAGGTGGTGGACGAGAAGCTGGCCCAGCCGATCCTCATCGGCCGTCCCGAAGTCGTGGAGATGCGCATCAAGAAATACGGTCTGCGCATCCAGCCGGGGCACGAGTTCGAGATCGTCAACCCGGAGAGCGACCCACGCTACCGCGAGGTGTGGACCGAGTACTACCGCATCATGAAGCGCAGAGGCGTGTCACCCGACGACGCCCGGGTTCATGTGCGGCAGTCGACAACGCTGATCGGCTCGATGCTGCTGCAGCGCGGCGACGGCGACGCCATGCTATGCGGCACATTCGGCCGGCACAAAGATCACCTGCGCCACGTGGCCAACGTCATCGGGCTCGAGCGCGGCGCTTCCATCTTCGCCGCGATGAACGTCCTGCTCCTGCCCAGGCGCACGCTGTTCATCTGCGACACCTACGTGAACGAGGATCCCACGCCGGAACAGCTCGCCGAGATGACCGTGATGGCGGCGGCGGAGGTACGTCAATTCGGATTGACGCCCAAGGTCGCGCTCCTGTCGCACTCGAATTTCGGCACTGACGACTCGCCTTCGGCCGTGAAGATGAGCCGCGCGCTCGAGCTGATCCAGAAGCGCTCCCCGGATCTCGAGGTGGACGGCGAGATGCATGGCGACGCAGCGCTGTCCGAAGAGATCCGCAGCCGCGTCCAGCCCGACTCGCGCCTGAAGGGCGAAGCCAACCTGCTAATCATGCCGAACCTGGACGCCGCCAACATCTCGTTCAACCTGCTCAAGATGACGGGCGGAGAGGGTCTGACCATTGGCCCCATCCTGCTGGGGGCGGCGAAGCCGGTACATATCCTGACCCCAACCGCGACCGTCCGGCGGCTGGTCAACATGACCGCGCTGGCCGTGGTGGACGCTAACAGCCATCGCTAGTCCTAGCTGGGGCTTAATAGGCCGTGTCGGCTAGCGGCACTCTGAGCGACTCGACAGTGTTGAGCTGAATCGCACCTGCCGTGGTTACCAGCGCGTAGGTGAGCTCGCTTCGAGCCGTCAAGATGGTTAGAAGGCCTGTTTGCTCTGCAGCCGTGAATTCCGCTCGTCCAGGTGACGATCAGAGTGCCAGTGCAATCGCTGCAACGATTCGTTTCATATTCGGTCATCCATCAAGTCAGGAGCGGGGGAGCAGTTAGGATTGTATTTTTGCAGAGCCGCCCTTGCACGCACGACCCGAACGCTATGACAGAAGTGATATTCCCTTATTGCTGTATCGCTTCTAGTCTGTTTTGGGGGCGCGCAAGATACGGAGGTGATCATGTGCAGAACGCTTCTGTTGGCATGTTTAGCAGTAGCGCTATCCGAGACGCTGCAGGCGCAGGCAGACAGCTTTCCGCTCACGTGCAAAGGATCGTCGTCGACCACTGTGGCGGTCGTCCCAGACGTACATGAGGTGCTCATTTATTTTCAGAAGAGCAGGCAACCGGCTGGCTCTGGTGGTGCAAATCTAGCACCTGGTTTCTGCTCTTGGGCCGACCGAGGTATGGGCGATGCAGAGTCCAATGTGATTTGCGCGCCGAACGTCTTTAACTACCGAGTGATGCTGCCTGGCGGCGGCACGCCACGGTATTCGTTCGATTCTCAGACCTACATAAACCGAATGCAGCAGGAAGGGCAAATTCTCACGTTTATGGTTCACGGACAATTCACAACGGAACGTGTGGAAAACTGCCTAGTGATTGATCGCGTCCCTTAAGGACATCAGCGCAGCTCGAAGGGAGACCAACACACACTTAGCCCAGCTCCTCAATGCCATCTGACCCTAAGATAATTCGGAGTCGACATCCATGACTTTGCCCATAAGCGTTAATCCATACGCCCCACCGGTGGCAGCGGTGGAAGACATCTCGTCGGAGCGAAAGCGCTCAGAGGACACGCCGTTCTTTGCGGTCTCGGTCATTAAGCTCTTGGTGATGTCGATCTGCACCTTCGGTTTTTACGAGCTCTACTGGTTCTATCAGAACTGGAGACGAATAAAGATGCGGGAGCAACGGAATATCCTGCCGGTTGCTCGCGCCCTGTTTACTGTAATCTTCTGCTACCCCTGCTTTACGCGTATACGTGACTACGAAGCGCCGTCCAACAAAGGAGCAGCTCTTGCCGCTGGGCCGCTTGCCATAGGATGGATACTGACAACCATGATGGCGAACCTGCGACACCCCTACGGGCTGATCTCCCTGCTGGCCCCCCTATTCCTGCTCCCTGTCCAGGCGCACGTGAACCGAATCAATGCGCTGGTCGCTCCCGACCAACCGAACGAACGCTTCACGGGCTGGAACTGGGTGGCTGTCGTAGTGGGCGGCCTCTTTTTCGCTCTGATGGTAGTTGCCGCCTTCCTCCCCGACCAGTAGCGCCGACGCCGGTGAGTGCGGCGGTGACGCACTCACTAATGGATCGAGTCCTCCTGCTCTTCCCATCCGTCCCGCCGTTCCCAGATAGCCCGACGAGTAACTCCATGCTATCTCGCACTAGGCGGGCTCGCTGCTACAGATAGGGCGAGACGGTGCGCTTTTCCCTCACCCAAGCCTCTCTCCCGGCGGGAGAGGGGTGCCCATCAATTGCGCTCGTCGCTCTGCGTGGCCGCGAGCCTCTGACGCTGGGCTGCCACCGCTTCGCGCGTGCCGTGCACGCTTTCGGCGCCGTTCCACCATTCTCCCGCGAGCGCCTGGATCAGCTGCTTGCTCCCCGGGCCCACTGCTCGAATGACGTCGGCTTCGAGCGCGTTCTTGTCGGCCAGAAGGCGCTGCAGAGCCGCGAGCGACGTCTGCATGGCGTGCACATCGGGGTGATCTTGCAGGCCTGCATTGCGGAACAAGGCGTCGAAGCGTTGCGAGATCTCCGCGACCTGGGCGGACATTTCAGCAGAGCTTTCCGCCGCGCCGTACACGAACTCGGGCACCGCCACGATTCGTATCGCCGTTTTCTCCTCCTGCGCCTGCAGCGCGGCGAGCCCATCGTCGAGCTGGCTCAACTGACGATCGAGCTCGCTGCGGTCGTTCGCCGACTGCTTGGGGGAAGCCGGAACGAGCGATCGCAGCGCCGCCGTGGCGTGGATCCAGGGCTCTGTCAGGTCTCGCTCGGTTATGGCCTGCACCTGCGCCGCCGCGCGCTCCGGGCATGCGGCCGCGAGCACCAGCAGCGCGCCGGCCAGGTTCGAGAGCACTCTCATATTGACGTTCCTCACTCTTGTGGGACGAAGCGCGCGACCTCCTGGTCGATCGCGCCGAAGACGGATTGCCCGGTGGCATCGAACATCTCGATGCGGACTCTGTCGCCAAAGCGCAGGAACGGCGTCGCGGGCTTGCCGGTTGCCAGGGTCTCCAGCATGCGTTTCTCGGCGATACAAGCCGAGCCCGCGCTGCGGTCGACGTTCGAGACGGTACCCGATCCAACGATGGAGCCGGCCTCCAGCTCGCGCGTGCGCGCCGCGTGCGCGATCAGCGTGGGGAAGTCGAACGTCATATCGGCGCCGGCGTTCGGCTGACCGAACAAGTGACCATTGATGTGCACAGTGAGCGGGAGCTTGAGCTTAGCGCCGTCCCATGCATTGCCCAGCTCGTCGGGCGTCACCGCCACCGGCGAGAAGGCCGTGGCGGGCTTGCCGTGGAAGAAGCCGAAGCCCTTGGCCAGCTCGTCGGGGATCAGGTTGCGCAGGCTCACGTCGTTGGCGAGCATGAGGAGCTTGATGTGCCGCGACGCCTTGGCCGGCTTGATTCCCATCGGCACGTCGTCGACGATCACCGCGACCTCGCCCTCGAGGTCGATACCCCAATCCTCGTTCTCTGCGAGGATCGGGTCGCACGGTCCGATGAAGGTGTCCGAGCCGCCCTGGTACATGAGCGGGTCGGTCCAGAACGAGGCGGGCATCTGCGCGCCGCGCGCTTTGCGCACCAGCTCGACGTGATTGACGTAAGCGGAGCCGTCTGCCCACTGATAGGCACGCGGCAGAGGAGCGTGGCAGCGCGCCGGGTCGAAGACAAACGTGTCGGCGGCTTTGCCCGCGTTGAGGGTGGCGGACAGGTGCGCGAGCTTCGGCGCTTTGTGCTGCCAGTCTTCCAGCAGCGACTGCAATGTGGGCGCGATGGCCGAGGCCACCACGGCACTCGTGAGGTCGTGGCTGACGACGATCAGGACACCGTCGCGCCCGGTAGTTTTGAGGGTGGCAAGTTTCATGGTTGCAACACGACGCCCGTTGGCGGTTTCGGCATTCTAGAACCTATCTCATAATCGGTCGCGCGAAGCGTTGCGGGGCTCATGCAGCGACGCCGTGCGGATCCGTGACGCCGTGCAGGTAGATGTCGGTGACGATCTTTGCCATGTCGCGGTAGGCGAGGGGTCCGTCGGGCCGCAGCCAGGTGAAGGTCCAGTTGATCATGCCGAACAGGATCATGGCGAGCGGCAGCCGCAGGGCCTTGCGGCGAAACCTCGGCTGCAGCCGCGCGATCGCCTGCGCAAAAGCCTCGACCACCTCGCGCTCCTTTGCCACCACCCGGGTGCGCTCCGCTTGACGCAGGAACTTGACGTCCTGCACCAGCACGATGTGCTGGGCCTGTGAATGCTCGTATTCCTGCATGAAACGCTCGACCAGCGCTGCGAAATGCCGTGCTGGCGGCAGGCCGCGTGCCCGCACTTTTGCAACGATGCCGATCAGCGTGTCGAGGTAGCTGTCGGCGGCATCGAACAGCAGGTGCTCCTTGTCGCGGTAGTAGTGGTACAGAAGCGCCTTGGATACGCCGCAGGCGCGGGCGAGGTCCGCCATCGACGCGCCTCTGAAACCCTGATCCGCGAACAAGCGCGCCGCGGCTCTTTGGATGGCGCCGCGCTGTGCCTCGAAGGTGGGGGCTTTGCCGCGGGGCATTCAGCGCTCGTCGTAGCTGATCACGACGCGGTCGGTCAGCGGGTGCGCCTGGCAAGTCAGCACGTAACCCGCCGCGACATCGCGCGGGTCGAGGCCGTAGTTCTTGTCCATGCGCACTTTGCCGGACAGCAGCCGGGCGCGGCATGTGCAGCACACCCCGTTCTTGCAGGCGAAAGGCAGATCGAAGCCGGCCTGCAGCGCGGCGTCGAGGATCGAGGGATGGGCTGGCCGGAACTCCAGCTCGCGCTGCACGCCGTCTGATATCACCGTCACCATCGACTCGGGCGCATCGCCCGGCTCGACGCGATGGTCTGAAACGATGTCGGGCACCCCGAAGCGCTCCGAGTGGATGCGTTCTCCGGGAATACCGGAGGCGCGCAGTGCCGCCTCCACCTCGTCGATCATCGCACCCGGGCCGCACACGAAGGCCTCGTCGATGGTGTCGGCCGGCAGCAGGGTGTCGAGGAAGGCCTTTGCTTTCGCGCCGTCCAGCCGGCCGTTGAACAGGTCGATCTCCTGCTGCTCGCGGCTGAACAGGTTGAAGAGCGTGAAGCGCGCGAGATAGCGGTCCTTGAGGTCCTCGAGCTCCTCGTGGAACAGAACGCTTGCCTGACGCCGATTGCCGTACAACAGCGTGACGCGGCTGCCGGCTTCGCGCGCCAGCGCAGTCTTGATCAGGGACAGAATCGGGGTGATGCCCGCGCCGGCGGCAAACGCAGCATAGTGCTTGGCGTGAGCGGGATCGAGCCGCGTGTGGAAGCGGCCGTCGGGCGTGAGCACGTCGAGCGCGGCGCCGGCCTCGAGCTGCGCGTTGGCCCAGGTGGAGAACCTGCCGCCTGGCACGCGTTTGATCGCGACCCGGAGCCGGCCATCGTCCACGCCGGCGCAGATCGAATAGGAGCGACGCACCTCGGTGCCGTCGATGCGCGTCCTCAGCGTGATGTGCTGGCCCTGAACGAACGCATACTCCGTCGCGAGCGCGGGCGGCACCTCGAAGTCCAGGCTGACGGCGTCGGAGGTCTCGCGCCTCAGCCGCGCGATGCGCAGCGTGTGGAATCGCGGGGTCACGAACTGTGAGCCCCCACCCTAACCCTCCCCCGCACGCGGGGGAGGGAAGGGATGGCGTATGCGTTCTTCGGAGTGTGGAATCTGGCAATCACGCGCTGCGAATCATGAGAGCCCCCTCTCCCTCGACGGGAGAGGGCTGGGGTGAGGGTGAGACCGCAAGGGGAGAGGGTATCGCTTGGTGGCAATGTTCACCGGTCCTCAGATCGGCTTGAAATACTCGAACGGTTCCCTGCACTGCGTGCAGCGATAGAGCGCCTTGCATGCCGTGGAACCGAACTCGGACAGCCGCACGGTGTCGGGCGCGTCGCAGCGCGGGCATCTCGGTGCCGGCGGAACGAAGCGGAGCGGTTGCGCCAACTCGGGCCGGGCGGCTTGCGGTGGAGCGATGCCGTACGCTCGAAGCTTCGCACGCGCTTCCGGCGTGAGCCAATCAGTGGTCCATGCCGGGGACAGACGCGTCTCAACCGAGACGGCGGCGCAGCCGGCATCCTGCAGCGCCGTGCGGATCGCAGCTTCGATCATCTGCGTGGCGGGACAGCCGGAGTAGGTGGGTGTGACGACGACCGTCACAGTGTCCTCGGCTGCGCGCACTTCGCGGACGATGCCGAGCTCGCATACTGAAACCGCCGGCAGCTCCGGATCGGGAATCTGCTTCAGCACCTGCCAGGCCTGCGCTTCGGTCAGCACGACATCACCATTGCGCCCCCGGATGGGTGCGCTGAAGGTGTTGCATCTCGGTGAGCAGGTGTCCCAGGTACTCGCTGTGCAGCCCGAGCTTACCGCGCGAGCGGAACGCGGTGCGCGCGGGGACGGCGAGTGTCGCCTCCATCAGCACCGGCCGCACCGTGTTTTCCCAGGCCGGCTCGAGTGAGGACCAGGCTACGCCCAGACCAGCCGCTGCAATCTCATTGTCCACCGGGTTCTCCGTGAACAGTTCGGCGGTGTAAGGCCACAGGTAGTCGAGCGCCGACTGGATACGCAGGTGGGACCCGTCGGTCCCATCACCCAGGCGTATCACCCAGTCGGCGCTGTGCTTCACGTGGTAGCGCGTCTCCTTGAGGCTCTTCTCCGCGATCGCCGCCAGCTCACGGTCGCGCGAGCTTTCGAGCGCCTGCCATACCTCACGCTGGAAGGCGCTCACCAGGAAGTTGCGCAGCACGGTGCGGCCGAAGTCGCCGTTCGGCAGTTCCACCAGCGTGACATTGCGGAATTGGTGGTCGCTGCGCAGAAACGCGAGCTGATCCTCGTCGCGCCTCGCGCCCTCCAGTCTGCCCGCATGGGTGAGCAGCAGGCGCGACTGCCCAATGAGATCGAGCGCGATATTGGCGAGCGCGAGCTCCTCCTCCAGCACGGGCGCGTGGCCGGTCCACTCCGACAGGCGCTGCCCCAGAATCAGCGCGTTGTCCGCGAGGCGCAGCACGTATTCTAGGTGAGGGGTGTACGTCACATGTGATCCACTTCATCCGGCAGCTTGTAGAACGTCGGATGCCGGTAGATCTTGTCGTCCGCCGGATCGAACATCTCCGGCTTCGCGTCCGGGTCGGAGGCGTGGATGTGATCGGCCCGCACCACCCAGATGCTGACCCCCTCCTGGCGGCGCGTATACACATCGCGCGCGCATTGCAGCGCCAGCGCGGAGTCTGGCGCGTGCACGCTGCCGCAGTGCTTGTGGTCGAGCCCGTTGCGGCTACGGATGAACACTTCCCACAGCGGCCATTCCTTCTTGTCCATGTGAAACCTCGTGATTCGTGAGAGTACGCAGCGGCCCGTGAGTCAAGCTGCCGCGGAGTCTGTCTTGAACTCCTGTTTGCGCGAGTAGGCGAGCGCCGCTTCACGCACCCAGGCGCCGTCCTCCCACGCCTTGATGCGCGCGGCC
>Ga0187777_10001526_pt1 | contig 15051 bp, 11 predicted proteins | sample 1015_Q2_SP5_10_M_FD_132416 | JGI IMG/M metagenome (GOLD analysis project Ga0187777, IMG submission 132416) | Tropical peat soil microbial communities from peatlands in Department of Meta, Colombia - 1015_Q2_SP5_10_MG | ecosystem: Environmental > Terrestrial > Soil > Wetlands > Peat | place...
CTTAGCCTGGGTCTGTCCTACAAAATCTCTGGATTCAATGGGTTACGGGTAAAATCTTGATTCCAAACGGCTTAGCGCTGGGGTTGAAACTCCAGCTGGAAGGCTGAAGTCATGTTCGCTTATTTTTTGCTGGTTGTCAAGAGAAAAATACTCTCGCTAGGCTGCCGGCCGGCTAGGCAGTAGCTCCGCGGTCTGCTGATACGAATCTCGTTCTGGCTCGGCTTGATTGGTCGGGCAACCAAGGTTATCGTTGCAAGATTCCAGAAGGCGAGAGGAGAGCCACATTGATCCAACATGCCATGACCAGCAGCACATTCGAGATCTCGGGGTACACGGTGCAGCGCAATCTGGGGATCGTGCGCGGCATCACGGTGAGGTCGCGCTCGGTGTTCGGGCAGATCGGCGCAGGACTGCAGACGCTAATCGGCGGGAACATCAGCCTGTTCACCGAGCTGTGCGAAAAGGCGCGCTCGGAGGCGTTCGAGCTGATGCTGCAGCACGCGACGCAGATGGGCGCGAATGCGGTGATCGGCGTCCGCTACGACGCGACCGAGGTGATGCAGGGCGTCTCAGAGGTGTTGTGTTATGGGACGGCGGTGGTAGTGGGGAGTAAGTGAGTTCTCAGTTCTCAGTTCTCAGTTCTCGGTTCTCAGTTCTCGGTAAAGGCCACCCTAGCACGCGCGCCTAATCCGGGCCGGGTCTGAAGGCACCGAGGTAACGAGACAAGGGGCGGGGCTTTGGTGTAATGTTTGTGGTCTCCGGGGCTGGCAATCCGCACCAACAGGAGGAAAAGCCCATGGGCCAGGTCTACGATCTAGTCAAGAACCGCAAGGTCCTCTACTCGGTGGACGCCAACAGCACGGTGCTGGAGGCAGCACGCTTCATGAGCGAGCACAACATCGGGGCGGTGCCGGTACTGCGCGACGGCGAGCTGGCGGGAATCTTCTCGGAACGCGATGTGATGAACCGCGTGGTGGCGGCGGGACGCAGCCCGGGCATCACCAAGGTGTCTGAGGTCATGACTTCGAACCCGCGGGCGGTCTCAGTGGAAGAGACGGTGGAGAACTGCCTGTTCATCATGAAAGAGTTCGGTTTTCGCCATCTGCCCATCTGCGAAGGGAAAAAGCTGAAGGGCCTGGTGTCGCTGCGTGACATCATGCTGGGCCAGACGGCGCGAGTGTAGGCGCCGGCTGCAAGCGCATAAACTGGAAGCCGGACCATTTGGCCGTGCCTGACCAGAAGCCAAGCCGCGACGAAGAAAAGAGCAAAGCAGAGTTAGTCCGCGAACTCAAGGCGCAGCGCAAGCGCCTGGAGCAGGCCGAGGCGCGCAGCAAGGGCAAGCCGGCGCACAAGTCAGCATCTCCGGAAAAAGCAGCGCTCAAGACGGTGAGCGTGCCAGAGCCGTTCGCGCCGATCTTTCTCAACGCGCAACAGTATGTGCGGCGGTATTTCGAATCACGGGTCGAGGACCCGGAACATAGCACGATCTCAATCTCAGGCGAGCGCTACATCCTGGTGCGCGCGGCCTCGATGTCGGTGGAGTTCTTCGAGCTGGTGCGCTCGTTGTACCAGGACAAGGGCGCAGAAGAGGCACGCAGCGTAGCCAACAACCTGCTATTCGACCTGGCACACGCCATCGGCAAGGCGGACGCGCGGACCTTCCATGCGCGCATGGGGGTGACGGACCCGATCGAAAAACTTTCGGCCGGCCCCATCCACTTTTCATTCTCGGGCTGGGCGTTCGTGAAGATATTTCCAGAGTCGCAGCCTTCGCCCAATGAGCACTACTACCTGATCTATGACCATCCGTTCTCCTTCGAGTCGGATGCGTGGCTGAAGCGCACGCACGGCGTGCACACGGATTTCCCGGTGTGCATCATGAACGCGGGTTACTCCTCGGGCTGGTGCGAAGAGAGCTTCGGCCTGCGGCTGGTGGCGGCGGAGGTGGAGTGCCTGGCCAAAGGCGATGCGCAGTGCCGCTTCATCATGGCGCCTCCCACGCGCATCGAAGAGCATTTGGAGCGGTACTTCCGGGAGAAGAAGACATTGGGGCGGTCGCGGCGGGCGCACGAGCGGCCCATGGAGGTAAACATCCCCGAGTTCTTCCAGCGCAAGCGCATGGAAGAAGAGCTGCGCCGCTCGCACGACGAGCTGGAGCAGCGCGTGCTGGAGCGCACCACCGAAGTGCTGCGGGCCAACAAGCAGTTGCGCGAAGAGGTGGAGCGCAGGGTGCACGCGCAAGAGGCGCTGGAACGCAGCAACGAGCGCTTCGAGGTCGCCAGCTCGGCTGCCAACACGGTGATCTACGAATCCGAACTGGGCGTGGACCGGATCACATGGACACGCGGCATGACGGAGGTGCTGGGATATCCGCTGGCGGAGGTCCCGAATACGCGGGCGTGGTGGATGGAGCACATCCATCCCGACGACCGGCCGCGGACGCTGATGGAGCTGCAACAGGCGCTGAACGACCAGGCGGACTTCTTTCTGGAATACCGCTTTCGCGAACATGGCGGACGATACGTCAACGTGTGGGACAAAGGACGTGTGGTGCGCGACGGCCACGGATTGCCGGTGCGGCTGATCGGCGCGCTGGTGGACATCACGGAGCGCAAGCGGCTGGAGGACCAGCTGCGGCAGGCGCAGAAGATGGAGGCCATCGGGAGGCTGGCCGGGGGCGTGGCCCACGACTTCAACAATCTGCTCACCGTGATCCAGGGATATAGCGAGTTGCTGGCGCGGGACGTGGGAAATCCGGAGCGGGCCGCGGCGCACATCGAAGAGATCAAGAAAGGGGCGAACCGGGCGGCTTCGCTGACGCGGCAACTGCTGGCCTTCAGCCGGCGGCAAGTGCTGGCGCCGGAGGTGCTCGACCTGTACGCGGTGGTCGCGCATATGGGCAACATGCTCGACCGCATCCTGGGCGCGGACATCGACCTGAAGATCCTGCCCAGCGAGCAGCCGCACCGGGTACGCGCCGACCGCGGACAAATCGAGCAGGTGGTGATGAACCTGGCAGTGAATGCGCGCGACGCCATGCCCCACGGCGGAGCGCTGGAGCTGGAGTGCAGCAGCATCGAGCTGGATGCGGATTACGCGCGGGGCGCGGTAAAGATCGTGCCGGGCAGGTATGCGATGCTCAACGTCCGCGATACGGGCGTGGGCATGGATGCGGAGACCATGGCCCACGTCTTCGAGCCTTTCTTCACCACGAAAGAGGCGGGCCGCGGGACTGGACTGGGGCTGGCCACAGTCTATGGCATCGTGAAGCAAAGCGGCGGATATGTCTGGGTGAGCAGCGAGCCCGGAGCGGGAACGACGTTCACCATCCAACTGCCGGAGGTGACGGAGCAGATGGCTGAGAAGCTGGAAAAGTCATCCACTGCGGCGGTGTCATCCGGCGGCTCAGAGAAGGTGCTGCTGGTGGAAGACGAAGCTCCGGTGCGAAAGCTGGTGCATCAGGTGCTGCGCGACGCCGGGTACTCAGTGCAGCAGGCGGCGAGCGGGCCGGAGGCGCTGAAGCTGGCTGCGAGCCAGACCGAGCCCATCGAGCTGCTCATCACCGATGTTGTGATGCCGCAGATGAGCGGACGGGAACTGGCGCAGGAGCTTACAAAACGATTTCCGCAGTTGAAGGTGCTGTTCGTCTCCGGCTACACCGGCGACGCGGTGATGGAGCGCGGCATGCTGGATCCGGGAGCGGCGTTCCTACAAAAGCCGTTCAACAGTGAGGCGTTATTGCGCAAAGTGCAGGAGATCTTGCAGGCGAGCGGCGCGCGCAGGCGATAGCCAAGTCTGGTCTTTCCTTTCAGCTTTCACACGGCAAGAAAATAACCTCAGTGACGGGCGAGCGGACGCGGACGGACCGGAATGCTGTCGCTCGCGATGTTGTTGGAGGGATCGGAATCTGGCACGGCGGAGGAGGCCGTGGCGGTCGCCGTCAGCAATGGCACAAAGGGAGCGTTGAGCGTGATGTTGAAGGTCTGCGGCGGCTGGCCGCTGCTCAGGTTCACCGGGCCGCAGATGATGGTGCCGGCGTTGGCGGCGCACCCGCCCGGCAGAGTGAAGCTGACTGGAGCGGAAAAAGTGATGGTCAGCGTTCCGCTTACTGCGGCGGATGAAGAGACATCGGTCAGTGTGGCCTGAAATGTGGTCTGGCCGCCGACCATCAGCGGATCAATAGTCGTGTGAGAAATGCTAGCGGAGAGGTCGGCGGAGCTGGCGCTACTGGTGATGGTGAGCGCAAGGTTCTGAGTCTTGGGAGCGAGAGCGCCGGGGCTGGAAGCGGAGATGGTGATGTTGTTCAATCCGAGCGGAAGGCTGCCGGTGGTGATGACGAGGGCAACGGAGGCGGGACTTGCAACAACTGGATAAACAATCGGCGACGGCGAAAAGATACATGAAGAACCGGTCGGCAGGTTAGGACACGAGAGCGAGACCGAGCCGGTGAAGTTTCCGAGAGCAGACACGGAAATCGTGATGGGTTGTGTCGGATTGCCCTGGGCCACGCTCAGCGATGAGGGGTTGGGCGAGGCAAGTGAGTAATCCACCACGCGCAGAGTGACATTCTGAATGTGGGTGATCTGCGCGGCATCGCTTCCAACCGCATTCACGGTGAAGAGGTAATCCTGTGCAGCTGTGGCCGGGGCGGTGGGCGCAGTGAGCGTGAAATTGGCCGGCGGCGCGGCTGATGCCGGAACGAACATACACGGCTGCGGTGCGCCTGCTCCGCAACTCAGGTTGATGCTGGCGCTATATCCGTTGAGCGCGCTAAGCGAGCCGGTGGCGGTGCCACTCTGGCCGGGAAAGACCGGGCCGAGCAAGGTGCTGTTCAGGACAAGGGAGAAGTCCGGATTGGGGCCATTGACGAAGCCGGTGGTATCCACTACCTCAAAATCAGAGCCGTGGATCTGGTTGAGATTGTGCAGGTCGTCATCGTCGAAGCTGGGGTCGGAGGCGCCGGAGATGTACCATGCCGAGCCGTTATCGGCCAGCAACATTCCGTATTTCTTGAGCGCATCGGCGATCACTTTGGCCTGCGGGGTGAGAACGGTAGTGTCGAAGCTGGCGCGCAAACGCACGCGCATTCCCATGGGCGGCAGATAGCTGGATGAGCCGGCATCGTGGCGCGCGGGATAGATGTGCGCGTTCCGGGTGTGGGGAACGGTGAAGCGGAAGGCATGGTCGATCAGGCCGGCAGCGACTTCAGAGTAACGCACGAGGCCGGGAAGGATGGGCAGGCCGGCGGCATCCGCGCTCGTCCAGCCATCGGGACGAAGAGCGTTCGAGTTGAGGTCCCAGATGGCGCCCGAGCCGGCGCTGAAGGCATTGCCGTTAGCAGCCAGCGCATAGAGCTCGTAGAGCGTGCAGGTGTCTTGGTTGACCAGGAGAACGTGGCAGTCTCCGCCGGTGCCGTTGTTGCAAGAGGCCGGGTCGTTGCCCTCCTGAAGGTAATTCGCAGGAATGGGATAGGGGCCGGGGTCGGACTCGCTGGCATACTGAAAACTGACGCTGTAGGTCGGCGTGGCGTTGCTCACGACGTTGTAGGGGATCCCATAACCGGCAAAGCTGCCGAAATCAGGATGCACGCCGATGCCGGCGCCGATCTGATTGATGATGCTGGCGGAATTGGGATCGAGGGGGAGATTGGAGATGTCCTTGTTCCAGACGTTATCCGGGGGAAAGATGTTGCAATTGGGCGCTTGCGGGATGGGTGTGTAAGGGCGCAGGCTCTCGGGCTTGGGCTGCTGCGTGGCGACGGGCAACGCGGCGCACCACAGAAGCAACAGGCACAGAACGGGCTTGCGCATCTCTACTCCTCAGAGGTCTGGGGGAAAGCTCATTGTATGGCGTCCGGGGGAAAAGCCAAAAACCCGAAGGTGTTAGCACCCTAGCGCGGCAGCATATCAACCTTGGCTGCCAGGATGAAGTCGCTTTCGGTGAGGCCATCGATCTTGTGGGTCCAGATGGTGATGGTGACCGCTCCCCAGCGCAGCAGAATATCGGGATGGTGGCCTTCGTGCTCGGCGAGATCACCGACTTTGTTGGTAAAGGCAAGCGCTTTCTTAAAGTCCGGGAATTCGTAAGTGCGCACGATGTGATGCTCTTCCTTCACCTGCCAGGCGGGGAGCTGCAGGGCGAGCTTTCTCAAGTTCTCACCCTGCAATGGCGGCACTCCGCCTTTGCAGGGGACACAATGCTTGCTGGCGAGGTCTGGCATGCCGCCATTCTAGCGCAGGGCAAAGGCAAATATGCGCGGTTGCGGCCGGCGATGTATATTTGTGGGCCTATCCCCCGGGAGGTTTTCCTTGGCCAAGGCAAAGACCCACAAGGCCGGCACCCGTTCACCGTTTCCAGCGCCAGCGCGGCTGGCACTGCTGGGCATGATCGGCGTTCCTTACGACGAGAACTCCTCTCACATGAGGGGCACGGCGGAGGCCCCGCGCGCCATTCGCGAGGCGCTGGCATCGGAGTCAACGAACACCTGGGATGAAGAAGGATCTGACGTAACGACTTACGTCCGCGATCTGGGCGATGTCTCTTTCACGCGCAAGGTAGACCCGTTCTACCAGATCGAAAGCTTCATCCGGCGGGCGCTCGACCACGGATTCGCGCCCATAGTGCTGGGAGGCGATCATTCGATCACATACGCCAGCGTGCGCGCGGTAGCGGCGTTACATGACGGCCTGACCATATTGCATTTCGACGCTCATCCCGATCTTTACGATGAATTCAAAGGCAACCGGCATTCGCACGCCAGCGTCTTTGCCCGGATCATGGAGGCCAAACTGGCCAAGCGGCTGGTGCAGATCGGCATTCGGACCGCGAACGGCCACCAGCGAGAGCAGGCCAAGAAGCTGGGCGTGGAAACAATCGAGATGAAAAAGTGGAAAGGAAAAGTGCCCAAGACTGAGGGCCCCATCTATGTTTCTTTCGATATGGACGTGCTGGATCCAGCCTTCGCTCCCGGTGTCTCGCATCACGAACCGGGCGGGATGAGCCTGCGCGAGGCGCTGACGGCGATTCAGAGTCTGCCGGAGAGCCTGGTGGGTGCTGATATTGTTGAGGTGAATCCGCGGCGCGACCGGAGCGAGGTCACGGCGATGTGCGCGGCAAAGATACTGAAGGAACTTGCCGCCAAGATGTTCGCTTCTATCCAGGATAACAAGCCGGCCACCTCCTGATGCTGCAGCCCTATTCTTTACAAATGGCGACCAGCAACCAAATCATCTTCTTCATTCAATCTTTGACGTTCGGGTCGGGATTTGTAAGTCTGGGGCACCCACTCACAGAATCAATCTGGCTTCGATGACCGGCGCAACATATCCGCCGACCTCGATCCCGTCATTTCCTTGCTCGCCGCGAAGATGGACGTGCAGAATGCTGCGGCGCCCCATCTTCGTCCCCTGCTCGCTGTGAAAGCGTGTGCCCGCTGTACCGGAGATCAATCCATGCTTGAGCATGTATGCGGCAAGCGGGCCGGTGGCGCTGCCCGTAGCCGGGTCTTCGGATACGCCGGCTTCGGGAGCGAACATCCGCGAGTAGGCCCCCTCAGGGGTGGGCGCGAAGAAAAAGACGCCGACGTGCGGATCTTCAACGCCCTTGCCCAGCGCCGCGAGCGCGGCAGAATCGGCTTCAGCGCGGTCGACGGCTGGCTTGCCTTTCACGGCGAAAAAGATAAAGGGATTGCCCGCGCTAACTGTCTGCGGCAGGGGGCTCAGAAGATCTGCAGTTCCAAGTCCGACAGCTTTAGCGCAAAGCCCCGGGTCGTGAGTCCGACCGAAGGTGATGGGCGGCGTGGTCAACCAGATGAGGGGACGGTTACCGCGCTCGACTCGTATCGCCACGGGACCGACCTTCTCATCCAGCGAGAACTCCGTCCGGCCGCTGGGGATAAGCCCTTCATCGAGGGCAACAAAGCTGCTGCCCACTGTCGGATGACCCGCAAATGGCAATTCCCGCGCCGGAGTGAAGATGCGGGCACGCACGACACATCCGCGACGGGTTGAAGGCAGCAGGAAGGCTGTCTCCGAGAGATTCAGCTCCCGGGCGATGCGCTGCATAGTGGCATCATCGATTCCAGAGGCATCTGGAAACACGGCCAGAGGATTGCCCTCAAGCGGTTTATCTGTGAAGACATCAACCACCCGGTAGCGATAGGTGCGCTTGCGACGCGGCATATTCCTCCTTAAGACAGCACAAGTTGAAACCAAACGCACACGGTAGTATCGAATACAGGATGCGCGAGAAAGTGTTTTTGTCGCAAGCAGAGATCCGGAGGACGGCGAAGCTGATTTGGCCGCATACCCGCAGAACTCCGGTGCTTGAGGTGCGGGGGGAGGATTTCGGGCTGGCGGTGCCCAGCCTGGTGCTGAAGCTGGAGCTGTTTCAGCACTCGGGATCGTTCAAGGCGCGGGGCGCGTTCGCCAATCTCCTTATGCGCCGCATTCCGCCGGCAGGAGTGGTGGCGGCATCCGGCGGAAATCACGGCGCGGCGGTGGCATATGCCGCGATGAAACTGAAGACGCCGGCAAAGATCTTCATCCCGACCGTGGCCTCGCCGGTAAAGGTGGCACGGATTCGAGGCTATGGCGCTGAACTGGTGGTCACGGGCGAGCGTTATGCGGATTCGCTGGCGGCGAGCGAAGAGTGGCGGGCGAAATCGGGCGCCATGGCCATTCACGCCTACGATCAGCGCGAGACTCTGTTGGGGCAGGCGACCACAGGGCTGGAATTGGAGCAGCAGGCCCCGAACCTGGACACGCTGCTGGTCGCGGTCGGCGGTGGCGGGCTCATCGGCGGCATCGCGGCCTGGTACGCAGGGAGAATCAGAATCGTTGGAGTCGAGCCGGAGGCTGCTCCTACGCTCAGCATGGCGCTCAAGGCCGGCGAGCCGGTCGATGCGCCCGCCGGCGGCGTCGCCGCCGACTCGCTCGCACCCAAACGCGTGGGCGAGCTGATGTTCCCGATCGCTCAAAGATTCGTGGAGAAGGTCGTGCTGGTCGAGGATGACGGGATCGTACAGGCGCAAAGGGCCCTGTGGGACATTTGCCGTATCGCTGCCGAGCCCGGCGGCGCGGCGGCCTTCGCTGCGCTGCTCTCGCAGCGGTACATTCCAAGAAAACGCGAGCGCGTGGGAGTGCTGGTCTGCGGGGCCAATACAGAAGCCGTTTCCTTCGGCTGATCTGCTCTGACCGGGCTGCTCGGCATGGTGGACTTGTCTTCCGCGCTGTACTGGTGAGCTAGCGGTGCACGGCCGGCAGAGTGGCCCCAATATCGTCGTCAGGCGCCGGTGAAGGCGCCGTCCACTGCGAAGTCGTTGTTTCCCATCCGCTGTGCCGGCCGACTACGCGGAAATGATCTAAAGCCACTGAGTCGTATTCGCGCCGATTATAATTCTTGAGCCATGATGGCTCCCGGCACCAGGCTTGGAAATTACGAAATCCTCGCCCCGCTTGGAGCTGGCGGTATGGGCGAAGTGTATCGGGCACGCGACTCCCGTCTGGGGCGCGATGTGGCCCTCAAGATCTTGCCTCCGGCCTTTTCCAGCGACAGCGACCGTTTGCAGCGCTTTGAGAAGGAGGCCCGCTCAGCCTCAGCCCTTAACCATCCCAACATCATCACCATCCACGAGCTCGGTCAGGAGGGCGCCACTCGCTACATAGCCATGGAACTGGTCGCAGGCAAGACCGTCCGCGACCTGCTTAACGCCGGCGGGCTCCCCTTGCGCAAAGCGGTTGACGTTGCCGCGCAGATTGCCGAGGGCCTCACTAAGGCCCACGAAGCTGGAATGGCCCATCGCGATCTAAAACCAGAGAATCTGATGGTCTCCGGAGATGGTTTTGTCAAGATCCTCGACTTCGGTCTGGCCAAGGTGACATCCTCCCCTGAGCACAGCCCGGACCTGTTGACTGCCTCGGCTGCGCTTACTCCTGCGGGTGCTGTCCTTGGGACGGCTGGATACATGTCGCCGGAACAGGCCACCGGTCAGCCACTCGACTTCCGTTCCGACCAGTTTTCGTTCGGTCTCGTGCTTTACGAAATGGTAGCGGGCAAGCGAGCATTCAAGAGGAGTACAGCCGCTGAGACGCTGGTGGCCATCCTGCGCGAGCAGCCGGACCCCATCACTATCCATAATCGCGAGGCCCCAGCCCCGTTGTGCTGGGTCATTGAAAGGTGTCTTGCCAAGGATCCCGAAAAGCGTTACGCCTCCACCAGGGACCTGGCGCGCGAACTGGCCGCGATACGTGGCTGCTTCACCGAAAGCCCTGCGAAGCGGGCCGACAGCAGGCCCTCTAATCTGCCGGCTCAACCGACAGGTTTTGTAGGCCGCGAGAAGGAGATGTCTGCGATCAAAGAGCTGCTCCTTCGGCCAGATGTGCGCCTGGCCACCATCACAGGTCCGGGAGGCATCGGCAAGTCCCGGCTCGCTCTGCAGGTGGCTGCGGGGACTGGAGGGCATTTCACTGGTGGCATCTATTTTGTTCCTCTCTATCCGGTCAACGATCAAGCCTTGATCGCATCTGCCATCGTGCAAACGCTGGAGATCCGCGAGGCGGGTGTTCAATCGCCGCTCGAAATGCTTCGACAACATTTCCAGGACGTATTGCGGACGCCGGCGCTGCTCTTACTCGATAACTTTGAACACCTGCTGCAGGCGGCGCCTCTGGTGGCGGACCTTCTGGCCATGGCGCCCAATCTCAAGATTCTGGTCACCAGCCGTGCCGCACTGCATGTGTACGGCGAGCACGAATTCCCCGTGCCGCCGCTGGCCCTGCCTGATCCGCATTCTGCCTCGTCAGTGCAGGCACTCTTGCAGTGCCCGTCGGTCGCCCTGTTCGTGCAGCGCGCGGTCGCAGCCAAACCCGATTTTGAACTGAGTCAGGAAAACTCCGCCGCCGTCACTGAGATTTGCGCTCGGCTCGATGGTCTGCCGCTTGCCCTTGAGCTCGCGGCGGCGCGTGTGAAAGTTCTTTCGCCGTCTGCCTTATTGAGTCGCCTCGCCAGCCGTATGCAGTTGCTGACAGGCGGCGCGCGCGACCTCCCTCAGCGGCAGCAGACCCTCCGGGCGGCCATGGATTGGAGCTACGACCTGCTCGATCCCGCCGAGCAGCGGCTCTTCCGCAGGCTGTCTGTCTTCGTAGGTGGCTGCAATCTCGAGGGCATCGAGGCGGTTTGTGATGCAAGAAACGACCTTGGCCTGGACCTGCTCGATGGCATGGCCTCTATGGTCGATAAGAGTCTGGTCAGGCAGGCGGAGCAAGAAGAGGGCGAGTCCCGCTTCCACATGCTGGAGACGATCCGCGAATATGCTCTCGAAAAGCTTGAGGCCAGCGGAGAAGGGCCTGTCACAAAGCGTGCCCACTCCGCCTATTGCCTCGTGCTTGCTGAAGAGGAGACCGCAGAGCAGAGCCCTGCCGAAACCACAAGATGGCTCCAGCGCATGACACGCGAACACCACAACTTCCTGAGCGCACTGGAATGGCTCATCGTGACCAAAGATGCGGAGTGGGGCCTGCGTCTCGGTGCGGCCTTATTTCGCTTTTGGGAGATGCGAGAGTCCCTGGCGGAGGGCCGGGACGGTTTGGCCAAGGTACTCAAACTCCCCGGAGCTGCCGCGCCGACCAAAACGCGGCAACGCGCCCTCTTCGCTGCCGGCGTGCTCGCTGGCGAGCAGGGCGACTATCTTTCTGCAGAGTCGCTTATCCAAGAAGCGCTTGAGATCGCCCGCCAACTGCATGATGACCGGGCAGCCGCTGTTTGTTTGAATGCCCTTGCTGTTCATGCCCGCGATCGTGGCGATGCCTCGCTCGCGCGCTGTTTATTTGAAGAGAGCCTCGCGGTCTGGCGCGGGTTAGGAGATTCAGAGGCTATAGCGCGGTGCCTCAGCAACCTCGCCAATGTGGCAAGGCTGCAGGGTGATTACAGCCGTGCGCACTCTCTCTACGCAGAATGTCTTTCCATCTTTCAGGCCTCGGGAAATCAGACCGGCGCTGCGTGGTCCCTGAACTATCAGGGTGATGTGCTGCATGACCGTGGCGATGCGGCTGCGGCCCGAGTCCTGTACGAGCAGGCGCAGGCGATCTTTCGCCAGCTTGGCGACCGCTGGGGAATCGCCGGCACCCAGGCGGACTTAGGTAATCTGGCGCTAGAGCAGCGGGACTATCTGACAGCGCTTTCCCTTTACGGAGAGAGCCTAAAGCTCTTTTATCAGCTGGAGCACAAGCGTGGCATCGCCCGGTTGCTCGAGTGCTTCGCCGCCGCGGCCGCCGCACAGTTTGAAGCGGAACGTTCGCTGCGCCTGGCTGGAGCCGCAGCCGCACTGCGCAAGAATATCGGCGCTCCACTCACCTCTGCCGAGCAGGCTAAGCTGGAGTCAGTGCTCGAGCCACCACGGCAAGCTTTGACCAACACCGCCGGTGGCACTGCGTGGCTAGAGGGATGGACGATGCCCATCGAGCAGGCAATCGACGAGGCTCTCGCCTACTCCGCTGCTCCTCAGGCCTAGTGAAACGAACCCTAGATGGAGGCGGAATGCGACGAGGCTTTACTCCGCAGCTGTTGGGTCAATGAGCCGGCGCACTGCCGAGATACGATTGGCCGGTAATCCGGCTCGCCTGGCGTGCTCGCGGACCGTTGCCTCGTCAGGAGCGAGGTACACGCAATAGATCTTGTCGCCCGTGATGTAGCTTTGCAGCCACTGAATCGAAGGCCCTATTTCTCCTAAGGCGGCGGCTGATTTCTGCGAAATCTCGCGAATCTGGCTGTCGGAAAGGCTTCCCGCTCCGGGGACTTCGCGTTCGATCACGAATCTAGGCATAGGAGTAACGGATTTATCGTAACAAGCAAAGGATTCTTCATCAAGGCAGCTTCGGGCACAGGCTGCCTTCTAACCAGTTGAGATTTGAGGTGGCCATGGATCTTCGATCGCTGCAAAAACCGCTGAAAGAACTCTACCGCAATAACCCCACCGCTTCGCGCATAACGCTCCGGGCGAAGGGCACTCAGGCCGATGCTCCCATATCCTGCTCGGTGGACCTCGGCCGCGCTGCCTATAAGGCTGAGGCACACAAAGGCGTCGGAGGTGCAGGCGCCGGAGCATGCTCGGGCGATCTGCTGCTGGGAGCGCTCGCAGCCTGCGCCCAGATCACCTGCCAGATGGTCGCCGCAGCGATGGGGGTTCCAACCAATCATATCGAGGTGTCGGTCGAAGGAGATATGGACTTGAGCGGTACTCTGGGAATCTCTAAAGACGTGCCTGTCGGCTTTGAGAATATCCGCCTTCACTTCGATGTCGTGGCTCCGCAGGCGACGGCTGAGCAGATCCGCGGGTTGAAAGAAAAGACTGAGCAGTATTGCGTCGTCATGCAGACGCTGGCACACCCGCCAAAGCTCAAGTCGGAATGGACGACCCACAGCTAGATCCAAGAGCGCTGACGTTGAAGTTAAGGCTGGTGCCGGGAGGGGGGGTCGAACCCCCATGGGCCGAAGCCCGGCGGATTTTGAGTCCGCTGCGTCTGCCAGTTCCGCCATCCCGGCTGGATTGTGAAGCGCGGAGAAATTCAGATTAAAGGATGCGATAAGGCTTTGCAAACCAGCCGCGCAACACTTCTCCGGCTGTTTTGACTTGCTCTCTCGCCGCACTGTACCATACGACTTCTTCCCAAGAGCTGTCCTCCTCATGATCGGGCAGACCATCTCTCACTATCGCGTACTGGGCAAGCTTGGCAGCGGCGGAATGGGAGTGGTGTACGAAGCGGAAGACCTCAATCTGCACCGCCACGTCGCGCTCAAGTTTCTCCCCGAAGATCTGGCGCGCAATGCTCAGTCGCTGGAGCGCTTCCGCCGCGAGGCGCAATCGGCATCCGCCTTGAACCATCCCAACATCTGCACCGTGCATGAGATCGCAGAGAGCGAAGGCAAGCCTTTTATCGTGATGGAACTGCTCGAAGGCCAGACCCTCGACCGGCGAATGCAGGAAAAGCCGATCGCGCTGGAAGAATTCTTGGAGTGGTCCATACAGATCGCAGATGCGCTCGATGCCGCGCACAGCAAGGGGATCATTCACCGCGATATCAAGCCCTCGAACCTGTTTCTGACCACGCGGGGCATGGCGAAGATCCTCGATTTTGGCCTGGCCAAGATGGCGGCCGGGAGCAATGTTGCAGGCGAGGCGGCAACCGCCACCGGCGCGGCGCAGCATCTCACGCACCCCGGCAGCACCGTAGGAACGCTGGCATATATGTCTCCCGAGCAGGCGCGCGGCGAGGAACTGGACTCCAGGACCGACTTGTTCTCCTTTGGCGCGGTGCTTTATCAGATGAGCACCGGAGCCATGGCCTTCCACGGCGACACGGCTCCACTCATCTTCGATGCCATCCTGAACCGCGAGCCGGTGGCGCCGATGGAGCTCAATGCCGCGCTGCCCGCCGAGTTGCAGCGCATCATCCATAAGACCCTCGAAAAGAACCGGGTGCTGCGCACCCAGAACGCCGCTGAGCTCAAGACGGACCTGATGCGGCTAAAGCGCGATCTGGAATCGGGCCGGCGTCCGGCTGACAAGAGCAGCAAGCGGGCTGCCGCAGCAGATTCCGAGCGCTCGGTAGCGGTGCTCTATTTCGAAAACCTGAGCGGCGCCAAAGATGACGAGTACTTCCGCGACGGCATGACGGAAGACATCATCACCGAGCTTTCCAAGATCCGCGAATTGAAGGTCTTTCCGCGGCCCACGGTGCTTCCCTTCCGCGACAAGCCGGCCACCTCGACCCAGGTAGGCCAGCAACTGGGCGCCGGCTATGTGCTGGGCGGCAGTCTGCGGCGCTCCGGCAACCGCGTGCGCATCACTACGCAACTGGTGGATACGCGCACCGACTTCCCGTTGTGGTCCGAGCGCTACGACCGCGAGGTGAAAGACGTTTTTGAGCTGCAGGATGAGATCGCGCGCAAGATCGCCGAAGCGCTGCGCATCACGCTCTCACCGCAGGAAGAAAAGGCGCTGGCCAACAAGCCCACGCAGAATCCGCAGGCTTACGATCTCTACCTGCGCGGCAA
>Ga0187777_10001527_pt1 | contig 15034 bp, 14 predicted proteins | sample 1015_Q2_SP5_10_M_FD_132416 | JGI IMG/M metagenome (GOLD analysis project Ga0187777, IMG submission 132416) | Tropical peat soil microbial communities from peatlands in Department of Meta, Colombia - 1015_Q2_SP5_10_MG | ecosystem: Environmental > Terrestrial > Soil > Wetlands > Peat | place...
CCCGGGCGTAAGCGCGTAGCACGTGCATGCGGTTCGTGAAGAGCGCGCTCACAGTTTCGGCGTCGAGTTCGCGACGGCGGCGTTCGAGATGCGGGCGTGGGGCCACCCAGCGCACACGCGCAAGTCCAAGAACCTCAAAGAGACGTATCCAGAGCCAGCCGATGTCGATCTCCCAGCGCTGCACGGCGAAGCGTGCCGAACGCGGAAAAGCATGGTGGTTGTTGTGCAGCTCCTCCCCGCCAAGGAGCAAGCCCCAGGGCAGAAGGTTGGTCGCGGTCGATGGCATCTCGAAACTACGGTAGCCGACCGCGTGCCCAAGCCCGTTGATCACCCCGCCGGCGAAGAAGGGCTGCGCCGTGAGGTGCGCAGCGATCATGATGATGCCGGGCACGCCGAAGAGAATGAGGTGCGCGAGCACAAAGAGCACGATCCCGGTGTAGGGATGCGCGGTATAGATGCGCCGCTCGAGCCAGTCATCGGGCGTTCCGCGTCCGTAGTTGCGGATGATGTCCGGGTTCTTCGCCGCCGCGCCATAGAGTTCGAACCCCTCGAACAGCACGCGGCGCAGTCCGAATATCACCGGGCTGTGCGGATCGCCAGGCTGATCAGCGTGGGCATGATGACAGCGGTGTACAGCGACCCACTGCTTGGTGATGGCGGCTGAGCTGAACCAGAGCCAGAAGCGGAACAGGTGGCGCAGCGCCGGATGCAGGATCAGTCCGCCATGCGATTGATCGCGGTGCAGGTAAAGCGTCACCCCGAGGAACATCGTCTCGATGGTGAGGAAGGTAACGAGGACATAACCCCAGATCGGCAATTCGACCAGACCATAGGGGGAGAGACTCATGGGAGACGTGCTCCGTCGATTGTTATTTAAGAGTCTGGCGCGGAAGGGTACGGTAAATCCGTGACGTCAGGGGGACTTTTCGCCTTGGGGGGCGGTCGATTTCACAGTTTCGAGGCACCTTAGAAGCGTTCTCGATCCGCCCCGATCGCAACTGTCACATCACGAGCACAATCTTACCGATATGCGTATCGGCTTCCATCAGCTCGTGCGCCCGGGCGGCCTCGGCGAGCGGGAAGCGCGCATAGATCACGGGCTTGAGCCCGCGCGAGCTGAAAAGCGGCCACACGTTTGCGCGCAGCGCCGCGGCCAAGCGACCTTTGTTGGCGATCGGTTGCGCCCGCAGTGTCGAACCGCTCAACGTGAGGCGCTTCAGCATCACCGGCCGCAGGTCGAGTTGCGCCTTGACGCCACCCTGCGTCGCGACGAGCGCGATCCTGCCCTCCGTCGCCGCGGCGGCTACATTGCGCGGCACGTAATCGCCGCCGACGATGTCGAGAATCACATCCGCGCCTTGCCCGTTCGTCACCTTGAGTACCTCGGCGACGAAATCCTCCTCGCGATAGTTTATGGCGTAATCCGCGCCGAGCTCCCGACAGGCCGCGCACTTCGCGGCCGTGCCCGCTGTGACGATCACGCGCGCCGCAAAGGCCTTGCCAAGCAGGATCGCGGTCGTACCGATGCCGCTCGCACCCCCGTGGACGAGCAGTGTCTCGCCCTCACGCAAACGGGCACGTTCGAAGACGTTGAGCCACACGGTAAAGAAGGTTTCAGGGAGCGCCGCCGCCTCCTCGAAGGTCAGCGTCGACGGCATCGGGAGACATTGCACAGCCGGGGCAGCGACGTACTGGGCGTAACCACCCCCCGCGACGAGCGCGCACACCTTATCGCCGACCTTGGGCTCCTGGACCCCAGGTCCGACGCGTGTGACCTCGCCGGCCACCTCAAGTCCCGGGATGTCGGTGACGCCAGGTGGCGGCGGGTATACGCCCTTCCTCTGCATGACATCCGGCCGGTTGACGCCGGCCGCGGCGACGCGGATCAGTACTTCGCCAGAACCGGGCTCGGGCACCGGGCGCTCGACTGCGCGCAGCACTTCGGGCGGCCCGGGCTCGCGGATCTCGACCGCAGTCATCGTTGAAGGCATGCGGCGTGGGATGTTGAGGTCCAACGCGCTCTTGCGTCAAATTCGAGGGCGCGAGCGTTCTTATGCGCTCGGCGGGGAGTTCGTCCCTTCTGTGCTCGCCCCACGCTGACCGCAGCGGCCCGCAAAGTACCTCTCCCGCAGGCGCTCGCGTTCCTCAGGTGTCATCTGCTCCCAGCGTTCGCGCCACATGCGCCCTCGCCAGTGTCCCCCCCAGCCGCCTCTCCCGCGCATGCCGCCGAAGAGAATCCGGGTCAGGAGCAAGAGCCCCACCGCCTGCCAGTACTCGATGAGTGGTCCGTGGAAGAGCGCCGGCACGAGCACGTTCCAGAGCGCCATCACGATCCATCCCACCACCGCGATGAAGACGACCGCCACGCCGAGCACTGCGGCGCCTTTCATCACCCAATGTCCTACTCCACGTCTCACATCCGTCTCCTCATGTCGTCAGTAGTTCGTCCCAGAGCGCCTGCAACCGCTCCCGCAGGAAGCGCACCGCATAGTGCTTGCGCGAGAGCAGCGTGTTGACGCTGACGCCTGTGCGTTGCGCGAGCTCCTTGAAACTCGCGCCCTCAAGCTCGTGCGCGATAAACACCTCGCGCTGCTCGGGGGGCAGCTCCTCAAGCGCCGCCGCGATCGCCCCCAGCATCATCTCGCGCATGAGCTGTGCCTCGGGTCCCTCATCGGCGGAGGGCAGGAGATCCTCGAGCGCGGCACCCTCCCCTTCCTCCTCGGCGCGAGGCTGCGTTTCGGCAAGCCGGCGCGGCCGCGCGCGTCGAAAGCGGTCGATGATGCGATTGCGCGCGACGCGCCTGAGCCAGGCTCCCACTTTTTCGAGCGGCAGCGTGCGCGAGGCGAGGACAAATTCGTAAAGCGTGTCCTGGAGGATGTCCTCGGCTTCCGCTGCATCGGCAATCCGCCTGCGAATAAAACGCAGGAGAGCGCCGCGCTCGCGCTCGACCGTGGCCGCAAGCCGCGCCTCGGGGCCGCCGCTCAAGGGGTCGCTGAGCACCGCATCCATCTACCGATCAAGACGCACGGCGGGGGAAAATATTGTAGGAGATGGAGCCTGACCGACGACTCAGCGCGTGGCGACAGCGAGCGCGGCGCCCGCCATGACGGCGCCCGTGCCCCGCTGTAGCCAGCGCAGAGCCTCGGGATCGGCGAAGCGTGCGCGGGCACGCGCCGCGAGCACGGTATAGGCTCCAAGCACCGCTGGCAGCACGCAGCAAAATACCGCGGCGATCGCGCAGAACCCCCCGATCCCCAAGCGCTTGAGGTCGACCACGGTTGGAAGCACTGCGAGGAAGAACACCATGGTCTTCGGGTTCCCAAGTGCGAGTGCGAGCGAGCCGATGAACGGCTCGAGCGGCTGCTGCGCGCGCAGCATCGCGCCCTCCGCTAACGGCCGAGGCGGTGCGATCCAAAGCCGCCAGGCGAGATAGAGAAGATAAAGCGCCCCGGCATAGCGGACGGCGACGAACACCACGTGCGCCTTCTGCGCGAGGATGGCGAGGCCGAGCACCGCGAGCGTGAACCAAACGAGATCGCCAACCAGAAAACCGGCGATGAAGGCCGGTGCCCCCCGCAGCCCGCGTCCGAGGCCCCGGGCGATCACCGCAGCGACACCCGGGCCGGGTGCTGCGACCGCGACCGCATAGACGAGCGCAAAGATGACGAGGTTCGAGGGCGACATGCTGTGAGGGGCAGTCTAACAGCGTAGCGGCGCGGCGCCGGCCCGGTGTTTGCGCGTCAGGGACTCGTCCAGCGCGACTGCAGCGCGAGCGTACCCGAGCGCCCTTCGACCGTTCCCGAAACGATGCGGCAGTGAGGCAGGCTTGCGAAGTCAAGCCGCGCGGCGTAAGCGGCAAGATCAGCGAGCTCGATCCCGCGCTCGCGCCAAGCGCGCAGCAGGCGCTCGAATGAACCGAGATACGCGCCTCCTTCGAGTTCCGAGTGCAAGGTGAATACCTGATCGCGCCCTTCGGCCTCTTTGGTGAGCTCGAGCAGATGCTCTACGGGATCCGTCCCGCCCAGATCGGCACGACCGATGAGTTCATCGAATGTCGGCAGTGTCGTCGGCAGTTGCGGCACGCCACCCGTGCCATGATCGACCACCGGCAGAAAGGGTCCGGTGCCGCGCGTGTCGGAGGCGTAACGAAAGCCGAGTTCCTGCTCGAGCGCGGGAACATGCCGGTTCATCTGCCAGCCGGCGGCCCCATGCACGAGCGGTGCCCGGCCGAAAATTTCCGCGAACTGATCGCGCGCGAGTGTCAACTCGCGCCGCGTCCAGGGTTCGCTCGCGCGCGCGACGCCGTCCTGCCAACGCACGTGATCCCAGGTGTGTACGCCGACCTCAAAGCCGCGCCCCGCAATGTCGCGCATCACCTCGGCGCAGCGCTCACCGATGCGCGGACCGGGAAGCAGAACTCCATAGAGTAGAGTCCGCACGCCGTAGTGTTCGACGACCGAGGTGCGCTTCACCTTGCCGAGAAAGCCGCGCCGCAAAGCGCGCTTGATCGCACGGCCAGTGTGATCGGGACCGAGACTGAAGAGGAAGGTTGCCCGCACACCGAGCCGCTCGAGGAGCGCGGCGAGCCTGACTGTGCCCTCGCGGGTCCCTCGATAAGTGTCGACGTCGATCTTGAGTGCAACGAGAGCCACGCTCACACCAAACGCAGCGGCAGCCCGGCGAGCGTACCGGCGAGCGCCCCAAGATCGATACGTCCGCGAGCGTTCGCAGCCTCAAGCAGCTCGAGCACTCCCCCGTCCGCACAGGCGATGAAACAGTCCCCGTTTGCCGCGAAGAGCTGGACCGCACTCCCCGGGGCGGGCTGGCTCGCGAGACGAGTGCGGTGCAGGTACCAGCGCTCGCCCTCGACATCGGTGAACGCGCCGGGAAAGGGCGGCGCAACCGCGCGCACCAGGTTATGGATTGCGAGCGCCGACTGCCTCCAGTCGATCCGTCCGTCCTCAGGCCGCCGCCGCCCGAAGTATTGTCCGGCCTCGACCCTCTGCGGGGTGCGCGGGGCGGTACCCGCGATCAGAAGCGGCAGCGCGCGCGCCAGCACCATTTCAGCGGCAACGGTGACCTTGGCAAACACCTCGCGCGCATCGTCGTCCTCAAGGATCGGAACAGCCTGCTGATCGACGATATCGCCGGCGTCGGCGCGCTCGACCATGTAGTGAAGCGTGGCCCCGCTTTCGCGCTCGCCGTTGATGATGGCCCAGTTCACCGGTGCGCGGCCGCGATACTTGGGCAGGAGCGACCCGTGCATGTTGAGTGCACCGCGGCGCGCCTCCCGCAGGAGCGGCGCGCCGAGCATCGAGCGATAGTAGAAGGAGAAGATGAACTCCGGCTCAAGATCGGCGACCGCGCGCTCAAGTGCGGGAGTGTTGGCCTCGGCGGGGGTGAGCACGTGCAGGCCGTAATCGATCGCCGTGGCCGCGACGCTCGCAAACCACTGCGTCTCCTTCGGATCATCACGCACCGTGACGACGAGCGGCACCTCGACGCCCGCCGACAGGAGCGTCTTCAGACACCGCACTCCGACATCGTGATAAGCGAAGACGACGGCCCGCACGCCGCGCCGGGCCGCGCTCACTCGCGCGCTCCCCCTACGCGCTCGGCTTCCTTGCGCGGGGCTGGCAATTCAAGCGACGCGCCCTGCGCCGCAGGCAAACGCGGCGCGGCAGCCGCATCGGGCTGCTCGAGCACCGCGGCGACGGTGTAGCGCGGGCGTTGACGCACCTGTTCGTAGATGCGGCCCACGTACTCGCCGACCACTCCAAGTCCTACGAGCGCGACGCCGATGAGAAAGAAAGCGATACCGAAGAGCGTGAACACGCCTTCCGCTTCAGGCCCAAAGAACAAGCGGCGGAAAGCCAGCACGGCGACGAGCACGAGTGAGGCGAGCGCGATCAGGCCGCCTGCGAGCGAGAAAAACTGTAGCGGCGCCGTCGAGAATCCGGTCATCAGGTCGAAATTGAGACGGATCAACCGATAGAGCGAATACTTCGACTGGCCGACGGTTCGCTCGGCATGCGAGACCTCGATCTCGACCGGATGGCGCGCGAAGGTGTAAGCGAGCGCCGGCACGTAAGTGCTCACCTCGCTGCAGCGGTTGACGGCATCGATGACACTGCGATGGTAGCCGCGCAGCATGCAGCCCTGATCGGTGATGCGGATCGAGGTCGTGCCTTCGCGCAGCCGATTCATGAGGCGGGAGGCGGCGCGCCGCCACATGCGATCCTGGCGACTCACGCGGATGGTGCCGACATAGTCGGCACCGGCATCGAGCGCGCCGACGAGGCGCGCGATCTCCTCGGGCGGGTTCTGCAGGTCGGCATCGAGTGTGATCACGTAGGTGCCGTGCGCTTGCTCGAAGGCGGCGAGGATCGCCCGGTGCTGACCCGCATTGCGGGCGAGGATCACGACGCGGGTGACGTCGGGACGGCGCTGAAACTGCTCGCGCAGCACGGCGACGGAGCGGTCGCTGCTGCCATCATCGACGAACACCACCTCGTAGGTGCGCCCGAGCGCATCGAGCGTCGGATACAGGCGCGCGAAGAGCTGCGGCAGCCCCTCCTCCTCGTTGTACACCGGGATGACGATCGAGAGATCCGGGTTCATGCGCGCTGCGCTCCGCGCAGAATGGCGTTCGCTGTCTCGACCACGCGCTCGACGTCAGCATCGTCCATGGCCGGGAAGAGCGGCAGGGTCACTGTCTCTCGGCCAATGCGCTCGGCGTTCGGGAACTGGCCGGCGCGGTAACCGAGCGCCCGGTAGGCACTGAAGAGGTGGATCGCAGGATAGTGCACACCGACACTGATGCCGCGCCCCTTCATCGCTTCGATGAACGCGCGGCGCGAAATTGTGAGTTTCTCGAGCGGCAGGAGCGGCGTGAAGATGTGCCAGCTGTGACCGGCATCTCCGCGCGCCGGCAGTCGCAGCGGCGCATTGCGGCCCCAAAGCTCGAAGTAGCGTGCAGCGAGCGCACGGCGGCGCGCGTTGAATTGCTCGAGGCGCTTGAGTTGCCCGAGACCGACGGCGGCGGCGACGTCCGAGAGATTGGACTTGCCACCTGCAAGCAGGGTGTCGAAAGCGTCGACGCCGCTTTTCACCTGGCCGTGGAAGCGATGCAGTTCAATGGTCTTCAGTTCCTCGGGCGAGCCGCCGGAGATCGCTCCGCCCTCGATCGTGGTGATGTTCTTGTTGGGGTGGAAACTAAAACACACCAGATCGCCGAAGCTGCCGATGCGCCGCCCTTTGTGAGCGGAGCCGATCGCATGCGCCGCGTCTTCGATCACCCGCAGGCCGTGTCGGTCGGCGATAGCATAAAGACGGTCCATATCGAGCGGCATGCCGGCGAAGTGCACCGGCATGATCGCGCGCGTGCGCGGTGTGATCGCCGCCTCGACCGCATCGAGATCGATGTTGCGCGAATCAAGTCCCACATCGACGAACACCGGGTGCGCGCCGACCCGCACGATGACGTTGGCGGTCGCGACGAAACTGAGCGCCGGTGTGATGACCTCATCACCCTCGCCGATGCCACAGGCGAGCAGTGCCATCTCGAGTCCCGCGGTGGCCGAGGTCTGAGTGCGCACCGGCCGCCCGCCGAAATACACCGACAGCTCCGCCTCGAACTGCGCCACCTTGGGGCCTGTGGCGAGCCAGCCCGAGCGCAGCACCTCGGCGACGGAGGCGATCGTCTCCTCGTCGATGTCGGGACGGGTGAAGGGCAGGAGTGGTCGGGAGTCTTTGCGCGAATCATTCATGAGCGAGCCACCAGTACGACACCGAGCACGATCACCAAAATGCCGGCGACGCGCTGCATATTCGGAACCTCACCGAGCAGCCACCAGGCAAGCCCGATGTTAATGACATAGCCGAGTGAGAGGAGCGGATACGCCTGGCTCACCGGCACGCGCGACAGCCCGACAAGCCATACGATGACACTCAGGCCGTACGCTGCCAACGCATACCATAGCGAGGGCACGACCAGCAGGTCGAGTCCCCGCTGCCAGAGCCGCCCATCGGTCACGACCAGGGGACCTGTCACGCGCGTTGCGGCCTTAAGCCCGAGCTGCGCGAGCGCATTCAGCAACACCCCGCAGAAGAGGATCAGGAAATCAGAGAGTTTCACAAGCGACTCACCGCGACCGTGTAGTTGTCGGCACCGAGCACGCGCCCCGGCAGCCCGCGCCGCCGCCACGAATCCCAGACCGAGGGATCGATGAATGCTACGCCATCCCCCGCGGCGCTCCAGCGGCGCGCGAACTCCTCGGTCGTCATGCGCTTCTCAGGCTCCTCGGCGAGCCCAAACGCGAGCTCGCCTTCAAATCCGGCGAGGGTGAGCGTGCGAGCGAGATACGGCGAGAGGGTCTCACGGTACTGACCGACGCTATAGAGCGGGGTCTCGCTTCCGACCGAGGGGCGCACGATGCGCACGAGATCCCGAGCCGAGCGCGAGGGCGGTATGACCGAGTACTCGTAGAGCAGGAACTGCCAGCAGAGAATCGCGGCGATGGCGCTCAGCGCGACGCTGGGGACGGGACCGAGCCTGCCCGTGCGAGAGAGCGTCACGAGCACCGCGAGAATGGCCAGGATGGCGGCGGCGAGCGCCCAACCGAGTGCCTCGTGGGGTACGAAGCTGTTGCGGCGGGCACTATAAATAAGGAGACCGCCAGCGACGAAAACGATGAGGCCGGCAGCGATGCGCGAGGCGTACTTCGCGAGGCGGCCTGCATCGAGGGTGCTCGCGCCGGTGAGCGCCGCGAGCAGCGGAAAGAGCGGCAGAACGTAGGGTGCGAGCTTGGATCCCGAGGCTGAAAAAAACACGAGCGTGACGGCCGAAAACACCAGGAGAAACTTAAGCGGCTTGAATGCGGCCGCGCCTTCCGCATTCGCCGGGCGCGCACCGCCCGGCGAATCGCCCCAGGCGCGCGGGACGGCCCGCACGAAGGCCCCGACCCATGGCAGCACCCCGATGAGGAGGAGCGGCAGGAAGTACCACCAGGGCTCGGCGCGCTGGTGCACGGTGGTCAGGAAGCGCGCGAAGTGCTCATGCACGAAAAAGAATCCCGCAAAGCTCGGGTTTCGTAACGAGACCACGATGAACCAGGGGGCAGCAATCAGAAGCAGGAGCGCGAGACCCGCTAGCGCGTGCAGCCGCCGCCAGGTGAGCCCATCGCGCTCGATGAGCGTGTAGAGGACGAGTGAAGCGCCCGCGAGCACCCCGACCACGATGCCTTTCGAGAGGATCGCGAGCGCCGCCGCCGCCCAGGCGATCAGCATCCAGCGCCGCTCGCCGCGTGAGTGCATCGGCGCGCTCTGCGCCAGAGTGAAGGCGAGGACCGCCGCGGTGAGGAAGAACGTGAAGGCAGGATCGAGCAGGTTCAGGTGTCCCACGACTCCAAAGAAGGGGCTGCTGGCGAGTGCAGCGAGAGCGGCGAGCGCGGCCGTCTCGCCATAGAGTCTTCCGACCCACCCGTAGACAAGAGGCAGGCACGCGAAGGCGAGCCCCACGGTCCAAAGCCGCGCGCTCCACTCGTGTAGGCCAAAGACGCCGATTGCCACGGCCGTCGCCCAGTACTGAAGCGGTGGCTTCTCGAAGTACTTGAGTCCATTAAAGCGCGGCGTGATCCAGTCACCGCTCGCGAGCATCTCGCGTGGAATCTCGCTGTAGCGGCCCTCATCGGGATCAAGCAGCGCTCGCGTAGGCATGGTCGCGAACCAGGTGAGCGCCAGGAGGAGCCATACCGGCCACCCGAGCGCGCCCGCACGCCGCCCCGTCCCGCGCTCGATCCCCATGCTCTGGATGGTACGCGCGCGCCCCGCGCGCGCTAGAGGCCCGCCGCCGCCGCCGCGCGGGTGCCGAAGCCTTCCTGCTTCACGTAGAAGGCGATGGTGCGGCGGATCGCGGTGTCCATGTCGGTGGTCGGCCGCCAGTCGAGATCGCGCTGCGCGGCCTCGATGTTCGGGACGCGCACCTGGATATCCTGGTAGTACTTGCCGTAGTACTCGCCCGCGGAAATATCGACGATCTCGGTAGCACGGGCGTTTTCGCGCAGCACAGGAAACTCCTGTGCGATGCGAATGGTGCGCTCGGCGAGATCACGGATCGAGATGCAGTTCCCGGGATTGCCGATGTTGAAGATCCGGCGGCTCGCGCGGTTGTCCTGGTTCTCGAGTATCGTCAGCAGACACTCGATGGCATCATCGATATACGTGAAGGAGCGCTTCTGGCTGCCACCGTCGACCAGTTTGATCGGGCGCTTGTAGAGCACGTTGGAGAGAAACTGCGTGAACACCCGCGAACTGCCCTCCTTCGGCTCCTCGACGTTGTCGAGATTGGGGCCGATGAAGTTGAAGGGCCGGAAGAGCGTGTAGTCGAGGCCATCTCGCACGCCGTACGCGTAGATCACCCGATCGAGGAGCTGCTTCGAGGCGGCATAGATCCAGCGCTGCTTGTTGATGGGACCGTAGACGAGCGGGCTCGTCTCCTCATCGAGGACGGCATCGGGCGACATGCCGTAGATCTCGCTTGTCGAGGGGAAGATCAGGCGCTTTTGATACTTGACGCAGTAGCGCACCACGTGGAGATTCGCCTCGAAATCGAGCTCGAACACCCGCAATGGGTGGGTCACGTACTGCGCGGGATTTGCGATGGCGACGAGCGGCACCACCACGTCGCACTTCTTGACGTGGTATTCGACCCACTCCTTATTGATCGTGATGTCGCCCTCAACGAAGTGGAAGCGGTCGTTCTTCGGAAGGTCGCCGAGCTTGTTGTCGCCGAGGTCAATGCCGTAGACCTCCCAGTCCCGCGAGCGCAGGATCGCATTGGTGAGTGCGCTGCCGATGAAGCCGTTCGCCCCGAGTATCATTATCTTGAGTGCCATAACCGTCCTTTGCGCGAAGGCCCGAGCGCGGTGAGATCGTCCCCTACTGCCCCCGGCTCGCAACGAGTAATGCTAGCATTTTCCGGTACTTTCGGCCCCGGCCGCGGAAGTGGCCGAGGCTTGCAGGAGGGAGTTTGATGCGCTCGGTTGGCCGCGATGCACTCTTCAGTGTGGCAGCACTGTTGGTGAGCGCGATCCTCGTACAGTCGATCTACGCGACGATTATTCGGCCGCGCGCGGACGCGATACTCGCCGAGCCCGTGATTCCCCAGGGGCAGCTCAAGCCCGGCGAGGTGATCACGCACAACCTGCGCTCGCCGTTCGTGATCCTCAAGGACTACGAGCAGGAGACCGCCGTCATCCTCATGACCTGGGCGCTCGCGCTCATCGCCTACCAAGCCCTCGCGGTTGCGCGCAACCGCCACCTGCTCGACAAGGATTACATCGAACTCCCCGAGGGGCACGTCGTGCTTCCCGACGATGCCCGCGCTTACGGACGGCCGATCGAGAGTTTGCCGCGCGAGGAACAGGACATGCTCCTGCCGCGGGCGCTCATGGTGGCGCTCAATCGCTTCGGTGCGACGCGCAGCGTTCAGGATTCAGCGGAGGCGGTGCGCGCCGAATGCGAAAACGAGCTCGAGCGGCTCGACGCGCAGCTCTCCATGGTGCGTTTCACCGCCTGGGCAATCCCAGCCGTCGGATTCGTCGGAACGGTGCGCGGGATCGGGCGCGCGCTCCAGGAAGCTCAGGGCGCGCTGCGTGGCGATATCTCAGGCGTCACGCTTGGCCTCGGCATCACCTTCAACGCGACGCTCACCGCGCTCGTCTGCTGCATCGTGGTGATGTTCTGCCTCTATCAGCTGCAACAGGGGCAGGACCGGCTTGTTCTCGATGCCCGCCGCTATATCGACCGGCGACTGATCCGCAACATGCGCGTGACTTAACCCCGCCACACACTCAACAGCAGCGGGTGACACCGCTCCACTTGCGCCGCTCGCGCTCCTCGTAGAACGCCGCGCGCGTGGGTGGCGGCACCTGTGGATGAGATCGGGCGTGGTGAGCCAGGAAGCGCTCGTAGGCGTCATCGCCTGCGAGCGCGCGCAACCAGCCCCAGAGCCCCGCGCCAAAGCGTGGCGCCGCCAGCAGCAATACTTCGGCCACGCGAATCATCGGCCGCCCGACACCGCGCCAGCCGCGAGGCGACTCAGCCGGTACGGTGCTTCCGAACTTGCGAGCACCGGGCGGCCCCGCATGCGACGGACGCACACACGCATCATGTCGATGATCACGAACCAGAGAATGAGCGTCAGGAGCACGGTGAGCCAGCCATCGAGGCGCTGGTTGAAGATGAGTTGCGGCGCGACCGCCGCGCGCGCGGGCGGCAGCGTGCCGGCGGTGTATTTTTGCGCGAGATCCGCGGCGGCGGCGAAGAAACCGATGCGAGCGTCGGCGCTGAATATCTTCTGCCAGGCAGCGGTAGTGGTGATGAGGGCGAGCCACGCGAGCGGTGTCGCTGTGACCCACGCGTAGCGGAGCTTGCCGCTTTTGATGATGATGCCGGTCGCCACCGTGAGTGCAATTGCCGCGAGCATCTGGTTGGCGATGCCAAAGAGTGGCCAGAGGATGTTGACGCCGCCGTTCGGGTCGATCACGCCAATATAGAGAAAGTAACCCCAGGCGGCGACGATGAGCGCGCTCGCGAGCACCACGGACGGATACCACGAGGTGCGGCCGAACGGCTTCCAGAGCTGCCCGAAGAGATCTTGCACCATGAAGCGGCCGACCCGCGTACCGGCATCGAGGGTGGCGAGAATGAACACCGCCTCAAACATGACGGCGAAGTGGTACCAGAAAGCGAGGAAGCCGCGGCCGAAGGTGCTGCCGAAGATGCTCGCCATACCGACCGCAAGCGAGGGTGCTCCACCGGTGCGCGCAAAGAGCGTGTGCTCACCCATCGAGCGGGCGAGGGATTGCATCTGCTCCGCCGTCACGGGAAATCCCCAGCCGCTGATCGTGCGCACCGCAGCTTCCGGGGCCGCCCCCACCACACCGGCACCGGTATTGATCGCGAAGTACACACCGGGGTCGAGGAGCGTCGCAGCGATCATCGCCATAATCGCGACGAAGGACTCGAGCGCCATGCTGCCGTAGCCGACGAGCCGCACGTCCGCTTCGCTCGTGATGAGCTTCGGGGTCGTGCCACTCGAGACCAGCGCATGGAAGCCGGAAATCGCCCCGCAAGCGATCGTGATGAACACAAAGGGAAACACCTTGCCGCCGAAGATCGGACCCGTCCCGTCGATGAAGCGGGTCAGCGCCGGCATCTTGATTTCGGGATGCGTGAAGATGATGGCGATCGCGAGCAGCACCACGGTGCCGATCTTGAGAAACGTCGAAAGATAATCGCGCGGGGCGAGCAAGAGCCAGACGGGGAGTATCGCGGCCACGAATCCGTAGGCGATGATCAACCCGGCGAGGGTGAGCGCGGAGTAGTCGAAGTAGCTGCGCAGTGTCGGCTGCTGATCGAGCCAGCTGCCGCCAAAGAGTGCGAGCAGTACGAGCGCGAGACCGATGAGCGAAGCTTCGAGCACACGGCCCGGCCGCCAGCCGCGCAGGTAGAGCCCGACGATGATGGCCGCCGGGATCGTCGCCATCACAGTGGAGGTGGCCCAGGGGCTCCTCTTCATCACGTTGACTACGACGAGTCCGAGGACTGCGCTCAGGATGATCATGATGAGCAGCGTGCCGATCGTCGCCGCGAAGCCGCCGAACGGACCCAACTCATCGCGCGCCATCTGCCCGAGGCTCCGCCCGTCGCGGCGGGTCGACAGCAGCAGGATCGTCATATCCTGAACGCAGCCGCCGAGGACCGCGCCCACGAGGATCCAGAGCGTCCCCGGCAGGTAACCGAATTGCGCGGCGAGTGTGGGACCGACGAGCGGTCCGGGACCGGCAATGGCGGCGAAGTGATGACCGAAAACGATCACGCGATGCGTCGGCACGAAGTCGCGGCCGTTATTGAGCCGTTCTGCGGGTGTCGCGCGGGTGGGATCGACCGCGAGCACCTTCGCTGCAATCCAGGCCGAGTAGAAACGGTAGCCGAGGAGGTAGATGCAGACCGCCGCCGTGACCAGCCAGAGCGCATTGATGGGCTCATGCTGATGGAGCGCGATGCCGCCTACGGCAATGCTGGCGACGAGTGAGAGCAGCACGCCCCAGAGCTTGTGCATCATGCGCGGTGTCCCCTATTTGCCAGGCGCCGCACGCAGGTGCTCGAGTGCCTTAAGGTAACGCGCGCGAATTTTCTCGCGGCTGCGGTGCCGCCCAGCGCTCACGACCCGGACCCCGGCGCGCCATACGCAATCGACCATGCCGCGGCCCCCGGCAAAGATCCAGCTGTCGAGAATCTCATCCCCGCCCCGTCCGAGGAGTGAGGGGTGTTCCGCCTCGAGGCTCACGATGTCGAACGGGGCGCCAGGGGCTAGTCCCATAGCTGGAGCAGGAGCGACCCCCTCGAGCACCTGCCACCCACCCCCGAGCGCTGCCTCAAAGAGGCTGCGGCCGGTGGAGGCATCGGCGCCGCTTGCAAGCAGATTGCGGGCGCGCCGCGCGAGACGCTGCGAGTACTCGAGCGTGCGCAGCTCCTCCGCCGCATCGATCAGGATGTTGGAATCGCTGCCGATGCCGAAGCGGCCGCTATCGCCAAGGAAGCGCACCGCCGGAAAGATGCCATCGCCGAGACTCGCTTCCGTGATCGGGCAGAGCCCCACCACCGAACGCCGGGCGGCAATTGCGGCGAGCTCGGCCGCAGTCGCGTGCGTCGCATGCACGAGACACCAGCGCTCATCGACTTGCTGCGCGGCTAGCAGCCAGTCTATGGGACGACGTCCGCACCAGGCCACGCACTCCTCGACCTCGCGCGTCTGCTCGGCGATGTGAATGTGAATCGGCCCGCCTGAGGCGAGCTGCACCACGGCGGCGAGTTCCGCGGGCGTCACAGCGCGCAGGCTATGCGGCGCGACACCGACGCTTGCGCCAGCGAGCGGGCGCACGGCGCCGCGGCACGCATCGACGATGCGCGCGTAGCCTTCCGGATCGGTGATGAAACGCCGCTGCCGCGCTGAGGGTGCGGCGCCCCC
>Ga0187777_10001528_pt1 | contig 15031 bp, 8 predicted proteins | sample 1015_Q2_SP5_10_M_FD_132416 | JGI IMG/M metagenome (GOLD analysis project Ga0187777, IMG submission 132416) | Tropical peat soil microbial communities from peatlands in Department of Meta, Colombia - 1015_Q2_SP5_10_MG | ecosystem: Environmental > Terrestrial > Soil > Wetlands > Peat | place...
AGCCCGAGGATCGAAGCCTGGGCGAATACATCCGTTCCGCCGAGACTCGCCGGATGTTTATCGTTCCCTTCTATTTTTGTGGGGCGAAACAGATGGCTCTCAACCAGAATCGGATTCGCATATCCGCCCAGTTCGAATGCGGTCGCATAAAACATCGGACGGCCCGGGATCACTTCTTCCGGTTGCCGTACATAGGGGACAATTGGCTCCATCGGTTGCTTTGTGCAGGCAGTCATCCCTGCCATCGCTAGTGACGCCCCCATCAGCTTCAAAAACCCACGGCGTGAAACCGAGTCCAGCCACTCCGACGCACCTTTGGGAAACTCCCGGTGCATCATTTCTTTAAATTCAGCACTGCCCGCCAGTTCTTCCAAGCTTCGCCAGAATTCCGGGCCCTTCGTTTCGGCAATACGGGCGCGGGCTATCTCCAGGTCCAGTTTGTCCTTCTTGCCCGGACAAACCGTCTCAGTTCGCGCTGTGCTGTTTTGTTGCTTCATCGTGCGTTTCTCGATGTCAGCGGTGACATGTAGAGCAACTCGTAATGTCTGCTTCACTTCGCAAGTCGTATTTCTTCACCAGATCGAGACCCAGTGATAACTGGTCCGTGTATTGCTTGCCATCCAGCAGCAGAGGTTTCAGGTTCGACGGTACCTCATAACGCATGTTGAAGACTTGGTCGCGCGGCCTCAGATACTTGGCCGGATCGCGATGACAATCCAGACACCACTCCATCTGCAACGAAGCATAGTTGTACATCAGCGGCATGCGATCCACTGGTCCATGACACGTGTTGCAGCCCACCCCCTTGTTGATATGAATGCTGTGGTCGAAATAAACGAAGTCCGGCAAATCATTCACCCGGGTCCATACTAGAGATCTCCCACTCCGGAAGCTCTCCCTTACAGGCTCAAGCAGAGGAGCGCCAAGCCAGATTTGTGAATGACAATTCATGCATGTTTTCGTCGGAGGAATACCGGCGAAGCTTGATTTCTCGACTGACGTGTGGCAGTACCGGCAATCAATTCCCAACCCGCCCACGTGGTGCTGGTGGCTGAACGGTACAGGTTGTGGCCTCGCCACCTTCGCGTAGGTCACATAAGGAGAGCGCTGAAACTGAATGCACGCCCACAGGATGAAAGCAACCAGAAACGCAGCGCCATACAATGTGGCGCGCGAGATGGTATTAGTGCTGCGATGAAAAATCTGCATCTGATCGAGCTTAGTGCAGTGGCTGTTTCAGTTGATTTCCTGGTTGACTCACGTGCAGGCCGGTACTCACAAACAACTGTGATCCTGAATACGAAAACGTGTGATTATAACAGTTCGTATCACCTTCGCACAGCCGAATGCCGCGAGAGAAAAGAATGCAAGCATCTATTCGCGAACTGAGCGATCAGATCCGGCGGAATCAACTCTCCCCCGTCGAACTGACACGTGATTGCTTGAGCAGAATTGAAAAACTCAATCCCGTTCTCAACGCTTTCACTATGGTGGACGATGAATCAGCACTGCGCCAAGCTCGGGATGCAGAGGCCGAAATTCACAGAGGCAATTGGCGTGGCCCCTTGCATGGCATTCCGATCGGTCTTAAAGACTTGATTGACACCGCCGGGGTTCGTACAACTGCCGCCAGTGCTTTATTTAAAGACCGGATTCCTGCCGAAGATGCGGAGGTCGTGAGACGGGTGAAGGCAGCGGGCGCAGTTCTACTCGGCAAGCAGAATCTGCACGAGTTTGCCTACGGCGGGAGTTCGGTAATCAGCTACTTTGGCCCGGTGCGCAATCCCTGGAATTCTGAATACATTGCCGGGGGGTCTTCGGGAGGCTCGGCCGCTGCGGTCGCTGCCGGATTATGCTATGCGTCCATCGGCACCGACACGGGCGGTTCCATCCGCGAACCTGCTTCGCTGTGCGGGGTCGTCGGGTTGAAAGCGACCTACGGTCGCGTAAGCGCCCGAGGCGTGATTCCACTTTCTCCCTCACTTGATCACGTTGGACCAATCACGGGCACGGTGGCTGATGCAGCTGCATTGTTGCAAACGATGGCCGGCCACGATCCCCATGATCCGAACTCACCCAATGTACCGGTTCCCGACTACGTCGCACGCTTGGATCAAGAGCCAAAGAAACTCAGAATCGGTGTTCCACGCGGATCATTCTGTGAAAATCTCGATGCGGATATTGCTGCAGCAATCGATCAAGCGGTTGGTGTTCTCGAAAGCCGCGGAGCCGAAGTCCGAGATGTCGAACTGAGCGTTCCAACTGACTGGAGTTTGCTCTCAGCCGAAGCCTACCGTTACCACGCGGAATTTCTGTCCCGCTCGCCTGAACTTTACCAGCCCGAAACTCTGCGCCGCCTACGCGCGGGCGGAAGCATCTCTGCGGTGGAGACGGAAGCACTCCGTCACGAGGTACGGAAAATGCGCGGCTCAATCGGGCATGTTTTCGAGGAAATAGACGTTCTGGTGACTCCGACAACTCCGATCCCGGCACCACCCATTGCCGAACTTCTAGGGTGTCCCGATCTCTTGCGACCCAAGGAACTGATGCTTCTACCCAATACTCGTCCATTCAACATGTGGGGTTTACCGACGATCTCGGTTCCGTGTGGATTCACGCAATCCGGTCTTCCCATTGGTCTCCAGATCGCAGGACCGCACTGGGCCGAGACCCTCGTCCTGCAGGTCGCCCATGCTTACGAGCAGGCCACCCACTGGCATCAGAAACAGCCGCGGATCACTGTAACAAATTAATCTTGGTTCTGCGGACTTACTCCACCTCGAACTCGGCACTTCGGGGAGTGCACTTGTTACCTGCTGAATCTATCGCGCTCAATTCCACTCGATACGAACCTGGATCTAGTGTATTTACCGGCAGCTTCAACCCAAGTGGAATTACCGGGTTCCCTTTTTGCATGAAGGATTCTGCCGTCGTGAGCCCACTGTCGAACTTGGCTTGTCCGCTCTTGGTATCCAGCACCTTCAATTGCCATCCAACCTGCGGCACCGACCCCGAGGCCATCAGCGGCTCATAGACCTCGGCGTAGATGGCCGCGTTATCAGTCTTCCTAAAGCGATATGTTCCCGCAGGAACGATCTGCATTCCGCGTGTGACCAGCGGTGTGTGATCTTCCATTAATGCAGCATCCAGGCTGGTGCCCATGTCGGCGGCGCGGTGTACCTCTTTACTTAGTGCCATCGAACTCATCCCGAACTGTTTCCCGTTATAAGCATCCACGTTGAGCGCGGTCTCAACTTTTCCGAACGCTTCCCCGCTCGAACTGAAAACAACCTTCAGCTTGTACTCGCCCGAGCCAATTTCGAATTGGTTTTCATAATGAAATGGCTGCTTCCCAAACTCTTCGACTTCTTTCTTATTCTCAAAATCCAGATTGACTCCATCACTGAAGCGCGCCGCCACAGAACTGTCCTGCTTGTACGCGATCCCCAGGATGTTGACTGTGGCATGCTGCTTTCCTTTCACCTTCTCAAACTTGATTGAATTCGCGGGGATGTCCATGGCCACGTCGACTCTCGCCGTATTCGCAGAGGTATAGAAATATGGAGCTTCGATCGAAGCCGCGATCGTGCCCGCCTGTGTGCCATTGGCCTGGTTTTCGAGTTGTTTCTCCACAGGTTGTCCAGCAAGCATGTCGGCCGGTTTTACATTGCAATAACCACTGCGCGAGCGGACTACCGTATCCTGGTGCTCCACTTTCACACGTAAGGTGTGGCAGCTTCCTTCGGGTGTTTCGGCCGGCGTGTAGCCCAGAACGTAATACTCGCTCTGTTCTTTAGAGATTTTCTCCATTCCGCCTAGCAAATCATTGGTGTTGAGGATCACGAACCCGCCCGTGCCGTTCGCCAGCGCATAGAGCACTTGTTGGTTATCCGTTGCGCTCGGTGGGAACGGCGGGATGATCGCCCGAGGTTGATAATTAGGGTTATAGAAGTTGGAAACAGGGATTGCAGGGCTGGCACCAGTGCCGCGGTTTCCCGTCGAGCCACCTCCAGTCGGCGACCCGCTATGTCCGCCACCGCTCGGAGTTCCACTATGACCACCACCGGTGCTTCCTCCGCCAGGCGCGCCCCCGCCCGGGGTACCACCGTGACCGCCACCACCAGCGGTCCCGCCAGCTCCTCCAGTGCCGCCTCCCCCCGCTCCGTGTTGCACCAACAGCAAACGAGCCTGCGGCGTCGCGTCAGTGAGCGCCGCAGTAAGCAGTCGAACTTGATAACGCACGGGCGGCGTCCCCATCTTTGCGCCGGTCGGCGAAACTGCTGATGTCGGCGCAATCAGACCGCGCACATCGATGGGATAAATTGCGACATTGTATTTGTTGCAGGCATCAATCGTGGCCGTCAGTTCCGACTGCAATTCCACCGTGAGCGGGAATCCTGATGTAAGCATCACTAGCGTTTTGCGTCCGGGTACCGCCGCCATGTTCTTGGCCAAATCACGCAGCGCAAGCAGCACCGTGCGTGCGCCAAAATCCGTTTCTGCGTTGCTCAGCGACGGCAGCCCGCCGAGGGAGGCTACCTGAACCCCACTCTGCGGGGTCACAATTCCACCCGGGGTGTCGTTTGGCCCTGCATTGGACGCCACTGCCGAAGATTTCACTCCAGCCACTGCCTGCTTCAACCGGTCCGCATTCGCCGTGAAGTTCTGTGCAACTTTCGTCGCCCCGCCAAATTCAATCACTGCCATCAACCGGTTCGGCCCTGCGTTGGCGTCAATAAATTTTCCGGCAGCTTCGCGGGCTCTCATCTGATCACTGGCATCCATGCTCGAGTTGTCAAAAAAAAGCACCAGATAATGTCTCTGCGGGTTTGCGTTCGGCCCGCTATCCGACTCGTGCGAAAAACTCTTGATCGTCTGTTCCTTATTGTCTTCCCAGACCTTGAAATCCTTCTGCTCCAGGTCGCGTACGTAATTGCCCTTTTTGTCCGTGACCACGGTGTCGACCAGAACCAGGCGGCTCTCTGCCTTAATGGTCGCAGCGGCATCGTTCTGCTGGGCTTCGACACGCGTGGCAAAGAACACCTGCCAAATTGCCCAGAAACTCGCAAGCGCGGCAACTCCTAAGCCCATCAGCAACGGATAACGCCTCATAACTCACCTCAATTACGGAATCTCAATCGGCCCATTCTCGGCTGCGATCAACCCTTCACTGTCCCGAACCACCAGCCGTACAAGATAGCTCCCGGGCTTCACGTCAAAACTGCTTTTCAAGGTCACTCCGCGATCCAGCTTATGTTCCAGGGTGTCGTCCTTCCAATGCATCTCCAGAATTTTCTCGTTTCCCGAGATGAAACTTCCGTTGCGATCAAAAAGCGCCGCTGCAATCGTCAAATCGTTATTGTTCCGGCCCCCAGTTTTTTGGAAGTGCATTCGCTTTACATCCACATGAACCATCACCGAGAGCTTCGCATCCTGATCGCTTGCCTTAAAAAATTGTGTATGGAGGTCAACCGGCAGATCATGGGTTTCCTCTTGCGAAAAAATTGCTTCCTGGATTTCCTGTCTCGCTTCGTCCTGCGCGTTGGGGGCCTGTTTTGGCGCGTAATAGCCTTTTCGCGCCTGAATGTTGAATTTTGATGGCTTGGTGAATTTCACGCTTATACCATGAAATGCGCCGTCAAACTTCATGTTCTGCGGCGAAAATCCCAATATGTAGTAGTACTCCGGCGTCTCCGCTGCCTGTCTGAGACCCTGGTCAAGATCGTTGCTGTTATGGAAAAACGTTCCCCCCGACGACTCCGACAGCGTCGAAAGCACCAAGTCGTCCGCCGATTCCTCCATCGATTCGTACACCGCTTCCTGCGGCGACGTCAGTACGTTCGGGAGATTCTGACGGCTCATGTCCCCATAGAGGCTCTGCACGTAAAGTCCCCGGGCATCCACCGCGCTCACAATCACATTTTGCCGCAAAGCATAGTCGATGATGTCCGCAACTTGCTGCTCCAGATATGGTGTGATAAACCCCGGCGAAACCAAAACCACAATACGCTGTCCCGGAGCCGCCGCCATCTTTCGTACTACGTCCCTTAACGATCGTAGTACAAGCAGGGTCTCGCTATCCCCCACAGACAATCTCTGTTGTGCGGTAACTTGCGCCATATTCTGCGCAGTCTGCTGCGCGATCGCAAGCTGCGCCGCATTGCTTGCCGATGCGCCAAGGCCCGAGCACTGCAATGCATCCCGCGTCGCATTATCTATCGCCTGAGGATCGTGCTTGTTCACAATCAGATCCGCCAGGTAGTAGCTCATGTATGGGCATTCTTGCATTTCGCTGGGGGCGATTGGACGCGGCGCGAGTTTCAATAGCGCCTCATGCAGCTTGCCTCGGTCATCCGTAAAGTCCAGATTGCCCTGGCCTGAAGTCGCAAAAATCGCCGCCCGATCGCTCGGCTGCATCATTTCGATCCGGTGCTCGGCAGCTTTGCGAACTGTCATGATGTCTTGCACGCTCATATGCACGTCGTCGAAGACATACGCGATAAAGCGCTCCGCTACATTTGCCGTCTTTGACGGCTCAGTCCCCTCCGCCGGTATTTCCGTTGCCTTCTGCTCCCTTGCGACCTGGCTTCCGGGTTGCTCAACCGAGAACTGACTGATTACCTGTTGTTTTCGGTTGTCGAAGATTTGGAAGTCTTCTTTATGCAGGTTGCCGAGAGGATGACCTTGCTGGTCCCGCACGACCACCCGCACCAGAACCAGACGGACGTTTACTTTGAAGGTCGCGGCCTCGTCCCGCGAACTCATTTCTGGAGTGGTTTTCTCAGCAGTCGCTGACGCAGCCGATGAGGGTTGTGCAGACGGACTTTGTTCTGGCGCGGTTTGACCCATCGCCGTTGTCGGCACGTGTGAACACAACATTAAAAGAAAAAGATACGGCGCAAGCCGTTTAAACATACGGGGCGTCTCCGAACTCCTGACGCTAGCAGAGGCGTTTACCGCCCAGGTGGGAGCAGAGTAAGCATACGCTCTTTATCGGAAAATACTAGCTAGCCATGCATCGTCCCGCATCTCTCGCTGCGTGTAGTGCGAATTTTGTTGGCGAACAAAAGGAGAATACAATACAATCTCACTATGGCGCGGAGGCCCGAACTCCGGACGCAGGCGGAAATCCTGAGCCGCGACGATCTCAAAGAGCTTGCGCACAATCTTTCCCTTCTCAGTGAGCCAGCCGTCCGGGATTTTTACCAAAGCGCATATCGTGAGTGTGCCATCATCAATCGGCGCACCTTTCCGCCAGCTCGCGCCATTCAACAGCTTGTGCAAGCGTGGAAGCTGCTGCGGAAATGGCGCCGATAGGGAGTTTTCGACCGCCCGCGGTTGCCTGCACTAATCCATAGTTTCTGACCCATCGTGATTACCGTCAGCCGAAAATCCGGCTACTTGCGTCTAAAAATATTGGTAGCATCCAAGAGGAATCCCTCTATGCCCCAACTCGGTCTCCAATCCGGAATGGAACAGACTGGGTGGCAATCGATCGCCGAAATTTACGAAAAGAGTCGAGCAGCAGAATTCGGCCTAAGTATCGAGAATTTCGCCGGCATTATTCAGGAAATCACGAAGAAGTACTTGCCCGCCGAGGCGTCGCCTGCAGAAATAAAGGGATTCGTCATTGCCCTGCGCACCGAAGAGTTGGCTTTGGCAAGGGGCTGCGCGGCGGGACACGAGCGGGCGTGGGAAGTGTTTCTGACCCGCTACCGCGAGAAGCTCTACGACATTGCCACTTACATTGCAAAAGAGAGTTCCGCAGCACGCGAACTGGCGGACTCGCTATACGCCGACCTTTACGGTACGACGGTGCGGGATGGGCAGCGAGTATCCAAACTGGCTTCTTACACGGGCCGCGGTTCACTCGAAGGGTGGCTACGTACCGTTCTGGCGCAGGAATTTGTGAACCGATATCGGCGGCAGCGTCGGCTTGTGAGTTTGGACGAGGAAGGTGAGAAGGGTACGCAGTTTCCGGCCAACACGCCCGAGCAACACACGGAAGTGGATGACAGGCTTACCGCCGCTACCGATGGTGCTTTGGGAGAGCTCTCACCCGAAGATCGCTTTATTTTGGCCTCCTATTATCTGGATTCACGTACGTTGGCAGAAATCGCCCGCATGTTGCGGGTTCACGAGTCGACCATCAGCCGAAAGCTGGAAAAAATCGCTAAGTCCCTGCGCAGGCGTATCTTGACCGGGTTGCAACAACGGGGCATGAGCCGTCGTCAAGCACTGGAAGCACTAGAAATTGACGTGCGTGACCTGGGGCTCAATCTTCGTAGTCGCCTGCTGCAAGAAACTTCACATCCGCCGTTCTCCAGTAAGAAGGCTGAAGCCGGCGCGGGAAAGGGGCGAGCATGATCCCCGAATGGCGGGCGCCGGCGTGCAATAGCGGAAAAAACAAGTAAGAAATGACAGAAATTCCCAAGATCGGGCTGCGGCGAATGCAACAGGGTACCGATTTGCAGGCTCACCCGGATGCAGAGCTCATTACCGCGTTTGTCGAGAACTCAATGAATACAGGAGAGAGGACGGTCTTTCTTGATCATCTTGCGCAGTGTTACGAGTGCCGCGAGATTGTATCGCTAGCATCACCCGAACATATGCAGGTCGTGGCGGCTCCGCGAGCGCCAAGTCGGTGGCTGTCCTGGCCGGCGCTGCGCTGGGTTGGAGCTGCGGTCTGTGTCGTGGTGGTTGGCACGGCGGTGACTTTGCATTATGAGTCCAGGTCGAGATCTGCTGAAGTCGCGGTTGAGCCAACGGAAGTCGCAACTCTGGATGTGAAAGTGGCCCCTAAGTCCCCTGTGCCTGCCGTCGAGCAGCCCACGAAGCAAGGTGGCGGAGGCGCCAATGCCGACCTCGTCACCGCACCTGTTCGCCAAAAGAAAGCCATCGAAGGCACGAATAACAATTCAGTCTCAATTAACCAAACAGTAATGCCACATGCTGCAGTTGAGCCGAAGCCGCAATTGCAAAGCTCCGAGACTCTGGAATCGCGACCAGCTCCCGCCGCAGCTCCGCCGGCCACGGATGAAATCGTGCCAGGCCGCGCTAAAGAGGCGGAGCCGGCAACCGCGATGGAAAAAATGGGAGCAGGGCAGCAAAGACTGGCGCTCTCGGGCAGCAATGCTGCGATTGCAACCAGGGCAAAACTCCTGCCCCGTTGGGCTCTCACCTCCGATGGCATCTTGCAGCGCTCCCTGGATGCTGGTGTCACGTGGGAGACCGTTTCTGTGGCTTCGCAAAGCCGGTTACTGGCCTTGGCTGCAAATGGTTTCGACATCTGGGTTGGCGGTTCCAGTGGCGCTCTCTTTCATTCGGTTGATGCCGGCCAACATTGGAGCCAGGTTCGGCCCGAGATCAATGGCGAAGCTCTCAGCGCGGATGTCATCGGCGTCGAATTCCTTGATCCGCAGCACGGAAAAATCAGCACTTCTGCCCTCGAAACCTGGACGACCGACGACGCGGGACAGCACTGGCAAAAACAGTAGCTCAGGAGCGTCTACAGCATTCACCTTTGTGATTCCGGGGAAAGCTGTTGCAACACGCTGCGGCTCAGTGAAATGTTCGCACTAGAAACTACCCTCAGAGCTGAATTCGTCATCATTGCTTATGAAACAACCCGCAGAACCGGCGTGAGATCCTGGCTGATGGCAATTTGAAGGAGGTGTTCGGAAAAAACAAGATCAGTATGTTCGAGGTCGGAATGGTTGTAAACGAGCACCTGAGCTGGCATGCGCAAACCGCGTCGCAAAAGAGGAAAGTGGCCTAGCGGAGGTATGCGATTAGAAATGTGCGATTTCACTGAAATATATGTTTATGCGTTTGGAAATTTTGAGATAATTCTCTTGTCCACACTCGGTCAGAAAGTTTCGCCGCAATGCTTTCGACCAAGCAACTCCGCGTTCCTGAGGGTACGAACCAACGGCTTCGATCGTCGCGTGATCAGCTTGCCTTAGCGGATTTGTGCATTAAGTCCTCGCACCAACTCATACTGAAGACCGGTGCAGCCTTGGAGCTTCGAGACAACGTTGACGATGTCAGCTCGGCTGCATCGGACACCGGCAGTCGTCAGCGTGGTGGAGACGTGCTCCCATCCAAAGGATTTCTGGACTCTTGGAAGCAAATCGCTGTCTTCTTGCAACGAGGCGTACGCACTGTCCAGCGCTGGGAACGTGAGGAGGGTTTGCCGGTGCATCGGCATAGACACAGTATGGGTGGCACCGTGTTCGCGCTCGCATCTGAGATTCAGAAATGGCTGAAGAGCCGTGCTGCGGACGAATGCGCCGAAACTCCTGCAATGCCTAAGCCGCAGCGGATTCCGGTCCCCCCTTTCTTCGTTTGCGAGGACTTGGCTGAGCGCTGCGAGGCAGCACGAGTACGCGCAGAAAGGGCGCGCGGTAAGTTCGAGCTGGTTTCTTGACCGCTCGCAGGTTTGGCATGGACGCTGCCAGTCCTTAGGACGCGCAGCCTGCGCGGAAACTCTGCGGTATTATTGATTAGGGCTGCGCTTCATTTCCTTCTTTAGGTGGTGCTGTCATGGCATCCAAAAATCCCAAAACGCATAGGTCTGCAACTCCAAAAATCGAAGAACCGGAGCCGGTGGAAATGAACGGTCAGTCTGCGGGAAAGGAGGCTTCTCCCATCGTCGCCGTCGGCGCATCGGCGGGAGGTGTAGAAGCATTCTCCGAGTTGCTGCGAAATTTTCCGCAAGATGCCGAAATAGCATTTGTGTTGGTACAGCACCTGGATCCCACTCATCAGAGCGTGCTGCCGGAGATTCTTGGAAGAGTAACAAAAGTTCCGGTGGTTCAGGTTGCGGATGGAATGCTGGTCGAGCCACGGCATGTATACGTCATTCCTGCCAACACCACCATGCTGATCCGGGACGGAGCGTTGCACCTGGGAGCACGAACCATAACCCACGGTCAACATATGCCAGTGGATGAGTTCCTTCTATCACTGGCTGAAGAGTGCGGCAATCGCGCCATCGGAGTGATCCTCTCCGGGATGGCCTCCGACGGTACAGAAGGCTGCCGGGCCATCAAAGCCGCGGGCGGAATCACTTTCGCGCAAAGCGAAGCCACAGCAAAATTCACCGGAATGCCCAGCAATGCGATCCGGGCCGGTTGCATCGATTTCGTCATGAGTCCGGCTGAGATTGCCAAAGAATTGGCCAGGATCAGCCGGCATCCATACCTTAGGAGCGTGGTGGAGGACGAGGCCGCAGAAACACTGGTCCACAAAACCAGTGACCTGGATCAGATTCTGCAGCTTTTGCGGCAGAACTCTGGAGTGGATTTTACCCAGTATAAGAAAAGCACTCTGCAGCGCCGCATCGGACGGCGGATGGTTGTACATCATTTTGAGAGGCTTCACGAGTACCTGCAATTTGTCCAGGAACACGCGGAAGAACTGGATGAACTTTATCGCGACATTCTGATTCACGTGACCGAATTCTTCCGGGATGCGCAAGCCTTTGACGCGCTGCACGAGCACGTTTTTCCCCGTTTGTTGAAGAGCCGAAAGCTGGAGGCTAACCCTGTCCGAATATGGGTCCCGGGATGTTCGACGGGCGAAGAAGTCTATTCCATTGCCATTGCGTTGCTCGAATATATGTGGGAGTCGCGCAGTGTGCCGCAAGGGGCAATTACCACGAGCGCAGTGCAAATTTTCGGTACCGACATCTCCGAACTCGCCCTCAATCGCGCCCGTTCCGGACTGTACCCGCAGTCCGCATTGGCTCAAGTGTCCTCCGAAAGGATCAATCGGTTCTTTATAAAGCTCGATGGCGGTTATCAAATCAGCAAATCGCTGCGTGAGATGTGCATTTTCGCGAAGCAGGATGTGACCCGCGATCCGCCGTTTTCGAATCTTGACTTGATCAGCTGCCGCAATGTGCTGATTTATCTCGGGCCGACGCTGCAGAAGCGCGTGATCCCAACCTTCCACTATGCGCTGAAGCCGGACGGTTTCTTGCTGCTGGGCAGCTCAGAGAGCCTGGGATCCTTCGCTGAACACTTCTTGCTGATCGACAAAAAACAAAAAATCTATCAAAAGAAAGGGACCGGGATTCGTCTGCTGTCCTACTTCGCGGGGCCAGGCCCAATCACGGTTCGGCGCTTCGAGGAACCCGCTGCAACTCGCTCCGGTCCTGCGGTCGATACCCAAAAAGAGGTGGAGCGCTCGTTAGTCCAGCATTATGCGCCCACCAGCATAGTGGTGAACAGCCAGATGGAGATTGTCCAGTTCCGCGGCCGTACCGGAGCCTACCTCGAACCGGCGGAGGGGCACCCGACCTCCAGCCTGGTCAAGATGGCGCGGGAAGGATTGCTGGTAGATCTGCGCAGGGCGATTGAGCGGGCGAAAAAGGAAAACACGCCGGTTCACGTTGAAAACGTCCAGGTCAAGAGCAACGGTGGAACTCGAGACGTGAACCTTGACGTCATCCCGCTACGCGGTCACAACGTGAACGAGCGATTTTATGTTGTGGCTTTTCATGATGCGGATTCACGCGAGAAAAGCAAGCCCTCTAAGCCGGGTAAAGCCAAACTGTCGCCAAAACAGGTCGAGGCATCACGCGAGAACGAACGACTGAAGAGCGACATTACTTCGATGAAGGACCAGATGCGAGTTCTCATCGAAGAGAACGAAAGCACGACCGAAGAATATAAGTCGGCCAATGAAGAGGTCCTTTCCGCCAACGAAGAACTGCAGAGCACAAACGAGGAACTCGAGACTGCGAAAGAGGAATTGCAGTCCAGCAACGAAGAGTTGACCACGCTCAATGAGGAATTGCAGAACCGCAACACGGAGCTGAGCCTGGCGAACAACGACCTCACCAATCTGCTGGGGAACGTGAATATCCCAGTAGTTATGATTGGCAATGATCTGCGCATTCGCCGCTTTACTCCTCCGGCGCAGAAGCTGCTGAATTTGTTGCCCGGAGACATTGGCCGGCGTTTGGGCGAAATTCGACCGAACATCGACTTTGACCAACTCGAAGAACTAGCCCGGGACGCCATCGATAACACGTCGCTTCAGGAACGAGAGGTTCGCGAGAAGGAGGGGCAACATTGGCATTTGTTGCGAGTGCGGCCATACAAAACCTGGGACAGCAAAATTGAAGGCGCGGTGATCAGCCTGCAAGACATCCACGCACTGAAGGCTACTGCCGAGCAGAGCCGTACCTACGCCGATACCCTGATCGAGACCTCACGGGAATCCATATTGATTCTGGGCACTGACTTACGCGTGACGGCGGCAAATCCCGCGTTCTACCGCACGTTTGGAGTTTCGCCGGCAAGTGTCGATGGGCAGCTAATCTACGAATTAGGCGATCGCCAATGGGATATTCCTGAACTGCATCAGCTTTTTGAAAAACAGCTTACCACGGGGGCAACAATCCAAGACTTCGAGTTTCAGCACGATTTCCCCAGTCTTGGACCCAGGACCTTGTTGATCAGCGCTCGACGCACGGATCTGCAGCCTGGTCAAGGTGTCATCGTCGTGACAATCGATGATGTGACTGAGAACAAGAAGCACGCGGAGGCAATCTCACAACAAGCTGCGCTGATTGAGCTCGCGCACGAGAGCGTAATTGTCCGCGAGTGGGATGGCAGAATTCGCTCCTGGAACCGGGGGGCGGAGGAACTGTACGGATGGCCGACTGATGAGGCCAGGGGCAAAATCATTCACGAGTTATTGCAGACGAAATTTCCCAAGCCGCTGGCGGGGATCAAAGAAGAGTTGCAGCGCACGGGTTATTGGGAAGGCGAACTGGTCCACCGGCGGCGCGACGGTGAGGAACGAATTGTGCGCAGCCGCTGGGCAATTCAGCCTCGTGCCGGCAGCACTCCATTGATTTTGGAAATCAACATTGATGTGACGGAGCGGGTGAGGTCAGAACAAAACCTGCGTGAACTCTCGACTTATCTGATGCGAATCCAGGATGACGAGCGCAGACGTATCGCGCGAGAACTGCACGATTCGACCGGTCAGAAGTTGGCGGCGCTCAAGATGAACATTGAGGGCATGAAGGCCCTCAAAAGCAAGGCGAACAATCTGCCCCTTCTTTCGGAGAGCATTCAGCTTGTGGATGAGGCAAGTCAGGAGATCCGGGTTCTTGCCCAATTGCTACACCCGCCTTTGCTGGATGAAGCGGGACTGGTTTCCGCAGTGAAGTGGCTGGTTGACGGCTTTACTACCCGGGCGAAAATGGCGGTGAATGTAAAGGCATCGCTTGATTTGGGAAGGCTCCCGGATAACGTCGAAATTGCATTGTTTCGCATCTTGCAGGAGTCCCTCAACAATATTTATCGCCACTCCGGCGCGACGAAAGCTTCCATTGAACTAAAGCGCAAGGATGAGACCGTGGAGTTACACATCACCGACAACGGCAATGGCATGCCCGACGAAGTGGTCTCCGGCGATGGCAAACCTACTTTTGGCGTCGGAATCCTGGGCATGAGGGAGCGCATGGCGCAGTTGGGCGGGATCTTGGAGATTCAGTCCGGGAAAAGTGGAACCTCGGTGATTGCTACCGTGCGTGTTGGCGCGCCGGCCAAACAGAGAACGGCAGGGTAATCAAGCAAGCTACCCACGACTCCTGCGCGTTTCTACTGAATTCGTTTGCGTCTTGCAACTTAAGAATGAATCCCGTCAATTCTGCAGGGAATCGAACAGGACAAGCGTTGGGGAACGGAGAATGAGAATGGCAAGATCTTCTTACGCTTCAGCGGCCATCCGTACAGCAGTTCTTGCAGGCTTCGTACTATTTTTTCTGTTCGCGTATTCGCACGCTCAAAATACCAGGTTCCACAATGCTCCCGAATCAGCGAAGGAGACGAAAAATCCCTTTCAAGGTCAGCAGAACGTCGAAACCGGTAAACGTTTATATGCGGCAAACTGTTCCCGCTGCCATGGACGGAATGCGGAAGGATCGGGCAACATCCCTGCACTGGTAGATGGGGTTTTGGAGTCGACCACTGACGGCGAGATTTTCTGGTTCATCACCAACGGGGAC
>Ga0187777_10001529_pt1 | contig 15028 bp, 15 predicted proteins | sample 1015_Q2_SP5_10_M_FD_132416 | JGI IMG/M metagenome (GOLD analysis project Ga0187777, IMG submission 132416) | Tropical peat soil microbial communities from peatlands in Department of Meta, Colombia - 1015_Q2_SP5_10_MG | ecosystem: Environmental > Terrestrial > Soil > Wetlands > Peat | place...
GAGCCGGCATCCCGGCGTCCCGTGCAGCGCCATGACCGGAAAGCCAGCCGGATCACCCCAGACCGCGAACGCAACGTCGCGGCCGTCGTCCGCGACCGCGATCCGAAGCGACTGGTCCACGACGGGAGACCATACGACACGAGGTGCCTGGCACGGAAGTGCCAGGCACCGGTCGTGGGGCTACACGTACTTGCCCATGCCGCCGGCGACGTCGATCGACGCGCCGGTGATGTAGCTCGCGCGCTCGCTGAGGAGGAATGCGACGAGCCCCGAGACCTCGTCGGGCGCGCCGAACCGTCCGAGCGGCACCTCTTGCCGAGCGAGGTGATCGAAGAACTCCTCCGCCGTCACCTCGGGCGCTCGGCGCCGGTGGATGTTCTCCCATTGCGGCGTCGTCACGAAGCCGATGTTGACCCCGTTGACGAGGATGTTGTCCTTCGCGAGCTCGAGCGCCAGCGTCTTCGTGAACGAGTTGCCCGCGGCCCGGTTGACCGAGGTCGCGAAGAACGTCGGGTCGGGGTAGCGCGAGTAGACGGCGCCGATGTTGACGATCCGGCCGCCGCCGGCGGCGCGCATGTGCGGCAGCACGGCGCGCGAGCAGCGGATCAGCGAGAAGAGCTTGACATCGAGATCGCCGTGCCAGTCCTGGTCGGTGAGCGTCTCGAAGGTGCCCGGGTGGGCGCCGCCGGCGTTGTTGACGAGGAAGTCGATGCCGCCGAGCGCCTCGGCGGAGCGGGCGATGAAGTCGTCCACCTGCGCCGGGTCGGTCACGTCCGCGGCCTGCGCGTAGGCAGCTCCGATCTCCTTCCCGGTCGCGGTGACTTCCTGCTCGTTACGGGCGCAGATCGCGACCCGCGCGCCCTCGGCGACGAGCTCCCGCGCAATCGCCTCGCCGAGCCCCTTCGATCCGCCGGTGACGAGCCCGCGGCGCCCTTCGAGGCCGAGCCTCACTTCGAGCGCAGATAGCTGTCCGACCCGTCGAGCCAGTCCTGCCGCGGCGGACAGAAGATGTCGACGTCGAGCGTCGCTTCGAGCGCCTCGGCCTTGTGCGGAACCCACGAGGGGATGTGCAGCACCTCGCCTGCGGCGACGTCCACCATCTCGGACTCGTCCTCGCCGAGCCAGAACCGAAGGATGCCCTCGAGGATGTACGTCAACTGCTCGTTCTCGTGAGCGTGGCGGGGCACGATGCACCCCTGCTCCAGGAACACCTGGGCCAGCATCATCCGCTCGGTCGAGATGAGCCGCCGCGAGAGGTCTTCCTTCAGCGGCTCCTTCGCCATGTCGTCCCAGCGGTAGTGCGTCGCGCCCGCCTCGCTCACAGGAGCGACCCCAGACGGGCGATCCCCTCGTCGATCTTCTCCTCGGAGATGAGGCTGAACGAGAGACGGAGACTGTCGGCGCCGCGGCCGTCCGGGAAGAACAGCGTCCCCGGGACGGCGGCCACACCCTCCTCCACCGCCAGGCCTGCGAGCTCGACCGTGTCGACGCCCGCCACCGTCAGCCACGAGAAGAAGCCGCCGCGCGGCGTCGTCCAGTGCGCCGACTCCGGCATCGAGCGCTCCAGCGCAGCCAACATCCGCTCGCACTTGCGCCGATAGAGCGCGCGCGACCGCTCCAGCTGATCGTCGATCCAGCCTCGCCGCTCCGACTCCTCGAACAGGCGCTGCCCGAGCGCGCCCGCGCACTGGTCGGTCAGCTGCTTCGCCGCGATCAGGCGGTCGACGACCTCACGCGGCCCGGCCGCCCAGCCGAGGCGAACGCCGGGGAACAAGGTCTTCGAGGTCGTCCCCGCCTGAAGGACGACGTCCGGGCCGATGCTCCACAGGCTCGGCGGCGGGTCGCCGTCGAAGCCGAGCTCGCGGTAGGCGACGTCCTCGATCACCAGGAAGCCGTAGCTGCGCGCAAGGTCGACGAGCGCTGCGCGCCGGTCGGCCGTGAGGCTGACACCGACTGGGTTCTGATGGTCCGGGATCGTGTAGAGGAGCTTGGGGCGGAGACCTGCCGCGAGCCGCCGCTGCAGGTCGTCGACGTCGAGCCCTTGCTCGTCGAACGCCACCGGGGCGACCGTCGCCTCGAAGCTCCGGAAGGACTGGATCGCACCGAGGTACGTCGGGGCCTCGACGACCACCACGTCTCGCGGATCGAGGAACGACTTCCCGAGCAGCTCCAGCGCCTCGATCCCGCCGCTCGTGATCAAGAGCTCCTCCTCCGCCGGCCGCCGCCCCTGCAGCCGCTCGAGCCGACCGGCGAACGCCTCCCGCGGGCCCGTGAGGCCGCGCGTCGGCGCGTACTGGAAAGCGGCCAGCTCGCCGCCGGCTGCGAACTCCTGCATGAGCGTTGCGGTGCGCTCGCGAGGGAACGTCTCGGGGGCCGGAAAGCCTCCCGCGAACGAGATGACGTCCGTACGGCCGAGCAGTGCGAGCACCGAGGCGATCCCATCGCCCACGTCCCCGCGTGTCCGCGCGGCGGCGAGCGCCTCCCAGCGAGCCGAGTCGAACGCGACCGCCACGTACGAATCCTAATCGGCACTCACCGCTACGGCTTTCGCGAAGCGCCATCCGGGCGCCCCCCGATGCCGGCGCGCACCTCAGTGGCGACGATGACGTCGAGGCGAGGAACCGTGAACGGTTACGCGCTCTGCGCCGGGCTTCTCTCGGCGGCGCTGCTCGGGGCCAGCGGATCGGCTCCGACGGTGACGGCCGCGGCCCCACCGGCCTTCGCCGTCCAGCAGCTCGGCTTCCCGCCGCAACTCGTCGTGAGCACCGATCGCGTGGAGATCGGCTACAGGGCGCAGCGGGCTCCGAACCAGGGAGAGACACCGGGTGCCGCGGGCACGTTGTACGTCCGCAACGACCTGCAGCGACGCTTTACGGCCGTCCCGCTCGCGCTGCGCAAAGGGCTGCAGTCGCGGGGCCTGTGGGCCGTCGTGCCCCGGCGCTTCCTCTCCGGTCACCGCCTCTTCTACTACGGAGTGGTGCGCGACCGGCTCACGGGACGCACGGTCACGATCCCGGCTCGCGGGGCGCGCGCTCCCGAGTCGGCGTGGATCATCAACGACGCGCTTCACGTCGAACTCGGCCGCGTCGTCCCCGGGCATACGCGGATGCCCGACGCGATCGCCGCCCGCGCCGACGCGAGCCAGGTCGGATTCGGGCACGACGGCCTCGTGTACGGCCCGAGCTCGTTCGAGGTGGCGAAGGACGGCTCGATCTGGCTCTTCGACAGCGTGCGCTACCGCCTGCTGCAGTGGCTCCCGCGAAACCCGCGCGCGATCGCACGGACCGTGGCGGTGCCGGGAGGGTTTGAATTCGCGCTCGGGCCGGCGGGCTCGATCTACGTCCTCTACGGGCGCGGCCCCGGCAGCCACCTCACCCGCCTCTCCGCGAGCGGAACGCCGCTCTGGACGAGCAAGCTCGGGGTCGCCGGCGGCGGACAGCTCCGAACCGGGCCGGACGGCACCCTCTACTGGACCGGTCCGATGGGCGAGCCGCGCGACCTGAGCAACTGGATGCCCCGCTGGGTTCCGGTCGCGACCCCCACCGGCCGGCCGCTCCCGCTCTCGGCCCAGTGGTCGGGAACGCGCTGGACGCAGCCCCTCACCCCCACCCTGAGCCTGGTCGCGTCGAGCGCCGACTTTGAGCCGAGCGCAAAGGTCGGCCCGGCGCCGCACGAGGCGCGCCTGGCGCTCGTCGATCGCGCGGGCCGGGTCGTGCGCGCCTGGCGAGTCACGAGCCCGACGATCATCTGGTGGTACACGAACAAGACGCCGGCGCTGGTCGGCGGCGACCCCGTGATCGTGCTGACCGCCCACTGGCCGGCCCGAGCGCCCGGCCGGCAACTGGAGTACCTCGCCCTCCGGCTGGGACCGACGGGCAAGGTCCGAACGCGCTTCACGGTCCCCGACGGCCAACCTCCGCGCTCGGCCTACGGCGACGAGCCGTCGATCGTCACCGACCTCCGCGTCGGGCCCCACGGCAGCCTCTACCAGCTCGGCTCCGGCCCTCACTTCGGCGCCGCGATCTACCGCTACTCACTCGCGCCGTCGAGCTAGTCGGAATATGGTCGGGCGCGTGCGCACCACGCTGACGATCGACGATCTCGGCGCGTTCCTCGACCAGCCGCTGCTGGCCGTGCTTGCCACCCTTCGAGCGGACGGCAGCGTGCTCCTGTCCCCCGTCTACTACGAGTGGCGCGAAGGCGGCTTCAACATCTGGGTCGAGAACGCGAACGTCAAGGCACGACACCTGCGCCGCGATCCGCGCGCGACCATCGTCGTTGCCGAATCCACGCCGCCGCTGCGCGGAGTCGAGATTCGAGGCACCGTTCGCTTCATCGAGGACGGGGTGACCGAAACGGCGCGGCGCATCGCGTCCAGGTACGAGGACGAGGAGGAGGCGGCAGCCGACGCCGAGGCTCTGCGCGGCTCGGACGTGATCGTGCGCCTCGAGCCCGGCTCGATCCGCGTCTGGGACTTCGCCGACGAGTTCGAACGCGACTGAACCGGCCGCGACAGCGCCGTCGTAAGGCGACTGTAAGGATTCGGCCGCGCGGGCAATCCGAATCCCGTTCGCGCTCGGTACTTGAGTCCACAAACACTCAGGAACCGAGGAGGTCACAGAAATGAAGAAAGCACTGATCGTCGGCGCCACTGCCATCGTCGCCTTCGTCCTGGTTGGCGCAGCGATTGCGGCAGCGAAGCCGACGGCTCGCTCGGCGACGGTCACCACCACTCGTACCGGACTGGGCCGGATCGTGGTCGATGTGCGCGGCCGCAGCCTGTATCTCTTCGAGAAGGACACGCACGGCCGCAGCGCCTGCTCGGGCGTGTGCGCGGCCTACTGGCCGCCGTTGCTGACGAACGGCAAGCCGACCGCGATCAAGGGAGCGAGCCCGGCCCTCATCGGCAGCATCGGCCGGGCCGACGGCAGCCGTCAGGTGACCTACGCAGGCCACCCGCTCTACTTCTTCTCCGGCGACACCGGGCGTGGCCAGACGAACGGCGAGGGGTTGAAGGATTTCGGCGCCGGCTGGTACGTGCTCACGCCTGCGGGCGCCAAGATCGACCGCGACTGAGCAGACGCCGTCGTCCAAGCGACGCGGATCGCTGCCGGGCAGCGATCCGCGTCGGCCAGCTCGGGCGGGACTAGATTTCGTGCAGGTGACGGGTGCGGAGCACGGCATCGATCAGCCCGACGACGGTGGCCTGCTCGACGACGTCGTCGACGAGATCCTCGGTGAGAACCTGCCGCCGCACCGAGAGGAGGACCCCTGGGAGCGGCGGCAACGCGTCCTCGAGACGACGACCACGGTGATTCTCGCGCTCGCCGCCGTCGGGACGGCATGGGCGACATTCCAGGCGAGCCAGTGGTCTTCGAAGGAGAGCGACGCGGTCTCGGCGTCATCCGTCGCACGCAGCAAGGCGATCCAGGCGACCAGCCAGGGCGCGCGGACCGAGCAGCTCGACACCGCGATCTGGCTCCAGTGGCTCTCCGCGTTCCGAGCCGGAGACACTGCGCAGGCGAAGTTCCTCCGCGACCGGTTCCGCCCTGGCTTGCTGCAAGCGCACAAGATCTGGGTTGCAAAGGCGGTCGTGGCGCCCGACGGGACGGTGATCTCGGCCCCGGCGGGCACGCCGTTCACGGAGCCGCAGTACGTCGTTCCCGACGCCGTTCGGGCCGACGCGCTTGCGGCCGAGGCCGAGCATCAGCTCGCCGTTTCCCAGCATGCGGCGAGCAGGAGCACGAGCTTCGTCCTGATCGCGGTCGTGCTCGCGCTCGTCCTGTTCTTCGCGGGTGTCGCGACGAAGTTCCGAAACCCGAGGCTCCAGGCAGTCCTCGTCGCGCTGGCGCTCATCGTCGGCGTGTTCGCGTTGGTGCGGATGCTGACGATGCGTCAGCTGCTGTAGCCGCCCCGGAGCTCCAGGCGCTCTTGGAGGTCGGGGCAGGGTGTGGTATGAGACGCGCCGATGGCAGCCGCGTCGTACGACGCGATCGTCGTCGGGGCCCGCTGCGCCGGATCGCCGACGGCGATGCTCCTGGCCCGGGCGGGGCATCGGGTCTTGCTCGTCGATCGCGCCACGTTCCCGAGTGACACCGTCTCGACACACGCCGTCCACGCACCGGGCGTGGCGGCACTCCGGCGCTTCGGACTGCTCGAGCAGCTCGAAGCCACCGGCTGCCCTCGAGTCCCGAGGTACTCGTACGACTTCGGCCCGTTCACGATCTCGGGGTCACCGAACCCGGCTGACGGCGACATCTCCTACGCGTACGGGCCGCGACGAACCGTCCTCGACAAGCTTCTCGTCGACGCGGCTGCCGAGGCGGGAGCCGAACTACGTGAGGGGTTCGCGGTTGAGGAGCTCGTCTTCGACGGCGTCGCGGTGACCGGGCTCCGCGGGCACGCGAGAGGCGGCCGAACGGTCACGGAGTCCGCGCGCATCGTGATCGGAGCCGACGGACGCAATTCGGCGGTGGCAAAGGGAGTTCGGGCAGACGAGTACAACGAGCAGCCGGCGGAGGCAGCCTGGTACTACACCTACTGGAGCGACCTTCCGGTCGACGGCATCGAGCTCTACATCCGCCCCGGTCGCGGCTGGGTCGCCCTCGGAACCCACGATGGGCTGACTCTCGTCGGTGTCGGATGGCCGATTGCGGAGTTCGAGGTGAACCGGAAGGACATCGAGGGCACGTACCTGCGAACGCTCGAGCTCGTGCCCACGTTTGCCGAGCGGGTGAGTGCGGCGAGCCGAGAGGAACGCTACGTCGGCACACTCGTGCCGAACTTCTTCCGACAGCCCTACGGCCCAGGATGGGCACTCGTCGGCGACGCCGGGTACACGAAGGACCCCGTGACGGCGTACGGGATCATGGACGCGTTCCGCTCCGCGGAGCACCTGACCGACGCGCTCGTCGAATGGCTCTCCGGGTCACGACCATACGACGACGCGATGGCCGACTACAAACGCGAGCGAGACCAGCATGCGTTGCCCGCCTACAAGTTGACGTGTGACCTGGCAAAGCTCGATCTGCCGCCCTCGGCGACGCTCGACCTGTTCAGTGCCGTGTCCAAGAACGCCGAGAGCAGCGACGAGTTCGTCAGCATGATGACCGGCACGCTCCCCGTCTCCGGCTTCTTCGACCCGGAGAACGTCGGTCGTATCCTGGCGCGCGCGAGCTGAGCCCGCGGACCCGTTGGTGACCGCGTGCTACTCGGCGCACGCACCGCAGAAGCGGGCGTCGGCTTCGACGGTGGCGCCACACTCGGCGCAGACCATGGCCGTTGTGACGCACCCGGTACCCACGTGCATCTGAGAGACTGCGGCGCAGAATGCGCGTCCACGTCGTCGGCGCGGGCCCCGTGGGGCTTCTGCTAACGGCACTGCTTCAGCCGATGGAGGGTTTCTCGGTGCAGCTGTACGAGAAGCGGCGCGAGTACACGCGAACGCGCATGGTCCAGCTCGCGCCGTATCTGGTGGCGGACTCCATCGACAGCTACCGAGCCGATGCGATCGACGGCGATAGCGTCGACGCCATCTTCGACCCACACGAGCTCGACCAAGGGCTGGCGTTCAGGCAGGCCATTCCTCCGGACCTGGGCGCACTCCTGCGCAGCTGGGAACGCGGGTTCTGCCCGCTCAACTCGATCGAACAAGCGCTGAGTGACCTGATCGATTCCCGCGAGCTGAACGGGGTCGAGCGCACCGCGGCCGTCGTGACGGCGGAGGAAGCGATGGCGATGCTGCACCCCGGCGACGTCCTCGTCGACTGCACCGGGAGCAGGTCGCTGCTTCGGGATCACCTTGCTCCCGAGTTCGGTGAGGTGGGTGAGGGTGCGAATACGCTCAAGGTCCGACTCGAGTACGCGCTCGTCATCACCTTCCTCTATGGACAACCGTACGACTGCAACGAGCAATGCAAGTACTTCAAGAACATCGAGAACGCCCACTACAAGTTCATCCCGATGGTGCACCGCACGCACTACGACGGCAGCGTCAGTCACGTCACAGGCATCGTCAACATCACCGCAGACGACTACGAGGCGATGCCGTCCCGGTTCGACGGCGAGTGGCTTCGCGGCAACGTTCCCATCGTCGCCCAGTCGATGGACAGGTTCATCGACAAGATCAAGGAGGAGACGCCGGGGGAGCTTCTCGGCGACCTGGAGATCGTGCGGATACCTCTCGACCTCTACCGCGCGCGCAATGCGACGAGCCGGCAGTTGCTGCTGACAGGGTCGAGTGACCCGTTCGACGGCTCGCCCGTGTTCCTCGCAGGCGATTCGGCCATCGGCTCGCCGTACTTTCAGTCGATCTCGCTCGGCTTCGAATGTGCGATGTTCCTGGCAGGGCTCATCGCGCAACACGATCTCGCCGAAAGGGAAACCCTCGATCGCTATGAGCTGTACATCTACAAGCAATGGCTTCGTGTGTACATGCGCAGCAAGATGATCAAGCACAACAAGGACTTGTTCGAATCGATCGACGACCCGCTCGCACTGCTCGAGAAGTTGCACATCTACTAGCGGGACCACGCACCCTCGGCAGGCCGCTCTTCGCCGGCGTTCGGGCTGCGGCTCGAGCGCGGAGAGCCACTCCGCTTGGCGCGACCCGGTTCCCCGGATCGTGACGCGGGCGTTGCCGTAGGCTCCGACAATGACCGCGCCCGCGTTCGTTCGTCCCGACGGGAAGGAGAAGGTAACGGGCTCCGGCCGGTACGCGGCCGACCTCGATCTCACCGGCCAGCTGCACGCGAAGCTGCGCTACGCGGACCACACGCACGCGCGCATCGTCAGCATCGACACGACGAGAGCTCGCTCCCTTCCCGGTGTGCTCGCGGTTCTCACGCACGAGGACGTCCCGGACGTGCGCTACGGGATCATGGTCAAAGATCGCCGGCTGTTCGCGAAGGAGCGCGTGCGTTTCGAGGCCGACGTGGTCGCCGCTGTCGCCGCACTGACGCCGGAGCTCGCTGCCGAGGCGGCGGCGCTGATCGAGGTCGAATACGAGCCGCTCCCCGCGGTATCGGACATCGAGTCGGTCGTGTCCGCCGACGCGCCGCTGATTCACGAGGAATGGGCCTCGTACGAGGGTGCGGACGGGATGGGCCGCGACGGCAACGTGCTCGGCCACTCCACGATCGTCAAGGGCGACGCCGAGGCCGCGCTCGCGGCGGCCGACGTCGTCGTCAAGAGCCGCTATCTGGTCGACGCCTCGCAGGGCGTTCCCATCGAGCCGCGGGCGATTCTCGCGCAATGGCAGGGCGACCGGGTGACCGTCTGGTCGTCGACGCAGGTTCCGTTCGCCGCGCGCAGCGGGGTCGCGCACGTCCTCCAGATCCCGGAGTCGCGTGTGCGTGTGATCGTGCCGCTCCTCGGCGGTGGGTTCGGCTCCAAATGCGACTTCCACTTCGAAGGTCACGTCGCGGCGCTCGCGCGCGCCGCCGGCCGTCCGGTCAAGCTGGTCTTCACGCGCGAGGAGGAGTTCGTGGCTCCGGATCACCGTCGCGAGGGCATGGTGATCGAGCTCGAGAGCGGCGCGCGGGCCGACGGGACGATCGTCGCCCGACGCGGCAGGCTCCTGCTGGACGGCGGCGCCTACTGCGGCGAGGGCGGCTTCTTCGCCCAAATGGCCGCGATGCACGCCTGCGGCCCCTACCAGCTGGAGAACGTGGACGTCTCGTCGACTCTCGTCTACACGAACAACCAGCCTTCGGGCTCGATCCGCGCGCCGACGGCGCCACAGGTGTGCTGGGCGGTCGAGCAGCACACCGACGAGCTCGCCCAGGCCCTCGGGCTCGACCCGATCGAGCTGCGACGGCGCACGCTCCTGGACGAGGGCTCCGTCAGCCCTACCGGGCAGGTCTTCGGCAAGTTGGGAATCAAGCAGACGCTCGAGCGCGCGGTCGAGCTGATCGGTGGAGAGGGCGAGCCGGGCGACGGCGAGGCGGTCGGAGTGGCGTGTGGCTGGTGGCCTTCCTTCGGCATCCCCTCGGGGGCGTACGTGAAGCTGAACGGCGACGGCACCGGCACGATCGTCACCGGCGCGCAGGAAAACGGCAGCGGGGCGGTGATGGGCCTCCCGCTTCTCGTCGCGGCGGAGCTCGGGATGCAGCCCGGGGACTTCTCGATCCTCTACCAGGACACCGACGCCGGCCCGTGGGACATGGGCTCGTCCGGGTCGCAGACGACCTTCAACAACGGACGCGCCGTCGTCGAGGCCGCCCGCGAGGTCCGGGACAAGCTGCTCGAACTCGCCTCGGACAAGCTCGAGGTGGCGCCCGAGGACCTCGAGCTCGTCGGCGGCGTGGTGCGCACCGTCGACGTGCCCGGTGTCCTCGTCTCGATCGCCGAGCTTGCGGGCGCGGGGACGCCGATCCTCGGCAAGGGCTCAGGGGCGGTGCCGGAGAACCCACCGGCCGAGCCGGGCGAGGGATGCCTCGGCCGCCTCGGGCTGGAGTCGTTCCTCGAGCCACAGCTCTTCACGCACGCGGTTCGCGCGAAGGTCGATCGCGAGACAGGCGTCGTGCGCGTCCTCCGGGTCGCCGCCGCGCATGACTCGGGCACGATCGTCAACCGGATCGGAGCGGACGGCCAGGTCTACGGCGGCGTCGTCATGGGGATCGGGCAGGCGCTCACGGAGCACACGCAGTTCGACGCCGACGGTCGCCAGCGCAACCCGCACCTCCTCGACTACAAGCTCGCCACCGCCTCCGACGTGCCGACGATCGACGTGGACTGGATCGAGAACCCGGCCGAGAACGGCGGCCCGCGCGGCTCCAAGGGAGTCGGCGAGCCGCCGAGTGTTCCGACGGCGGGCGCGATCGGGAACGCAATCGCGAAGGTGATCCGAGCGCGCGTCCGCGAGCTCCCGATGACTCCCGAACGCATCTGGTCCGCCCGCCCGTGACTCGGACGTACACCGCCGCCGGGACGATCGAGGACGCGCTTGCGGCGCTGGCGAGCGGCGCGCGTCCCGTCGCAGGAGGCACCGACCTCGTGGTCGGCGCCCGTCAGGGCAAGGCGCCGCTCCCAGAGAGCATCGTCGCGATCCACCAGCTCGCGGAGCTGCGCGGCGTCGACCTGGACGGAGACCTGCTGCGCGTGAACGCCCTCACGACTCACGAGGAGATCGCAGAGCACACACTCGTCCTCGAGCGCCTGACCGCACTCGCGGACGCGGCCGCGATCGTCGGCTCGCACGCGACCCGGGCCTGGGGCACGATCGGCGGAAACCTGATGAACGCCTCGCCGGCGGTGGAAGTCGGAGGGCCGTTGATGTGCTTCGGCGCGGCGGTGACGCTACGGTCGCAGGCCGGCGAGCGTTCGGTCGCGGTCGCCGACCTCTTCGCCGGCCCCGGCAGGACGACCGCGGGTCCCGGCGAGCTCCTGACGGAGGTGGCAGTGCCGCTTCCTCCTGCCGCCACCGGCAGCTGCTACGCCCGCCTCGAGTACCGGCAGCAGATGGAGATCGCGGTGGTCGGCGCCACCGCGGTCGTTGCGTTCGCGGGGAACCGCGTGACGGCGGCCAAGGTGGCGATCACCGCACTGGCGCCCACCGTCCGGCTCGTGCCTGCGGCGGAAGAGGCGTTGGTCGGCTCGGACGGCGGGCGCGCCGCCGCCGAGCTGGCTGCCCAAGCGGCAGCTGCGGCGAGCGAACCGATCTCCGACGTCCGCGCATCCGAGGCGTACCGGCGCGCGATGGCAGCGGTCCTCACCCGCCGCGCGATCGAGACAGCCGTCGCCCGCGCCCGAGGCGTCGCCGTGCCCGTCCCCGCCAGCCGCTACCTGCACGCTGCCGAATGAGAATCCCGCTCACCCTGACCGTCAACGGCGTCGCGTACCCGCTCGAGGTTGAGCCGAGCACCACTCTCCTCCGCGCCGTCCGCGAGCACGTCGGCCTCACCGGCGCCAAGGAGGGATGCGACGACTCGGAGTGCGGCGCGTGCATGATGCTGCTCGACGGCCGGCCGGTCAACGCCTGCTCCTACCTCGCATTACAAGCGGAGGGCCGCGCCGTCACGACCGTGGAGGGCCTTGCCGCTGACGGCGACCTCTCCCCTCTGCAGCACGCCTTCCTCGAGCACGGCGGTGTCCAGTGCGGGTTCTGCACCCCCGGGATGCTGATCTCGGCGACGGCTCTCCTCGCGAAGCACCCGAGCCCGACCGAGGAAGAGGTCCGCATCGGCCTGTCGGGCAACCTCTGCCGCTGCACTGGCTACGACGGAATCGTCAAGGCCGTGCTCAGCGCCTCGTCCCGCTGAGGCGAACAGCAGTGAACCTTCTAGGTACGCGACTCCGCGTCGCGAACGCGCTGCGCCAACGCCCCGAGCAGTGCCCAGATCATCTCCGGATGGCTCTCGACGATCGGCCTGAAGCTCCAGACCGGCAACTGATAGCCACGAACCTCGGTGTCGGCCCTGATCGTGGCGCTACGAGCGGACTTGTCGACCAGCGCCATCTCGCCGAACGAATCGCCCGGGCCCAGCCTTCGCACCTCGTTGCCGTGCACGAGCACGGCGGCTTCGCCGCTTTCGATCACGAAGAACGTACGGCCGCGCTCGCCCTCCTCGGCGAGCAGCTCGCCCGGCGCGTACGTGCGGTCGTTGAACTCCCCGGCCAGCCGGTCGAGCAACGTCTCGTCGATGTCCGCGAAGAGCGGAACCCCGCGAATCAAGTCGCGGCTCGGTACCGACATGCGCCGATACTAACGCGCGCGCGCCCGCGGGTTGGCTCAGCAGTGCCGAGCGTGAGGAGTGGAGGCGGCGGGAATCGAACCCGCGTCCGCGGACGCACCGGTGCGAGCATCTACAAGCTTAGGTCGCCCTTTGGATTCACCCGGCGGCCGGTGTGCGACCGACCTACCGCCGGACTAGCCCTCCTTCGGTGTCGCGCCTCCGGCGAGTGGCTCTCCTTCGGCGCCGAGCCCGCTCGTTGATGCCGGCTCCGGGACGCGGGCTCGCCCGGGCCGACACGCTGCTCAGTCGCTAGGACTAGGCAACGAGTGCGAGATCGTGATCCGCACTTGCATTGGTTCCGGTTGTTTTACGAGGCCGACCGGAGACCTCGGCTTGCAGCTCACCCGGAGAACCGACCACGTCGAAGCCATGGCGCCCCCGTATGTTTGTTGCCCTGAGCGTAGCGCGCGTGGCAGCCTACGGCGAGGGTGGCGGGCCCGGCGACGGCTCGGGCAGCGTCGGCGGCGCCGGCACCACGGCGGTCGCGGTCGACGTCGCCGTCGGAGCGCCGAAGCGGTCGGTCGCCGTCTCGACCACCTCGAACGTCGACCCGGCATCGGTCGCTTCGATCGTGTAGGTCGTCGAGGTCGCGCCGGCGATCGCGGCGCAGTTCGCCCCCGTGCCGTCGCAGCGCTGCCACTGGTACGTCAGCGCCACGTCGGGGTTGCTCCACGTCCCCGGCGTCACCGTGACAGCCTGCCCGACCGCAACCGTGCCCGTGATCGCCGGCGGCGTCACATCGACCGGCGTCAGCTGCTGCGTGATGTGCATCTGGAGAATCCGTGCGAGGTTCGCCGAGTCCGCCGACGCGATCGGGCGCGCGCCGACGACCACGAGCACCTCGAAGACGCGGTCGAGCCGCATGTAGAGCAGGCTCTCGTACGCCTTCGCCGTCGGCAGCTGGATGCTGAGCGGCAGCTCGACCGTTCCGTCGCCGACGCGCGGATGGCGAACCGCACCGAGCTTCACGGCCGTCGCGCTCACCTGCAGCTTGCTCGCGATGCCGGCCACGAAGCCCGAGCGACCGCTCGGCGAGTTGAGCACGCGCTGGACGACAGAGAGATCGGTGGTCACCTGCTTCGCATTCGCGGCGAGCTTCCCCTCCGACTGGATGCCGACGATCTCGGAGCGGCCGTACGGCGAGGTCAGCTTCAACGTTCGCTGATAGGCGGACAGATAGCCCCCCGCGGCGAGCTTCCCCTGCGAGACGAGCTTCGAGCCCGGGATGTCGGCCGCGGCGATCGTCATGCCGGCGGCGCTCGGCTGCACCGAGACCGCGACCGCGACGGGGACGGCGAGCCCTGCGACGAGCGCGAGCGCGGCGAGAGCTCTGGGCGCGGAGAGACTCATCTGCCCGACGGAGGCTAGCGGCGGCTCTTGACGGCGCGTTCCATCTGACGCTTCGCGTCGCGCTCCATCAGATCGCGGCGCTTGTCGCGATGCTCCTTGCCGCGTGCGACGGCGAGCTCGACCTTGACACGACTGTCCTTGAAGTAGAGCCGTGTCGGCACGATCGTCAGTCCTTTCTCGCGCACCTTCCCGTACAGCGAGTCGATCTCACGGCGGTGGAGGAGCAGCTTCCGTGCGCGTGTCGGCTCGTGGTTCGCACGGTTCCCCTGGTCGTAGGTCGCGATCTCGAGGCCGACGAGCCACGCCTCGCCGTCGCGCACCTCGGCGTAGGCCTGCGCCAGGGTCGCGCGCCCGCTGCGCAGCGACTTCACCTCGGTGCCCGTGAGCGCGATGCCCGCCTCGAACCGCTCCAGCAGCTGGTAGTCGTGCCGCGCGCGGCGGTTCTCGGCGATCGTCTTCTCGGCCATCAGAGCAACGAGGGTAGCGTCGCACTCACACCCTCGATCCGTCTTAGGGTCGGTCCAGGGTGATTCCGGATTGCCCCGGAGTCGCCCGACCGGCACCCTCGTCTCATGAGCGAACACATCTCACATACACAGGACATCAAGCGCCTCGAGCGCACCTCCTCCGACCGCATCCTGGCGGGCGTCGCCGGCGGCCTGGGCCGTTACTTCGACCTCAACCCGGCGGTCTTCAGGCTCGGCTTCGTCATTCTCACGGTGCTGGGCGGAGCGGGGATTCTCGTTTATCTCGCTGCCGTGCTCGTCATCCCGGAGGAGGGCGCCGAACGCTCGATCGCTGCGCGCGTCCTCGCGGAGCGCCGACAGCACCCGTGGCCGGTGGTCGGCCTCGGCCTGGCCGCGGCGGCACTGCTCGTCCTTCTCTCGCGTTCGACCGTCTGGCCGGTCGCGGGCGCCGGGTGGGTGCTCGTGCTGCTTGCGGGC
>Ga0187777_10001531_pt1 | contig 15018 bp, 21 predicted proteins | sample 1015_Q2_SP5_10_M_FD_132416 | JGI IMG/M metagenome (GOLD analysis project Ga0187777, IMG submission 132416) | Tropical peat soil microbial communities from peatlands in Department of Meta, Colombia - 1015_Q2_SP5_10_MG | ecosystem: Environmental > Terrestrial > Soil > Wetlands > Peat | place...
CAGATCGGCGCCGGGCTGAAGTCGATCCTCGGCGGCGAGCTGAAGGGGATGACGAAGGCGCTCGTCGAGAGCCGCCAGCAGGTGATGGCCCGCATGGTCGAGGAAGCGGAGGCGAAGGGCGGCAACGCGATCATCGCGATGCGCTTCGACACCTCGGAGATGGGCGGGCAGTGGACGGAGATCTGCGCCTACGGCACCGCCGTGAAGGTGCGCAGGGCGTAGCGGGCTGGTGGAACCCTCCTAGCCGAGCAGGTCGCTCGTTCCGCGCTGGAGCTCCGCCGCGTCGCGACGGGCCTGCTCCGCAGCGGCGTTGCCGACACGCCGTTCCGCCTCCGTCCGCCACAGACGGCGGTTGTGGTCGGCGATCTCCTGCAGGAAGTCGTTCCACGCCTCGACGAGGGCTGCGACAGGGAGGGAGGCGGCGAACTCGCGCGGCATGAGCCGGACCGGCTTGCCGCCGTGCGTCGCGTCGACCGGTCGCCAGGCGCCGTACTCGAAGCGGACGCTGGCGGCGTCGAAGAAGACGAGCAGGTCGGGCCCCTCCGGGGCCTCCTGCTCGTACTTGACCGGGACCTCGAGCTCCCAGCCCTCTTCCGGCGCGACCGGCCCCGTCTCGCCCGGCTCGACTCGCGTCAGCCACGCGCGCGCGCGGTCCCGGGGCCCGCCCAGGCCGAGCGTGCGCCGCATGCGGCGCAGCAGCGGCCCCGACTCGGTGGGCATCGGCGGGCGCCGGTCCTCCGTGCTGGGCCAGCCCGAGGAGCTGTGGGTGCGATGGCGCACATCCGGCGCGCAAACCCCCGCGGCGTTCAGCCAGCCGGTCAGCCGGAAGCACGACGAGCAGATGAGCACCGGGTACGGCTTCGGGCCGAGCGCCTGCACGCGCAACTCGGCCGCTTGCCGCCGCAGCAGCGCCTGGGGCCGCTCGTCGGAATGGGCGGCGACCGCCTCGGCGTCGAGGGCGGACGCCTGCGCGAGCAGTTCGTCTCTCCCGGCCACTTGCCGATGATAAGCCCGTCAGCCCGATCGGGCGAGCATCGTGAGCGCGGCGTCGTGCAGTGCGACGCGGTAGCGCCAGAAGGCGCGTCCGGTCGCGAGCAGCCGCTCGCGCAGCGGCCCGGCGAGCTCATCGGGCGTGCCCCAGCGCGCGCCCTCGATCTCGCCCGTGTCGGCCGGCGCGAGCACCTCGTCCGCCGTCTCCGCGTGGAACACGTGGGTACACCAGGCGAGCTCGCGGCCGGAGTTGCGAAACAGCGCCCGCGACGCGACGAGGTAGCGCCGCAGCTCGACGTGCAGGCCGGTCTCCTCGAGCGCCTCGCGCACCGCGCCGGAGACGAACTCCTCGCCGGGATGGATCCCGCCGCCGGGCGGTCGCCAGATTCCCGCCGTGAACTGCGGCTTGCGAATCAGCGCCAGACGCCGCGCCGGGTCGAGGATGAACAGCGTCACGTCGTGCGTCCGCCGCGGGTTGTACGTCGCGATCGCCCACTCGACGTCGCTGATCTCGCCCTGCCACGAAAGCTCGTACGGCGCACCGTAGTGCTCCCGCAGCGGTGCGAGCATCGACTCTCCGACATGCATCAGAGCTCGCGCAACAGGTCGAGGAACCGGCCGGTGCCCTCGACGACGATCGCTGCGGCCACGCGCCGTAGCATAGGCGCGTGCGCTTGATCCTGATCGGCCTCGCCGCGGGATTCTTCAGCGCTCTGTTCGGCGTCGGCGGTGGGATCGTGATCGTGCCGCTCCTGCTGCTCGTTGCACGGTGGGAGATCCGTTCCGCGACCGCGACCTCGCTCGCGGCGATCGGGGTCAGCGCCACCGCCGGCGTGATCGCCTACGTCGCGCACGGCGAGGTGCGCCCCGTCTACGCCGCGCTCGTCGGCATCCCCGCTGCCGCTGGTGCCGTAGGCGGCACCGCGCTCCAGCAGCGTTTGCCGGTACGCACGCTCTCGTATCTCTTCGCGGCGCTTCTCGTCGCGATCGCGATCAGGCTGCTCCTCCAGTGACGTACGCGCTCGCCGTGCTGCTGGGCGCAGCCGCCGGGGTGCTCTCGGGCCTCTTCGGCGTCGGCGGCGGGATCCTGTTCGTACCGACGCTGACGGCGCTCGGCCTGACGCAGCTGCACGCGGAGGCGTCGTCCCTTCTTGCCATCATCCCCACCGTGATCGTCGGCGTCTGGCGGCAGAAGCAACACGGCTACGTTCGCTGGCGCAGCGCGCTCGTGATCGGCGGGGCGTCGATCGGTGCGGCGGTCGGCGGCGTGCAGGCCGCCGAGGCGCTGCCCGAGGCGACGCTGCGCAAGCTGTTCGCCGTCCTTCTCGTCGTCACGGCAGGGCAGATCGCCTGGCAGGCGCGCAGGCGTTGAGGCGCCGTCCGCTCCTGCTGTCCACGGCGATGGGCGTCGCGCTCGCGCTCGTGTTCGGCCCCGCAGCGGGCACGACGTCGCTCGCCGGCGGCGCGACGGCCCGCGCGTGGGCGATCCGGATTCTCGTCCCCGGCCGCACCGCCGCCGGCACGCGCGTCCTCACTGCTCCGCTCGGCGCGAGCGCTGCGGCCGGCGGAGCGTTCGTGTACCCCGCGGACGGGTCGATCGTCAGGGCACGCTCGGCGACGACCCGCGTCTCGGCGACGGGCGGGGCGCTGGTGCGCGCCGGGGCGGCCTCCCGCGTGACCGCGCTCTCGCTCTTCGGGGGCGAGATCGCCGCCGCCGCGGCCGGGGGCCGCACCCGCGCCTCGGCGAGCCCCGGCCGTGCCACGGGCTCGAGCGGCGGAGACGGAATCGCCGGGCTCGTCGTGCTCGGCCGGCCGATGACACCGGAGCCGAATCGGCAGATCGCGCTCGGCGACTGGGGCTACGCGATCGCGCTCGAGCAGAAGGGCCAGCGCTTCGACAGGCCGGCGCCCGGCTACCACGACTTCGTCACGGCGCTCGACGTCTTCCTCACCGCCCGCCACGGCGGTCTGCCGGCCGGCAGCGAGGTGCAGATCGGCTACGCCGAGAGCATGGCCCAGGCGGGGCGCCGTGCGCGGCTGCCGCTCGCGCCGTCGGAGCCGGGCGACAACCCCCTCACACCCGTGCTCGCGAAGCCGCTGACGGTGACGCCGAGGCTCGGCGAGACGGGCTACGTCTTCCCCGTCTACGGCAACTCGTCGTTCGTCGACACGTTCGGCGCCTACCGCGCGGACGTCCCCGGCAACTGGCACCACGGCGACGACATCTTCGCCGCGCTCGGCGCTCCGGTCCTCGCGGTCGCGGACGGCACGGTGTTCTCCGTCGGCTGGAACCGGGTCGGCGGCTGGCGGCTCTGGCTCCAGGACGACCGCGGCAACGAGTTCTACTACGCGCACCTGTCCGCCTACTCGTCGCTCGCCGTCGACGGTGCGGTCGTGGACGCCGGCGACGTGCTCGGCTTCGTCGGTGACAGCGGCGACGCCGAGGGCACCCCCGACCACCTCCACTTCGAGGTCCACCCGGTGGGGCTGCTCGGGATCGGCTACGACGGCGCGGTCGACCCGACGACGTATCTCCGCGGCTGGCGCCACGTGCAGGAGGTGCGCTTCCAGGGTGCGGCCGCCCTCGCGCCGCGCGCGGCGACGACGCGCCCGCCGAAAGCCGGCGCGGTCCTGCTGGCGAGCAACGACATCTCGAGCGCAAGCGGACTCGACCCGGGCTCGTTCCACCGGGTGCTGGCGCGGGCGCCTGCGGGCGCCCGCCGCTGACGCTTCGCTACGCGCTCGCGGCCGAGCCGTTCCCGCCCTGGTACGTGAAGTCGTCGCTGCCGCCGCCGAGCAGGTGGTCGGACAGCCACTTGCGCGTCTGCGGTCCCGTGAACGGATTGAACAGGATCGCGAGCACGAGCCCGATCAGCAGCAGACCGGAGTTGCCCTTGGGGCGCTCCGCCTTGCCCTGCACACGATCAGCGGCGCGGCGCAGCTCGGACACCGCCGACCGCAGCTCGTCCTGGATGTCGCGGTCCGTCGCAACCCGGGTGGCGATGCCGGTGACACCGCGATTCCCGAGCAGCTCCTCGTAGATCGAGCGGGCCGACTGGTATGCGTTGCGCACGTTCTCGCGCAGCTCCGGGTCGGTGAGCGCGCGCTCGACGTACGGTTTGACATTGCCGGCCGCGTCCGTGACCTTGTCCTTGGTCTTGACCATTCTCGGCGGCTCCTTTCGTTTGCGGACAGCCTTCCTCCTTCTCATTGTCCCTCTTCTCGCGGCCTCGTGCGGAGGATCCTCCCGTCCCGTCGTTCCCGCCTCCCGGCTCGTGGCCGGGTCGGGCTTCCGGGTCTTCCTCCCGGCCGGCTGGACGGTGCAGCGGGCGCGGAACGAGGTCGGGGCCCGCCGGGGCTCCGCGATCGTCTCGGTGACCGTCTTCACGCTTCTGAAGTCGTATTCGCCGGAGCTGTTCACTCGGGCGGCGCGGGAGCTGGACGGGGTCGCCGCCAAGCTCGCGGCGCAGTCGCGCGGCAGGCTGACGGAGCGGGCGACGACGACGGTCGACGGCCTGCGCATCCGTGCCTACCGCTTCACCGGACGCCCGTCCACGGGGCCGGCCTACGAGGAGCGCATCGGCTTCGTGCTCCAGGGCAAGCGGGAATACCAGCTCCTCTGCCAGGCCGCTGCCGGTGCCGGCGACCCCGACGGCGCATGCGCGCTCCTGTTCGCGAGCTTCCGGCTCGCGGCCGGATAGGGTGAAGCCGTGATCGCCCGTCTCGTGCGAATCGTCCTCGCCGCGCTCGGGCTGCTGCTCTACACCTGGTTCGGCGCGGTGCGCAGCCTCCCGCTCGTGAAGCGGCGCAAGGCCGGGCGCCGCGCCGCGCGCGACACCACCTAGAGACCGGCGCGGGCGAGGACCGTCTCCGCCATGCGTTTGGTGGCGGCGTCGACCATCGCGCCCTCGAGCCGGACGACGCCGTCCCCGGCGGCGAGGATCTGCCGTGCCCGCTCCACCTCCTCCGGCGACGGCGTGAACACCTCGTGCACCGGCCCGATCTGGTCCGGGTGGACGACCCACTTGCCGTCGAAGCCGTGCGCGAGCGCGCTCTCCGCGGCGGCGCGCAGCCCGCCGACGTCGGCGAGGTCCGCGTACGGGCCGTCCACCGCCTGCAGGCCGAACGCCCGAGCGGCGACCGCGATGCGCGCGAGCGCGTACTCCCACGAGCCGGCCCCGATCGTCAGGACGGGGACCCCGAGCGAGGCGGCGAAGTCGCCCGGGCCGAAGACGAGCGCCTCGAGTGGGTGCCCCGCCGCCGCGATCCGCTCCACCTCGACGAGACCGCGCGCGGTCTCGATCTGCACCTCGAGGCCGACGCCGGCGGGAAGGAGCGCGGCGACGGCCGCGACGTCGTCGGTCGACTCCACCTTTGGCACGACCACGACGTCCGGCCCGAGCGCGGCCACGGCGGCGAGATCGTCGCGCCACCACGGCGAGGAGACCCGGTTGATCCGGACCGCGAGCGTTCCCCGCGCACCGGCGCTCGGCAGGTTCGCCCGCGCCTCGTCCTTCGCGTCGGCCGCCACCCCGTCCTCCAGGTCGACGACCCCCTCGTCCGCCGGCAGCAGCGCGGCCTTCTCGAGCATGTGCAGGCTCGACCCCGGGACGGTCAGGCACGAGCGACGGGGCCTGGCGGCCATCACAGCAAACCTAACCGTTTCCTTGCCGGGCCGACACGGAGCCTTAATCAGCCGCCCCTATTGTCGTACGTGTGAAGACGAGGAGCGGGACGTGCGCCTGATCGTGACCCTCACGGCCGCGCTGACCGTTCTCGTCCTCGTGCTTCCGATCCACCCCTGAGGCCGTTCGTCTCGCGCCGCCGGGAGGGCTCCTCCCTCTCTCCCGTTCCTCCCGGCGGCGGCGGACGGCGGAGTGGCCGACCTGCCGTTAGCATCGCTGGCGATGAAAGGCGTCATCCTCGCAGGCGGGTCAGGGACGCGCCTCCATCCGCTGACGCGGATCACGAACAAGCATCTGCTGCCGCTCTACGACCGGCCGATGATCACGTACGCGGTCGATGCGCTCGTGCGCGCCGGCATCCCCGAGCTGATGCTCGTCACGGGCGGGACGCATGCCGGCGAGTTCTTCCGGCTGCTCGGCAACGGCCACGACTACGGCGTCGACCGGCTCCTCTACGCGTACCAGGAGCAGGCGGGCGGAATCGCCGAGGCGCTCGGGCTTGCCGAGCGCTTCGTCGCGCGCGACAAGGTCTGCGTGCTGCTCGCCGACAACGTCTTCGAGAACTCGTTGCGGCCGACCGTCGCCAACTTCGAGGCGCAGGCCGCGGGCGCGCGGATCGTGTTGTCGCGCGTCGAGGCGGACGAGCATCTCCGACACCTCGGCGTTGCGGAGATGGACGGCGACCGTGTCGCCCGCATCGTCGAGAAGCCCGAATCTCCGCCGTCCCGTCTCGCCGTCACCGGCGTGTACTTCTACGACGCGCAGGTGTGGGAGGTGCTGCCGACGCTGAAGCCGTCGGGGCGCGGCGAGCTCGAGATCACCGACGTGAACAACTGGTACGTCGAGCACGGCGCGATGGAGGCGGACGTCGTCGACGGGTTCTGGGGTGATGCGGGCGAGTCGATCGACGGGTACTACGAGGTGAACGACTTCGTGCGCAGCCGCAGCGTGAACCGATGAACGTCGAGCGGTTCCCGCTGACGTTGCATGTGGACGATCGCGGCTGGTTCACGGAGCTCATCCGTGCGAGCGATCTGCCGAAGCCGTTTCGCCAGGCGAACCTCTCGCGCTCGCGGGCAGGCGTGATCCGCGGTCTCCACTACCACGAGCGCGGACAGGACGACCTCTTCGTCTGCCTCGCCGGGATGGTTCGCGTCGTCGTGCTGGACCGGACGACGGGCGAGGTCTTCACGGAGGACATCGGCGACGACAACCCGGTCGCGCTCTACGTCCCCGGCATCCACGCGCACGGCTACGAGGCGCTGACCGACTGCCTGTTCGCGTATCTCGTCACGGAGGAGTACGACGCGGCGAATCCGGACGAGCACGGCGTCCCCTGGGACGACGAGCGCGTCCGACATCTCTGGAGCACCTCATCGCCGATCCTCTCGGCACGCGACGCGTCGTCGTAACCGGCGCCGGCGGCCAGCTCGGGGCGGCGCTGCGCGAGGCGTTCCCGGGCGCGCTCGCACTGACGCGCGCCGACTGGGACGTCACCCTTCCCCCGCCGCCACTCGGACCCGTCGACCTCGTCCTCCACGCGGCGGCGTGGACGGACGTGGACGGGGCGGAGGCGGATCCGCAGGGCGCCGCGGCTGTCAACGTCGGCGGGACGCAGCATGCGGCGGAGCTCGGCGCGCCGCTCGTGTTCTTCTCGACCGACTACGTGTTCGACGGACGCAAGCGCGAGCCGTACGTCGAGTCGGACGCGCCGAATCCGCAGTCCGTCTACGGCCGCACGAAGCTGCACGGGGAGGCGGCGGCCGGCGAGGACGCGTGGATCGTCCGCTCGTCCTGGCTCTACGGCTGGACGAGCCGCAACTTCGTGCGCACGATGCTCGAGCTCGGTGCCGAGCGGGACGAGGTGGCGGTCGTCGCCGACCAGCGCGGCTGCCCGACGTACGTCGGGCACCTCGCCGCGGCGACGCGCGAGCTCGTCGAGCTGCCGCCCGGTGTGTGGCATCTCGCCGCGGAGGGCGAGTGCACGTGGGCCGAGCTCGCGGAGGCGATCTTCGAGGAGGCGGGGCTCGACTGCCGCGTGCACCGGATCACGACGGAGGAGCTGGGCCGGCCCGCGCCGCGACCGGCGTACTCGGTGCTGCGCAGCGAACGCGCAGGCGCGCCGCGCCTGCCCCACTGGCGCGACGGCCTCCGCGCGTGCCTCGACCGATTGCTCTAGCCGCTCCTCTTCAGCTTTCCGTGCTTCTTCGCGTACCGCTCGCCGCGGTGGAAGATCGCGAGCCCGAGCGGGATCGCCGCGGCCGCGATCAGGAGCAGCGGCCACACGTCCGCCCAGGCGACGCCGGCTCCGCCGATGATCGAGGCCCGGTCGCCGCGCAGCGCATACGTCGCAGGCGAGACCTTCGCGAGCCACTGCATCCAGTGCGGCATCACCGACACGGGGTAGTAGACGCCCGAGACGACGAGCATCAGCCCCTGTCCGACGAATCCGAGCTGCGCGCCCTTCTCCGGAGAGATGAGCGGCAGGACGGAGGTCATCATCCCGACACCGATGAACGACACCGACGCGATCGCGAGCAGCGCGAGCGCCGCGCCGAAGTTCGCGTCCGGCATGTGGATGCCGATGAACGCGGCGACCGCGAAGAAGAGGATCGTCGCACGGATCAGCCCGTAGAGCACCGCGAACACGCCCATGCCGCCGAGGTGCATCGACCGCGAGAGCGGCGCCATGAACGTGTACTCGATCGTCCCCTCCCAGCGCTCCCACGCGACCGTCTCCGTGAGGAACTCGAAGATGATCCCGAGGAACGCCCAGATGACCGCTCCGACGAGCAGCTGCGTCTCGAGGACGTTCTCGCGGGCAGACGAGAGATGCACGGCACGGGCGATGAACACGATCGTGAGCGTGTTCGCGATCGTCCAGACCATGAACGCGAGGTCCCACAAGAAATAGCGCTTCGTGAGATAGACGTTGCGCTCGACGATCCCGCCGAGACCGATGAGCTCGCTGCGCAACGTCGCACCGGCGGCGGTCATCCGTACACCTCCCTGACTTCGTCTTCGTTCTCGTCGTCCTCATCGAACGTGCGCCCGGTCGCCGCGAAGAACGCCTGCTCGAGCGTCTCGACGCCGTAGCGACGCTTCACGTCGGCAACGGGCTCGAGGAACAGCAGCTCACCGCGGTCGAGCAGGCCGACGCGGTCGGCGAGGCTCTCCGCCTCCGCCATGTCGTGCGTGCAGAGCAGGATCGTCGCATCGTGCGTCGCGCGCACGTCCTTGATGAACTCCTGCACCTCGAGCTTCGAGCGCGGGTCGAGCCCAGTCGTCGGCTCGTCGAGCAGGAGCAGGACGGGCGCGGTCAGCAGCGCGCGGGCCAGCGCCACCTTCTGCTGCATGCCGCGCGAGAGGCTCTCCATCGGCTCGCCGCGACGCTCGGACGGGAAGCCGACCTTCTCGAGGATCGCCGGGATCTCGACCCGCGTCACCGCCGGCGGCAGGCCGTAGAAGCGGGCCGCGTACGAGAGGTTCTCGGACGCGGACATCTTCTTGAAGAAGCTCGCTTCCACCGAGACGCGGGTCACGAGCCTCCGGATCGCGCGGGTGTCGCGGAACGCGTCGTGCCCGAAGATGCGCGCCTCGCCGCCGTCGTCGAGAAGCAGCGTCGACAGGAGCCGGACGAGCGTCGACTTGCCCGAGCCGTTCTGGCCCAGGATGGCGACGCATTCGCCGCGAGCGATCGTGAACGTGACGTCCTTCAGTGCCGGCAGGCGCCGCCGCGCGAAGCGGCCGGCTCGTCTGTCACGGCGCCGGAAGACCTTCGTCAGGTCGCGAACCTCGACCGCAGGGACGTCTCGGCGGACGGACGTGTCTGGAGATGTGGGTGCTGCGAGGGTGGACATGCTGCTCCTTGTGAAACGAGAAGGGAACGGAGAACGGGAAGAGGTCGCGCGAGGCGGGGCGCGGCCCTAGAGGCCGCGCGGCGTGGCGCTCTTCCGATTCGTCACGTTCGAGAGCAACATGGCCGGGGAACGATACGCGTTCAACCGGACAACGTCAAATCACGCGCTGTCGTGGAGGTCGAACAGGCCGACGATCCCCTTGTCCCCGCCGTCGGCGACGGGGGTGAACGGGTCGCGGGTCGCGACGCCGAACTTGCCGATCTCCGGGTAGAGCACGACCTCCGGCTCCGGCATCGTCGAGATCGCGAGCACGCGCGCCGGCTCGTCCGTCGGGTTCGTGAACGTATGCAGCCCCTCGATGCCGCGCGGCATCGAGACGACGTCGCCGGGGCCGAGCTCCTCCTCGCCGCCGCCCGTGCGCAGCGTCGGCCGGCCGCTCAGCACGACGAAGAGCTCCTCCATCCCGTAGTGCGCGTGCAGGTGGAAGCCGGTCGACCCGGGAAGCAGCTCGTGCACCGACGCCCCGAGCTCCTTCGCGCCGGCCGCCTTGCCGACGAAGCGGCTACGGATCTTCATCTTCTCCGCGGTCATGTCCGGCTCGTCGTCGTAGACGTTCGGCCTGCTCATGCCGCGTCGGGCGGCTCGTCGTCCGCCGCCTCCTCGGGCTCCGGCCGGTAGTCGTCGAGCCAGGCGACGATCTCCGGCTCGAGCAGCAGCAGCTCGATCCCCGGCGCGCCTTCCTCTTGCTCCCTCATGCCTCCCCCTCGACGTCGTGGATGAGCCACAGCCGCTCGCCCGTGAGCGACGGCGTGCGCGCCTGTGCGGTGATCTGCTTCAGATCGGGGTACTCGCAGACCTCCGGCGACGAGAGCGTCGACGCCATCAGGTAACGCACCGGCCCGTCGGTCTCGTTGCGCAGCCCGTGCGCGCCCTCTGCGCCGAGCGGGAAGTAGACGGACTCGCCCTCGTCGAGCTGCCGCTCCGTCTCCGGCGTGCGCAGGGTGGGCCGGCCGCGCAGGACGACGAGCAGCTCCTCCCAGGCGTGGTGGAAGTGGTAGACGACGAAGTCGCCGGGATCGAGCTCGTACAGGGTCACGCCGAGCCCGGGCCGCTCCACCGCCCGCGGCAGGGGCTTCGAGCGGGCGCCGCCGCCCGACCAGTCCTCCGGCTGCTCGCCCCAGTCGTCGCTCCAGATGTTCGCGTCCACGGCGGCAACTCTTGCAGACAAACAGGCCATCTTCTGTCATGTTTGTCGAAGACACGTCCAGGTGCCCGGCACCGGGCGTTGGCTCCCGAGGACATGCGCGCTACGAGGCTCGTCTCACTGCTTCTCCTGCTCCAGACCCGCGGCCAGCTCACCGCGGCCGAGCTCGCGGACCGGCTCGAGGTGTCGGTGCGGACCGTCCACCGCGACGTCGAGTCGCTCGCGGCGGCCGGTGTCCCCGTCGACGCGGTGCGCGGCCCGGCCGGCGGCTACCGGCTCGCCGGCGGCTACCGCACGAGGCTGACCGGGCTCACCGCAGACGAGGCGGAAGCGCTGTTCGCGGCCGGCATCCCGGGGCCTGCGGCCGAGCTCGGGCTCGGCGGCGAGCTGGCGGCGGCCCGGCTCAAGGTGCTCGCGGCCCTTCCGGTGGAGCTGCAGGAGCGTGCGGCGCGCGCCACGCGGCTCTTCCATCTCGACACCCGCGGCTGGTTCCGTGCAGGCGACCGCGTGCCGCACCTTCCCGTGCTCGCCGCCGCCGTCTGGCAGGGGCGCCGCGTCCGCTTGCGCTACCGGGAGGGGATCGAGGTCGTCCAGCGCACGGTCGACCCGCTCGGGCTCGTGCTCAAGGGCGGTGCGTGGTACCTCGTGTCGCGGCGCTCCGTCGGGATGCGCGTCTACCGGGTCTCCCGTGTCGCCTCCGTGCGCACGCTCGACGAGCCGTTCGAGCGCCCGGCGGGCTTCGACCTGACGGGCTTCTGGCAGGAGTGGTCGGAGGCGTTCGAGCACGGACGGCCGCGCGTCGAGGTGGTGGTGCGCGTCTCCGGCCCCGCGCGCCGGTATCTCCCCGACGAGCCGCGCGTGGCGGACGACGGGCGCGCCGTGCTCTCCTTCGAGGACTTCGGCCAGGCGTACCGCGAGCTGCTGCGGTTCGGGCCCGACGTCGAGGTGCTCGAGCCCGGTGAGCTGCGCGAGCGCGTCGCCGAGACCGCCAGGGAGGTCGCTGCCTTGTACGTTTGACCACCCATGCCGTCGCTCTCGACGTATGCGCTCTTCCTCGCCGCCGGGGTCGGCCTGCTCGCGATCCCCGGACCGGCGGTGCTCTACATCGTGGGGCGGAGCATCGACCAGGGCCGCACGGCAGGCCTCGTGTCCGTGTTCGGCATCACCACGGGGACGCTCGTGCACATCACGGCTGCGACCGCCGGGCTCTCCTCGCTCGTGCTCGCGTCACCGGTCGCCTTCAACGGCGTCAAGTACGTCGGCGCGGCCTACCTCGTGCTTCTGGGCGTCCGGCGGCTGCTGACGCGTGCCGGCGACGAGGCGCTGGACGGCCCGGCGCCCCGAAGCCTGCGCCGCCTCTACACGGACGGGATCGTCGTCAACGTGCTCAATCCGAAGACCATCGTCTTCATCTTCGCCTTCCTGCCCCAGTTCGTGGACGTGTCGCGCGGCCACGTCTGGCTCCAGGTGCTCGTGCTCGGCCTCAGCTTCGCGGCGCTCGGGATGATGAGCGACAGCCTGTACGCGGTCGTCGCCGGCACGGTGGCCGACCGGTTGCGCGGGTCGAGGCGCGTGATCCGCTTCCAGCGCGTGTTCGGCGGCGCCATCCTCGTCGCCCTCGGCGTCACCGCCGCCCTGATCGGCCCGCACTAGGCACGCGGGGACAGACCCCGGTGGCTCGAGTACGGGTCACGAGGGCCGAACCCCTGGGGTCTGTCCCCGTGACTAACCGCTTGACCGCCGTCTGCCGTTGTGGCTAACGTGAGGTCAGGCAGACCGCCGCAGCAGGCGGGCGGCCGAGGCGATGGTGCCTCACGACTCGGGGAGTCGTGGGGCTTTTTTATTGGTCCTGAGGAGGATCGGATGGCCGAGATCGAGAGTGAGCTGCGGCATTACCTCGAGGGCGACGTCGAGCCCCGCGCCGCGCTGGAATGGTCGCGGGAGACCCGCGCCGTGATGGTCGACCTGAAGTTCTGCGACCTGCTCGGCACGTGGCAGCACGTCTCGCTGCCCGTCGCCGGCTTCGGCGAGGAGGCGTTCGAGGAGGGGCTCGGTTTCGACGGCTCCTCGATCCGCGGCTGGCAGGGGATCTCCGAGAGCGACATGCTGCTGATGCCCGACGCGGCGACCGCGATCCTCGACCCCTTCACCGAGGCGCCGACCCTCTCCCTCGTCTGCGAGATCGTCGATCCGATCACCCGCGAGCCGTACGACAAGGACCCGCGCCGCGTGGCGAGGCGCGCCGAGGAGTACCTGCGCTCGACCGGCATCGCGGACACCTGCTACGTCGGGCCGGAGTGCGAGTTCTTCGTCTTCGACGAGGTGTCGTACGCGAGCGGCCCGAACGAGGCTCGCTACAGGGTCGACGCGCGCGAGGGGTACTGGAACTCGGGCGAGCCGGGTCTCGGCTACACGATCCGCGAGAAGCACGGCTACTTCCCGGTGATGCCCCACGACACGCTGCACGACCTGCGCAGCCGGATGGTGCTCACCCTCGAGCGGCTCGGGATCCCGTGCGAGTTCCACCACCACGAGGTCGCCACCGCCGGCCAGTGCGAGATCGACCTCCGCTTCCAGTCGCTGACCCGGATGGCCGACCAGATCATGGTCTACAAGTACGTCGTCAGGAACACGGCGCGCGAGGCCGGCAAGACGGCGACGTTCATGCCGAAGCCGGTCTTCGGCGACAACGGCTCGGGCATGCACACGCACCAGTCCCTCTGGAAGGAGGGCACGCCGCTGTTCGCCGACAAGTCCGGGCCCGCGGGCCTGTCCGCGCTCGCGCGGTCGTACGCGGCGGGACTGCTGGCCCACGCACCCGCGCTGCTCGCGCTGTGCGCGCCGACGACGAACTCGTACCGCAGGCTCGTGCCCGGCTACGAGGCGCCGGTGAACCTCGCGTACTCGTCGCGGAACCGCTCGGCCTGCATCCGCATCCCGATGTACAGCGACTCGCCGAAGGCGAAGCGGCTCGAGTTCCGCTGCCCCGACGCGCTCGCGAATCCGTATCTCGCGTTCTCGGCCATGCTCATGGCCGGTCTCGACGGGATCGAGCAGGGCCTCGACCCCGGCGAGCCCGCCGACTTCGACCTGTTCGAGGAAGAGCACGACATCGGCACCGTGCCGGGCTCCCTCGCCGAGGCGCTCGACGCCCTCGAGGCAGACCACGGGTTCCTCACGAGGGGCGGCGTCTTCGGCGAGGAGCTGATCCGCACGTGGATCGACTGGAAACGCGAGAACGAGGTCGACCCGGTACGGTTGCGTCCGCATCCGCTCGAGTTCTCGCTCTACTACGACGCCTAGAGTGGCAACCGTCATCCGCGACCTGCGGCCGGAGGACTGGCCGCAGGTCGCGGCCGCATTCGCCGACGGCATCCGCACCGGCAACGCGACGTTCGAGACCGATGTTCCCTCCTGGGACCGCTGGGACGCCGCGCACCTCGAGCTGCGGCTCGTGGCCGAGCTCGACGGCGCCGTCGCCGGCTGGGCCGCCCTCTCGCCCGTCTCGGACCGCTGCTGCTATCGCGGGGTCGCCGAGCTCAGCGTCTACGTCGCCGCGCACGCGCAGGGGCGCGGGGTCGGGCGGTCGCTGCTCGACGAGCTGATCGTCCGCTCGGAGGCCGCCGGCGTCTGGACGCTCCAGGCGGGGGTCTTCCCCGAGAACGAAGCCAGCATGGCACTGCACCTGGCGTGCGGGTTCCGGGCGGTCGGCGTACGCGAGCGGCTCGGCGAGCTGAACGGCGTCTGGCGCGACGTCGTCATGCTCGAGCGGCGCAGCGCCACCGTCGGCTGATCTACGCTCGCTGCGCGTGCGCACCCAGTTCGTCGACTGCCGCTGGGAGCTCGGGGCGCCCGGACGCGGGCGTGAGCTCTACCTCGCCGGGCACGTGCCCGGCGCCTCGTTCCTCGACGTCGACGACGACCTCTCCGACCTCTCCGTCTCCGACCAGGGCAGGCACCCCCTTCCCGCCGCGGACCTCTTCGCCCGTGCCGCCTCGCGGGCCGGAATCGGCCCGGGCGTCCGCGTCGTCGCCTACGGCAGCGGAGGCGGCGCGGAACGTCTCTGGTGGCTCCTGCGCCACTACGGCCACGACGAGTGCGCGGTGCTCCTGCCCGGGGTCGACGCCTGGGGCGGCCGGCTGCAAAGCGGCGACGAGGAGATCGAGCCGGCGGCGTTCGCGGCGCACGAGCGCGTCGACGACACGATCGAGGCGCCGGAGCTCGTGCGGCGGCTCGCCGACCGGGCGCTCGTGCTCGTCGACGCCCGCATCGCGAGCCG
>Ga0187777_10001532_pt1 | contig 15017 bp, 15 predicted proteins | sample 1015_Q2_SP5_10_M_FD_132416 | JGI IMG/M metagenome (GOLD analysis project Ga0187777, IMG submission 132416) | Tropical peat soil microbial communities from peatlands in Department of Meta, Colombia - 1015_Q2_SP5_10_MG | ecosystem: Environmental > Terrestrial > Soil > Wetlands > Peat | place...
GACACCCAGGCTTTCCAAGCCGAATTCAATAAAAACGGCGCTTTTACCAACGCCTATACCAGCTATTATTACATCAATTATATCGGCGAAACCGCCGATTTTGAGTGGGAACGGGTGCTGCGCCTGCAGCTGATGGCCCTGGCCAAGCCGCTGTTTCTGGAAAATGAATTCCAAGCCGAGGTTGGCAATATCCGTGATGAGCTGGTCAGCTACTCCAACAACTATTTCCGGGTGCTGGGCAGTGAGATGAGCAAGGATTTTGGCTTTAGCATCAAGACCGACAAAGAACGTGCCAAGCTGATTGACAATGTCAGCCGCCAAGATGTCATAGACCACTACAAGCGTACGCATTTCAGCAAAAATATGCGTTTTATTATCGCCGGCAATCTGCGCGGCCGCCGGCCGGCTCTGCGAAAAATTCTGGAATCGCTGGAACTGCCGGCAGGCAAAGCCGGCTTTGCGCTGCCCAACGAGCAAGCTAAAAAACCCCCGCGGGCGACTTTTGTGCCCAACAAAACAGTAGACAATATTTATCTGACCATCAGCAGCTACTTGAATGATATGCTCAGCATCCGCGAGGACGATTCGCTAGGCTTGTCGCGCATCATGCTTACCGACACGCTGTATTCCAAAATTTTCGGCCAGGCGCGCGAAAAAGGGCTGGTTTACGCCGTATTTTCCGGCCACAGCCAGATGAATAAAACCGCTGAATGGTGGCTTTCCGCCCAGGTATTGCCGCAAAACGCCCCGGCACTATGCGACATCATCCTATCAGAAATCAAAAAGGTCCAAAACGGCCTGATCGACGACGCCAGCCTGGAGGCCGCCAAACAGTACGCGCTGGGTTCATTCCAGCGCTCAATGCAGACAGTCGGCGCCGTGGCCGGCGCTTACGGCCGCTACTTTTTTGACGGCTACGTAGAAGATATGCGGTCCATCCCCGAGCGTATAAAGGCCGTCAGCAAAAAGGACATGGCGGCGGTTATGCGCCGGATGTTCAGCGAAGATATCAGCGGCGTGGGCGTGCTTGGCGGCAGCGACGCGACAATCGGCCCGAAGCTCGATGAGCAGTTACGCCCTCTTTGGAGGTGAAGATGGAAGAGCTAAAAAAGCGAGCTGAAAAACTGCTCCATGACATCAATTCTGCTATGACGGAGCTTGGGGCTGATATGGCTCTTCAAACCAGGGATGAAATTCGTAAAAAAATGAATGAACCAGATTTTTGGGCTAGCCCGCTGGAGGCCCAGGAGGAAAGTAAACATGAAAGTCGCTTAACGAAAAAATATGAGCCGTGGCAAGATATAAAAAAATCAGTTCAAGACCTTGTTGAGCTGGCAAGTTTAAATGATTCTTCAATGCAAACTGAACTTTCAGGCCAGCTTGATCAAACCGAAAAAAAGTACTCTGAACTTAAAAGAGAACTACGGTTTCAAGGACCATACGACGACCACGACGTCATCCTGAGTATCCACGCCGGCGCCGGCGGCACCGACGCCCAGGACTGGGCGCAGATGCTGCTGCGAATGTACGTGCGCTGGGCCGAAAGCCAAGGACTAAAGGTCAAAACCATGGACCAGAGCGCCGGCGAAGAAGCCGGCATCAAAAGTGCCACCATTGAGATTTCCAACGGCCAATTCCTGTACGGTAAGCTAGCCGGCGAGCACGGCGTGCACCGGCTGGTTCGTTTAAGTCCGTTCAATGCCGACCATCTGCGCCAAACCAGCTTTGCCAAGGTGGAAATATTGCCGGTGACTGATAAGCCCGGTGAGCTTCAACTGGACGAGAAAGATTTGCGGATTGACGTTTTTCGCTCCGGCGGGCACGGCGGCCAGTCGGTCAACACCACCGACTCGGCCGTTAGGGTCACGCACTTGCCGACCGGCATTGTTGTCAGCATGCAGAACGAGCGCAGCCAGCTGCAAAACAAGGAAACCGCGCTGAATATTTTGCGCTCAAAACTTATACAGCTGCAGCTGGAACAGCACGCCAAAAGCCTGGCCGATATCAAAGGCCCCAACCAATCGGCGGAGTGGGGGAACCAGATCCGCAGCTACGTCCTGCACCCGTATAAGCAGGTCAAGGACAACCGCAGCGGCTACGAATCCTCCGATGTTGAAAAAGTACTGGACGGCAACCTGGACCCGCTCATCACCGCCTGGCTCGAACAGAACTCAGTCAATTAACGACCTTTACCTTTAAGACGAGGGTTGGCGTTCACGATAGAATTGATCGTAGTGAGCGTTTTTCCAGTTTTTTCTCTTGGCAAATTGCTGCTAATAAAAGCTATGCTAAGTCCCTGGCCGACTGCCCTTAAGTCTCTTTGTATCGATGACAATATGTCGGGGAGATCTTCCCACGGTATGGCGGCAAGTCTTTTTGTAGCAACTGCTCCAAGATGAGCCACGATATGTACATTGTCTGTGGTAAGTTCAGGATTCTCAGCTCTGTAGCTGCCAATTCTTCGAAGCGTACTTAAGAGCTGCGTAGGACCCAGATAGGGCCCATCAGGTTGGCTATCAACAACCAACTCGCCAGTTTGCTGGTTTTTTATGACTGTAGTGACTGGGAAAGTCAGGTCCGTTGGGACTACAGCGAGTTCGGTAAACGCACTTGACAAAGGACTGAGTTGGTCGCCGGTCATGGGCACCGGTTTAAAATTGGACATCGCATCGTTATTATAGCATAAAATGTGTATAGATTGGGTCATTGAACTCAATCTGATAATGTTTGTCTGGTATACTTATTAACGATGATTTTGCTCGACAGGGTCAGTAAAACCTACAACCGCAGAGGGTCGGCGCTGGAGCGCGTCTCGCTGCACATTGAGCCCAAGGAATTCGTGATTATTGTCGGCCAGAGCGGCGCTGGTAAGACCACGCTGTTCCGCTTACTGACGCGCGAAGAAAAACCGACCAGTGGCAAAATCGTGGTCGGCGGCATAGACTACGACAAGCTCAAAGATAAGGACATCCCGATGCTGCGGCGCAAAATTGGTGTGGTCTTCCAGGATTTTAAGCTCCTGCCGGCAAAAACAGTTTATGAGAACGTGGCTTTCGCGCTGGAAATTGCCGGCCTATCCAACGCCGAAATCAAACACACCATTCCAAAAGTGTTGGATCTGGTCGGCCTGAAAGGCAAGGAGAACAATTATCCGCTGGAGCTGTCCGGCGGTGAGCGCCAGCGCGTGGCTATAGCCCGGGCCGTGGTGCGCCAGCCCAAAATCCTGATAGCCGACGAGCCCACCGGTAACCTGGACCCCAAACACGCCTGGGACGTTATTAAAGTTTTAGAAAAAGTTAATAAGTTTGGCACTACGGTACTGCTGACCACCCACAACCAGGAAATCGTTAACGCCCTGCGCCGTCGGGTGGTTACTATCAAGGACGGTAAAATCGTATCCGACCGGGCGGTAGGGCAGTATAAAAACGCATGAAAGAGCACCGGTTTATAACTTTTGAGCGGATAATCAAAAACGGCGTGGTTAATTTTGGCCGCAACATCTGGCTGGCGCTGGCGGCAATCGCCATGATGAGTATTACCCTGACCATTTTGTTGTTCGGTGTGGTGGCCAACGCCACCTTCAGTCATACAGTTAACGATCTGACCAGTCACATCGACGTTTCGGTTTATCTGAAAGACAACGTCAGCGCCAGCCAGCGCCAGCAGCTGGTCCAGCAGCTCAATGCCACCGGCAACGTCAAAAATATCGTCTACCAAGACAAGGCCACTGTGCTTAAGCTTTATGAGCAGGCCAACGCCGGCAACACCGACCTGCTGACCGCCATATCCGAGACTTCCAACCCCCTGCCGGCTAAGCTGATAATCAGCCCGATTGACCCCAATAATCTGGAGACCATCAAGACAGTGCTGGACAAGCCGGCCAACGCAAATCTGCAGTCTGACCCCACCAGCTACAGCGGCGACCGTAAGGCCGCGATTGATAAAATCACTTCCGCCACCCACTTTTTTGAGGAAGCCGGTATCGTCGGCATCGCCATATTCGTGCTGATTTCCATGCTGATAATCTTCAACACCATCCGTATGGCCATCTTCAACCGCCGCGACGAACTGGTCATCATGCGCCTGCTGGGCGCCAGCAGCCGTTTCATCCGCGGGCCGTTCGTGGTGGAGACCATGCTCTACGGCGCGGTGGCCGCGGCAATCTCACTGATAATCTGCGCCGCGCTGTTCGCCATTGCCAGCCAGACGCTGCAAGCCAGCAGCCTGGGCCTTCTGGACATTAGTTATTCCGGCCATTTTTTCCGCGCTCACCTCTGGTTGATCCTGTCGGGGCAGATTATGGCTGGTATAATAATTGGAGCCGCTTCTTCGGCCTTTGCCACGCGGCGCTATCTGCGGCAGCACTAGAGGCTGTCCCCTAGACTAAATAAAGATTTTTTAAAGGTGGGCAGGTTGACTTAACCCCGTGGAGGGATTATATTGAAAGCGTTCATGCTAAAACAAAAACCTAGAACTAATCTGAGATATTTATTATCGGCGCTTTTTGCGGCGGCCGTTTTCGGCGGCGCGGCGTTTTATAACGGTTTGGCGCGCGCCGATCAATTCGACCAGCAAATACAAGCCCTGCAAAATCAAAACGCCGTTGATGCCCAAAACGCACAGCAGTTCGGCGCCCAGGTCAGCAATTACCAGGACCAGGTCAACCAGCTGGAACAACAGATAGGCGGCCTGCAGCAATCAATCGTGACCGCCCAGCAGCAGAGCGACGACCTGCAGACACAAATTAATCAAAAACAAGTTGAGCTTGACCAGCAGAAAAAGGTCTTGGGCGAAGACATCAAAGCCATGTATCTGGAAGGCCAGATTTCCACCCTGGAGATTTTGGCCAGCAGCAAGAACCTGAGTGATTTTGTCAACAGGGAAGTGGACCGCAGTGCCGTCCAGAATAAGCTCAAGACCTCGGTTGATCAGATTAATAGTTTGAAACTGGAGCTGCAGCAAAAGCAGCTGCAGCTGCAGGAATCAATCAAGAGCCAGCAGGCCCAGCAGGCCATTCTGCAGGGCGACGAGAACCAGGTGAGCCAGCTGCTGGCCTACAACGAAGAACAGCAGGCCAGCTTAAACCAGCAGATCAGCGCCAATAACGCCTCCATCGCTTCACTACGGGCCCAACAGTTCGCCGCCAACCACCGTCTGCTGAGCGGCGGCAACGTGTCAATCGTCTACAGCGGCGCCTGCGGCGGTGGTTATCCGGCGGACGCCATTAGCGCTTTTGGTCACTGGGGCTGCAACTATCCGCAGGATAACACCCTGGACAATTGGGGTATGTATAATCGCGAATGCGTCAGCTACACCGCCTGGAAGGTTTACCAGGCATACGGTTATATGCCGTATTGGGGAGGTTCGGGCAACGCCAACCAGTGGCCCGGCGACGCCGACGCTTATAGCATCCCGCGGGGTTCAACCCCCAAAGTCGGTTCAGTGGCCATTGGCACCAATCCGAATTATTTCGGCCCCGTCGGCCACGCCATGTGGGTAGAGGCCGTCAATGGTGACGGCACCATCGTCGTCAGCCAATACAACTTCGGCGAAGAAGGAATGTACAGCGAGATGACCATCAATGCCAGCCTGATTGACACCTTCATATACTTCGGCAGTTAAAGCTTACGCTATAATAATTCCTAGTGATAAGTCAGCGAGATAATCCGGAGCCCGGCGCCGCGGCCGCCGCGCCTTTGTCCGTCAAACGCCGCCGGCCCTGGGCGTTGAAAAAGATTTTCGGCTTTGTGTTGGTCTTGGCGCTGATGTTTGGCGGCGGGCTGGCGGTCGGCCGCGGCGACCTGCACATCCAGGGGCTGAGTGTCCAGAAGAGCGTCAACTCCAATCTGCCGGGCACGCTGGATTATTCATCGGTTAACCAGGTCTATAACTTGCTGAGAAACGACTACGACGGCAGTCTGAACACCGGCAAACTGCTGGACGGGCTGAAAAGCGGCCTGGTCAGCGCCGCCGGCGATCCTTACACCGAATATTTTGATGCCGCCGACGCCAAAACGCTCAATGACGAGCTGGCCGGCAGCATCACCGGCATCGGTGCCGAGCTGGGCACCGACAGCGATAACGACATAGTGATTGTCTCGCCGCTTAGCGGCTACCCGGCAGACAAGGCCGGCCTAAAGCCCAAAGATGTTATCGCCGCCATAGACGGTAAATCCACCCAAGGCATTAGCATAGACACCGCGGTCAGCAAAATCCGCGGTCCCGCAGGCACCAAAGTGACACTGACCATCGTCCGCGGCGGCGGCAACCCCTTTGACGTTACTATCACCCGCCAGAAAATCACCATCCCCAGCGTCACCTACGAAGTAGACGGCGACATCGGCTACATCAAAATCAGCCAGTTTACCAACGATACCGTCGGCCTGGCCGACAAAACCGCCCAGTCCTTCAAAGCCCAAGGCGTAAAAGGTGTGGTGCTGGACCTGCGCGGCAACCCCGGCGGCTACCTCTCCGGCGCCGTGGATGTCTCCAGCCTATGGCTCAAACAGGGGCAGACGGTGGTGTCCGAGCGCCGCGGCAGCACAATCATTGACACCGAATACGCCAGCGGCGACGACCCTCTGCAGGGCCTGCCCACAGTAGTGCTAATAGATGGCGGCAGCGCCAGCGCGGCGGAAATTACCGCCGGCGCACTGCACGACAATGGCGCCGCCACTTTGGTCGGCCAGACAAGCTTCGGCAAGGGCAGCGTCCAGCAGGTGGAAGACCTCAGTGGCGGCGCCGAACTCAAAGTCACCATCGCCCACTGGTACACCCCCGACGGCAAAAACATCAACCAGCAGGGCATCACGCCGGACGTGGTTGTCAGCAACCCCACGGACGCTCAGGTCCAGGCTGGCCAGGACCCGCAAAAAGACAAAGCCTTCCAGATCGTGCAAAACAAAATCCAGTAATAATTCCTAATTGTTCTAATTGCTCTAATTTCTAAGAAAATCCCAATTACCAAATCCCAAGTTTTTAGTACTTTGTGCTTGGTTAATTATTTAGGTTAATTAGAAATTAGGTCAATTAGGTAAATTTTTTAAATTACTTTACTTGTCAAGTATTTTTCTACTGCAGCGCTCGCCATAGTTTTCATGTTAATATAAGCCGTAATTAAGGCTTGAGGGAGCGGGCAGGTTTAACCATGGCGGCTAAAGCCAGGGCAGAGACTAAATATATATTCGTAACCGGCGGTGTACTATCCGGCGTCGGCAAAGGTATCACCGCCGCTTCTATCGGCAATATCTTAAAGGCCCGCGGCCTATCGGTTAATATCCAAAAGTGCGATCCCTATCTTAACGTTGACGCCGGTACGCTCAATCCGGCCGAACACGGCGAGTGCTTTGTGACGTTTGACGGCGCCGAGACCGATATGGACGTCGGACACTATGAGCGTTTTTTGGATATGGAGCTGACCAGCGCCAGTTCACTGATGAGCGGCCGAATTCTAAGCGAGGTTATCAATGATGAGCGCGGTGGCAAATATCTTGGCAAGACGGTCCAGATCGTGCCGCATGTGACCAACCACATTCAGTCCAGGATCGCCGAGACTGGACGAGGGTTTGACGTGCATATCGTAGAAATCGGCGGCACGGTAGGGGACATAGAAAGCCAGAGCTTTTTGGAAGCCATCCGCGAGATGGGGCAGAGATTGGGTGCCGAGAACGCGCTGTTTGTGCACGTAGTTTACATCCCGTATTTGGGGACTAGTGAAGAGTTCAAGACCAAACCGGCGCAAAACTCGGTGCGCGAACTGCGCGGTTTGGGCGTCGTGCCCGATGTGCTGATCGCCCGCTCCGAGCAAAAGCCTCCCAAAGGCATTCTTAACAAGCTGAGTATGTTCACCGGCGTAGACAAAGAAGCCATCGCCCTGCTGCCCAACGCCCAAACCATTTACCAAGTGCCGCTGAGCTTGGAAGAAGCTAAAATTGCCGAGGTTATCACCGGCCGCCTGGGTCTGCGGCGGCTGCAAAAGCCGGATTTGGCGGCCTGGCGGCGGGTCGTTAAAAGCGCTCTCAGTAAATACCGCAAGACTGTCCGTATCGGCATCATCGCCAAATACGTAGACAACCAGGACACTTACATCTGTGTGTTTGAGGCTCTGCGGGCGGCGGCCTGGGCTAACGAGGTTAACGTTGATATAGTCTGGGTCAACGCCGAGGCTTTGGAAAGGGACAAAAAAGAGCGCGAAATACTTCCGACTCTGGACGGCATCATCGTTCCCGGCGGCTTTGGCGAACGCGGACTGGAAGGTAAAATTATCGCCGCCCGCTACAGCTTAGATAACAAAGTCCCTTATCTTGGCCTATGCCTGGGGCTGCAGATGGCTGTCATCGCTGCCGCCCGCAACGCCGGCCTAAATGACGCTACAACGGTGGAGCTGAATCCCAAGAGCCCGCGCAAGGTGATTGACTATATGGCCGACCAGCACGATAAGAAAAATACCGGCGGCACTATGCGTCTGGGCGATTACCCGACGGTTCTAGCCGCCGGCAGCAAAGCCCGAAAGGCCTACGGCCAGGAGAAAATAACCGAGCGCCACCGCCACCGCTGCGAGTGCAGTAACACCTACCGCGACCGTTACCAAAACTGGGGAATTGTGGCCAGCGGCTTGAGTCCGGACGGCCATCTGGTAGAAGTTATAGAGGCTCGTGACCACCCTTATTTCCTGGCCACCCAAGCCCATCCGGAATTCCGCTCACGCCCCAACCGGCCGCACCCGCTGTTTTTGGGTCTGGTGCGAGCCTGTCTTAAGCGCTAGACATTCGGCGGCGGATAAACTAGCATAAATTCAATGAGTTTAGAAAATAGCGACAGCGGCCAATCACAGCCCGTACCGGCCGCCAAGCCCAAAAAAATCCTGCTGGTTGAGGACGATAACAACCTGGCCGATGTTTATTTGACCCGTCTAAAAGCCGAGGGTTTTGATGTCCGCCGGGTGGCCGACGGCGAAGAAGCTCTATCCGCAGCCATTGAATACAAACCCGACCTCGTGGTGCTGGACATAATGATGCCCAAAGTCGGCGGTTTTGATGTGCTGGACATCTTGCGCAACACGCCTGAAACTACCAATTTGAAAATCATTATGGTCACTGCCCGCGGCCAGGATTCTGACCGCCAGCGCGCCGAAAACCTCGGCGTCGACGACTATTTGGTGAAATCACAAGTTGTTATCGCCGACATCATCACCCGCATCAAACAGCAGCTTAACGCCTGATTTATTCTACCGAGACTTCGGTGCGGGGGATAGTGCGGCCGGAAAAGCGCTTAAAGCGCCGTTTGCTAAATTTGACAGTGCCGTCCTTGGCGGCGTGGATGGTAAAATCACGCGACATAAAGGTACCGGCGCCGGAGCGCTTGGTCATGCCGACCTGGCGCACCAGCACGTCGCCGGCCTTGACTTTGGCGCCGCCAAACACCTTGAGGCCCAGGCGCTGGCCGGGGCTGTCATGGACATTGCTGCTGGAACCGCCAGCTTTTACTTTTGACATCTATTTCCTTGCTATCCTTATCAATTGGCGAGCGACGACCTGGTCTTCACGGAAATAAACCAAGTCTTGTCGTCCCACGTGTTTTAAATCCATATAATTGTATCCCATATCTGTTAATTGGTCAATGATCGGTAGCTTGATCAGCTGGCCGTTCGGTTGGCGCCAAGCTGGCAGTGCCAGACAGACGGGCCGGCCGCTTTTTAGCTGCGGCGCCAGGTTTTTGAGGAATTTTTTGATGATGGTATCAACGTCGCTGATAATCTCTTTAAGTTTGGCCGGTTCGGGCAGCTTGGCAAGCGGCCGGCCCAGATAAACTTCACTGCCGACAGTGGTAAAACGCGGCCAGGTGGCGCTGGTGGCGTCTGCTGCTTCCAGGGCAACATTGCCTTCAATTTTCGGCTGTCTAGCTACCAGCCACTTTAAATTCTCTTCGCTGTAACCCACCAGCCGCGGCTCAATGTCGCTGCCCAGCACGCTATAGCCCATCAGCAGCGCCTCCTGAAGCACTACTCCGGTGCCGCAGAAAGGGTCCAGCACCCGGATTTTGGTTTTATTTTCAATTTCATGGTCCAGCGGGCCGGCCGCCAGATTTATAATTATCTGCGCCAGCTTCGGCGGCAGCATACCTACGCGGGCGTCGCGCTTAGGCCGGGCCTGGTCGCGGGCGCCGTAAGCCTCAATATCCTGCACAAAAAAAGTCTGGGCCAGAATGGTCCGCTGGCCATTTTTAACGAGCAGCAATTCCCACGCGCCTTTGCTGGTCAGTTTATTGTGCAGTACCTGGGCACTATTTAGGGTGGCCGATTTATTGGGAACCACGCGCAGCGGCCGGCCGCTGGCCCGCTTGATATCTAGTGCCAGTTTGTTGATTTCTGTCACCGGTGGAGCCAAGCCATAAAAACTCAAACCGAGTGTGAATTTTCCGGCCGGCGCGTGCGCCAGGTGCTTGGGCACGTTTTCCAGCAGGTATTTCTTAATGTCGTTCCAGCCGGCGCCGGGCAGGCTGGCCAGAACTTTGGCAACCTTGATACAGCCGCCCAAGCGCTTAAAATTGATATCTCCGGCCTCAAGATCCAACAGCGCTGTGCCGGAAAGCGGTTGGATGTGCTCAGGCCCATATAAAGACTCCAGCTCGGCCAGCCCCAATGCCGGCTGGCGGCCTAAAATGCACAGGCTCTTAGCCTCAAACCCTGCCATAGTCCCTATTGTAATACGAAAACTGACCTTGTTCTTCGGGAAGGGCAGCCCGAGCGTCGGATTCATTCCGCGCCCGGCGCGATGGGAAACCCTGAAGGGGTGTCTTATAAGGCGAAGCCGTTCTATAATGGTCAGTAGTTAGTTTATGAGTGAAAGTAATCCGCTCAAACAGTCGCGTGTCAAGCTGTTTCTGACCATAGCCACCATCATCGCACTGGCCGGTTTGATTTACGGCTTGCGCAAAGATATCGGCGGCGTGATTGATAACCTGCGCAAGGTCAATACCCTGGCGCTGCTGTTGATGATCCCGATAATGGCGCTTAGCAATGATGCTGACGCCCGTTTTTTCCGTAACGTCTTCGCGACTTTAGGTCAAAAAGTTCGCTACTGGCCGATGTTCCGCATGAACCTGGAGCTAAACTTTGTTAACCATATCCTGCCCAGCGGCGGTATCAGCGGCATCAGCTATTTTAATGTCCGGATGCGCGGCGAAGGCGTCAGCGGCGCTAAATCCACATTGGCCCAGGTTGTTAAACTGTTCTTGCTGTACGCCAGTTTCCAGCCGCTCCTGGTTCTTGGAGTTTTTTTGCTGGCCGTACGCGGCCACGTTAATGGCTTGATCCTGGTCGTCGCCAGTTCACTCATTACTTTGCTGATAGTCGGCACTTTCATCGGTCTTTATATCATTGAAAGCCGCCAGCGCATCAACTCGTTCCTGACGTTCATGACCAAAGCCATCAACCGGCTGATACATTTTTTCCGGCCGCACAAGCCCGAGACTATCGGCATAAAGAACGCCCAAAAGACCTTTAACGAACTGCACGAAAATTACGAGCACATAAAAAACAACTGGCGCGAACTCAAAAAACCGTTTTTCTACATGATGGTAACTAACGCTTCCGAGGTCGCGGCAATCTACGTGGTTTACATCGCTTTCGGCCGCCTGGTTAACGTCGGCGCGGTGATTTTAGCTTACGCCGTGGCCAATTTTGCCGGACTCATTTCCGTACTGCCGGCCGGCATCGGTATTTACGAAGGTCTGATGACCGCCGTGCTAGTGGCCACCGGCATCCCGGCCGAACTCAGTATCCCGGTCACCATCATGTACCGCGTAGTCAATATGGCGCTGCAGCTGACGCCGGGCTACTATTTCTATCAACAGGCCGTCAAGCAGGGCCTTACCAGTAAGATTTAGCGCCATGCAAGACGTAGTGCTTTCGCCGTCCGATTTCGTCGCTCTTTTGAACCAGACTCTGGAATTCGCTTACCCGGTAGTGACCATAGAAGGGGAGCTTAGCGGCTTCCGTATCAGTAAAAACCGCTGGGTCTACTTTGACTTGCAGGACGAACAGGCCACGGTCAAGTTTTTCGGCACGGTTTACGCTTTGCCCGGGCCGCTGCAGGACGGATTGAAGGTCCGGGTGGTCGGCGCGCCGCGCTTTCACCCGCGCTTCGGCTTCAGCGTTAACATCCAGAGCATCACACCGACCGGTGAGGGTTCAATCAAAAAAGCCTTTCAGCTCTTGCGAGCCAAGCTGGAAAGAGAGGGCCTGTTTGCACCGGAGCGCAAACGTCCACTGCCGCCGGTGCCGGGCAGGGTAGGGCTGGTGACGGCCGCCAATTCCGCCGCTTACCACGACTTTATAAAAATCTTGAACGAGCGCTGGGGCGGCGTGGAGATATTGCTAGCTGATGTCTACGTGCAGGGCGACCAGGCGCCGGCGCAAATAACAGGGGCCATAGAAATACTTAACAAGTCAAGTATTTTGCCGGAAGTGATTGTTATAACCCGTGGCGGCGGCGGTGCCGATGACCTGGCGGCTTTCAATGACGAACGGGTTGTGCGGGCGGTAGCCGCCAGCCGGGCGCCGACGCTGGTGGCGGTCGGGCACGAGGTGGATTTATCTTTAGCCGAACTGGCCGCCGATGTCCGAGCCAGCACGCCCAGCAGCGCCGCCCAGATCCTTGTGCCCGACCGCACGGCCGAACTGGCCAGCTTGGATGTATCTTGTCAAAGCCTCAAGCGTAACCTGGCCACTGTTTATGACAGGGCTGTGATGGAGCTGGTCGACAGCCGAGACACATTGACCGTGCAAATGACCTCCAGACTGAACACCACCGCCGAGCGGCTGCATACCCTCAGCCGTTTGGTCGCATTGCTTGATCCCGGGGCCGCCCTCCGGCGCGGCTACGCCATCATCCGCAAAGGCGGCAAAAATATCCGCTCAGTCCGCCAGGTCAAAATCGGCGACCGCCTGAGCCTGCAGCTGCAAGATGGTACAATTGGGGCGAACACTACCGAGGTTATCAATGGCTAAAAAATCAACCGGCGGCAAGTCCTACGCCCAGCTATCGGCCGAGCTGGGCGAGGTTATGGATTGGTTTGAGGGCGGGGAAGTGGATCTGGACGAAGCCCTGGCCAAATACCAACAGGCTACCAAGTTGATTGAGCAGATGGAAAACTATCTCAAAACCGCCGCCAACAAAATCAAGAAAATCAATAAGGTCTGAAGATGATGGTAGGAAAAAGAGCAGCCCGAGCGTCGGATTCACTCCGCGCCCGGCGCGATGAGGAAAAACCAATGGTTTGTCCTCATAAGGCGTAAGCCGCATGCGCTGGGCTAACGATTTTTTCTGGGTCATCTGGTTCGGCGCGCTGCTGCTGATTCTGGCCTATGGTACTGTCCTGCTGTTCGGCGCGCCCTATTTCCCCAGCCTCAAGCCGCATCTCAAGGCGGCGCTGAAACTTTTGGACCTCAAAAAAGGCCAGGTGGTTTATGACTTGGGATGCGGCGACGGCCGGTTCTTAAAAGCCGCGGCACGGAGCGGTTACAGCGCCGTGGGTTATGAGCTAAACCCTTTCGTGTTCGCTTACGCCTGGCTGACCACCCGCCGCTACAGCCGCCGGGTACGCGTCCGCTACGGCAACTTTTGGCACGCTGATATCTCCCAGGCCGACGCCGTCTTTGTGTTTTTGCTGGACAGATGGATGCCCCGGCTGGACAAAAAGCTTAAAAAAGAAGGCAAGCCGGGCCTAAAGCTGGCCAGCCACACTTTCAAAATCCCCGGTAAAAAACCGGCCGCCCAAAACTACGGCGTCTTCCTGTATGAGTATTGATAAATAAGAACAATAATATTATAATAATGTAATCTTTGGGAAGACCCAAGACGTTATTCGACAACCGGGAGGTGACGGGCTGATGTGGCCCTTCAATATCCGCAAGAAACGGCGTGAAGCGCGCGAGCGCCAGGCAAGCATCAAGCGTGAAGCTTTCAGACAGCGCCTCCTCCAGCTTATCGAGAAAGTGGAGGCGCGCAATATCACGCAGGACGAGATCCGTGAGTTCCGCAGCATCAGCGATAACGTGCTGGCCAAAGGTGGATGGCTGCGGTGGAGCGACGCTTGCGACATCATCTACGCAATCGAGCGGATGGACAGGGATGGCAAGAGCGTCCAGCATGCTCTCGACTGGCTCAAAGACGCCGAGAACCTCGACCAGCAGGTCTTCCGTTTGGCAGACCTGCTGAGCAAGTACAACAAGGATGTGGACGGGCTCAACGCGCCGCTGCTGGAGAAGGAGTTCGGCCACGATCGCAAGAAGCTGCTCACCCGCCTGAAGCGCCTCACCAAGAAGCGCTACCAGGAGCTCCTTGGGGAGCGAACGAAGGGTGCCAAGCAGCTTGAGGACCTCGGCATCTTCATCCGTGAGACGCACAGCAGGAGGAACATGAACGGCCGCTGGGAGCCAAACCGGCTCAAGGCGGTTAGCGTGGAACCTCTGCCGTACCCCGAGGACTGGAACGAACTCGTGGCGTTGTTCTACCCAACGCCCACACCCGACCAGTTCATCGATCTGGCGATGAACAGCGGCAATGTGCTTCTCCTGGCGGAGGAGGCCGGCCGCATGGCGAATGCCAAGGAAGCGTTCGTCAACGCCCAGATCGTGCTGGCCTACTGCCGCGCGGAAGCGAACTATCGCATTCACGTAGGCGACATTCTGGTCACCAGGATGGCCGAGATCGTCAACGCCTACCGCGAAAGCCAGAGCGCAACTGCCGCTGGTAAAGGCGTCGCTGACGTTGCCGAGTAACTGATGTGGGGCGGTCTTGACCGCCCCACATCAACAGCAAATTATAACCAGGACCGATTGCTTAGTGGGTAGAAATTTATTAACATAAGCAGAGTATGAAACGTAGCGAGAGTGGGTCGGCCGGCTCGACCTTAGTCACCGTTGTTCTGCTGGTCGTGGCTGTTGGCGCCTTGGCCTTTGGCTTTTGGGCCTATTCCGGGCGCCAGGATTATAAAAACAATGCCGACCAAAAGAC
>Ga0187777_10001533_pt1 | contig 15016 bp, 12 predicted proteins | sample 1015_Q2_SP5_10_M_FD_132416 | JGI IMG/M metagenome (GOLD analysis project Ga0187777, IMG submission 132416) | Tropical peat soil microbial communities from peatlands in Department of Meta, Colombia - 1015_Q2_SP5_10_MG | ecosystem: Environmental > Terrestrial > Soil > Wetlands > Peat | place...
TGACCGGACATCGCATTGTCCTGGAACTGCGGGGTATCTCCTGTATACCCCTTGAGATTGTGAGACCCACGAAAAAAGGTATTATGTGCGCAAAAACGTTTGGACAGGAGATTACAGAGTACACGGAACTTGCAGAAGCGGTCGCTTGCTATGTAGCTCGCGCAGCGGAAAAATTGCGGAGCCAGGATTCACAGACGGCATTCCTGACGGTATTTGTGCGCACAAACCACTTTAACAAAACCATTCCCCACTATGAGAACTCCTATTCCATTCGTTTGCCTCTTGCAACTGCCTTTACGCCTGATCTGATAGTATCTGCTCTGCGAGGCTTGAAAGCAATCTTTCAGGACGGGTTCAAATATAAAAAGGCTGGGGTGATGCTCTCAAAGATCACCCCGCTTGCGCATATGCAGCCTGACTTGTTTGGTGATGTCTCGTTATATGACTACTACCGGAAAGCCAGGCTGATGGCGGTGGTTGATGCGATCAACTCAATCTATGGCCGCGACAGTCTCTTTTTTGCCGTGCAAGGCGGCACTCGACCCTGGAAAATGCGGCAATCCAGGCTCTCGGGACGCTTTACCACACAGTGGGGTGAGATACTCACGATATAACTCAATACTAGCGGGTAGTGCTGCATGAATAAGTCCAAAGGCAGACTGGGTAATGCATGTTGGCACTATTCAATCCCTGGTACTGATTATCATGGTGCTTTGACGAAGTTCACTCGACGGCAGGGAGCAGGGCATCCGCGAGGGAGGCCCAATACACATCAACCCAAGCCCGATCGAAGATTCGGTAGAGGCGAGGGCGGGTGCGTGGATGGGTGGGCCTTTATGGTCGTCCGCCGTGGGTCGCCTGATGTCCTCGGCTCATCGACGAACCGGCCATACCCCTCCACCCACGGGCGACCATAAAGGCCCACCCAACCGCACATCATCCACTCTCGCCCCTACGGATGTTGATGAGCTTTTCTCAGGTTGATGCCTATTAAAGCCGATAAATCGGCGGTGGGCACGATAAATCGGCCCCTACAGGGGGGCTCGAGCCATTTGTTACATGCCGATTATTGATGATGTGCCAGTTTTGCGCTTAATTATTTCTTAGGTTCTGTGAAAGTGCGCTGCGCTTTATGCGCCGTTTCCTCCCATTGCTCTCGTCCCTGCTGCAAGGCCTTTTCGAAGCTCTCGGTTGCCTTTTTGAAGCTTTCAATGCTCTGGTGTGAGGCGGTCTCTACTACCTCAAGCGTTTGCTGATAAGCGTTTAGCGGAGCGCGAAAGAGGTTCGAGTAGCTTTCAGCAACTTTGGGATCAATGTGCTGTTTCTGAGCTTGTTGTTCCCACTGCTTGAGCAGAGAACGCGCACTCTCTGCGTGGTCTTTGAGCAACGACATAGTACTCTCGAAAACGCTTTGGGCGTACTTCAGATTGCGTTCCTGGGCGGCAGAAAGACTCTCTGCCAGCGCCTGGCCGGACTCGCTAAAAGCCTCGATCGGGGTTTCCTTTTCTTCCTTGCCCTTTTGGTCTGTCACGTATTTGCTCCTTTCTGTCTTGAGAAAGAGGGCACATACAGCGCCCTCTTTCTTCTCCCGCCTGGCACATTCACAACATCGTGATATGCCTGGAGTTGTGTTGGCCTGCTATGTGGTCTGCCTGCTTCCTCTTTTCAAGTTCCCGGTGAGAACCTTGAAAAGCTGTTAGTGAGGAAGAAAGCGACAATCAGCAGCAACACGTTGCACAACCGACCTTGCTGGTTTCCCTGTCAATATAGGTGACCACTTGAGGTCTGATAGAAGAATAGACGCTTTTCCTCACATCTTGCTCTCAAAATGGGAAAATGTATCACATTTGGGTCACAAAAAGATGGAGAAGCTTGATTGGCAACTATTTATCGGGTAAGCTTATACTAGTCTTCTACTCACTTGAGCAGTCAGTCGGTTATTGGCTTCTACACAAGAATGAAAAGGGGAGAGCGAACATGACAGAAAGAGTGTACAGTGTGGTTCAACTGGTGGGGACAAGCGATGAGTCTTGGGAAAAAGCAACAGCAATCGCTATCAACCAGGCGTCAAAGAGCTTGCGTGACTTACGGGTTGCTCGCGTCGTCGAGCAGGATGTGCATATTGAGCCTGGGAAGCCACTGAGCTACCGTGTGAAACTAGAGCTTTCATTCAAGTATGAAGCTGACACATAAGCATTTTGCACGCAAAACTATTTTAGCAAGATAGCACATCTCACTAGCATGTGTACCTCAGGGCCTTTCCGGTTCTGCAGGCTTGAGGGGAACAGAGGGTGGCTTCAGTGTCACTGCTGGACTTTCATCCAGCGGTTCGCTGCAGTTCCCGCTCGATTCCCCGTTCCAGTGCTTCAATCAGATAGGGACGAATGGTTTGTGGTTCAATCACGTGGTCGATAGAGCCTACCAACTGCGCCCGTTGCACGTTGTGGATGCGATCGAACTCGCTGGCCACTTCGCCCACCTTTTCTGAGCGTACTGTTGTGCTGATCTCATTCAGTTTGACTTGAAGAGCGGCCTGTTGGGCATTTTCTGCCTGCATGAGCTGATCCTGAACCTCCTTCACGCGTGGATCGGATTTTGTGCGGGTGTCGACTTCGTGCGAGAAGACAACTGCAGCGGCCGGGATGCCGCCGATAACGGAAGCGTATGAACCTGTCACGGCTGCAACCTCGAGGTTTTCATTCAATGCCTTGGAGAAGACGACGAAAGAGCCACCGTGGTAGCGGGAGATCACACAAAAAACAATCGGTCCCTTGAAGTTGGTGATTGCCCGGCCAATCTCGGCCCCATACTCAAGTTCTAAGGTACGCATTGACTCCGGTGAGCCATCGAAGCCCGAAAGGTTGGCAATCACTACCAGGGGACGGTTGCTACTTGCCGAGTTGATGGCCCGCGCAGCCTTCTTGGCTGACAACGGAAACAGCGTCCCTGCCGTCCACTGTTCTGGTCCATCACTGGGAACGAAGCCGCGCCGGGGAAGAGGTCGGGACTCGATGCCGAGCATGGCGACCGGAAAACCTCCAATGTGTGCATCCCATACCACGACAGTGCCGGCAGCGTGCATGTCGTGCCAGCGTTCGAGCGGTTGATGATCGGCGTCGATCAAAGCCCACATGACCGTTCGCATATCGAACGGATGCTTGCGAGCCGCATTCTTCTCATCTGAGAACAGGTCTCCCAGGCAGTTGAGATCGCTGTCCTCGGGCCGCGTGCTGAAATACGGAGAATCGCGCACGTCACGTGTTGCAGGATCGGTGGTGCGCGCGCGGCGTGGGAAGCGTTCACCTGGTAGCACGTAGGTGTGATCGTAGTGACGCATCAATATGTGACAGGCAGCGCCGAGGTCGAGGGCAAAGTACTGTGCCTGGCCATTAGGTCCCATGATGGCTTCGTAGCCGCCAATCCCGTAATTATCCCCTGCTGACACCCCCCCTGAATAGTCCAGGGACTGCTTGCCAGTCAGAACCATTGCACCATTGGGCGTCATAATGAGGATACCGCGGGTATGCATGAGCATGGTAGCCACGGCATTCCAATAGGGTTGCGCGCCAACATTGATGCCGTTGACGATTACATTGATCTCGAATCCATCCTGGGTGAACTCAATGATGCGTCGCAATGTCCTGGCGACCCAGTCCATATTTTCCGTGCCGCTCTCCATGGAGATCCTGGCGCCTGCTGAAAGGGCAAACCACTCGATTGGCACCCGCAGCTGCTCAGCGAGGTTAAGCGCCTCAATGATCCGCCGGCATTCTGGCTCTGCAACCGACCCCAGACTATGGCCTGGGTCTCCGAGAAGGATGACGCGGGTCATTCCTTCAGGGTACCTGGGGGTACTGTTGCGGATGATACCGACTACGATTCCTGCTTTGTTCTTCCCATATGGCCGATCAACAGGTATCAAGCGGTTGTCCTCGTTCAAGTCATATTCGGTGAAATTGCCAGGAGGCATCTGGGTGCTTGTACCCTCTGGCTCTGAAATCAGCATTTTTATAATCTCATATGGATAGACAAGCCCGCGTTGACGCAGTTGAACAACCTTCTGCCAATACTCACTGAGCGTGGCGATGGGCGTTTCAATTGGCCCGCTCTCCCTGAGCACCAGTTCTCGACCACCAGGGTTAGAGATTTGCAGCATGCGACTGCGCAGTTCTCCGGTTCCTGGTGCTGCGATCTTTGCATGAATCACGATTCTTTCCAGGCCAAGCCCCTCGGTAGCGGACCAGAGTTTCCGCATCAATTCCAGAAGCTCACCTGGTAACAGCCCGAGTGGCGGCCAGACGTAGAGCAACACGCGGTTCCAGGGCAGTCGCTTATGGGTGGGCAGATGGGCCTGATACAGGCGGATACTCTCCAGGGCTTCCATCAGCATGCGTTCGAAATGGGGAATCTGGATAATCCTGCCTGATTCATCCCGCAGAGGTGTCATATCACGCACTTCGGCAAGCGCGAAGAGCCGCTCGTCCTTCGGATTGGAACGCGCTATCCCGTGAAACAGGTAGACATCCTCCTCCGAGGGCAAGCGCTCGATCTGGAAGTTCGAGAGCCTCCAGATGTGGTGCCTCTCCCCCATCATGGGATGAAGCCTGCGATAGAGGCGATCCTCCTGGTAGCCACTTTCACCTGGGCGGTAGGTGAAGTGCTGCGTACTCGCCATACCGAGGTCCTTACCAGGAGCGTTTACCGCCACGACGATTCGTTGGAGAGCTTGCGGGAAGCTGGTTTGAGCGAGCACTCCGCGAATCTCCTGTGATGTTGCCTCATCTTCACTCAGAGGCTCAGACCGCCACGTATAGAAATCCGCGACGAACTCGCGCTCAGCCGAGAAGCGACTCATAAAGTTGGACATAGTCCTTGCGGCGTTAACGAAATCGGCGTACGGAGCAAAAGTAGTCACAACGATGACATGCCTGCCCTCATCATCGTAAGCAGCTTTGACGAAAGGGTGCCCGTCTATCGTCGTGGACTCGAAGTCCTCCAGAGAACGAATACGATAGTAGCGGCGAGTGAGCGCCTCAAGCATGAAGAGACCTACCCCGGCTCTTGATTCAGAGAAGCGGCGCGTAAGCAGGTTCTGTAAGGGCTGCGGACAGGCGACCAGGGAGTTCACTAGCTCGTCGCGTTTCGGAGTACCGGGATGTGTAGCAAGGTATGAGAGATGTGACTCCATCTCTTTGTAGATCTTGCTTCTGACCTGCTCGAAAAGCGGCTTCTCGAAGTAACGAAAGCGGACCTCGCCCGCGAGGTCGTATACAGCCGGATAGCGTTCCCGCGTAGCCAGAAGGAGCCGGTCAAGGACGAGATGCATCTCTCCGGTGGCAGTGGCCGCTAGCTCGTCAACGTACTCCAGGCGTCTCTCAAGTATGGCAATGACAGTGGCAAGGCGCTGATTGACCTGCTGGTGCGACTTGTACATGAGAAGGAGGCTCTCATCGAGTGCAGGAGAAGGCTCCAGACTTCTCAGACCATAGTGAGCAAGAGCTCTTTGCAGATTCGTCACGAATTCCACCGGCAGCCGCTCAACCCGCGTATCACGAGAGCGCAGATAGGCGAGTAAGTCGTGCTCTGCGCTGTGAACCTGCTCTCCCAGCGCATTGGACTCAGCCAGGTCCAGTTCGTGGCGGAACAACAAGCAGATATCGGCGAAGAGAGAGAGCAGCTCATGCTCAGCGTACAGTAACGCCTGGTCCGAAGCCTCAACGAGCTGGTACACCATCCTCTGTTCATCCAGGAGTCGCCTGGTATCGCCGGGGTCGCTGTCATAGCCGAGCAACTGAAAGCGTAGCGCTGCGAATAGTCTCTGGCAACGCACCTGGAGCGTAACTTTGCCGGGTTCTGCTGTGTGTATAGCATCTCCGAACTGGATGGGTTCGATGTCAGTTGTTGTATCGACCCATTCCGAAGGCTCAAGATGTATAAGAGGCGCCCCCATATCAACCTGAATATTCCTTGTCACGAACACTCGCACCACGGTGCCCGAGAACGGAGCAGCAATCGCCATCTCCACCTTCATAGTTTCGACAAGAGCGAGTTTATCGCCTGCCTTGACGTGATCACCAGGAGTGACGATCACGGAGACTACCACTGCAGGAGCAGGACAGCGCACAAGACCTCCCTCTTCGTGTGTGATGCGATGAGGGATTCCCTCAACCTCCACATAGCAATCAGGTCCATCTACAAGCGAAAGGACCCGGTATCGTCGTCCAAAGCAGGTAAGACGCCTTTCAACTGCCCCCAGCCGTTCTACGTAAATCTCAATGCTTTGCCTGCTCAGTGTCACGCGATACTGCTCGGGACCAAGGCGGGAGACCTTGAGCTTATAGACCAGCCCGCGATATTGGAAATGTGTGGGGAAATCCTCACTCTGGCGCACGCCAGGTCGCCCGCGGGCAGCACTCGCGAAAAACTCTGACTCAGCCAGGTGCCACTCGGCGTCATAGGCCTCGACTGCTGACTGTAACAGCGCTACAAAAGCATACCGTTGAGGGAAACCTTCCCAGTTGGAAGTTAGATGTGAGGGATGGGGGGTAGCGACTTGACCGGCTCCAAGCTCTGGTCGATGCAAAAGATCGAGCAGGAACGCCTTATTGCTCATCCCTTTGCGCATGATGATCGCGCTCTCAGTGAGCGACCGGCTCAAGCGGGCAAGCGCTTCCTGGCGGTTTCGTCCCCATGCTGTCAGGGTGGCGAGCAAGGGGTCGAACTCAGGCTGAAGAATATCCTGATACTCATAGCCCGTATCCAGACGCAATCCAGGGCCACTTGCGAGATGGAACAGCTCGAGTCTGCTTGCGGGAGGGGCAGCGACGTTGCCCAGGCTCTCTGCATAGAGGTGCGCAGCAATCGCGTGCCCAATGGGAGGGGCAGGTTCGCCTTCAAGAGGCTCTCCGCATGCCACATTTAACTGCAATTTCACCAGGTCCAGCCCTGCAGTGACCTCCGTGACAGGATGCGCGCCACCCAGGCATGGATCAAACTCCATGAACCAGAAGGTGTGCTGGATGGGATCGTAGAGGAACTTCACATTTCCAGCATTGCGGTAGCCTGCGAACTGGCACAACCGAATTGCCATCTCACGTAGCTCGCGCTCCTTCTCCGGAGGCAGAGTATGAGAGGCAGATTCTGTAAGTACCCTTTGGCCGCGAGGTGAAATGGTACAATTCCGCACATCGATCGCCCAGGTCTTTCCATACAGGTCGGCGATGACCTGCACCTCAAGAAAGTGAGCGCCCTCGATTGCGCCATTGCCCGCAGGCATCACCGGGATGTTGGCCTGCTGTGCAAGCTGCCTGGCGCTGGTTCTGTCACTGAGACGGCGCAGGACATCTGCATCTGGCCCAACAAATATGATACCAAGTCGCTCGCAAAAAGAAGCGAGCCATGCTTTGCTGGCCAGCATACCCCAACCTGGCCAGATCGCAGAGACTTGTGCGGTTAGTAGCGCCTCTTCCATACTTGCACGATTGTGGTAGCTGCTTTTAAGCTGCCCATCTTGCCGATCGACGAATGTTGCCGGGCCAATGCAGACCGCCTCATCGGCTTCGCGCACAAAGAGCGACTGGTGGTCTGGCTCGGTGAAGAACGCTATCGTGGCCAGGCTCACATGCCGTTCGTGATTGAGTTCCCGCACGGCACGGATCAAACGCAGAGCCACCTCGCCACGGCTGACGATAGCAATTCTTTCCAAAGGATGCTGCGTACGATTCCCCGGGTTGGTGGACCATGGGGGTTCCTGGTGGTTGTTTGCTGGTATCATGGCTTGCGCGATCCTTCCGTAGTGAAAACAACGAGAGGTGGAAGAACGAACAATCAGGCCTACCTGGCGAGCAGCAATCTGCAACGAGCATAGCTCTTTCCGAAGAAAAGAAGAGGGCATTCTTCGTGTCCTCTTCTTTTGTCACCCTGGCACTTCGCTAAGCAACAGGTGGCGTCAGGAGTCGCACACACTCTTCTTCACCGGTCTTCCACACCTCACTCTTCCCAAGTTTCCCGGGGTTGCCTTGGTAAGCCATCGATGAAGTCTAAGGCGAACCAGTAGTACCAGGAGGGACTACTCACATCGCCCGCTTCCGTCTCATCACACATGACCAATGAGAAGATCTACTAGAAGCATAAACTGTGTATCTCACATCCTGCTCTCAAAAGGGGAAAATATCTCACATCGGCGTCACAAAATGTAATTTGAACTTGGTATGTTGTTTCCAGTCATAATGTGTGCATTTCATTACGTCGACGTGGAGCCAGAAAGCATTGAGGAGCTGCGAGCAAATTGTGATATTGCTGCATTGTTTGTGATTGTTTCGTGAGGGTGATAGGCTATGATAGTCTTAAGGACAATGTAGTCTCTCCTGATCGGAATACCTGAGATCTCTTTCACAGGTAAGCTGTTGATTCATTGAGAGACCTCTGCCTCTCGGATCTTCAAGGAGGTGAACCAGATGGCAAACCCACACCACCTCGAACTACTCAAGCAAGGAACCAAAGTCTGGAACCAATGGAGAAGCACGCATTGCACGACCAGGCCGGATTTCAGTGAAGCAAATCTCGCACACATCGACCTGCACAACGCCAATCTCAACGGCGCTAATCTTACCGGGGCCGACCTGAGTGGTGCCCATCTCCAACACACCTTTCTCAGTCTGACGAACTTGAGAGGCGCAAATCTGTCGGGAGCACATCTAGGCAGAGCATTGCTTTATAAGGCCAATCTGAGCAGAGCTGATCTCAGTGGGGCAGACCTGCGTGAAACCAATCTCAGGCATGCTGACTTGAGCTGGGCAATCCTCAGGAAAGCCAACCTCAGTCACGCTAATCTTAGTCATGCCGATCTTACAGGCGCAGACCTGAACGAGGCATGTTTGACCGCAGCCAATTTGATGGGTGCCACACTCTGGGAGGCGGTGTGCAAAGGTGCAATCTTCCGCGGAGCACACTTCCACAGGACCGTTTTGCGAAAAGTTGACCTCAGAGAGACAGACCTCAAGGAGGTCAACCTGAATGGAGCAGCGCTGTACTGATGGGCATCTGAGTATCATTCGTAATGCACTTGCAGCTCTCTATTCGTTTCTTATTCCTGGATATCAACTGCTACTGGTAACGATGTGCGTGACCAGTCGACGAGGTCATCACTACTTCGGGGTGTGTACTTTTCGAAGACTATTTTGCGGGCCAACGTGTCCTCTTCCGGGTCGCTGACAAGACGAGCTGTTCCAGTGAATTTGCTGTTATTGATCTTCACCTGGACTGTGGGGCTTCGTAGCGCATTCTTCACCCAGTCCGATTTGTCAAGGTCTCCAGAGAGCATATAGAGTGTTTGGCCATGGATGGCAAACCAGATTTCGATGGTATGTGGGCGGCCTGAAATGCGACCGGTGGTGGTCAGGTAGCAGAAGTCTGCTTCCGCGAGTTGTTTCAGATTGTGAGACATAGTGAGGTTCTTTCTCTATTTCAAGAGTGGGCATAGAACGGTCTTGTCATTCTGAGTGCAACGAAGAATGACAGAACAAGATTACTTTGAATGACAAACTGGGTGAGCTCAGGATGATAACCATAGCGGATTCGTACCCCTTATTTAGATGCCCATTGAACGGCCAATGATTTCTTTCATGATTTCGTTCGTGCCTGCATAGATACTTTGCACGCGTGCATCCAGGTAGGCACGTGCGATGGGATATTCTAACATGTAGCCATAGCCACCATAGAGTTGGACGCACTGATCGACGACGCGCTTTTGCAGGTCAGAAGTCCACCATTTGGCCATGGCAGCGGTCTCAGGCGTGAGATTGCCGTCATTCAGTTCTTCGATACAGCGATCAACGAAAACTCGGGCAATTTCGATTTCTGTCTTCATCTCTGCGAGTTTGAAGCGTGAGTTTTGGAAGCTACCGATGGGCTGGCCGAATGCGGTGCGCTCTTTGCAGTATTCTAATGTCATCTCGAACGCTGATTCGCAGGCTGCGACTGCCGAAACTCCTATGCTCAGGCGCTCTTGCGCGAGTTGGCGCATCAAATAGGAGAAGCCTTTGCCCTCTTCGCCGAGCAGGTTTGAGACCGGGACTTTGACGTCTTCGAAGGATAACTCGGCCGTATCCTGTGCTTTTAAGCCGACCTTGTCGAGCTTGCGTCCGCGATTGAAGCCCTCCATGCGACGTTCTACGACGAGCAGGCTGATGCCTTTGTGACGCAGGGTTGTATCGGTTTTTGCAACAACGATGACTACGTCGCTGATGATGCCGTTGGTAATAAAAGTTTTCTGCCCGTTGAGGATGTAGTAATCGCCATAGCGCTCCGCTGTCGTGCGGATGGATGCAAGGTCGCTGCCTGTGCCGGGTTCGGTCATGGCGATAGCGGTGATGAGTTCGCCTGAACACATGCCTGGAAGCCAGCGTTGCTTCTGTTCTTCGTTGGCATAGGCGATGAAGTATGGAAGGATGATGTCGTTATGGAGACCGATGACCATGCTCGCGCTGATTACTCCTGCCCGTGCAGCCTCTTCCGTCATAATTGTACTGTATCTAAAGTCATTTACACCGGCTCCGCCAAATGCTTCTGGGACTGCGAGGCCTAGAAAGCCTTGCTGTCCTGCTTTTAGCCACATTTCACGGGAGACGATGCCGTCCATTTCCCATTGTGGGTAGTAGGGGACGACTTCTTTCTCTAAGAAGTGTTTAAAGGCTTCGCGGAACAGGTTGTGTTCTTCGGTGAAGAGGGTTCGTTTCATATGCTTCTCCTGATAGGGTGTTACTACGGCGTCTTGTCCCACCCCAGCCCCACCCCAGGACGACCGCAAGGGTCGTCCCTACAATATACGAATGTGCCCGCGCCCCACCCCAGGACGACCCTTGCGGTCGTCCCTACATTTCGTTATGTGTCTCATTATACCCTGAAAAACTAGTGGATGTGTTGAATTTCGCCTCTCAAATTATTCGGAGTGGTTCTGACCCAATCCGGCTTCTCGGGCGCGAATGATGGCCTGGGCGCGATCGGCGACCTGGAGCTTGTTGAAGATGTTAGAGAGGTGATTGCGCACGGTTTTGGGGCTGAGGAACAGGCGCTGCGCGATCTCGGCATTGTTTTGGCCCTGGGAGAGTAGGCTAAGGATCTCACGCTCGCGCTCGGTCAGTTCGGGGAATGCTTGAGGTGGCGTTGTAGCGGCCCGTATAGGTGAAAAGTAGAGCAACAGGCGTTTGGCGATGGCAGGGCTGAAAATAGCTTCGCCATGACTGACCGCTTTAATGTCACGTAGCGTCTCCTCTCAATCATGGCTGCTGCCGTTATGCCGAGCATAACCCACTTCGTTTGTTGGCGCTGTTCAATGTTGGACACCTTGCGGTAGCGGTAGATTTGGGCGAGAGCTAAGGTTGTGAAACCGATCACCCAGTTCAAGCCAGCAGGCCCAGAAGGCCACTCAATATTGGGAAGGAAAGCCTGAAAAGCTGCAATGACAAGCGCTCCAGGGGCGATCAGGAGTGTCCAGCGGGGTATGAAGCGTCCATTTGGGAAGAGATAACAGGTCAGGATAAATGTGGCAACGCCGAGGTATTGTACAAATGTGAGTACCGCAAGGCCGGCAGGCGGCAAAGCTGCCATGGGTTGATCAAGGGAGTTAGTTGGTCCAGCCAGGAAACAGACGACGACGCACACACCGATCCATTGGTCAGACTTTTGTCGAAAAATAAGAGCGGCAACGCCATAATACACAGAGGCCTGGATGAGCAGCAAAATAACGTTGATCGCTGCATAAGCATCTAATGAGAGATGCAACAACTGTAAAGTTCGTGCGCTTTCCAGGTTCAGTTGCCCGTCAGCGCAAGCTGTGACTGTACAGACAGTACGAAACTGTGCAAAATCGAGCCAGACCCCAACGATGAAGATCAGGAAAGCGAGCACAGAGGGAGAGGATACGACCTCCGCTGTCTCTTGCTTTGACAACAACAGAAAGCCGAAGCAGGCGAAAGCGAGGTTGAGGATGGCTCCACTGATCTCATTCCAATTGTGAAGTGCAACGGTGATCATGGAGGCAACTGAACCAACGATGAGGATGATAGCTGCCCATCGTTGAAGAACGCCTGCGCGTAACGTTGCTATACCAAAGAGTAAAGGACCGATTATTAGCAGCAGACCGCAAAGCAGTTCAAATGCGAGCAGAGGTAGAAAGGCCCCCGTGCCTGCCAGGGATTTTGTAGCTGCGCTGGCAGCGAGTGTAGGTGAGACAAAGGCATCAAATGTTTGGATACCTGCCAGGAACAGAAAACCAACGAAGGATACAATAAACCCAATCATCCCTAACAGACCGGCTCGATCTATTTGTTTGAAGTACAATCCTGGTAATCCGAGTATCACCAATAATGTCCCAGCCAGAGCAAGCCAACTTCCGGGAATCTAGAGTGAGGTACCTGGGTCAGCCGTAATGAGCAGAAGTTGGCCGGCAATAGCAAGCCCACCTCCAATGAGCAGAGCTAGTCCACTGAAACGATACAGAGTCGTAAATGACATTTCTTTTCCTCCTTGCAGGATTTTCCTACACTCGATACGTTTGTTACTTTGTGACTGAGGTATGCTGCTTTGTTTCCTCTGTCACTGTTCGCTTCAAGCATAGCCGACAAGGAGTCCTCTTGTGATGGGTAGAGAGTCCCATTTGTTTCGGGCAGTTTTGTCACGACTGTTTATGGGAAAGCAGTCCCGATTGGTAGGGTATGTACAAATGGATATGGTTAAGGGTTGTTTGTGGGAACGTGAAATGAGGACATTTGCTGTGTGCTATGTGGGAACAGGTGAGTTGATCGCTTGGGGTACACTACTAGTAAATCATGGGACCGAATTGGTGCCTGGAGGAGAATTATATGGCAACTATTAAGGAGTTATTATCACGTGAAGCCATTAGAAATACTGATCGTCTTGAGTTCCTGAGTGATGGTGTTTATGCTATCGCTCTGACTATCCTGGCCCTGAGCATCAATGTGGTTTCTGTCGTGTTTTATGCGAGTTGCCTCGCGATCGCTCAAGGCTTGGAGGCTGCCCTATGGATGTATGCGACCCGTGTGCGAAAATATAAACTGATTGAAGAAGAAATAAATCCACATCTTGTCAGGTACCATACGATCTTGTTTCTTGCTGCAGCGGTAATCTTTCTCCTGTCAATAGGTCTCGCTTTTATTGCCCCTGTTGTCGCCGTAGTGTCCTGGGTTTTGCTCGCGCTTGTTCAGGAAGTGATAGGTGGTATCCTTCGTCGAAGATGGACGAGGAAGGAGGGTAAAGTGGCACCGGGCAACTGATAGTGATGAGTTTGGGAGGTACGAAGGGGTGTCTGTGACGTACTGGTGAGACTACGCGTATAACCTTATAATGAAGAGCATATTTGGTGAGTGGGTTTCTCTTCAGGAGTGGAAAGGCAACTTCGACCATGTATCCTTACCCGTCAGAGAAGAAACGGAATCGGCAGAATGTTCCTGGCAGGGGTTTGCGACGCTTCCTATTTGTACTGATATTCCTGAGCCTCGCAGTGGTAGTTGTCTGTCTGGGTGTGATTGTGCAGTATTGGCGTAGCTCGCAGGTAACGGGACAAGGCTCAACACCCACGCCGGTGGTTACAGTTACGCCTCACACCACGCCTACTCCTGTCATAACGCCTACACCAAATGGCAACCTGGCGCAGCGTATCGACACGTATATCAATCATCTGACGCAGACACAACAGATAGGGCAGTTGCTGATGCTGGCTGTATATACGAATGGCTATACTGCTGCCTTGAACCAGCCACTCCAACAATGGGATATTGCCAACGCAATTGTCTTCAATAACTATAATGGCGGACCGCTTATGCCAACTACCCTGAGCGGGTGGACACAACTGGTGCATGATCTGCAAACGCATGCCAATCAGTCGTTGATTATTGCTACCGATGAAGAAGGGGGCATCGTTGATCGTCTTGCACCTTATTACGGCCCCACGCCATCTCCGCAGCAGCTTGCCACGACCGGTAATCCCCAGAACGCCTATGCCCAGGCACAACTCTATGCGAGCCGCTTGCGTGCTAGTGGCATCAATACCGATTTTGCACCTCTGGCGGATGTTTATCAAGGTGGCGCTGTGTCCGAGAGTCGTATGTTCGGTACAACACCCGATCAGGTGATTCCCTATGCAGGAGCGTTTCTGGATGGCTTACAACAGAATGGTGTCGTGGGTACCTTGAAACATTGGCCGGGCATTGGTTCAGCACCGGCCAATCCCGACTTTGGATTGCCGACCATCACCCATAGTCAGGCCCAGCTTAACGCCATTGACTTCGCAACATTTCGTGCTCTGCTGTCACGTCAGCCGGGGATGATCATGGTGACACACGTCATGGTTCCTGCTTATGACCCATCCGAGCCGGCTTCACTCTCACCTGTGCTGATTGACCGGGTTTTACGTGGTCAACTGGGCTACCAGGGAGTGGTGATTACCGATGCGATGGATGCAAATGGCCTGCAGCAGTTTATGCAGCAGCAGGGATATTCTGATCCGGCGCAAGCGATCGCTGAAGCAAGCGTGCGAGCCATTCTTGCGGGCAATGACATTGTGGAATGTCCAATTGAGCCGGATCGCCTGGCTGCTGTCGTCACTGCTGTAACCGCTGCCGTTCAGTCAGGGCGTATTTCGCAGGATCGCTTGCGACAGTCGCTGCGTCGTATTATTGCACTCAAAGTGCGCATGGGATTGATTTCGCTGCCATAGCGACGAATGATAAAGTAACGAGGACCGATAAGTACTTGAAAATGAGAGACATCGATATTATTTCGTAGGCGCACAATTTATTGGCGCACTGCCGATTTATCGGCCTGGGAAGCCAATAAATGCACCAGTGGCCGATAAATCGGCCCCTACGTGTTTTATCGCGATTCACCCAGATGGATGTGTAGCTCTAGCAGATTAGCTCTGGCTGGTTTCTTCTGCCTGTGCCAGGGATGCTCCACATTTTGTGCAGAAAGTAGCGCTTGCTTTTGTCTCGGCGCCACA
>Ga0187777_10001534_pt1 | contig 15015 bp, 14 predicted proteins | sample 1015_Q2_SP5_10_M_FD_132416 | JGI IMG/M metagenome (GOLD analysis project Ga0187777, IMG submission 132416) | Tropical peat soil microbial communities from peatlands in Department of Meta, Colombia - 1015_Q2_SP5_10_MG | ecosystem: Environmental > Terrestrial > Soil > Wetlands > Peat | place...
ACGATCAAACTCGTGCAACCGTCGAAGTTTGCCATTCAAACCTTACGGCTGGTTGGAGTTCTCAACCTTTTCGAAGTTTTTGACGACGACGAAGCTGCGGTGAAGTCCTTTGCCTGAGTCGTACCCGTGGCAAGATTGTCCCTTCATATTGCAAGTGGCTGACCAAGGAGAACACAATGCTACCTGCCGCCCATGCTCTACTCGTGGAGCTCGACGCCGAGACGCCCGCGACTCGCCGCGTTATCGAGCGTGTCCCGGCCGACCGGTTCGAATGGCGGCCGCACCCCAAGTCCTTGAGCGCCGGCGAGCTCGCACAGCACGTGGCATCAATTCCAGGCCACGTCGCCAGGCTCGCCCAGATGGACGGCTTGGATATGGCGACCGTATCGGTCGGGTACGCGTCCTGCGAGAGCCGGGACGCGCTCCTGGCCTCGTTCGATGGCTCAGTAGCCGCGATCCGCGAGGCGCTCGCCAGCCTCGACGAGGCGAAGGCTAACGCCGCGTGGCGTCTGTCGTTTGGCGACCGCGAGATCCTCACGTGGTCGCGTTTGGGTCTGATACGCACGATGGCCCTAAATCACTGGTATCACCATCGCGGCGAGCTCGTCGTCTACCTGCGCTTGCTCAACGTGCCAGTGCCCGTGGTGTACGGCAGGAGCGCCGACGAAAACCCATTCGCCCGACCGGCGGCCTGACTCCGAGCAGCCGAGCATCAAGGTTTCGTCTGACCAAACTATGGCATCAGGCAAGACCGTCCCACTATGCTTGCGGACTGAACTGCCGCACCAGGTTAACCTGCCGCGGCCCATCGGCAGACGTCTTATAAGGCTGATACAAGGAGACACGATCCAGCAGGCCTGCATAACGTTGGCATAGTTTCCGGCCGATGTCCTGGTAAGTCCCACTCACCGCGACTTCGTTCAGCATCTCGTCGGTGATGAGCCGCGCCATCCCGTTCCAATCGCCTTGGAGCGATTTCTGATGCAGTTCCGGGCCGATGCCCTCCCACCCATGCGAGGCGAGTACAGGTTCGTACGTCCTGGTGGAGGCATAAAAGGCGACTTGCTGCCTTACTGCCTCGATGTTCCTGGCACGTTCCGCCTCCGTGTCTCCGACAACTACGAATGCAGCGCTAGCGTATGTGAACTCCCGGCGTGATCGTCCTGAGGCTCGCAATCCGTCCTCAACTGCAGGGTGCACGTACTCGCGAAGATATTTGAGAGTGTGAAAGGGATGCACGTGCAGACCGTCGCATACTTCTCCCGCCATCCGGCACATGTAATGATTGACCCCGGCAACGAAGACGGGAATCTTCGGGTGAGCAATGGGACCTGGGTTGAAGAATGGGGTCATCAGGTCGAAGTGGTAGAACTCTCCTCGGAAGCGGAGCGCAGTTCCGTTCTGCCAGCATTCCCAGATGGAGCGCAGCGCCAGAACGACCTCACGCAGCTTCGGCCCCGGCGACTCGAACTTTACGGAGAATCGCCGCTCATTATGTGCTCTGACTTGGGATCCGAGTCCAAGGATGAATCGACCCCTTGAGGCCTTCTGGATGTCCCAAGCCGTATAAGCAGTAATCATGGGACTGCGCGGAAAGGCCACCGCAATCGATGTTCCCAGGTGGATCGACGAGGTCGCCGTCGCGGCCACGGCCAAAGGCAGAAAAGGATCGTGCTGAGTTTCCGATGTCCATAGGCAACCGTAACCAATTTTCTCCGCACTGCACGCATATTGCGGTACTTGCTGCAAATCGTCCTCGTGCAGGGCTGTATCCAGAATCATCGCGACGGCCTCCCATTGGAATTGTAGTCCGAGCTAATGAGCATTCCTCAATACGGGCTATTGCGAACCTGCAACTGCGCCGGTTTGACATCACAAAGCCGGTTTACTCGCTGCGGTTATTCCGGTATACTCCGCCAATTTCAGCGTCGATGCGCCGGAGCCAAATGAATGGCCGTACCGACCTCACAGGCCGTCTTTCCAACGGGTGAGCTCATAAAGCGGACGCGACGCGAGATTGCGCTGCGGCTGCTTCCGTTTCTTTTCGTTCTCTACATCGTGAACTATCTTGACCGAACCAGTGTCGCCTATGCGGCAATCGGAATGTCGCGGGACCTTGGTTTCAGCGACCGTGTGTTCGGACTGGGCATAGGTGTTTTTTTCATCAGCTATGTGGCTTTGCAGGTGCCGGGCGCTGTCCTGGTCGAACGATGGAGTGCGCGCCGAATGGTTTCCGGCACCATGATCGCCTGGGGACTCCTAACCTCGCTTACAGCTTTGGTACATACACCGTCTCAACTTTATTTGGCACGCTTTCTTCTAGGGGCAGCGGAGGCTGGATTTTTTCCCGGCGTGATTGTGTACCTGAGCCACTGGTTCATATGCAGGGACCGGGCCAAGGCAACGAGCAATTTCATGGCTGCGATTCCGATGTCGTTCGTCATTGGCTCCCCAGTCGCCGGCTGGATTCTCGGTCATAGTTGGTTTTCGTTTGAGGGCTGGCGCTGGCTCTTCATCCTGGAAGGATTGCCGGCTGTTCTACTCGGAGCAGCTGCATTCTTTTTTTTGACCGACTGGCCGGTGGAGGCAAACTGGCTTACTCCCGAGCAGCAGTTCTGGATTTTGGACAGCCTGCGCAAGGAAACCGCCGTAAAAGCTCAACCGATGACCTTGTGGCAAGCCCTCAGGTCGCGCACTGTTCTGCTGTTGGCAGGCCTGACCTTTTTTAACTATTTCACGTTCTACAGCTTTGCTTTCTGGTTTCCGACCATGCTGAAAAGCAGGTTGGGGTTGCCCGATGCTCAACTCGGAGTGGTAGGCGCGGTGCCCTACATAGTGGCGTTCGTGGTCATGCAGGTCAACGGATGGCATTCCGATAAGACATGCGAACGGCGCTGGCATTCGGCGATTCCAATTTTGCTGGCCAGCGGCGGCGCCTTCGGACTGCTTACTCAGCCTCGGTCAACCACACTATCGCTGGTATTCTTCACGTTCGTCGGCTTGTCGATTTCCTATCTGCCGGCCTTTTGGGCAATTCCGACCGAGATTCTAAGCCAGTCAGCCGCCGCCGCGGCGGTCGGAATGATCAACTCGGTAGGTAGCGTGGCAGGTTTCGCGGGTCCATATCTGTTCGGCTACCTGCATACCAGAACGGGATCTTTCAACTACGGCTTGACTTCCATAATGATCGCAGCCTTGGTTGGAGGACTTCTGCTGCTCTGCGTCCCGCAGACGGTGCGCGTACGTGCTGAAGGTTGATCGGGTTTTCAGGGTCCTCAAATTGTTCGCCAGAGAAGGTAATCAGCACCGCCCGTCTCACGTACACCCGCCGTTCTGAGCGAGAGGTCCCTGGCCGATGGGAAAGCGGTAATGGCAGGAAGAGCAAGCTTTATCTCAAGCTGCCCTTCGTTTATTCAGTGGACTTACAAATTTCGTTCAAAGAAGTCACGACTGGATTACATCGCAGCCTTGGAAGCGCTCGCGGCTGGAGCGACCAAGTTGATGCTGTCGGGCTGCGTCCATACAGCTTTTCCGGTGGTCAAGTCGACCCGGTTCATGGTGATCTTCAGCTTGCCACGGTCCACTTCCGCCAAGAGATAGTGATAGTTGATGCTGTTGCTGTGAACTGGGTCGTCTGGCGCGCGCTCAATTGGGTAGGCATGCGCACCTCCGCCCCCTGTCACGAAGTATGTGACGCCACCGTGTTCATGACGCTCATAGTTATGTACGTGACCGGCGAAAACCACGATCTGGGCGCGCATGTTCGGTTGCCGGCCCTCCAGCATCTTTGCCAACATCTGTTCTTGAGTACGCGCCGAATGTCCTCCACCAAGTTTCTTCGCATCGGACGAACTCGTGTAAGGCGGATGGTGCAAGACCAGAAACAGAAAGTCCACTTCAGCGGGAATCGTGTCTAACTTTTGTGCCAGCCACTGCCCCTGCGGACCTTTGATTTCGTCGAGGGAACTGTCCAGCACCAGCATGAGAGTGTTCGCCGCGCGAACCGAATAGTAACGCGAGTTGCTCAGGTCTGGGAACCGGGCGAAATAGTTGTTAAGCGCGATCTTCTCGTCGCCATGCAGATCATGGTTGCCGAGTGCCGGATAAACCGGAATCTTCTGCTCGCGCCAGATAGTGGTCTCGCTGTCCCAGACCTTCCAATCATTCACATCGTAACCGTTGTACGAAAGATCTCCGCCGATCGAGATAAACGCGGGATGGACGTCAGCAATTGCCTGCACCAGCGTCCTGCGAATCGCGGGGTTGGATGCCTCTGTGTCATGCGGGTCTGTAAACCTTGTATCGCCATACGCGACAAAGCGGAAGGGGACGCTCACCTCCAGTTGAAGATCCGCCGGCTGAGCGCTGGCTGGTTGTATTTGCGAGTGCGACCGCGACCACGCCGCGCTGCCCATAACCAGCAACACTACGAATAGTTTTTGCCACCCCTTCATTTACTTACCCACCACCAGCACTTCAAACTGGCCGGACTCCATCGTGGACAGAAACAATTTGTGCGTCTTGGGGTCAAGCGCCATGGTCTTGGCCCTGGGCACCGTCTTGACCGTTTCGACGATTGAGTAGCTATCTGGCGATTCTTGCTTAATTACTGTAATTGTACCGTCCCCGTTGGAATTGAAAATGAGTCGGGGTTCCGGATCGAAAGCGGTCGCGTCCACATGATCGCCGATGGGCAGTGTGGTGATGACTTTCCCAGTGTCGGCGTTCATCACCGCCATCACGCGGCTCCGGCAGCCGATGAAGAGACGCCGATTCGCCCGGTCCATGGCCATGCTGCTCGGAGACCGGCATGGCGACGTCGGCCAGCGTTGCTCGACGTTCAGTGAACGGGAATTGATTTTGATAACGAGGTTCTTGTCTTCGAGATTGTTAAAGACATATCCAGCGCCATCGGCGGTAGCAAACTCCGGGCCGCCGCCCAAGTCAATTGTTCCTGCTGCTTTTCCATTTCCCGCTTCAATTACAGTTGCGCTGTTGCTTCCGCCATTGAAAGCAAAAACACGGGAGGTCGCCGGATCGTAGACGATGGCGTCTGGCTTCTTGCCGGTTTCCACTTCTCCCAGCGGCTTAAGCGTCTTCAGATCGAAGATGGTGACAGTCGATACTTCTCCGTCGCTGACGAATCCGCGGCTCAATTCAGGGGCAACGGTTATTCCATGCACTCCGCGGGTGTTGGGAATTTGCCCAACCAACGATTCTGCGTCAAGATCGATTACCTCAACTTGTGTTCCGTGAGAAACATAGAGACGGCGTGCGTCTTCATCGACAGTGAGATAGTCCCAGCTCCCGCTACCCGGGATACGAATTTTGTTAACTATAGAGTAAGCACTCTCAGCCGAAGCAATCACGCTACGAGCCACAAAGCTCAAGGCAAATAGGGCAGCGAGAATCGAAGGCGTTCTTGCACAAGAGCGGAAGCGATCGATCATACTTTTTTCCTTTTAATCGCGTTGGTTTCCTCCGAGTCTGCAGCCAACGGTACCCTGGGCTCTCCTGGAAGAAGAGCCGGGGGGTTATGCCGGTCAGTCTTCTCTGCGCGGTTGCCAGCGCAAACCAAACGAGTACGTAGGCTTGTAGTATTCGCGCTGAATCACATACTGCGGGCTTCCGTTATAGAAGCCGAAAACTTCGTTGGTCAGATTCAGACCCTGGACCAGAGCGGTAAGACTTTTCCGCAGACGGAATCCTACTTGTGCGTCGACCTGCGTGTGCGGATAAAAGTAGATGTCGCCGACGGGGCCCTTTGGCCCGAGATTCGCAGGATCTTCACAACCGGCACCCGCGGCCTGCGCCGCGGTACATTGCGTCCACTGATACTGGAAGATGCTGGCCCCGTTATAGCTGATGCCAACACGGGCCGAGAGACGCCAACGATCGTACGTGGGACTAAGGTTAAACGTACTTGGAGCCTGACGCTGGAGGGCGGGCGTATCCGGTCGCAGGGGCAGATGGCCGGCGTCGGATGTGGTCCAGCTGTAATTGGCGAGGATGCCCAGTCCGCTCAGCGGGCCGGGTAGAAACGCCAGATGCTGGATATAGGCAGCTTCAAACCCCCATAGTTGAGCGTTGCCTCCGTTGATAATGTAGGAGAGTTGGTCTCCCTGAAACCCGGGATATTGTGGAGCGCTCGAAGCTGGGGAATTGATGTAGTAGATGGGAGAACTTAGCTGCTTGTAGAAGAAACCGGCCTCAATCTTGCCGAACGGCTTCAAATACTGCTCGTAAAGCAAGTCGTAATTGTTGGCGTGTTCCGGCCGCAAGTTAGGGTTGCCGATGGTGACGGTGAACGGATTGGTGGTCTGATCCTCCGACACGTAGGGCACCAGGTCATACGGATTCGGTCGGGAGATGCCTCTGCCATAGGAGACGCGAACGTCGGAATTCGAAGTCAGCGCAAAGCGCAATTGCGCACTGGGCATTGCATCGAAGTACCAGAAGTTCGAAGGCTTCGGATTGACGACGGCCAGCGGATTGCCATTGATATCGGTGGTGTTGGTGACTACATAGCCGAGTATGTCTAACTGCGTGGCCTCGACCCGCAGCCCGGTTTGCAAGCGCCAGCGGCCAAACTGGATGGTGTTCATTGCATAGGCCGCCGAAATGCGCTCAGTCAAATCGTAATTGTTTGAGGCCGATTGAAATATCGTCGCGGGCACATCGATCGGGAAAAGCTGCGGATTCGCATTGAAGAATGCGGTCAGCTTGTTGTAATCGGTTACCGGTCCTATCCGATAATCCCCTGAGTAGTAGTCAGGGTTAGTGAAGCCGCTGAGAAACTGACTCATGAGTGGCGGGAAGTTCGTGCCGGGAACCGGCACCTGATTGTCGTAGACACCAGAGAAAGCATCCTGGCCCTTGTGACCATTGCGCACCTTTCCGCCGAACTCAAAGGTCGAGAAGTGTGAGCCGAGATGATAATTCTTCGCGTAAGACGCCGCTCCCTGCAGGTTTACCTGAGAGGTAATCCCAGAGGTGGTGTCGAACTCTTTGATGTAATAAAGGCTGGGATTGAAAATTGGGGATCCCGGCGCCGTACACGCCGGATTGAATTGAGGCAGGTTGGGATTGGTCGTGCCAGCCTGATCGTAATTGCAAATGGTGTTGCCGGAGTATTTGAAATCCACTCCTGGGTTGCCCGCTGCCGCGCCTTGCCGTCCACGTGAAACTGAAACCTCCCAGGTCAGCCATGAGGTGGTGAATTCGTGCTTGCCGCCGATGGCGAGGTTGCCGATTTCGTAATCGGGCTCGCGGTCGGAGGTTGAGAACTTAGGAACATCGGCATCGTTCAACGTATATGTCCACTTGTTGCCGTAGTCCTTGAAATCGGAATAAAGATAATGCAAGTAAAGTCCAGAGCCTTCTTTCAGTTTGTAATCGATAGAACCGCCAAAGCCGTAACGGTGGCGTTTATAACGGTATTCACGGAGGTCATTGCTGTCGTAGTACGGAACTACGTGGTTCGGATCGGGTGTCGGCTCGATATCGTCGATACCCCGTCCGTTGTAGTCATAACTGGCGCCAAACAAGATCCCGAACTTTTTTTGCGGACCGAAGCGCTGCCCTATGGTGCCGTCGACCTGCCCGATGTACCGGGTATTCACGATGGGAGTGAAGCCACCGATCCCTTCGAGAGAAAGTGTGGGCAATTCGCCAGCGGTCTTGGTTACCAGGTTCACCGACCCGCCAATGGCATCGGCATCCTGGTTCGCAGATAGCGTTTTGTTGACTTCGACGGCTTCAACGATATCGGCGGGAATGGTATCCAGTTTGACTTGCCGCACCGTGGCTTCCGGCGCTGGAACATTGATGCCATCGATAGTGACGTTGTTCAGACGCGGCTCGGTACCGCGAACCTGAACGTACTTTCCTTCTCCCTCGTCTCGCTCCAAGGTGACGCTCGGCAATCGACCGACCGCGTCCGCGATATTGGCATTGGGGAGGCTGCGGATCACATCGGAAGGGAGGACATCCAGTATGTTGTCGGAGGTGCGCTCTCGATTGAGCGCTTCCGCTTCTCCGTGCGGCAGGTCCGCCGTCACCATGATCTGTTCGCTCTTGGAGGCGACCTTGAGCACGGCGTCTACGTGCGTCACCTGTCCGGCGGCTACGGTAACGTCTTGAACCAAGGAATCAAAACCAACGTACGAAATCGTCAAGTTATAGCTGCCGGGAGCCAGGCCGGTGATGGTGAATTGTCCCTGGTTTCCGGATTTGGCGCTGTAGGCTGCAACCGGCAGTTCAACATCGGCACCCTGAAGCACGGCGCCGCTTACATCGGTGACGCGTCCCGCAATGACGCCCTTGCCACCCTGGGCTATGGCTGCCGGGTGGTAGAGAGTGAGCACTACAAGTCCAGCGCAGCTATATCGAGCGAGAGACCGTGCCAACGCTGAATAAGACAACTGAACCACAGACATGTCTAACCTCCCTCATGCGAGCACGCCCGGCTCTTTGGCAGGGAGTCTACGAAGCGGGTATGAAGCTGATGTCAAAGGAGGATTAATATTCTTTCAGACTCTGTCTTTTCTCCGGTCTGCGGTCTAATCTGGTGTGCAAATCCGTACCTGGATCGGGTTGTTTCCATGAGATTGCTGGTCGTCGAAGATGAGCGGCGGATGCTTGAGTTGCTCCGTCGTGGCTTGGTTGAAGAGGGACACACCGTAGTGTGCGCCAGCGACGGAGGTGAAGGCCTGCAGAGGTTGCAGGAAACCGAATTCGACGCCGTGATTCTCGACATCATGATGCCCAAAGTGAATGGGTATGAAGTCGCGCGCCGTATGCGGAGCGAAAGCAACTCCACTCCTGTGTTGATGCTGACCGCCAGGGATTCCGTTCCCGACATCGTTCATGGATTGGACGTCGGCGCCGACGACTATGTGACCAAACCATTTTCATTTCACGAACTGCTGCTACGCCTTCGCGCCGTCAAAAGACGCGCGCAAGCCGGCGAAAGCACCACATATCAAGTGGGAGACTTGCTTCTTGACTATGTAACGCGAGAAGTCTTCCGCGATGGCCGGAAAATCCCGCTCTCCCGGACTGAGTATTGCCTGCTTGAGCGCCTCATGCGGGACGCCGGAACCATAGTTCCCAGGCACTTGCTCATTGATGCCGTCTGGGGGAACGCGCAGCCTATCACCGAGAATTCCCTCGATGCTTATATTCGGCTGCTGCGAAACAAAGTCGACAACGATTATCGCCGCAAACTGATCCACACGGTACGCGGAGCGGGATACGTCATTCGCGAGGAATCTCAGGCATGAGAAAACCTTCCATCGGACTCCGGCTGACGCTGTGGTATCTGGCAATTTTTGCGGCCGCACAACTTGTATTCGGGATCGGCATGTGGCTCATCCTTCGCCAGAATCTTTACCGCATCGCCGACGAACAATTGCAGGACCAGGTTGAAGATTTGACGCGTTTTCTCCAGGCGCAAAAGAAAAATGCCACCGTCGCCAAGCTGCAGGAAGAAGTGGCCGAAACCTATGTGATCGAGCATTCCGGCGACTACTTGCAGGTCATCGATAGTGAAGGCAATTGGATTTTTCGTGCCGGACCTCTGGAGCGCAACTCGGTGACAGCGGCGGTGCCAACACACATCAAACATCCGACGTATGAGGAGCGGCAACTGAATGGCAAGCCCTTCCGTTTCCTGACCGCCAGAATCGATGTGAATGGGCGAATCTATGCGATGCAGACCGCGGTGCCCACCGACCAGATCGTCAGAACGCTCTCCTTGTTCCGCCGATATCTGCTGATGTTCGCCCCTCTTTTGCTGCTGGTCGCCGCTGGCGGCGGATTTTGGCTCAGCCGCAGGGCTTTATCACCGGTTGATCTTCTAACCCGGACGGCCAAGCAAATCTCAGGCAAGAACCTGAGTGATCGCCTGGAGAAATTGACAACTGGTGATGAGTTGCAGCGACTTTCCGACACGCTGAACGAAATGCTGGCTCGCATTGAAAGTGCGTTTCGTCGCATCACCGAGTTCACCGCGGACGCGTCTCACGAGCTGCGCACACCCATCTCGCTGATTCGGACTGAAGCAGAAATTGTTCTTCGCCGATCGCGAGGAGAGGCGGAGTATCGCGAGGCGTTGCGGCACATTCTGCTGGAAGCGGAGAGAACGACGACCTTGGTAGAAGAGCTGCTGTCGCTGGCCCGGGCCGATTCGGGGCGCGAAAACCTGCGACTGGTTCCGCTAGATGTCAACGCGCTGATTTCCGAAATTGCCAACGAATGGCAGCCGCTGATTCAAGCCCGGAACCTGCGATTCACCACCAATCTGGTGAATCGCGAACTGCCGGTCCTGGCCGATCGGGTGGCCATGCAGCGTCTGCTGGCAATTCTGCTGGACAACGCAGTGAAATACACTCCACCGCCCGGCCTCATCCATCTGCAACTCGAGGAAGAGGGCGGCAATGCGATCATCAGAATCCAGGACTCCGGGATTGGGATCGCACCTGAGAACCAGTCGAAGATCTTCGAGCGCTTCTATCGCGTCGACAAAGCAAGAAGCCGGGAGTTCGGCGGCGCCGGTATCGGGCTGGCCATCGCGCAATGGATTGCGCAACAACATCAGGGATTCATCGGCGTAAAAAGCAGTCTTGAAAATGGATCGACATTTACCTTCAAAATCCCGCTTTGCCGCGACGGCGAAGGCGTGCGCGTAAGCCAGAGCACGTCTCAGGCAGCCTAGCTGTGATGAAGCGTACCCCCAGCCGCTCAGGTAGCGAGTGCCGGGCTTTCTTGCTTCCTACTCCAATTCCTCGACAACCAACCGCACGCGATGTTCGAAACCACAGATGACGCTATAAGTCACCGGCTTTCCTCCTTCGGGGCTGATAGCGAACACGTCGCTGCTCCAGTAGTTTGAGCCAGGTCCGGTGGGGGAAATAAAGATAATCCGCTGTTCAAAAACCCCTCCCAGGGACTCTTCCCAGTTGACGTTGGTTTCGCACTCCGCCGTTCCGCCTTTAACGCCAGGAGCGAGAATCCAGACGGTCAGGCGGTACTGGTTCAACCCACTAGGAGTAAACAGGGTAGCATTGCCAATATTGTCAGTGCCGCTAATCTTCACCACCTTGATGACCTGCCACTGCGGCACGCTTTGTGACAAGCCTGAGGCACAGCACAGAGCCGCAAATAACAAGCCAGTAGCCAAGCTTCGCATAGAGCCTCCGTTTTTAGGGGAGTAAGCATACAGCAAGAGGATGGCGAATGACGACAGGGAGGAGCGCACACTGCCAAAGAGTCTCCCCCTGGCCGTGAGGTTTGAGCATTCTTCGGGAAATAGTTTTATGGAGGGTTTTCTGGACGTCCCGACGGTCGACGTAATGCTTGACAGCCGAGTACCCCGGTACTATCGTTGTTTGCCTTGTGGCGTCCATGGTAAAGCACAGTGGATGGATGATCCTTGTTCTTGCTCTGGCCGCGGCGGTCATTTTCATGTCCGCTGCACCGCTGGCGGATCAGCCCGAGACTGCGTTTAACGAAATCGACACTCCGATCAACCAAACTACGCCTGTCTCTCTGTGGACGAGATTTTCCCCTCCAGCCCAGGTTTTCATCGTTGTTCCGAGATCATTCAGTTGGACGATCGAAGGCAATGGTAATAGGGTCAATCCGTCATTCGCGGTGCGCTTGCGCTTAAGCCCGCTTCGCGAACTGCTCTGCACCTTCCTTATCTGAGAACTCTTTCCTGGAAATTCTTGTTGAGGCTTCCGGTGTCCGGCACCCTTGGGGATGGAGCACTGACTTGGGGAGTGGTTCCACCCTACCGCCCAGCTGGACGCCGGACAAAACGACCTGTGCTTCGGCCCTCTGAGGAGACGGGCGGGCACGGGTCGTTTTTGTTGGGAATCCTTTCGGGCACGTGAGCTGATTTCCGAAGGGGCGATGTGATTGATAAGGTGTGGAGGCCCCGGGCAGAGTCGAACTGCCGACACGCGGTTTAGGAAACCGCTGCTCTATCCATCTGAGCTACGGGGCCACGGCGACCTAAGCCGATTATCTCACGGCAGTTTGGGGCGGCAGGAACGCTGCCGGAATCCACGTTTAGTATCCCGCGCGACACACCTTCCCCAATCGCGTCGACTCTCCGCCCGGGTAAGTTCCCTGTTGAATCCCAAGACGCTGGGATGTGCTTACATCTTTACTGGCGACTGATGGCTGGCAACGCACTGCCATTTGCCATCGGGCATCTTCACCCAGGTATCGGTAAAGCGCTCATGGACGTCAAGCGGCTTCCCCGATGGATCGGTACCCTTGCCGACAAAGTAGCCGGTCGCGATGGCCGCATCGCCAAATGCGGTTACCTTCATATTCTGGTAATCGACGCTCTCATACTTCGTGGCCTTGGCATCTGCAAGCGACTTCGCTTTATCCGTTACTTTCCCGTCGCTGGCGGTATTGACAAATTTGTCGGCCAACAGCGGGGCGACAAGATCGGCATTGTTTGTCTTTTGGGACTGAAGCCATTGCTGTTCCAATCCGGCGATGGCTTTCTCAGTTCCTCCGCTCGCCTTCTTGTCTTGCACCCATGCGGCGCTGGCCAGCGACAACACACAGATCAGAGACCAGATCAATGTCCGATTCATTCAAGCCTCCACTATTCTTGAGTTTTTTTGAACAAACGACTGTAGTCCGTGGCTTCTGGCATGTCAAATTCAGGATCAACGTTTGCCATCATTGCCGGGCGAAGGGATGAAACTGCAGATTTGCTGACGAGACACACTGGCTAAATGTCGATGCGTTGCTCGGTGTGGCGCTGCAAGAACCAGCAGGGGCTATAGCCGAAATGGGGAAATAGAGAGTTCACGCAAGTCTGGTCCTGCGGCGGCGGAAACTGATATTCGATTTTATTGTTCTTCTCGTGGATCGCGTACATCTCCCTGACGGTCACGGCCCCGAACTGCTCGCGGTTGTGGGGAATCCGGTAGCGAAGGGAAACATAATCTCCGGCATACACCAAGCCGGCAATTGCAAGTACAGCGAGAAGAGAAAGAAATAGGAAACGTTTCATCGATTCTTAGCTTGGCCTGGATGCGAACCGCATCGAGGCAGCGTTCACGTAAAATCAAATTATCATGTCTTTGTCGAAACAGGGTCGTTCTGCAAACCTGCAGGGCCCGCGGCCAGCGCTGGAAGTCGAGATCCGCACTCTAACCGATAAAGATGCCGCAGAATTCTCTCGCTTGCGCCTCGAAGCCTTAGAGCGCGAACCGCAGGCGTTCGGAGCTTCTCCCGAAGAGCATAACGCTATGACGCTGGACACGATCGCCCAGCGACTGGGCAGAGGGTCGGAGCACAATTTCGTGCTGGGAGCCACGGTCGGGGACCGGTTAGTGGGGATGGTTGGTTTTTATCGGCAGGAGGGCCTTAAGGCGCGGCACAAAGGACATGTCTGGGGCGTGTACGTCACCAAACAGTGGCGCGGCAAAAAGATCGCGCACCGATTGCTGTCTGAGTTAATTCAGCGGGTGCGCGGCAAACCTGAGCTGGAGCAGCTGTTTCTGGCAGTCGCGGCCGGCCAGAATCCCGCAAGACGGCTTTACGAATCTCTGGGCTTCGAGGTCTACGGCCGCTAGCCGCACGCCATCAAGCTCGACCGCGAGTATGTGGACGAGGATTTGATGGTCCTGCGACTCTGATTGGCTTACGGAGTCGACGCAATTCCCCTAAGGGTTTGAAGTTTTTGCGGCGTTACCTCTTGGCGAGGCTTTGGACTTCGGCGCAATGTTCTTGAAAAGAACACCGCCTTTCATGACAAACACAACCTGCCGAACAGCGGTGATATCTTGCAACGGGTCTCCATCGAGGGCAATGATGTCGGCCTGCATGCCAGGCGCGATTGAACCAATCTGATCCGCCATGCCCAGCGCCTCCGCTCCGAGCGAGTTGGCCGACACCATGGCAGTCATCGGATCCACACCGCAGTCATGTACTCGATCAATGAACTCCTCCGCGTTCCGTCCGTGCGAGCCGGCGAGGGCGTCTGTGCCAAAGACCACTTTTAAGCCGGGAGTTCTTGCTGCGTGTTGAACGATTTCGTGGTCCAGCGGCAGGATTTTTTCCATGGCGGCAAATCCCTCCTCGGTATAACCCGGCGTGCCGAGAAACCTGTCCTTGTTGAGCATGTAGTTCTCGATCACCAATCCGCACTGCGGATCGAAATAGGTGCCTTTCTCCGCCATAAGTTTCAGGTCGTCGTCAGTTGCCAATGTTCCGTGCTCAATTTCGGTGCATCCTGCCAGACTGGCGGCCGGGACCGCATCCTTGTAGGCATGCACAAGGGTACGGAGTCCTTGTTTCTTTGCTTCGTCGCAGGCCGCGTTCAGTTGCTCCTGCGAAAGCGTCAGTCCGCCGCCTTGGCGGATAGACTTCGAGGCGAAGATCTTGATCACATCCGCCCCGGCTAGCTTTTGCTTTCGGATGAATGCGCGAATTTCATCGGGTGTGCCGGTCTCGGGCCCTCGTCCTATGAGCGGTTCGACCGCGGTCAAGATGCGCGGGCCAGGCAGTATTCCTTTGGAAATTGCATCGCGCAAGGGTATATCGGTTGGTGAGCCCGGGCTTTGAATTGTGGTGAAGCCGGCCATCAACGTGACCCATGCATTCGCAGCCGATTGATAGGCATCGGCCTGGGTTGTGCCGTCCATGCCGGCATTTTTGCCGTCCTTGCCGAAGCTCCATGTGATGTGCGCATGTGCGTCGATCCACCCGGGCAACACCGTGAGTCCGCGCAGATCGTAGTCCACCGGCTGGGCGCTGCTCGGCGCCACATTAACAATCCTGGGGCCATCGATCGTGATGTGAAGATCGTGCAAGACGTGGCCTCTTCCATCGAGCGCTGTGCTGGCGGCGATCACGACAGGACGGTTTGGCGGAACATTCTGCGCAGAGCTTTCAGCCGCGCAGAAAACAATAATGCCAAGAACCCACGAGGCGATTTGGCGAGCTGGCATGACAGCTCCTAAACACTGATCTGAGACGGCA
>Ga0187777_10001535_pt1 | contig 15011 bp, 10 predicted proteins | sample 1015_Q2_SP5_10_M_FD_132416 | JGI IMG/M metagenome (GOLD analysis project Ga0187777, IMG submission 132416) | Tropical peat soil microbial communities from peatlands in Department of Meta, Colombia - 1015_Q2_SP5_10_MG | ecosystem: Environmental > Terrestrial > Soil > Wetlands > Peat | place...
CCACCTTGATCTCGGCCTCCATGGCCGCGAGCTCCTCCTCGTCCAATACCCCGGCCGCGAGGAGCTGCGCCCGGAAGCGGGGCAGCGGGTCGCGTGCCCGCTCCTGCTCAAGCTCCTCCACGCTGCGGTACTTGGTCTGCTGGTCGTCCGATGAGTGGGCCGTCAGGCGCATCACCTTGGCCTCGATCAGCGTCGGGCCCTCGCCGCGACGGGCCCGGTCGATCGCCTCGTGGCCGGCGCGGTAGCAGGCCAGCACGTCCCCGCCGTCGACGACCACGCCCGGCATGGCATAACCCGACGCGCGCATGGCGATGTCAGGCACGGCCGACTCGAGGGCCATGGGCACGCTGATGGCGTACCCGTTGTTCTCCACCACGAAGACGACCGGCAGATGGTGGATGCCGGCGAAGTTGAGGCCCTCGTGGAAGTCACCCTGGTTGCTGGACCCCTCCCCGAGGGAGGTCAGGGCCACCTGGTCCGTGCCGCGGATGCGGGCCGCCAGGGCGATGCCGACCGCGTGGAGCAGCTGGGTGGCCACGGGTGAGCTCGTCGACAGGACGTTGTGGATGGCCGCCCCGTAGTGGCCGGGCATCTGGCGGCCGCCGGAGCTGACGTCGTTGGCGCGCGCGAACTGGGCGGTCATGATGTCCCGCGGGCTCATCCCGAAGGTGATGCAGGCGGCCACTGAGCGGTAGAAGGGCACCAGCCAGTCGTGCCCCTTGCGCAGGTCGTAGCAGAGGCCGACCTGGGCGCCCTCGTGGCCCTGGCCGCTGATCACGAACGGCACCATGCCGGCCCGGTTGAGGACCCACATCCGCTCGTCGGTGGCGCGCGCCAGCGCGACCAGGCGGTACATGTCGCGCAGCTGCGCGGGCTGCAGGCCCACCTCCGCCGCGAGATCCTGGGCTGCCGATCCAGCCGCCCCGCGGGTCCTGGTCGTCATGCGGCCCGCGTCCTCACGGCTAGATGTTGATGGCCCAGCCATCGGCCAGGGTCGCCGCTTCTCCCAGCGCCTCGGAGAGCGTCGGGTGAGGGTGGACGGCAGCGCCCATCTCCCAGGCGGTCGCGTCGAGGAGCATGGCCGCGCTGGCCTCCGCGATCAGGTCGGTCACGTGCGGCCCGATCATGTGCACCCCGAGCACGACGTCCGTGTCGCGCTCGGCGATCACCTTGACGAAGCCCTCGTGGTCACCGCCGATCAGCGCTTTGCCGTTGGCCAGCCACGGGAACTTGCCGGTCTTGAAGGCGATGCCGTCGCGCTCGCAGTCCTGCTCGCTGCGGCCGATCGACGCGATCTGCGGCCGGGAATAGGTGGCGCGGGGCATCTTGAGGTAGTCGACCCGCTCGGCCTCCGTGTTGCTGATGGCACCCACCGCCGCGAGGCCCTCATGCGCCGCCACGTGGGCCAGCCAGAGCCCGCCGATCACGTCGCCGATGGCGTACAGGTGCGGCTCCGCTGTGCGCATCGTCCGCGGGTCGACCTGCACGACGCCCTTCTCCACCTTGGCGCGGGTCGTCTCCAGGCCCACGTCCTCCACGTTCGCCGCGCGGCCGGTGGCCACGAGCAGCTGCTCCGCGCGCAGCTCCGCCTGCGGCTGGCCTTCCGGGCCGACCATCAGGCACACGCCCTGCTTCGTGACCTCGACCTTCGTCGTGTCGAAGCGAGCGCTGGTCATGCAGTCGATGCCGCGCCGCCTGAAGCTGCGCTCCAGTTCCTTGCCGATCTCGCGGTCCTCCAGCGGCACCAGGCTGGGCAGGTACTCCAGGACCGTCACCTTCGTGCCCATGTCGGCGTAGTAGCTGGCGAACTCCACGCCGACCGCCCCCGCGCCGACGACGATGAGGCTGGCCGGCAGGCGGTCGCTCGTGAGGATGTCGTCACTGGTGACGATGGTCGTGCCGTCGGGGACGAGCCCGGGCAGGCTCTTGACCCGGCTGCCGCTGGCGAGGATGACGTCGGTGGCGTCCAGCGAGCGGGAGCCGACCGGCTTGCCCTCGTCATCCAGCAACTCGATCTCCACGACCTTGTGACCCTTGAGCCGAGCCTGGCCGTGGATGTACTCCACCTTGTGCTTCCTGACCAGCGCCATGAGGCCCTTGTGCAGGCGGTCAACGATGGCCTGGCGGCGCCTGGCGATGATCGCGGGGTCCACGCTCAGGACGCCGGTCGTGATGCCGAAGTCCTGCGCCCGCTTCGTGCGGTCGTACAGGTCCGCCGACTCGAGCATGCACTTGGTCGGTATGCAGCCGATGTGGAGGCACGTGCCGCCGATCTTGTAGCGGTCGATGAGGGCCACGCGCATGCCCAGCTGGGCGGCGCGGAAGGCCGCCGCGTAGCCGCCGGTGCCAGCCCCCAGGACGACCAGGTCGAAGCTGTTGGACGAGCCGACGGCCACGGGTCAGCGGCCTCGCCGCAGTGGGGGGTTCACCGGCCGATGGTACGGCGGGCCGCCGGGGGTCGCAACCGCGGCTACCGCCGGTCCAGACCGGCCCGGACGGCCTGGACGAGGATCACCACCGTGACCAGCACCAGCACGAGGATCATCACCGGCTGGAAGCCCAGCAGGTCATCGAAGCCCGGCACGAGCACACCAAGGGCCTGGGCACCGAGCACGAGGGCGACGGCGATGGCCGCGGCCACGACCACGTCCCGGTCGCGCACGCGCCGCGTGGGCCGCGCATCGGGGGACGGCTGCGGCGCCGGTTCGGGGGCGGTCACGACGGATCCGCAGCGTGCGGGATGCCGATCGGCGCCACGAGGACGCGGCCTGCCAGGGCCCGACCCACGCGCGTCTGGAGACCGGCCTTGGGGCGATGGAAGGTGATGGTCGCGTCCGCCCGCACCACCGGATCGGACGGCCGCCCCGTCGTCAGGTCGACCGCGGTCGGCGTGTCCACCGCCAGGACGGGCACCCCGGCGGCGCGGGCCAGCCCGACCAGCTCGACGGCGCTGCGGATCGGCTCCCGGAGCACTCCCTGCACGCCCGTCCCCAGCAGGGCGTCGACGACCAGCGCCGCCCGCTCGATGTGCTGCTGCAGCAGGGCGACCTCGCGCGGGCCGGGCGCGTGCTGCCGCTGGACGAGTGGCTCGTCGCCCAGGCGCTGCCAGTTGAGGCGCGCGTCGGCCGTGTCGGGGTGCGCCTGCGCGGCGCACATGACGACGATGCTGCCGATGCCGGCGTGCGCCAGATGGCGCGCCGCGACGAAGCCGTCGCCGCCGTTGTTGCCGGGACCGGCCAGGATCAGGACGCGGCCGTGCCCCCGTCGCTCCGTCGCCACCAACAGCGCACGGGCCGTGGCCGCGACCGCGGCGCCGGCCTGCTCCATGAGGTCCGTGCCTGGGATCCCCTGACGCTGCGCGCGAGCATCCGCGCCGCGCATCGCCTCCGCGGAGATGGGCGCCCGCGCCGCTGCGCCGGCCCAGTGCGCGGCGAGCGTCGCCAGGTCCACGTCCTGGTCCAGGAACGGATCGTCCAGCGGCAGGGGTGTCGCCAGGCCCTGGGGCGGAATGGGCAGGCGCACGGTCATCGTCGGCTCATCGTAGCGGCAGGCGTGCGCGGCCGCCCTCGTCCAGTTCCAGCAGGCCGTCGCGGGCGAGCCCTCGCAGGGCCCGCGCCACGGCGTCGGCGTCGTGGACGCCGATCCCGCCGTCGATCTTCGCCCAGACTCCGTCCGGCTGCTCACGCAATCGGGCCACGAGGCGGCCGCGGAGCCAGCGCGGGGTTGTTTCGTACGGGGCGTGCGGCTCGGCGAGGCCGCGAGGCGCCGCTGGTTGCGCGTGGGCAGCAGGGCGGGTGCCGGCCAGTGCGTAGGCGCAGGCGCGCGCCAGCGGGCAATCGGGACAACGTGGTGCGCGAGGCAGGCAGACGGTCGCACCCACATCCATGAGTGCGGCCGTCCAGTCGGCCGGGCGGTCCGTCGCCACGAGAGCATCGGCCAGCGCCTGCAGGTCGCGTCCGGGCAGGGGTGCGCCGGCGTCGCGGCGGCTGCCGTGGCCCGCGGCGACGCGACCGAGCACGCGCCGCACGTTGGTGTCCACCGCGCCAACCGCCACGCCGAACGCGATGGCGGCCACGGCTCGGGCCGTGTAGGGGCCGATCCCCGGCAGTGCCTCGAGCACCGGGATGGCTGTGGGGAACACGCCGCCGTGCCGCTCCTGGATGGCGATCGCCGCGCGGCGCAGGTTGAGGGCGCGCTGGTTGTAACCCAGGCCGGCCCAAGCGCGCAGCACGTCGGCCGGGCTCGCCGCCGCGAGGTCGGCGAGCGTCGGGAAGCGAGCCATGAAGGCTCGCCACGCCCCTTCACCGCGCGCTGCCTGCGTCTGCTGCAGGATCACCTCGGCCACCAGCACGGGGTACGGTTCACGCGGTCCGCGGAAGGCGAAGTTGCGCCGCTGCGCGTCGTACCAGGTCAGGACCCGTCGCTGGATGGATCGACGGCGGCGCCCGGTCAGGCGGTCGAAGGTGGCCGCCGGCGCGGGCCGGGGAGTCGGGGCGGCCACGCCGATCGAAGGCATCCGCACAGGATAGGTGGGCCGCTCGGGCGACAGCTTGAGGGCGCCCCCCGCACGGGCCCCAGTCAGGGCTTGCGCCCTCGCCTAGCACGAGATCGCCCAAGCAGCCCGATGGGCCCGGGTGGGGCCGACGACGCCCGGGGGTGGCCCTCCTGGTCCGGGAAGGGCCAGGGAGGTCCGGGGGTGGCCCACGTGGCCCGGCGGGCGGTAGGCAGAGGGCCGCCCACGTGGCCCGGCGGGCGGTAGGCTGGCACCCATGCCGCATCGGACCACCTCCCCCACGGGGACCTCGGCCTCCATGCCCGATTTCGTCCCGCCCATGCTGGCCACCGGCGGGTCCCGGGCTTTCTCTGATCCCGGCTGGATCTTCGAACTGAAGTGGGACGGCTACCGCGTGGAGGCGGTCGTGCGCGGAGGCCGGGCCCGCATCTGGACGCGCAACCGGCTCGACGCGGCACGGTACTTCCCGGATTTGGCCGGGCCCGCGCCATGGCTGGATGCGCGCGAGGCCATCGTGGACGGCGAGGTGGTCGCGTTGGACGACCAGGGCCGGCCCAACTTCAGCCTCCTTCAGGACCGCACCGGCGTCCGCGGGCCCGGAGCCGCCCGAGACCCGGACGGGCCCCGGCCTATGGCCGATGCACGTGCCGCCATCCCGCTGGCGTACGAGGTGTTCGACCTGCTCTGGCTGGACGGGCGCTCGCTGCTCGACACACCCCTCGTCGAGCGCAAGGCCCGTCTCAGGGAGCGCCTGCGAGACGACCCCCTGGTGCGCTTCGCCGCCCACGTCGAGACGGATGGAGAGGCCTTCTTCGAGGCCATCAGGGAGCAGGGCCTGGAGGGCCTTATGGCCAAGCGACGCGAGAGCCGGTACGAGCCGGGGCGCCGCAGCCACGACTGGCTCAAGCTCAAGGCACGCAAGGAACAGGAGCTGGTGATCGGCGGCTGGGAGCCCGGCCTGGGCTCACACGCCGAGCTGGGGGCGGTCCTGGTGGGCGTGTACCACGACGGCGAACTGCGCTATGCAGGCGAGGTCGGGAGCGGCATGGACGCCCGCACGCGCGCCGGCCTGCTGAAGCGGATGCGCGCCGCCGAGCGGCCGGACCCGCCGTTCGCCAAGCCGCCGCGCCTGCGGGACGTCCACTGGACCGAGCCGACCATCGTCATCCGGGCCGAGTTCACCGACTGGACGAGCGACGACCTCGTCCGCCAGTCGACGTTCAAGGGCCTGGACCCCACCAAGGACCCGCGCGACGTGGTCCGCGAGCCGCTTCCCGGCGAAGGTCCGACGCCGCCGCGCGCGCGGGCTGTGACGAAGCCGGCCCGCCATAGCGGGCCCACCAAAGCCACACCTCCCGATCAGAGAAAGCAGGCCGTCACGCCCGCCGAGCTGGCGGCGCTTGACACGATGGGCAAGGCCGGCACGTGGTCGGTCGGCGGCCGCACCGTCAGCCTGACCAACCTGGACAAGCCCCTGTTCCCGGAGGTCGGCCTGACGAAGCGTGACCTCGTGCGGTACTACGTGACGGTCGCGCCCGTGCTGCTGCCCCACTTGCGCGACCGCGGGCTGACGCTCGACCGCTGGCCCGACGGCCCCGCCGGGCCCCACTTCTGGCACAAGGAGATCCCGACCTACGCCCCCGACTGGGTCGGCCGCTGGCACTACCAGTCGAGCGAACCGGACCAGTCGCACACCTACATCGTGGCCGACGAGGTCGCCACGCTGGCCTTCCTGGCCAACCAGGCGGCCATCGACCTGCACCCGTGGACATCTCGGACCGGCTCACCGCACCGGCCCACCTACGCGCTGATCGACATCGATCCCGGGCCGCGCACGACCTTCGACGCCGTGCTCGTGATCGCGCGCCTCTACCGTACGGCGCTGCAGCACCTGGGCGTGCGCGCGTATCCCAAGGTCACGGGCAAGCGCGGCCTGCAGATCTGGGTGCCGGTCGAGCCGCGCTACGAGTTCCGGGAGACCGCGGCCTGGGTGGAGGGCCTGTCGCGGGCGGTCGGGGCCATCGTGCCGGAGCTGGTCAGCTGGCAGTGGTCGGTCAAGGAGCGCGGCGGGCTGATCCGCCTCGACTACACGCAGAACGCCTCCAACAAGACGCTCGTGGCTCCCTATGCGGTGCGGCCGCTGGCGACTGCGCCGGTCTCGGCGCCGATCACCTGGGATGAGCTGGGTGAGCCCGGCCTGCGCCCCGACGGCTGGACGATCGCGACCATGCCGGACCGCATCCGGCAGGTCGGCGACCTGTTCGCGGGGGCCCTGACGTACGACCAGGTGCTGCCGTCGCTCTGAGATGGGCGGCGCGGCGCCATGCATCCAGTGCCTCGCGATGAACGCCGGACGCTCGGTGCGAGGACAGGCCGGCCGTCCAGCACCTCCGGCCGGGCCTCCGACGGCGTTTCGAACGTCGGGCGTTCAGCCGCGGGCCGGCGGACCTCCGGATCGGCTCCACGATGAGCTCCGTCCCCGCAGTGAGCGTCCCGCGTTCAAGCGTCGGCGGGACGCGCGCCGGCTCCTTCCACGTGACCCGGCTCGAAGGGGCGCGGGGTCGCTCGGATGGTGCCTCCGGACCACGGAACGATGGCCGGATGGGCCCGACCGGGACCCTCGGCGGGGTTCGGGCGACGACCGGCCCATGGTCGGCCAGAGCTCCATCGGCCATCCTCGGGCGGTGCTCCTGAAGCGGCGCGATGGCGCCACCACCGAGGCTCCCCCTGCCCTGGACCGGCTGCCTGTCTGCCTCCAGTGCGGGCTCGGATCCAACCGTTTGGACGCCACCTTCTGCCGTCGCTGCGGGCTGCCGTACGGTGCCCCACCGGCCGCGTTCGCCGACCTGCCCAGCTGCCCGGTCTGCTATGCGGAGGCGGATCCCGACGGTCGATTCGCTTCGCTGGCCATGCCCGGCCGCCGGCTGGGCCTGCCTGATCACCAGCGCGAACACGAGCGCTTCCCGGTCGGCGATGACGACTGGCTGGAGGCGCAGCGTGAGGGCGACCGCATCCGCGTCGGCCGCTGGTGGGCCTCGTTCGACCAGGTCCGTCGATACCTCGTCACGGGCGCGGTGGAGGCTGGTCGCGGCCGGCAGCTGGCGCACGACGCCATCGCCACGGCCATGACCCAGCTGTCACGCTGGGGCAGCAACGCCGTGATCATGGGCGACCAGCCCGAATGGCAGGTGGCCCGCGCCGCCGTGGCCGAGCTCCGGGAGCGCTACCACCGCTCCTGAGCCCGTCGCTCGTCAGGGGCCGGTCGGCGAGGCGCCGAGCGTCGGTGTCGCGCTCGGCTTGGCGCTCGGCTTGGCGCTCGGCTTGGGCGTCGGGGTTGGCGCCGGAAGGCAGTTGCTGACGCCGGATCCACCTCCGCCCGAGGACGGCGGCGGCACGAGGTAGGCCTTGGCCGGCAGCGTCCCGGGCGCCGGGAAGATGGCGGCCGAGAGAGCCCGGATCTTGGCCAGGTCGGGGATCTGGATCGAGCCGCGGTAGTCGAAGCCGGGCTCCACGTAGGGGTGGCCGATGACCGTCCGATAGGTCTGGCCGCGCCCGACCTGGACCATCGTGTCGGCCAGGCCGGGCAGCAGCGTGCGGGGAACGTTGGTGATGATGGTGCCGCTGAGGGCCCTGAGCAGGCCCACCGGGTCGTTCAGGAACCGGCCGTGCACGATCGCGTCGCGGATGCCCGACAGGACCTCCTGCTGGCGTGCCGCACGGGTGAAGTCGGACTCACCGGAGGCCTTGCGCACACGGGCGTAGGCCAGGGCCTCGTCGCCATCGAGGTGATGGCGGCCGGCGGTGATGGCGAAGCCGTTGGGGAAGCCGTACTGCTGGTACGTCGGGTCGCAGAAGGCGTGGGCGACGTTGACGTCCACACCGCCGAGCTCGTTGACGACGTCGACGAAGCCCTGCAGGTTGACCTGGGCGTAGTAGTCGATCTGGAGGTCCAGGAGGGTACCCAGGGCACCCATCAGCACGTCATGACCGTCGCCGTTCGAGCCGGGGAACTCCGCCTTATGGAGCCGCGCGAAGGCCAGCAACGAGTTGATCTTGGGCTTGAAGATGCGGCCGTCCGGCAGCGGCACGTTGACCGTGTCCCGGGCCACCGAGACCATCGAGACCGTCTGGGTGATGGGATCCAGCGAGGCCACGATCAGCGTGTCGGTCAGGTACGTGTTGCGGCCCACGCCGCTGTCCACGCCGATGAGGAGCACGTTGAGGCGCGGCGGGCCGCTGGGCGATGGCGACGGCATCTGTGTCGGCGCGACAGTCGGGGAGGCGGTGAGGAAGTCGCTGGGGTCCGGGGAGGCCGGCGCGGCGCTGGGCTGCCACGCGCCGGCCGTGCCGGGGTCGGTCACGAAGATCGAATCGGCCGTCTCACGGGCGACCTCGGTGACGTAGCCGGCGTATGCCTGGGGCACGATCAGGAGCACGCCCAGCAGCACGACCGGCACCGCCTCCCATCGGCGGAGGCGGAAGGAGCGACCCTGGAAGACCAGGTCGGCCGTGGCCAGGATGCGCCAGACCAGCAGGGCCGCCTGGAGGCCCAGCAGGAGCCAGATCACGGTGGGGTCCAGGAGCTCGGCCGCCAACTCGGCCGGCGTGGTCGTGAGGGCCACGTAGAACGTGAAGATCGCGGCGGCCACCATCGGCAGGCCGAAGATCGCCGCACGTCGATAGCGCCGCACCACGACCTGGCCGACGCCGGGCACGATCGCGCTCAGGAGCGCGGGCACGTACCGCACGCGCCACGCCGGGCCTGGCGACGTGGCGATGGACGGCCCGAGCGCGTCAGGTGCGGGCGCTCCCTCGACGGGCAAAGGCGTCCCGTCCGGCGGGTCGGTCGGCAGCACGGCGGCAGCCTAGCAGGTCGGACGCTCGTCCTTGCTCGGCTGCAAGTCGGCTACCATCGCCGCCGGTCGATGGCGAGTGGCCAAGCGGTAAGGCACCTGACTCTGGATCAGGCAACCGAAGGTTCGAATCCTTCCTCGCCAGCCATCTGTCCGCGACGCGGTGGCGCGGTCGAGCGTATTCGCCTCAGGGCGTGACGACGTACGCCTGGAGGGCCGTCGCCGCCTTCGGCGTGACGGCGTCCGGCCCACCCAGCACCACGATGCGTGCCGGCTGGAGGCGCGTGAGCTCCACCTCCACCACGGACGGGATCGACGTAGGTGGCACGAGCAGGATTGGCCCGTGGCCGATCGCCGCGGCCACCGCGCCAGCCAGCGCATCGGGGAACGCTTCCCCGCTCGCCACGAAGGCGACGGGCACGCCGGGCGCGAAGGTCGCCGCGCTGGTCGCCGCCGCGGTCCCGTACCGGTCAGCGCCCGCCAGCCGGGTCACCGTGCCGTTCGTGAAGTCCTGGAGCTGGGTCGCCACACGGTCCGACACGGCAGCCGGCCCCCCGAGCACGACGATCCGGCCGGGCTTGAGCCGGGTCAGCTCGGCTTCGACATCCATCGGGATCGACGTTCCGGGTACGAGGATCATCGGGCCCTTGCCGATCGCCGCGGCGACCGCACCGGCGAGCGCGTCGGGGAACGCTGCCCCGCTCGCCACGAAGGCGACCGGCACGCCGGGGTCGAACGTCGCGGCGCTGATCGCCGCCGCCGTCCCGTACCGGTCAGCGCCCGCCAGCCGGGTCACCGTGCCCGAGGTGAACGCCCCGAGGGCCGTCGCCACCGCCGACGAGACGGCGGCAGGTCCTCCGAGCACGACGATGCGCCCCGGCTTCAGGCGGCTGAGCTCGGCCGTGACCGGCGGCGGAAGCGGCAGCCCGGGCACGAGCAGGATCGGGCCGCCGTCGAGCGCGGCGGCGACCGCTCCGGCGAGCGCGTCGGGGAACGTGCCCCCGCTCGCGACGTAGGCGACAGGCACGCCGGGCGCGAATGTCGCGGCGCTGACGGCGGCCGCCGTGCCGTAGCGGTCAGCACCCGCCAGCCGGGTGACGGTACCCACGAGCCCGGCGATCCAGGACAGCGGAGCCGAGTCGACCGCATCAGCCGGACCGGCGTTGCCGGCCAGGTCGGTCGCACCGTCGGCCGAGAGCGAGAGGACGACCGAGCCGGTCGTCGGCGTGGTGGCCGTGAGCCGGACCGACCAGATCGCGGCCGACCCCGAGACGCTCGTGACACTCCAGCCGGTCGACGTGCCGCCGATGGTGAAGTCGCCAGTCGTCAGGCCGGTCACGGGCTCGCTGAAGACGAGGCCGAAGGACACCGAGTCGTCCATCGTGGGAGACGACGTGGTCGGGACCATGGAGAGCACGGTCGGGGGCGTGTGGTCGACCGCTGGGCCGGTGGCCGCGGCGACCATCTTCACGACATCCGCGCGGATCGTCGGGAACGTCGCATAGAACGCCGACCCGGGGCAGGCTGTCGCCGCGACGTCGCGGTGCCCGGCGATGTCGGGAAACGTGCGCCGCAGGCCCGTGATCGGGTTCGTGTACGTGGTCGAGCCGGTGGGGCTGATGCCGTGGCGTTCCGTCTCCCAGGCCAGCAATCGCTCGAGCGCGGCCCGGGCGGCCGGCGTCACGTCACGATCGGTGAACGTGCCGAGCATCGCGATGCCGATGACGCCGGCGTTCAGGCCGAGCACGTGACCGCCGGTCACGAGGTTCCCGGCGAGGTCCTCCTCCGAGTGCATCTCGCCCGGGGCATACCCTCGCGCGTAGCGGCCCTCGTAGATACGGCCCTGCGGGTCGATGAGGAAGTTGTAGCCCATGTCGCCCCAGCCGTGGGTGATCGCGTCGTAGTGGTAGATCGAGCGGACGGTCGCCGCCGGGTTGGGGTCGTCGTTGGGGGTCGCGGTGTGGTGGATGACGATCTTCTGGACGGGCTCGAAGTCCGCCGGCCAGATCTCCGCGCCCGAGGCGTCGAAGCGCCACGACTCGTCGGCACCCCACTGGGCCCGGGTGACGATCGTCGGTGTGCCGACCGCCGCGGCCACGACGTCGCCCGCGGCGGGGAGCGTCGCCTGCTCGTCGCTGTCCATGGCGAGGACGACGACATCGGACAGCGGGCGATCGGATGTCAGGCGGGCGTACCGGGCGCCGCCGGCGAGCATGATGTTGCCGTAGGTCTCGGTGCTCGCCGCATGGTCGTCCTGGTCCTCCTGGTCGGCCTCGACGGTCGACGCCGGGCCGAACGTCTGGCCGTCCGCGCCGAACGCCACTGTGACGACGGCGTCCGGGGCGCCCGGCCAGCGCACCGCGACGTGGCTGGCGGCCATCGGCAGGCGCACGATCTGCGTGCCGTCGACCGACGTCTGCACCTCGCCCGAACTCGTCGGGATCGTCCCGCCCGAGGAAGCCGGAACGAACGGCTGGGAGACAAGCCCGAGCACGGCGAGGATGAAGGCAAGGGCGGCGCGCGGCAGGTGCGCAGGGTCCATGGCTCGCCTCCGGGGCCGCCAGTATCCCACGACCTGGCCGGGAGGGACCGATCCCGGGTCGTCATGGAGGAGCACGTCGCCCAGGCGGTAGAATGCCCGACGGTCGCTGGCGCGTGGCTCAACGGTAGAGCACCTGACTCTGGATCAGGGGGTTCCAGGTTCGAATCCTGGCGCGCCAGCCAACTCCCCGGGAGTGTGGTGCGTCATCGCGTGAGCCGCGTCTCCTCCCATGCTGGTCGCAGGAGCCGACGCTGATGACCGCCCCGACCCCGCTCCCCGCCGACGCGCCCGAACGCTCGAACTTCATCCGCGACATCGTGGCGGCCGATCTGGCGGCCGGGCGGATCGCCGCCCCAGTGACCCGCTTCCCGCCCGAGCCCAACGGCTACCTGCACATCGGGCATGCCAAGTCGATCTGCCTGAACTTCGGGCTCGCCCAGGAGTTCGGCGGCCACTGCAACCTGCGGTTCGACGACACGAATCCGGTCAAGGAGGAGCAGGAGTACCTGGACGCCATCGAGGCAGACGTCCGCTGGCTGGGCTTCGACTGGGGCGACAACCTGTTCCACGCCTCGGACTACTTCGAGCAGCTCTACGCCTGGGCGGTCCACCTGATCCAGCGCGGCCTGGCCTACGTGGACGACCTGTCGGCGGAGGAGATCCGCGGCACCCGTGGCACGCTGACCGCGCCGGGCACGGACTCGCCGTACCGCGGGCGGCCTGTGGCAGAGAACCTAGACCTCTTCGCGCGCATGCGCGCCGGTGAGTTCCCCAACGGGGCCCGGGTGCTGCGGGCGAAGATCGACATGGGCTCGCCCAACATCAACCTGCGCGACCCGGTCCTCTACCGCATCGTCCACGCTGCCCATCCGCGGACGGGCGACGCCTGGTGCGTCTATCCCACCTACGACTTCGCGCACGGGCAATCCGACGCCATCGAGGGCGTCACCCACTCCATCTGCACGCTGGAGTTCGAGGTCCACCGGCCGCTCTACGACTGGCTCGTCGAGCACCTCCCGGTACCGCACGTGCCCCACCAGTACGAGTTCGCGCGGCTGAACCTGACGTACACCGTGCTCTCCAAGCGCGTGTTGCTGCGGCTCGTCACCGAGGGCCGCGTGCGGGGCTGGGACGATCCGCGCATGCCGACGATCTCCGGCCTGCGCCGGCGCGGCTTCCCGGCCGAGGGCATCCGCGAGTTCGCGGCCATGATCGGCGTGGCCAGGACCGACTCGGTCATCGAGGTGGGCCAGCTTGAGTACGCAGTGCGTGGCGTGCTCAATCGCACCGCCCCGCGACGCTTCGGGGTCCTGGATCCCTTGAAGGTCGTGATCACGAACTGGCCGGAGGGCCAGGTCGAGACCCTGGAGGTCGTCAACAACCCCGAGGACGCGACCGCCGGCACACGCCCGGTGGAGTTCTCGCGTGACCTGTGGATCGAGCGCGAGGACTTCCAGGAGGAGCCCGCCCCCAAGTTCTTCCGCCTGGCGCCGGGACGCGAGGTGCGCCTGCGGAACGCCTACTTCGTGACATGCCAAGAGGTCGTCAAGGACGACGCCGGGCAGGTGGTGGAGCTCCGCTGCACGTACGACCTCGCCACCCGCGGGGGCGATGCGCCCGACGGGCGGCGGCCCAAGGCCACGCTCCACTGGGTGTCGGCCGCGCATGCCGTGCCGGCGGAGGTGCGCCTGTACGACCACCTCTTCTCGCGGCCCGATCCCGGTGCGGACGGCGACCTCTTCGCGGACCTCAACCCCGATTCAGAGCGGATCGTCCGCGGCGCCATGCTCGAGCCCGCCCTGGCCACGACGCCCTCTGGCCAAACGGTCCAGTTCGAGCGGCTGGGTTACTTCACGCCGGACCCCGACTCGCGGCCGGGTGCGCTGGTCTTCAACCGCACGCTGACCCTGAAGGACACCTGGGCCAAGGTCCGGGCCCGGGCGTAAGTCGCGCCGGGTCACTGGTCGCGGGGCGACCGCGCCGGAGCATGCCGAGTCGGCGAGGACGCCTACATCGACTACGCGCTCCAAGGCGGGCCTTGACCACCCGGGCGTGACGTATGGCCCTTGCCCTGCGGCCGACCGGAGCACATCATCGGATCCAGCCTCGTTCGCCACGAGGCGGAACGGAAGGCCACAGATGGGTGCAGGTACGCGGCGGACCGTAGTGGCGTTCCTCGGGGGCGCTGTTTCCGTGATCGTGGCTGGCTGGTACGACGCCGTCGTGCTGCCCACGCTGCAGGTGAGCCGGGATGCCAACTTCGGTGGAGGGCTGGGCGAAAACGCCCTGGCGGTCGGGGCGGGCTACGTCGCGCTGGCCGCGGGCATCCTTATCCTGGCCCTGTTGACGCGTCGCGCGCGTAGCCGGTCGGTCGACGTCTTCGATGCGGTCGGGGGCGCGAGCATCGTGCTCGTCGGCATGCTCCTCTGGCCGTCCGGGCTCACTGTCACCGACGCGCCGGCCGCGGTCGCGATCGAGATCCTCGGCTGGGCTCTGCTCCTCATCGGGCTGGGTGACCTGCGCGGCGCCCTGTGGGTACGACCACGCCCATCGCAGGCCGCCGGAGCGCCGAAGGGGATGGCCCATGGCCAGAGGTAGGCAGCGAACCGTCGCCGCGGTCCTGGGGGCTGCCCTCGTGTTACTCGTGGCAGGGTGGTTCGACAACATCCTGATGGCCGCGGTCCGGCAAACGGAGGCGGCGACCTTCGACATCACGCAGACCGCCACAGTCCTACCGATCGGCTACGTAATGATCGCGGCTGCCGTCCTTGCCGTCCTGGTGCTCGCCCGCCGGGCGGACAGTCGGCTGGTGGATGTCGCCTACGCGGTGGCCGGCGGGTTCCTGACCGTGCTCTTCACTCTGGTCTGGACGCTGGCAGCCACTATCAACGGCGCGCCACCGGTGCTGCCTGACCCGCTCGCCTCGTTCATCGATCAGGCGTACACGACTACGGAAACGGGTCCCCTCAATGCCGTCGCGATCATCGGCGCTGCCATGCTCGTCGTAGGGCTTGCCGACCTTGGCCTCGCGCTGCGACGCAGACCATCGCCGGAGGTAGGCGTCGCGCCAGCCGCGGAGGCGCCTGGATCGATGCCTGTCAGC
>Ga0187777_10001536_pt1 | contig 15007 bp, 11 predicted proteins | sample 1015_Q2_SP5_10_M_FD_132416 | JGI IMG/M metagenome (GOLD analysis project Ga0187777, IMG submission 132416) | Tropical peat soil microbial communities from peatlands in Department of Meta, Colombia - 1015_Q2_SP5_10_MG | ecosystem: Environmental > Terrestrial > Soil > Wetlands > Peat | place...
CGTGTCCAGCTCCGACGCCCCGCTCGCCGCGCTCCTCCCCGCCTCGCCCACGGCCGGTGGCGACGAGCTCCTCGGCCGCTTCCTCGGCCACGTGGCCCAGACCGGCCTCCAGCTCTACCCGGCCCAGGAGGAGGCGCTCCTCGAGCTGATGGCCGGCAAGCACCTGGTGCTCAACACGCCCACCGGCTCGGGCAAGTCGCTCGTCGCCACCGCCCTCCACTTCAAGGCCCTGGCCGAGGGAAAGACCTCCGTCTACACCACGCCGATCAAGGCCCTGGCCAACGAGAAGTTCTTCGCCCTCTGCCAGCTCTTCGGCCCCGGCCGGGTGGGGATGCTCACCGGCGACGCGTCCATCAACCGCTCCGCTCCCATCCTCTGCTGCACCGCCGAGGTCCTGGCCAACATCGCCCTGCGAGAGAGCGAGCCCGCCATCGACGCGGTGGTCATGGACGAGTTCCACTTCTACGGCGACCCCGAGCGCGGCTGGGCCTGGCAGGTGCCGCTCCTCGCCCTCCCCCGGGCCACCTTCCTCCTCATGTCCGCCACGCTCGGGGATACCCGCCACATCGAGGAGAGCCTGGAGCGCGTCACCGGGCGGCCGGTGGCCCGAGTGGCCAGCGGTGCGCGCCCGGTGCCGCTGGAGTTCTCCTACCGGGAGACGCCGCTGCACGAGACGCTGGAGGAGCTGGCCGCCGCGGGCAAGGCGCCGGTCTACCTGGTCAACTTCACCCAGCGAGGGGCGGTCGAGCAGGCCCAGGCGCTGACCTCGGTCAACCTCACCACCCGCGAGGAGAAGGAGCGCCTGCGGGCCGCGCTGGAGGGCGCCCGGTTCGACTCGCCGTTCGGCAAGGACATGCGCCGGTACCTCCAGGTGGGCATCGGGCTCCACCACGCCGGGCTTCTCCCCAAGTACCGGCGCCTCTGCGAGCGGCTGGCCCAGACCGGGTTGCTCAAGGTGGTCAGCGGCACGGACACCCTCGGCGTCGGAGTGAACATTCCCCTCCGCACCGTGCTCTTCACCCAGCTCTGCAAGTTCGACGGGGAGAAGACGGCTCTCCTGTCGGCGCGGGATTTTCACCAGATCGCCGGCCGGGCCGGGCGCAAGGGGTTCGACGAGCGAGGCTTCGTCGTCGCCCAGGCTCCGGAGCACGTCATCGAGAACCTCCGGCTCGCCCAGAGGGCAGCCGCCGGAAAGAGGGTGGTCAAGCGCCAGCCTCCCCCCCGGGGCTTCGTCCCCTGGGACCGCTCCACCTTCGAGAAGCTGGTCGGCCGGCAACCCGAGCCGCTGGTCTCCCGCTTCGACGTGACCTTCGGCATGCTCCTCAACCTGCTCCAGGGAGATCCCGCCGAGCGGGGCGGAGGCTACGGCCGGCTGGTGCGGCTGGTCCGGCTCAGCCACGGCTCCGAGCACCAGCGCCGCCAGCTCCTGCGCCGGGCGGCGATGCTCTTCCGGACCCTCCGGCGGGCCGGGCTGGTCTCCACCTTCAAGCATCCCCATGCCCGCGCCGCCGAGGTGGAGGTCGCCCCCGGCCTCCAGCGCGACTTCTCACTCCACCACACGCTCTCCCTCTACCTGCTGGCCGCGCTGGAATCGCTCGACCGGGCCTCGCCCACCCACGCCCTGGACGTGGTGACCCTGGTCGAGGCCATCCTCGAGGACCCGGAGGTGGTGCTCCACCGGCAGCGCGACTCGCTCCGGTCCGCCCGGCTGGCGGAGCTGAAGGCGGCCGGCGTGGAATACGAGGAACGGATGAAGGAGCTGGAGGCCATCGACCATCCCAAGCCCCTGGCCGACTTCATCTACGGAACGTTCGATGCCTTCGCCGCCCAGCACCCCTGGGTGGGCCAGGAGAGCATCCGTCCCAAGTCCGTGGCCCGCGACATGCTCGAGCGCTTCTGCAGCTTCGCCGACTACGTGCGCGAGTACGACCTCGGCCGGTCCGAGGGCGTGCTCCTCCGCCACCTCTCGCAGGTCTACAAGGCCCTGGTCCAGACGGTGCCCGAGTCCTACCGCACCGACGAGTTGGAGGAGCTCATCGCCGCGCTCCGCCAGGCGCTGTCGGACGTCGACTCGAGCCTGGTCGACGAGTGGGAGCGGATGCAGCTCCCTCCGGGCGTGGAGCCGGAAGCCCCGGCTGCCCCTCCGCCCGCCCCGTCCCAGCGGGCGGTGGTGGCACGCCTTCGCGCCGAGCTGCATCGCCTCCTCGGGGCGCTCGCCGCCCGGACCTGGGACGAGGCGCTCGCCTCGCTCGCGCCGGGCCACGGCTGGACCGCCGCCGACCTCGAGTCCGAGATGGCGCCCTACTTCCAGGAGCACGCCCGGGTGGTGCTGACCCCGGAGGCGCGGCGCCCTCACCTCTCGCTCGTCCGCCCTTCGGGACCGCGGACCTGGGAGGCGAAGCAGCGCATCCTGGACCCCGAGGGGCACGGCGACTGGATGCTCGACTGCACCGCGCAGCTCCCCGAGGGGCCGCTCCCCGACCGTCCCCTGCTTGAACTTCGGCGCGTGGGCGTTTAGAGACCCGCGCTCCTTGCCGTGAACCCGCTCTCGCACCTCGCCGCCTACCCCCTCAACGACGTGAGCACCGACGTCGACGACCCGCCACCGCTCGACGGACGGGACGGCGCCCCGGCCGGAGGCCCGCCCATGAGCCCCGAGCGCCGGAAGAAGTCCCGGCGCGCCTACCCGGACCTGCTCGGCGGCCTGACGCTGGAGAGGGGCGCCGACCCGGCCCTCGCGCTGGCCGAGGCGACGGCCCGCGCCCAGCCGGGCTGGTCCATCGGGCGGGTCGACCGGGCCGCCGGGCTGGTCACCGCGGTGGCGGCGACGAGGCTCCTGCGCTTTCGCGACGACGTCACCATCCGCGTCCGCGCCGCCGGGGCGACGAGTCGCATCGACGTCCGCAGCCGCTCGCGCCTGGGCCGGGACGACCTGGGCGCCAACGCGCGACGCATCCGCAGCTTCCTCGACGCGCTCCGGGCCGCCGCCCGGCGCTGACGCTGCTTCCCATGCCCAGCCTTCAAGCCACCGGGGTGAGCAAGGCCTACGGCCAGAAGCGCCTCTTCGACGGCGTGGACGTCGTCTTCTCCGAGCAGCGCCGGTACGGGCTCACCGGGCCCAATGGCTCGGGAAAGTCGACTTTCCTGAACATCCTCGCCGGGGGGCTCGAGCCGGATGCAGGCACCGTTTCCCGTCCGAGGAAGACGTCGGTCCTCGGCCAGGACCAGTTCGCTCACGAGGACCAGCCGGTCCTCGAGGTGGTGATGCAGGGCAACCGGGTGCTCTGGGACGCGCTCCAGGCAAAGGAGGCGCTCGTCCACAAGCCCGACCTGTCGGACGCGGAGGGTCACCGACTCGCCGACCTCGAGTCGATCATCGCCGAGGAGGACGGGTACACGGCGGAGAGCGATGCCGCCGAGCTGCTCAGCGGCCTGGGGGTGCCCGAGGCGAGCCACCGCCGGCCGATGCGGGAGCTGGCCGGCGGTTGGAAGCTCCGGGTGCTCCTCGCCCAGGCCCTGTTCGGCAAGCCGGACGCGCTCCTCCTGGACGAGCCCACCAACCACCTCGACCTGGACTCCATCCGCTGGCTGGAGCGCTTTCTCCAGTCCTACCCCGGAGTGCTGGTCACCATCAGCCACGACCGCCACTTCCTCAACGCCATCTGCACCCACGTGGCGGACATCGACTACCAGACGATCATCCTCTACCCGGGCGGCTACGACGACATGGTCCTCGCCAAGAGCGAGGTGCGGAGCCGCATCGAGCAGGAGAACGCCGAGAAGGCGAAGAAGATCTCCCAGCTCCAGGACTTCGTGGCCCGCTTCTCGGCCGGCACGCGCGCCAGCCAGGTCCAGAGCCGGAAGAAGGCGCTGGAGAAGCTCCAGCTCACCGAGCTGAAGAAGAGCAACATCGAGCGGCCCTTCATCCGCTTCGAGCCGCGCCGCCCCTCCGGAAAGCAGACCCTGGTGGTGGAGGGGCTGACCAAGCGCTGGCCGGGCGTCACCGTCTGCCAGGGATTCGATGCGCTGGTCATGCGGGGAGAGAAGCTCGCCGTCATCGGGCGCAACGGCGTGGGCAAGACCACCCTCTGCCGCCTCCTGCTCGGCGAGCTCGGCCCCGACGCCGGCACGGTGACCTGGGGTCACGAGTGCCAGGTCGGCCACCTCGCCCAGGACCACCGGCAGGACATCCCCCGCGGGACGACGGTGGCCGACTGGCTCCACGACGTCGATCCGCGGGCCGGGAACGAGGACATCCGCGGCCTCTTGGGGCGGATGCTGTTCAAGGGCGAGGAGGGCCTCAAGTCCACCGACGCCCTGTCGGGCGGGGAGGCGGTCCGGCTCATCCTCGCCAAGCTGATGCTCACCCGGGACAACGTCCTCGTGCTCGACGAGCCCACCAACCACCTGGACCTCGAATCGATCATCGCCCTCGGGGACGCCCTCCAGCGTTTCCCGGGCACGGCCCTGGTGGTCTCGCACGACCGCGACCTCATCGGGAGCTTCGCCACCCGGCTCTTCGCCTTCACCTCCTCCGGCCTGGTCGACTTCCGGGGCACCTACGAGGAATTCCTGGAGAAGGTGGGCGACGCCGACCTCCGCCGGCCCCCGCTGGCGGCGTCTCGGCGGCGCTGAGCCCTCGTCGCCCGGGCCGGCCCCCCGGGGGTCACCCGGCGCGCATCCAGTCGCCCCCGAGCTTTCCCAGAAGCGCCACCACCACCGCCAGCACCACCCACCGCACCACCCGGTCCCCGCCCCGCACGGTGAGGTGGGCTCCGAGCCAGCCCCCGAGCACCTGGCCCAGGGCCATGGGGAAGGCAACCGGCCAGACCACCACCCCGCGGCGGGCGAAGAGGAGCAGCGCCGCCAGGTTGCTGGCGAAGTTGATGACCTTCGCCTCCGCCGAGGCCTGGGTGAGGGGGAGCCGGAGGAGCAGCGCCAGCCCGAGCACGAGGAACGTCCCCGTCCCGGGGCCGAAGAACCCGTCGTAGACGCCGAGCGCGAGCGCCAGCGCGCTGGCCACCGCCTGTCCCCCGGCTCGGGCGCCGGGCCTCGGCTCGGGGACCCGTCCGAGGACGAGGAACAGCGCCGCCAGGGCGAGGAGCACGAGGAGCAGGGGCCGGAGCAGCTCCGGGCGCACCCGCAGGACCGCCCCGGCGCCGAGGAGCGCCCCGGCGAACGCGAAGGGCCAGGTCCAGCGGGCCCGCCTCCAGGGCACCAGCCCGGCTCGCGCGAACCTCGCCAGCGCCGCCCCGGCGCCGAACACCGACTGCCCCTTGTTCGTGGCCAGGGCCAGGTGGGGCGGCAGCCCGCAGGCGAGCAGCGCCGGCACGGTGAGCAGCCCTCCCCCGCCCCCGATGGCGTCGACCACCCCGGCCGCCAGCGCGACGAGGGCGAGCACGGCGAGCTGGCCGGTCGGTATCATCGCGCGGATGAGCCCCTCCGACCCCCCATCAGACGTCCGCTCGGCCCTCCAGCGCCAGGACCCCTTCGCCCTCGCCTCGGCCGGCTCCGCCGAGGAGCTCGAGCGGCTCAAGCGGGCCACGGACCTCATCGAGGCCGACCAGAAGCGGCGGCAGGCCCGGAACCGGTTCGCCATCGCCAGCCAGGTGCTGGTCAGCTGGGTGGCCATCGCCGGCTTCCTGGTGAACGCCTACCAGAGCTACGTCAACAAGCAGAACCAGGAGCGGCAGGCCAAGGTCGACCAGGAGCGGTGGGACAAGGAGTTCCAGCGCGCGCGGGAGGCGGACAAGTACCGCTCCTTCTTCGAGTCCAGCCTCCTCGCCACCGACGCCACCAACGCCGACAAGCGGCTGGTCGGGTATGCGCTGCTCCAGGAGTTCGTCCGGGACGAGGCTTACAACACCAAGGCCACCCTGATGCTCGAGGAGTCGCTGGTGCAGGAGCTGCGCAGCAACACGCAGGCGGGCATCGACGAGCCACACCGCAACGCCGTGGTGGCCATCGTCACCGCCCTGGCGGACTCGAACGACTGCCATGCGCTCCAGCGGGCGGCGAAGAGCTTCGACAAGGTGGCCAAGCGCCACGCCACCTACGGGGACGTGGACGAGACCGGCGAGGTCTTCCGGGTCTACGTGCGCCGCCTGGTGGGACAGGCGGCCGAGGTCTGCTCCAAGCGTCCGGACGACTTCCGCAACGTGCGGCGGCCGCTGCGGGACACCCTGATGAAGCAGCCGGGCATCGGCGGGCTGCGGGGAGACGTCAAGGCCCCGGCGGCCAACACCCGGGTGGCGGAGATCCTTCGCGACCGCTGCCTCGAGGACGTGGCGGTGAGCGGCGCCTCCGACTGCCCGGACATCTTCAAGGCCTACGCCGCCCTCTGCACCCTCAAGGAGATGAAGGTGCCGGAAGAGGCCGGCGCCTGCGCGGTCATCCAGGACGTCAATGCCAAGGTCATCGCCGCCACCGCCGCCGCGCAGGCCGTCGCCCCGCCGCCCCAGACGCCGGACGGCGCCCAGCGCTAGCGGCACCCCGTGGCCCGGCCGCCCCAGCTCGAGCTCTTCGCGCCCTCTCCGGGCGTGGCCGAACCGGACGCGGGGATGCTCCCCGAGGCGGCGCGCGTCCCGCCCGAGCTGCTCGAGCTCGGCTCCCGGCTTCCCCCGGCGCTGCGGCTCGGCACCTCCTCCTGGTCCTTCCCCGGCTGGACGGGGCTGGTCTATGCCGCCGACGCGAGCCAGGCCGTCCTGGCGCGCTCCGGCCTCCCCGCCTACGCGCGGCATCCCCTGCTCCGCACCGTCGGCATCGACCGGACGTTCTACGGCCCCGTCCCGGCCGACAGCTTCCGCGCCTGGGCAGAGGCGGTGCCAGAGGACTTCCGATTCCTGGCCAAGGCCCACGAGGAGCTGACCCTGGCCCGCTTCCCGCTCCACGACCGGTACGGTGCGCGCCGGGGCGAGCGCAGCACCCGCTTCCTCGACCCGGCCTATGCCTCTGACCTGGTGGTCGCCCCCTTCGTCGAGGGCCTCGGGGAGAAGGCCGGGCCGCTCGTCTTCCAGTTCCCACCCCAGGACCCGGAGCTCCTCGGCTGGCCGGAGCGGTTCGCCGAGCGCCTCCAGCGCTTCCTGGCCGCGCTCCCCGCCGGGCCGCTCTACGGGGTCGAGGTGCGGAACCCGGGGCTTCTCGTCCCGGACTACCGGGAAGCGCTGGCCTCGGTGGGCGCCGTCCCGGTGCTCGCCGCCTGGGGGCCGATGCCGAGCGTCCCGGAGCAGGCGCGCCGCACCGGAGCGGGGCGTGCGCGCGCGCTGGTGGTGCGCTGGATGCTTCATCCCGGCCTCGGCTACGAGGAGGCGCGCGAGCTCTACGCCCCGTTCGACCGGCTCCTCCACGAGGACCCGGGGACGCGCGAGGACATCGCCCGGCTCTCCACCGAGGCGCTCGGCGAGGGCCGCAGCGTCTACGTGACCATCAACAACAAGGCCGAGGGAAGCGCTCCGGTCTCCGCCGAGCGCCTGGCCGGGGCCATCGTCCGGCGGCTCGCCGGCTGACCCGACGCGTCGACGGTGCCCGACTCACCGTGCGGCCGCTCCCCGGCGGAGGAACATGCTCCGGGCAATCATCGTCATCACCGTCTCGCCCTTCTGGTTGGTGCAGACGTAGCTGATGCGGGCGGTGCCCCGGTCCGGCTTGCTCCGGGACGGCGTCACCTCGAGGATGGTCAGCTCCACGGTGATGGCATCGCCCGGGCGAACCGGCTTCAGCCACCGGAGCTCGTCCAGCCCCGGGCTGCCCATGCTGGTCGAGCCGGCGAGAAGCCCGTCGACCACGAGGCGCATGCACAGCGCCGCCGTCTGCCAGCCGCTGGCGATGAGCCCGCCGAACGGAGAACGCGCCGCCGCCTCCTCGTCGAGGTGGAACGGCTGCGGGTCCCAGTCCCGGGCGAAGGCGATGATCTCTTCCCGGGTCAGGACGCGCGGGCCGAAGGACCTGCGCTGTCCGGGCGCCAGGTCCTCGAGGGCGATCTGCTCTCCCCTCCCGGTTCCGCTCACCGCTCACCTCCTGGCCTTCTTGTCCGTTCCCACCGGCTTCCCCGGCCGGTAGCGTAGCGGCATGGGCGAACCCATGCTCGGCATCATCGGCGGCAGCGGACTGGGTCAGGCGCTGGGCGCGCTGGGCGGAACCCCCACCCGGGTGGACACGCCCTTCGGCGCGCCCTCCGGCCCGCTCCTGGTCACCGAGCTGGAGGGCGTCCGGGTGGCTCTGCTCGCCCGGCACGGGGAGGGCCATGTCCTCAACCCCACCCGCGTGCCCAGCCGGGCGAACATCTACGCCCTCAAGACGCTGGGAGTGACCCACGTCCTGGCCAGCGCCGCCGCCGGGTCGCTCCACGAGGACGTCCGCCCGCGCGAGCTGCTCATCCCGGACCAGGTCATCGACCGGACCTACCGGAGGCCGAGCACCTTCTTCGAGGACATCTCCGTCCACGTCGAGTTCGCCGTGCCCTTCTGCCCGACGCTGCGCTCCGTGCTCCTCGGCCTTCCCTCGGAGGTCAAGGTCCATCCACGCGGGACCTACGTCTGCATGGAGGGCCCCCAGTTCTCCACCCGCGCGGAGAGCGAGCTGCACCGGTCGTGGGGGGCCGACCTCATCGGCATGACGCTCCTGCCCGAGGCCAAGCTCGCCCGCGAGGCGGAGCTCTGCTACGCGGCGGTCTGCCTGCCCACGGACTACGACTGCTGGCGTCCCACGCCCGATGACCTGGACAAGCACGCGCTGCTCCGCGAGATCGTCGGCAATCTGCAGGCGGCCACCGCCGCCGCCCTGGCCCTCATCCGCCGCGCCGTCCCGGCGATCCGGACGCTGGGGGCGGCGCCCTGCCACTGCCAGGCGGCGCTCGACCAGGCCATCTGGACGGACCGGACGCGCATTCCGGACGACGTCCGCAGCCGTCTCCGGCTCCTCCTCGGACGCGCCCTGGAGAGCTGACTGCTGCGGCGCCTGGTGCTGGTCGGTTCCGCTCACGCGCACCTGGTGGCGCTGGCCCGGTTCGCGCGGAGACCCCTGCCGGGCGTGGAGCTGCACTGGGTGACCCGGGGCGAGCAGGCCGTGTACACCGGGATGCTTCCCGGCTGGGTCGCCGGCGAGCTCACCCGGGCCGACCTGACCGTCGAGCTCCGGCCGCTGGCGCTGGCGGCACGGGCGGCCCTCCACCCCGAGGGAGCGGTGGGCATCGAGGCGCCGTCGCGGTCGGTGCGGCTCGCCGGCGGGGAGCTCGTCGAGGCGGACGTGCTCTCGCTCGGCATCGGCTCGGGCCTGAGGGGCCTGGATTTCCCCGGCGTGCGCGAGCATGCCTCCAACGTCCGCCTGCTCGCCGCGCGGGCCGAGCACTTCCAGGCATCCCCGGGCCCGGCCGTGGTCGTCGGAGGCGGGCTCGGCGGCGTCGAGCTCGCCCTGTGCCTGCGCGCGGCGTGCGACCGCGTATCGCTGGTGTCGGAGACGGAAGAGATCCCCCAAGGCGCCCCGCCGCCGCTGGTTCGCGCGGTGAAGCGCGCCCTGGCCGACCGCGGCGTGCAGCCGGTCCAGGGGCGGGCCGTCCGGGTCACCGCCGAGGAGGTGACCCTCTCCGACGGCCGCCGCCTTCCGGCGCGCACCGTGCTCTGGGCCACCGGCCCGGCGCCCCACCCGCTCCTCGCCGCGAGCGGCCTCGAGCTCGGACCGAGCGGAGCCGTGCGCGTCGGCCCCTCGCTCGGCAGCACCTCCCACCCGGACATCTTCGCCGCCGGAGACTGCGCGGACCTGCCGGCGCCGGTGCCCAAGTCGGGCGTCTACTCCGTCCGGGAAGGCCCCGTCCTCGCCCGCAATCTCGAGGCCCGGCTGTGCGACGCTCCGCTCCGCCCCTACCGGCCCCAGGGGCACGCGCTGGCGTTGGTCAACTTCGGCGACGGCACGGCGCTGCTCTCCCGGGGCCGCCTCGTCGCGCGCGGGCGCTGGGTTCGCGCCTGGAAGGACCACCTGGACCGCGGCTTCCTGGACGGGCTCCGCCGCGCCGCTCAGCGCACGGATCCGTAGAGCTTCTCCAGCGCCCGGGAATCGACTCCCAGCCGGTAGAGCAGGGGGAAGCTGTTCCAGCAGAGGAGCGTCCGGACCGGACGGCGCACGAAGCGCCGGCCGGAGACGGTCACCCGTGCCCGGAGCCGCACCATCCGGCCCACCCCGGCGAGCCTCCGGGCGAGCTCCAGGTCCTCGAGGAGCGGCTGGTCGGGGAAGCCGCCCACCGCCTCGAAGGCGCTCCGCCGGACGCTCACCGCCTGGTCGCCATACGGCAGGCGGGTCCAGCGGGAGCGGAGGTCCGCCACCGGGAGCAGCACGCCGGCCCAGCTCCGGCCGTCCTCGTCGATGGTGCGGGTCCGGAAGGCCGCCATCACCACGTCGGGATGGACGAAGGCGCGCGCCAGGTGGCGCACGGCATCGGTGGGCAGCGTCACGTCGGCGTGGAGAAAGAGCAGCACCTCGCCGGAGGCCACGGCGGCTCCGGCATTCATCTGCCGGGAGCGCCCGGACGGGGAGTCCAGGAGCCGGACGCCGTCCGTCCCGGCCACCAGGGGCCGGGTCGCATCGCGGCTGCCCCCGTCGACGACGAGCACCTCGTCCACGCCCGGGAGCCCGACCAGGCGATCGAGGGCGGGGCCGATACGCTTCGCCTCGTCGAGGACGGGCATCACCACCGACAGCCACGGCCGCCGGGGCAGCGCGGCCAGCACCTCCTCCGTGTGCCGGGCCTGGACGGTGCCCTCGGCGAGCTCGACGCGGAGACGGGCCAGGTCCGCGGGCCGGTCGACGTCGAACCAGGCGCGGGTGGTGGCCACGGAGAGCCCGGCCGTACGCAAGCGGACGACGGTGGCCCGCAGGGTGTCGGCGCGGCTCCAGGGGATCGCGCCGAGGAGCCCGGGCGGACAGCGCCGCAGCCCGAGGAGGGTGAAGCCCCCATCGTCCGCCGGTCCGAGCACGGCGTCGGTGCGCTCGAGCGCAGCCAGCGCCTCCTCGATGAGCGGCGCCGGCAACCCCGGGCTGTCGCTCCCCACCGCCAGCGCCCGGGGGGCTCGCTCCAGCGCCCCGCCGAGCACCCTCTCCAGCCGCTGCCCGAGGTCCCCCTCGCCCTGCGCGACGACCGGGACGCCGCGCCCGCGGAACGCAGCGACGTCGTCGACGGCCAGCACCGGAGCCGTCCGCCCCGCGTCGAGCAGCGACTCGAGCGTATCCTCGAGGAGCGCGGCCGCCAGCCGGGCTGCGCCGTCCGCGCCGACGGCCGGCTCCAGGCGCGTCTTGACCCCGCCCCTTCCCGGCGCCTTGGCAAAGACGTACGCCGGGACCGGCGTGGCCATTCAGCGCTGCACGCCGAGGACGGTCTTGAGCACCGTGCGCGCCACCGGGGTGAGCCGCCGCGCGTTCCACTGGTCGCCGAGCTTGCGCCAGGCCTCGGCCTGCGTCGGGTAGGGATGGATGGTGTCGGCCAGGGCACCCAGCCGCAACCCGTTCCGCACCGCGACCGCCGCCTCGCCGATGCTCTCCCCGGCGTGCCGGGAGACGAGCGTCGCCCCGAGCAGCTTCCCGGTGCGCGCGTCGGCATGGACCCGGGCGAAGCCCTCCGTCTGCTCGTCGACGATGGCGCGGTCGTTCTCGTCCATGGGAGCGGTGAGGGTGAGGACCCGCGGACCGGCCGCGTAGGCCTCCTCGGCCCCGAGCCCGACGTGGGCCACCTCCGGCTCGGTGTAGGTGCACCAGGGAACGTGCAGCGTCGAGGCGCGCTTCTTGCCGAAGAAGAGGGCGTTCTGGAGCACCAGCCGGGCCATGGCGTCGGCGGCGTGGGTGAAGGCCCAGGACCCGGCCGCGTCGCCGGCGGCGTAGATCCGGGGGTTGGTGGTGCACAGGTGATCGTCGACCTCCGGATGCCCGTCCTTGAGGCGGACGCCGGCCGCCTCGAGCGCGAGACCCTCCAGCGCCGGGACGCGGCCGGTGGCGAGGAGGACCTCGTCGACCTCGGCCTGCACCGGCTCGCCCTGCCGGTCCCCGTGGAGCACCTTGGCGCCGGCCCGGCGTTCCACCCGGACCAGCCGGGTGCCGAGCCAGAGCTCGAGCTCGCGGGAGAGGACTCGCCCCAGCACGTCGCCCGCCTCGGGATCGTCCCGGGGCAGGAGCCGCTTGCCGTCGCTGAGGAGCGTCACCTCGATGCCGAGCCGGGCCATCGCCTGCCCCAGCTCGCAGCCCATCGGGCCTCCGCCCACCACGGCCAGGCGGCGCGGCGCCCGGGTGAGCCCGAAGACGGTGGCATGGGTCAGGTACCCGGCGTCCGACAGGCCGGGCACGTCGAGCAGGCGCGGGCGTCCGCCGGTGGCGATGACCGCCCGGCGGAAGCGAAGCCGCTGTCCCGCGCACTCCACCGTGTCCCGGCCGACGAAGCGCGCCTCGCCGAGATGCACGTCGACGCCGGCGCCCCGGGCCCGGGCCGCGGAATCATGCGGGGCGATGTCCGCCCGCAGGCGGCGCACCCGCTCCAGCACCGCGGCGAAGTCCACCTCCACGTCGCCGGTCTCGATGCCAAAGGCCGCTGCCTCCTGGACCTCGTGGGCCAGGTGTGCGCTCCGGAGGAGGGCCTTGCTCGGAACGCAGCCGTAGACCAGGCAGTCGCCGCCGAGCAGCCCCCGCTCGCAGAGCGCCACCTTCGCTCCCAGGCCTGCAGCGCCGATGGCCGAGACCAGGCCTGCCGTCCCGCCGCCGATGACCACCAGGTCGTACCGGCGCGGAGGGCTCGGGTTCTTCCACTCCGGCGGGTGGACGTGCGCCACCAGCCGGAGGTCGTCGCCCTCGGGGAGGAGGCCCTCGAAGTCGGTCATCGGCCCGCCGGAGCGTGGCCGACCCTCACTCGGTGCGCAAGGCCTCCACCGGATCGAGCTGGGCCGCCCGGGCCGCCGGCCAGATGCCGAACAGGAGCCCCACCCCGGCGGCAAAGCCGATGCCAGCGAGGATGGTCAGGGGCTGGATGGCGGCGGCGAGCGGGGTCACCAGGGAGATGACCTTGGCCAGGCCGAGGCCCACCAGGGTCCCCAGGGCGCCGCCGATGGCCGACACCGTGGCCGCCTCGAGGAGGAACTGGGTGATGATCGTCCGGCGACGGGCACCCAGGGCGCGCCGGACGCCGATCTCGCGCGTCCGCTCCCGGACCGAGACGAGCATGACGTTCATGATCCCGATGCCGCCGACGAGCAGGGTGATGAGACCGATGCCGGTGGCCACCCCGTAGAGCGCCCCGGTGAGCTGGGCGTAGGTGTTGGCCAGCATCTCCGGACGGTTGATGCTGAAGTCGTCCGGCTTCTGGGGCGGGAGCCCCCGGGCGCGCCGCAGGGCGATCTGCACCTTGTCCACAGCCCGGAGCATGTCCTCGCCCTCGGCCACCGCCGCGGAGATGCTCAGGGGCCGCTTCTTGCCGAAGGTGGTGAGGTAGGTCCGGATGGGCACCATCGCCCGGAGGTCCTGGTTCTCTCCGAGGATCTTCCCCCGGCGGTTGAGGACGCCCACCACCCGGAAGGGGTGGTTGTTGATCCGCACCCCGTGACCCACCGCCTGTCCCCCGGGAAACAGGCCTTTGGCCACGTCCGCCCCGAGCACGACCACGTTGCTCGAGTTGTCGTTGTCGCCGTCGGTGAGGAAGCGGCCGTCGGCGACCTCGTAGCCGCTGACCTGCGTGTACTCGGCGGTGGTCCCGGACAGCCCGACCGACGCAAGCTGCTCGCCGTTGGCGAAGACGTCCACGTTCTGGTTGGTGATCGGCGCCACCGCGCTCAGCTCCGGCACCTGCTCCCGCAGCGTCTCGACGAGGTGGATGGAGAGGTCGCGGCGGTTCCGGTACTCCCACCACTCGCCCCGCATCACCCAGGGGAACTTGGAGATGTACATGGAGTTGGAGCCGATTTGCGCCAGCTGCCGGGCGAAGGACGCGTTCAGCCCCTGGATGATGCCGACGATGGCCAGCAGCGTGCAGACACCGATGCCGATGCCCAGGGTGGTGAGCAGGGTCCGGAGCCGGTGGGCGCGAAGGCTGAAGAGGGCGATCTTCCCCCCCTCGACGAGGTCCACGCGGAAGCCTTGAAACAGGGTGCGGAGCTGACGGAGCAGTGCCATGGCCTTGGGCCCCTCGGGTCCTGATACGCCCGGGATTCCGGATGATTGCCTGGGTCGAGGCCGGGCGCGCGACCGGCCGCAGCGAACCGCCGGCTCAGCGCAGCGAGGGGGTCGCGGCCATCCGCGCCCGGGTGGCGGCGCGCGTCTCCTCCGCCTCCTCGAGCGTGCGTGGCCAGTCCTGCTTGAGCAGGCGGGAGAGCGACCGGTCGGCGAGCAGCTTTCCGCCGGTCTGGCACACCGGACAGTAGTTGGTCTCGTTGTCGGCGTGCACGATGCGCTGCACCGGCGCGCCGCACACCGGGCAGGGCTGCCGGTAGCGCCCGTGCACCGCCATCCCCTCCCGGAACGCGGTCACCTTTTCCGGGAAGGCGCCTCCGGCCTCGGCGGACAGCCGCTCGGTCCACGCCTCGAGGACCTCCCGGGTGGCCTCCCGCAGCCGGTCGATGTCCCCATCGTCGAGCTTCTGGCTCAGCGCCACCGGCGAGAGGCGGGCCCGGTGGAGGATCTCGTCGGAATAGGCATTGCCCACCGCGGCGAAGATGCGGGGATCGGTCAGGGTGCGCTTCAGGGTGTGGCTCTCCCGGCGGACGGCGGCGCGGAACTCCTCGGGGGTGGCCTGGAGCGGCTCGAGCCCGCCCCGGTCGAGCCCCCGGAGGGCCGGTGCACCGCGGACGAGGTGAAGCTGGGCCCGCTTCCGCGGGCTGGCCTCGGTGAGCACCAGCGTTCCGCCGTCGAAGTCGAAGGCGGCCAGGCCGACGCGCCCGGGGACCGGGGCTCCGGACGGCCGCCAGTGGAGGCGTCCGGCGATCATGAGGTGGAGCACCAGGAAGAGATCGTCCTCGAGCCCGAGCACCAGCCGCTTGCCCACGCGGCC